>Ga0079306_1000284_pt1 | contig 53315 bp, 51 predicted proteins | sample Methanotroph_Enr_FD_79181 | JGI IMG/M metagenome (GOLD analysis project Ga0079306, IMG submission 79181) | Enriched soil microbial communities from Old Woman Creek wetland in Ohio, USA - Methanotroph_Enrichment_5 | ecosystem: Environmental > Terrestrial > Soil > Wetlands | place: USA: Ohio... | reverse complement strand
GGTTGCTCATGGTTAGCTGCTCCATTAAATCCCTCCCGGCTCGGTGCCTGAAGGGTTAGTTTACCGCAAACCATGACATTTCTACTTGCCGCAACCATGACATTTTAAAAAAATCGCTACATCGCCCCGGCGGGGGGTTTGCTTTTTCGGCCTCATTATGTAGAATGTTTGCCTGGGTTAGAGCGGGGGCGGGATCGCTGGATTCCGCCCCGGCCGAGGGTAAATCAAAGGGGGCTACATGAAAACTGCTGAAAAGATAGGCGCCGGCATCGGCGTAGCGACACTGGCGGCGATAGGGGCGTATTTCCTCACCGGGAAGCACGGCGAGAAGAACCGTGAGACCGTACGCGGCTGGATGCTTAAGATGAAGGGCGAGGTGCTTGAGAAAGTAGAGGACCTGAAGAATCTTAAAAAAGAAGACTACTATGAGATAGTGGACGAGGTTGCCGCCCGCTACGAGCGGCTCGGGCGCGTAAGCACCTCCGAGCTCAAGCACCTGGTGGACGACCTGAAGGGCGCCTGGGATCACATAAGCAAGGAACTCAGTTAGGCCGCCGGGCAAGTTCCCCTTTGGCGCTTCCGTTTGCAGCAAGGTCCTTATTATGAATAAATATTTAGCTTTGCTGTGCGCGGCGGCTTTCGCCGGCTGCGCCGGTGCGCCGAAGGGGATCAAGCCCGTCACGGGCTTCGAACTTAACCGCTACCTGGGAACCTGGCACGAGATCGCCAGGCTGGACCACTCTTTCGAGCGGGGGCTGGTGAAAGTCACCGCCGAATATTCTCTTTTGCCCGACGGCGGCGTAAAGGTGGTGAACCGCGGCTTCGACGCGAAGAAGGGCAAATGGAAGGAAGCCGCGGGGCGGGCGTATTTTACCGGCGATAAAACCACCGGCCAGCTGAAGGTTTCTTTCTTCCGCCCTTTTTACGGCGGCTACAACATCATAGAGCTCGACCGGGAAGGCTACTCCTACGCCCTGGTCTGCGGGCCCAGCCTCTCCTACCTCTGGATCCTGGCTCGCAGCCCCGAACTCCCGCCGGCGCTCCTGGAAAACCTTGCGGGCAAAGCGAAAGCCCTGGGCTTCGAAACGGATAAGCTCATTTTTCCCGGCAGATAAGCCGGGGCCCCTATTATCGTTTTTATCTAAGCACTTCGGCGGAGAAGGCCTTAACCTCTTCGACGAAGGCCTGCCAGGCATTCACCGGCAGGTGCCCGTCGCGCTTGAACAGAACCAGGTGGCCGGGCGCGCCCTGCACCCTCAGCCCCTGGTTGCGCTCGAACCAGGCGGCGCGCTGCGGGGTGAAGAACATATGCACCGCCGCCTCGTCGGGCCCGGTCAGGCGGTACTTGTCTGAAAAGACCGGGAAAGCGGGCAGGTCGATGTCTTTGAAGCCGAGGGCTTCGCCTATCTTGTAGATGAACGACTCCGGCTTCAGGTCGAACGCCGGGATATCGCAGGCGGAACAGGCTATCAGCGCCAGGGTGAAGGCGTGGCTCTGGCTGTTCTTCCCGGAGCTGGTAACGTAGCGGTAATCGAAGAAACGAATAAGGCCGGCCCGGGACTCCACCTGGATAAGATTCGAGGCCCTGCGGGAATGGCCGGACCGGAATATTTCCAGCCCGGTGCCCGCCAGGACGGTTTCGTCCGGCCCGTCGGGAGAGAAAGCCAGCCCCATCGAGGCCGCCAGCTCCTCCAGGTCTTTCTTCCGTTTCCATTTAAAATAAAAGACCAGGGCCAGCGCCGCGGCGGCCAGGCCCGCGAAGATCGCGAAAAGGTGCGCTTGAAGGTTCTCCATTTTTCCTCCCTAAGCCCGGGCGCGGCCGAAAGGCCGCCGCCGCGCCGTCCGCCGTTCAGTTCCCGCCGGTATTGTTCAGGTCGACGCTGTTCAGCTCTTCCTTGGCGGTCTTCTCGTAAAGCGCTTTCGCCTCTTTAGCCTCTTTCACATGCCCGACGGTGGTTTTAAGGTAATTGCCGGGCGCGGTCAGCGGGTTCTGGCTGAAAACCGGCGCGGTAGAAACGGCCGCCGCCGGAGCGGCCGTTCCGGCCTTGGGCACGGGGATGGGTTCGGGCTGTTTCTTTTTGCAGGAAGAAAGACCGAAGGACACCGCAATAATTGCGAGCGCGAGATATTTTTTCATTGCTCCCCCTCCAGACCGCGACTGGCCGGCTTAAAGCCGGGCTATGCTTTCGGCTATCTGCACCGAATTCAGGGCCGCGCCCTTGTACAGGTTGTCCGAAACTATCCACAGCTGAAATTCATTGGCCGAAGTTTTAGCCCGGCGCAGGCGCCCGGCGTACACTATTTCGGTCCGCAGCCCGTTCTTCAGCGGCGTCGGGTAATCCTCGGGCTTCGCGAAGAACTTGAGGCCGGTCGTATGCTGCAGTTCTTTTCTCAGCGCGCTTTCGGCACAGGGCTTCGCCAGTTTGAACCAGACGGCGAGCGAATGGCCGCGCATTATGGGCACGCGGACCGCCGTGACGCTGATCTTCAGCCTTTTATCGTTCCAGATCTTTTTCAGCTCCGCCTCCACCTTGTTCTCCTCGCCGGAGTTCCCTTCTTCGTCGAAGCCGCCGACCTGGGGAAAAACGTTGAAAGCGATAGAACGGGGGAAGCCGCCTTTTTCAGGCTCCGGCACGGCGCCTTTTTTGAAATAGGCTTTTAATTCTTCCTCAAGCCGGGCCATGGCGGCCTTGCCCGCCCCTGAAACGGCCTGGTAGGTGGCCAGCCTGAGCTCGGTGATGCGGAATTTACGGTGGATCCCGGCCAGCGCCACCGCCGCTCCGGTGAGGGTGCAGTTGGGGCCGGCGATGAGTTTTTTAGCGGGCTTAAGTTCGGAGCCGTTCACTTCGGGAATGACGAGCGGAACGCCGGGCGCCAGGCGGAAGCGGGCGGAATCGTCTATGCACCAGACCCCGGCCGCCGCCAGGCGCGGGGCGAACTCCTCCGCCACCTCGTCGGTGGAGACGAAGAAGACCATGTCGGCCTTTTTCAGGGCCTCCAGGGTAGGCGCCGCGCAGGCGTATTTTTTTCCGCGGAAAAGCACGTTGGCGGGCTTTCTCCCGGAGTTAAAAGGATAGAACTCGCCGACGGGGAAGCGCCTGCTTTCCAGCAGGGCCAGCAATTCCCCCCCCACCATCCCCGAAGCTCCGACCACGGCCACGTTGAATTTTTTCATATAGCGCTATTCGTTATCCTCGTCCGGGCCGGCGCCCGGGGTTTCCGGGGAAGCCGGGGCCGGGGCCGGGGCCGCCGGGGAGGCCGGCATCGCTGGCACGGTTATTTCCTTAGAGTAACCCACGTTTTCAAGATTGTCGAGCGCGGCCGCGCGCAGGTAGAACATTTCCTTTGAAACCGCGCCCCGGCCGAAGGTCCAGAAGTACGGCGCCTTGAAGAAGTAGCGCGTTACGCGCTGCCAGTCGAACTTATCGTAGGATACCTCCAGCCAGGCGGCGCGGATATCCTCGCCGATGGCGGCGAAGAAGACGTTTATCTCGTCCTGGGAAAGTTCGGCCGAGAAGCCCATTATAAAGACCTTGTATTCGTTGAGCGGGACCAGCTTGATGGCCATGGCCGGCTTGATGCCGGAGATCGGGGTCTCGAGCACGCCCTCGCCCGACGGGGAGTTGCCCTTTATGGAGCGGTTAAGCCACACGTCCTCCTCGTCGCCGCCGCTCATCGCGGCCGCCAGGATAGGAGAGCTGGAGGCCGAAGTGAAATAGCGGGAAGAGGACCAGAGCGCCAGGTAATTATCTTTCTCGGAAGAAACGCGGGAGAGCGGGACCTCGGACCACACCCAGCGCGCGGAATCCACTCCGTCGAGGGAATCGTTCGGCAGGGGCTCGCGCGGCAGGTCCGCCGCGTCGACCAGGAAATAAGTGTGGTCCGAATTGAAGGTGGGCGCCTGGTTGAGCGCCATATAGATCTTGCCGGGGATGGGGTCGGTATCCCAGGAGGCCGGCCAGGACATTATTTTGGTGCGGCCGAGCTTCGCGCCCAGGTAAGCCTTGGCGTAGCCCCCGGTGGGGATGGGCGGCAGCTTTATTATCCAGCAATTATTGTAGCCCACGTACCAGTCGGCGTTGAAGCCCCCGTCGGCGTAAAGGTAATGCCTGCCCATATTCTTTTCCGGGGAAAAATAAACGGGCACCGGGGACTTGGCGGAATAAGCCGGCCCCTTGCCGCCGTCGGAAGGGGTGGTCTGGGCGCGGGCGCCGGCGCAGGAAAGGGCCAGCAGGGCCGCAGTTAACAGATAACGCATATCACCTCGTGCTACTTTTTTATAATCTGTGTTACTCTGTCTAGATCGTCCAGCGAGAAGTAATGGATGACTATTTTACCATTCTGCGGGCCGGGCCCGGGGCAGACTTCCACTTTGGTGCCAAGGGTCTTTTCCAGGGAGGACTCCAGCTCCACGACCTCGGGAGTGCGCTTGGAGCCGGCGCGCGGCGCCCTCGGAGCCCGCGGCTTGTCGGCATGGAACCCCTGCGCGAAGTTCTCCACGTCTCGCACTGAAAGTTTTTCGGCCACAATGCGCTGGTAGAACTCGCGGCGCTTGGCGGAATCGGGGATGGAGATAAGGGCGCGGGCATGGCCTTCGTGGATGGCGCCCGCCTGTATGCCCTGGCGGATATCTTCGTCAAGCTCGAGCAGCCTGAGCGTGTTGGACACGGCGCCGCGCGACTTGCCAACTTCTTTGGCGATATCGGCCTGGGAGACCCCGAACTGGTCCATAAGCTGCCTGTAGGCCAGCGCGGTATCCACAGCGTTCAGGTCCTCGCGCTGGATGTTCTCCATCAGCGAAAGCCCGAGCTTCTGTTCGTCATCCAGGTTCTTCTTTATGATGGCGTCGATCTCGGTAAGACCGGCCAGTCTTGAGGCGCGCAGGCGGCGCTCACCGGCTATCAGTTCGTAGTTCTCGCCGTTTTCCTGCCAGACCGAAATAGGCTGCAGCAGCCCTCTTTCCTTAATAGATTCGGCAAGCTCCGCCAGGGTCGCGTCGTCGAAATTGCGGCGCGGCTGGAAGCGGTTGGGGCGGATCATAGAGACCGGGATCCTCTGAACGATGTCCCCGGAAATATCGTTGTTCTGAACCTTGGTGATAAGGGAATCTATTCCCCTGCCTAATGCCTTTCTCATATTATCTCCTTAAAGATCAAGCGCTTTTTGAATTCTACCGAACCGCGGCTCAACAGGGTCAGCCGCCCATATCATATTCCAACTCAGCCTCTTCGTTTATATAGAGGTTGGATTTCTTATGTACGGAGGTGTCCACACCGCGCCGCTCAAGGAACTCGAGAGTAAGCTCTTTATAGGCCAAAGCTCCGCGGGAACTGGGGTCATAAACAAAGATGGACTGTCCGAAACTGGGGGCTTCGGCCAGCCGCACGTTGCGGGGGATCACGGTTTTATAAAGCTTATCTCCGTAATACTTACCTATCTCCCCCCTCACCTGGTTAGCCAGATTTATACGGGAATCGTACATCGTTATCACCCCGCCGTCTATTTTCAGCCCGGGGTTAATAGCCTGGCGGATCTTCTCCACGGTGTTCATGAAGTAGGCAAGGCCCTCCATGGCGTAATATTCGCACTGCACCGGGGTAAGGACGGAATCCGAGGCGTTCAAAGCATTAACGGTCAGCAGCCCAAGTGAAGGAGGGCAGTCAATAATAACAAACTTGTACATGTCCCTTATCTTCTCCAGGGACCGCTTAAGCACCGACTCGCGCGAGAATTCGCTGACCAGTTCTATCTCGGCGCCGGCCAGGTTGTGGCTGGTAGGGATGATATCCAGCCATTCCACGGAGGTCTGGTGTATGGCGGACTCGGCCGGAGCCTTGCCGCAGAGCACGTCATAGATATTCTTATGGTTCTTGGTAACGTCCACGCCGAGGCCGGAGGTGGAATTGCTCTGTGGATCGAAGTCTATAAGGAGGGTTTCATAATCGAAAGCTGCCAGGGCTACTGCAAGGTTAATTGCGGTAGTGGTTTTACCAACTCCCCCCTTCTGGTTAGCTATGGATACAATTTCAGCCATATAACTCCTATTGCCGCCGCATTTGTTTTCACGTGAAAACATCAGACTCTCAACCAACTGCCTAACAATTGTATCGTTTTGTCGGGGAGCAAGTCAAACGCCCGGGGGCCGGTGCGGGCCCGGAACGCAGGCACTGGGGCGGCGCAATGATACTTCACCCATACACACCATGCTCGCGCTTCCCCACCAGGACAATAGCCTTGGCCACGCAACCCTCGCGCCTGCTCAAACTCGGGGGGCGGAACTGTCGCGACGCTCCATCCACCCCGCGATATACTCTCCGGTTTGTTTTCACGTGAAAACAGTTTGCGGCGTGTTTCACCCTATATATAAGGAAGCTGCCCCCAAAACTTTCGTTTTTGAGGGCAGAATCCGCTTCATGGTATTTTCAGAGGCCAGTTGTTTTCACGTGAAAACATCGGCTGATCGGGCGCGCGATCTATTCGATAAATATCTCCACCTTATCCCCGCCATCCTGCACATCCACTACCTTCATCGGCTCCTGGCTGTCTATGGCTTCCTGTATTTTATCCAGGTCCACGTCGTACCCCTTGTCTGCCAGTTTGGATTTGATCTTGCTCTCTATGAACGGGGCCATAAACTTCGCCCACCCCAGCGGCATATTTATATTAACCTTGGGTTCCGCTCCGCCATTCTCATAAACGCGGATGCGGAGCATTCTGCCCTTCCCCCCTTCTTTCCCAGGAGAAGACTTGCCCAAAGCCTCCAGCAATTCCATCGCTTCGGAAGAAGAGATCTTTTTTTCTTCCAGCATTTTAAGTATCCGCATCTTTTCCTCGTTCATATTCTCTCCTTAGGCTTCCAGGCCTTTCAGCAGGATTATCGCTTCCTGGGCGGTTACTTCCCCCCGCTCTAATTGCTCCAGGATTTCAATGCGGCGCTTTTTCGCCTCCGCCTGCAAACTCCCCAATCCTAATTTATTAAGCAGGGAGTCCAGTCTGCCCTTTACGGTCGGGTAAGAAATATTGAGCTGGCGCTCGACTTCTTTAATATTGCCGCGCGCCGCCAAAAATACGCGCAAAAAGTTTTCGTCTTCCTGCGCAAGCAGGGCGAAAGTCGGCAAGGCGAAGTTCCCTTTTATCGTTGTTTTGCAGTCGGTGCAGCAGAGCTCAGTTACCAACACCTTTCCGCTGCATGAAGGGCACTTATTAGGAATATTCATATTGTTAATTATGTCCTTAACTATATCAATTTGTTATCAACGTATATCAATATGTACCAGATATTACTTGACTTGTCAAGGCCCCGCATTTAACAAAGGTGCAACACTTTATCCACACATAGTGTTAATAAAGTTACAATGGGGGAAATTAGTGGAAAAGGGAAGCCAAGCGGGAAGTCTCCTGCAGAACGCGGCGAACATAAGCGGTTCCGGCATAACCCTCAGTCCTGAAGGTGAATTTAAACCCGGAACCGTCGAGGGTCATCTCAAGAAAACCAGCCTCATCGTTGAAAATATTGCTTCCTTTTCTTGCCTCCGGAAGCAGGCGCATCGCGGTCTCAGGTTGGTCGCAGCGCACAACGTAAAAATCCCAGTACGGCACTTCGGGCAGGCGGGGGAGAGAACCAAAAGAAACGCCCAGCGGCCCCTCGGGACGGACAGAAAGCTTCAGTCCCTGAGAATTCTGGCAGCGGCAAAGCACGTCCAGCCTGAAAAAAGCGCGCGAATTCTTGCCTGGCCCCGTCTGCTCAACATTAAAAAGGGTCTCCAGGCCGTCTATAACGCCTTTTGAGTCGTAAACATCGTCCCGTTCGCCGCCGTCGGCGTCCACAAAGCCCAATTCGCGGCCTATAGCCCGCCCTTCGGCGCTCTGCTGGTATTTCAGGCCATAATAAGCCCCGCCCATGCCCACGAGGATCAGGACCGAGGCCAAAATCCCGTAAGGCTTCCCCTGCCCGGGGTCAAAAGCGCCTGCCGCTATAAAAACCAGCGCCATAAAGCCCCCGATTATCACAAGCCCGGAGACCAGCGCCACCGCGCCGCGCAGGATATTGCGCCTGTCGGCGGGATCGCCGTAAAAGAACGTGGCGCCGAGGATATAAAGAATGCCGCCGGGGATAAGGGAGAAGGAGATGACGTTGGACTGGTTCATCCCGTCGGGCCCGGTGAAGAAAACGACCGCTCCGGCAGCGCTGATCACCGCGCCGACGATGTAAACCCAGGGAGGGACGGCGCTCGCGACGTCTATCCCCGTCGGAGGGGGGAAAGACGGCTCCCTGGCGGGAGCGGGAGCGGCCGGGGCCCCGGCGCCGCCTTCGGCGTCTTCTTTATCCGGGGCGATAAAAGCGGAGGCGACGACAAGCACCATCGCGGCCAGCATAAGGCCCATCGAAATATACGAAAGCAGCATCCCGTCGGACCGGGACGCGAAGCTGAATCCGAAGATCGAGAGATAAAAAAGGGGGAAACCCGCTTTTCTGAGGATCTTTTTCACAAAAATAATTATACCAATAAAAATGAAAAGGCCCGAATGCTTTGGCATCCGGGCCTTCTCGGGGCGAAAAAGTAATTATTTGCCTTTTTCTATGGAGATGAACGGGACGCCAGCCCCGACGTAGCCGGGCAGAACCCCGTTCCACTTCTCTATGGCCTTCAGCTGGGCGTCCACCTTGCGCAGTTCGATAAGCGCCGGGGTCACCTGCTCGCGCTGCAGGCGCAGGGCTTCGGCCTCGCCGCGGGACTTGGCCACCTGCTGCTCGGCGTCGCGCTTGGCCTTTTCCACCAGTTTCCCGGACATCTGGGCCTGCTGGTCGGCCACCTGCTTGTCTTCCACGGCCTTGAGGAACTGCTCGGTGAAATCAAGGTCCACGACGGAGATGTCCGTCACGATGATCTCCTGCTTCATCAGCTTCTCTTTAGCCGCCGTATTTATCTCTTCCACCAGGATATTCCGGTCCGCGATTATCCTTTCGGCGGAGAATTTGGCCGCTATCGACTTGAAGATCTCCTGCACGGTGGGATCGACGATGGTTTCGACGTAACTGGGCCCGAGGTTCCTGTAAATGCTGACCGCGGTAGTCTGCTGGATGCGGTGGTTGACCACCAGGTGCACGTTCATGGTCTGCAGGTCCTTGGAAAAAGCCTGCGTCTTGATGTCGGCGCGCTGGATCTGTATGGAGAACTTGGTGATGCTCTCGATAACGGGCAATTTAAAATGAAGACCCTCGCCGTAGGAGGCGACTATGGCCCCGAGCCGGGTCTTTATAGCCACTTCGCCGGGCGGCACGATAAAGAACGTCGAGAACGCCAGAACGGCCGCGACGACGAGAACTATAGGGAACAAAAGCTTGCCCATGATGTCTTTTTCCATGTTATTTCCGCCTTGTTTGTTTGATTGACCGCCGACCTGCTTCTTGAATTCGTTGATGACGTCCTGAAGATCGTCAAAGAAGGAGTTGTCCATGTCAGGAATTATATATTATTAACGTCGGCCCCGAATAATTTAGAATATAGTGGCCGAAAAACCCCGGAGCAAAAGGCACCCAGTGAAAAATATTTTCAAAAGCAGCCCGAATATCCCCCTGTTATTTTTTTTCTCCGGAATAAGCGGACTGGTGTACGAAACCGTCTGGTTCCGGATGCTGATAAGGGTGTTCGGGACCACGCTGGAGGCCACCAGCACCGTGCTGGCGGTCTTCATGGGCGGCCTGGCGCTGGGCGCTATCCTGGCCGGCCGGAAAGCCGACGGGCTGAAGAACCCGCTGAAAATTTACGCCGTGCTGGAGACGCTCGTGGCCCTGTCGGCCCTGGCCGCAACGCTGCTTATGGCCGGCCTCCCGGAACTCATAGCGCCGCTGCTGCCCGAGGGCGGGGCTCCCGGCGCGGCCGCGGCAGTGCCGGCCATACGCCTGCTGGTCTCCGCGGCGGTGCTGCTGATCCCCACCGCGCTCATGGGCGCCACCCTGCCGCTGCTGGCCAGCGGCCTTTCCAAAGGCGCCGCGGACGCGGGGGGGAAGATCTCCAGGCTTTACGCCCTGAACACGCTGGGCGCCGCCCTCGGCGTGCTGGCCGCCGGCTACCTTCTTATCGGCCATATGGGCGAAAAAGGCGCGGCAGCCCTCGCCGCCGCCCTGAACCTGGCGATAGCGCTGCGGATATTTTTCTCCGCCGTGCCGGACAGGTCACCGGCGGCGCCTGCGGCCGCGACGGCCGAAGGCCGGCGGGGCTACAGGCGCCTGCTCCTGGTCATGGGCGCCTCGGGCTTCACGGCGCTGGCGTTCGAAGTGCTCTGGGCGCGCCTGCTGGTGCTGACCATAGGCAGCTCGGTCTACGCCTTCTCCGCCATGCTCTGCTGCTACCTGCTCGGCATAGCGCTGGGCAGCCTCTACGCCGAAGAACGCGCTGATTCCGTCCAAGACCCCCTGCCGCTCCTGGCCCGGACGCAGGCGGCCATCGCCGCGCTTTCATTGATAGGCCTGGCGGCCTTCTACTTCGCCGGCAGCGCCACTCTGGACGCAAAATATATGTTCACCCCGCTTACCCGGGCGACGGATATCTTCCATTTATTCGGCTGGTCGGCCGTGATAATAATCCCCGTCACGCTGCTGATGGGCTTTTTCTTCCCGCTGGCGGCAGAGGCCGGGGTGCGGGCGGCGGGCAGGGTGGGCGCTATCGGCCCGCTTTACGGGGCTAATACGGCGGGAACCATACTGGGCTCGCTGGTCACCGGCTTCATCCTTATACCGCAGATAGGCACGAAGTACAGTTTCATAATGACCGCGCTGCTGGCCGCACTTACCGGGACGCTCCTGGCCACGATGGCAGGGGAAACCGAGAAAAAACGCTTCACGCCGTGGCTGGCGGCCGGCCTGCTCCTGGCCGGGGCCGCTTTCGCCCTTCCCGACCCGGTTTCGAGCATCATCAACAGGCGTTTCGACGCCCACCTGCACGGCTTCCTGGCTTATCACAAAGAGGACAGGGCCGGGGCGGTGGACGTGGTCTTCTCGCAGGGCGAACAGGTGAAATATCTTTATATTAACGGCGTGGCGGTCTCCGGGAACGGCGACGCGGGCAAGCTGATGTCCCATTTCCCGCTGCTGTTCCAGGAAAAACCCGAAACGATGTTCATAGTGGGGCTGGGCGCGGCCAATACGCTGCGCTCGGGCGTGCGGCACGGCGTGAAAGTGACGGTAGCGGAACTGCTGGCGTCGGTGCGGGAAGCGGGGCCGCTGTTCGCCTCGAACTGGGCGGAGGCCGAGGCGAAAGGGAAGTTCGAAGTGCGCCTTAACGACGGGCGCAACGAACTGCTGCGCTCGCGCAAGCTTTACGACGCCATCGTAGTGGACGTCACCCCGCCCATCTACAGCTCGGGCGCCGTCAATCTCTACAGCCGGGATTTTTTCAGGATAGCCCGGTCAAAGCTCTCGAAGGACGGGGTGTTCAGCCTCTGGATACCCCTGCCCTGCTTCGAAAGCGACTATTACATGATACTGCGCTCCCTGAAAGACGTCTTCCCGAACGTGAACGTGTGGAGCTTCCCCAGGCAGCCCGGTTTCCTGGCGCTGGCTTCCAACAAAGAGCTGGAAATAGATCCCAAAGTCATGGAAGGCAGGATAAAAACGGGCAGAGTGCAGGAAGAGCTGCCCTATGTGACCGCCCGCTTCATGGCCGACACGCAGATAATGAACACGGCGGCAGTGGACGCCAAATCGGCCCAATACCCGCCCGTGACCGACGACAGGCCTTACACGGAATTCCCGCTCGTGCGGTTCCTGGCTTTTTCACCGATGTGGTTTTAAGCTAGTCCCAGCCCATCGAATCCATTTCGGTGTCGGGGGAAGACGGAGGCAGAGCCTCTTTCGACGGGAGCGGGGGCGGGAGGGGGGAAATTATCTTCGGGCCGGGCGCGCGGGCGGCTATTCCTGAAGCCTCGGCTGTTTCCAGCGCGGCGGCGGGCACCGCCCAGTTCCTTCCAAAACGCAGCGCCTCCAATTGGCCTTTCTTGACCCGTTTAAAAACAGCGATGCGGCTAAGGCCCAGCCTTGCCGCCGCTTCGGGTATAGAAAAATACTTCCTATCCATTTCGTTAATGTTAACTTATGTTAACCATAAAAGCAACAAAATGTGTCGCCGCGCTAAAATCCGGACCTTGAAAGAAAAACGAGCGCTCAGCATGGTTAACCTGTGTTAACCGCTATTAAAAGAACCTGCGGGGAGTAAATTGCCACAAAAAGGCACAAGACGGAAAAGACAACAAAAAATGAATATCTCAAGTCTGCACCTCTCTTGTGCCTCTTGTGCCTCTTTGTGGCTAATTCTTTAGCTGATTCTTTGCGGCTGATTCCGGCGAGGCCATAAAGTTTCAGGACACTATTTAAAATTTATATACTATTCACGCGCCATGAAAATACTAATACTCGGCGGGACCAGCTTTTTCGGCAAAGAGACAGCCATACGCCTGCATAAGGCCGGCAACGACGTTACGGTATTCTCCCGCCGCGTCCCGGTGGAAGGGCTGCCGCTCGACATCCGCCAGACCCGCGGGGACCGCACGGTCGAAATAGACCTTTCCCGGATGGCAGTAGAACCCTGGGATATCGTCATCGACAATATCTGCTATACCGCCGAAGACGCTCAGAAAGCGATAAGGGTCTTCAACGGCCGCACCGGCCTCTATCTTTTCACCTCCTCGGCTTCGGTCTATTCCGTGCTGGAAGGCTCCTCCTCTCCCTACAGGGAGAATCAGACGGAACTTCTGCCTCTCAAGAACCCGCTGAAGGAAAAATACGCCTACGGCCTGGGCAAATACGAGGCCGAGCGGGAATTCCTGAAAGCTTTCCTTGAAAAAAGATTTCCCGCGACGATAATACGCCCGCCCGTGGTCATAGGCCCCAACGACCCCAGCCTGCGCGCCTATTCCTACTGGCTGCGCCTGGCCGGCGGCGGCCCGATGTTCCTGCCGGGCTTCGCCTTCAAGAACCGCTTTATTTTCTCCAAAGACCTGGCCCGGGCTATAGAAACCGTGGCCTTCTCGGCCGAGCCCTACGGCAAGGCCTACAATTTCGGGGATTCCCAGCCCCTGACCCTGGACGATTTCGTGAAGATCTCCGCCAGGGTAATGCACAGGGAAGCCGAGATACTTTACCCGGACTACGCCTGGCTGAAAGAGAACGGCTTCAACTTCGAAGCCTCGCCTTTCTCCATGGGCGGGGACTTCGTCCTGGATATCTCGAAAGCCGAAAAAGAGCTGGACTGGGCCTCCACCCCGGCCGCGGCCTGGCTTGAAGAGACCATAAACTGGTATCTTTTCAGCTATACCGGCCCGGCCCCCGCGAATTACGCCTCCAGGAAAGCCGAACTCGAACTGGCGAAGAAATGGACACTTAAACTATGAGCCTTAAAACCAACGCCGCCCGCGCTAAAAGAATAAAGCTCTTTTTGATGGATGTGGACGGGGTGCTTACCGACGGGAAGATGTACTACATCCCCGGCAAGGGAACGGAGATGGTGGAGTTCAAGGCCTTCCATTCCCTCGACGGGATAGGCCTGCGCCTGCTGAACCAGTTCGGCGTGCTCACCGGCGTGATCACCGGGCGGGAATCCCCCGGCACCGAAGAGCGCGCCAAAGGCCTGGGCATGGCCTACGCCTACCAGGGCTTCCTCTCCAAGCTGGAGCCGCTCAGGCAGATCCTGGCCGACACCGGCCTGAAGCCGGAGAACGTAGCTTATATGGGCGACGACTGGACCGATATCCCGGTGCTGAAACAGGCCGGCCTGGCCTGCGCGCCGTCCAACGCTTTGGACGAGGTAAAAGCCGTCTCGCACCTGGTGACGAAAAAAGAAGGCGGGATGGGCGCCGTGCGCCAGGCCTGCGACTTCATCCTTAAAAGCCAGGGCCATTGGGACACGGTAATGGATTATGTGGAGACCGCGCATTGGCCCGCTATAAAAAAAGACCCCATGAAAATAGTGCGCGCTTCCGCCGCCGGGAGGAAAAAATGAAATTCGCCCTTTTAGCCGTTCTGTCGCTGTGCCTTGCGGGTCCCGCCGCCGCTGCCTACGAGGACGTCGGCCTGCCGGAAGTGGATACGACCACGGACACCGCCAAGTCCGGCGACGAGGACGAGGAACAGCCGCTCATACAGGAGAACGACGAGGACCTGGCGGCCTTCGTGACGGATTACATCCGCAAGGATATCCAGCTCAAAGGCGCTTTCTTCATAGAAGAGAAATCCTCGAAGAAAGTCCTCAGTCTTTCACTGGTCTCCGTAAAGCCCAAACCCGCCGCCGGCGAGAACGCCGCTAAAACGATCACGGCGCAGTTCAAGGACGCGGCCGGCAAAAAAGCCACGGTCCTTTTCCACCTGCAGAACGGCCCCTGGGGCGGGCTGGATATCTTTAAAATAGAGCTCAAAAAAGGGCCCGCCACGAAAAAGGGGGGCTAAGATGGGACAATTCTTCACCGCTTTCGGGGCGGGGCTGGTGTCTTTCTTTTCGCCCTGCATCCTCCCGCTGCTGCCCGCCTACCTCTCGATGCTTTCAGGTTTTTCCGCCACGGAAATAATGAAAGGCGACGCGAAAGTGGTGACGCGCAAGGTCGTGGTCAGCGCTTTGATCTTCACGGCCGGTTTCACGCTGGCTTTCACCCTGATGGGCGCCGCCGCCTCCGGCATAGGCGAACTGCTGGCCGATCACAGGGAACTCCTGATGAAAGTTTTCGGGGTGGTAATGGTGCTGCTCGGCGTGCACATGACGGGGCTCTTCAATATCAATTTCCTCAACTACGAGAAGCGCTTCTCGATGAGCGGCCTCGCCGAGGGGCCGGCCGGGGCTTTCCTCATGGGCTTCGCTTTCGCGCTGGGCTGGTCGCCCTGCATCGGCCCGATCCTGGCCGTGATCCTCGGCATGGCCTCGGTCTCGGGCACCATGGCCAAGGGCATGGCGCTGCTGCTCGCCTATTCCGCGGGCATGGCGCTGCCGCTGCTTGTCGCCGCCCTGCTCACGGCCGAATTTTTCGCCGTCATGGCGCGCTTCAAAACGGCGATGCGTTACATAGAAATAGCCGCCGGCGTGATACTAGCCGCCGCCGGCGCGCTGCTCTTCTTCGATAAGCTGATGTTCTGGGTCTGAAACCGCCCCGCGGGCGGTCAGTTCTTCTCTTCTTTAGCTTCTTTGGCGCTCACTTCTTCCACGCCTTCGGACGTGAAGCGGTAGGCGCGTTTTTTCAGCAGTTTGTCGTGCCAGAAGCCGTCTTTATCGTCGTAAACCATCTTGTCTTCCCAAAGCTCGAATCCGGAGCCGTCGCCGTCGAAAACTTTAGGCGACAGGTTATTGTCCGTGGCTATCTCGGTGCTCCAGAGCTCTTTGCCGGATTTGTCGAAAACTACCGCGCGGCGCTTGTCCCTGCCGGGCATGAAGACGGCGAGAAGTTTTTTTCCAGAACCTGAAAGCTTCAGCCCGGTCAGCCTCTCTTTAAAATTTTTGCGCCAAAACAGCTTGCCGGTCTCCGCGTTCAGGACCAGGATGGCCCAGGCCGAACCTTTATCCGCCCCGAGAGCGTAAACGGAATTATCGCCGGAGAAATCCTCGCCGGCGGGACCCTGCATTTCCACCTGGTGGCCGGCCAGTTTCGTCCCCGAGGCGTCGTAAACGCCCAGCGAGTAGACGGTCACCTGCTGCCCCCAGGAACCGAAGAAAAGGAAAAGCCGGTGCCCGTCGTCGGAAATGGTGACCGTGAACGGGGCCGGGTCGGTCTCGAAACGCGAGATCTTCTTGCCGGCGGCCGTGAAAAGATCCAGCCTGGCCCGGCCTCCGCCGCCGCGCCCGGAATAGCCCACCGTAAGCCTGAATTCCTTGTTCTTCGAAGCGAAGTCCCGGGTTTCAACGTCGAACTTCTCCGCCCGCGCCGCGCCGAGGCAGGAGAGGAAGAGGAGCGCCGCCAGCGTTATTTTCACGGAAATTTCCTGGAACCGGGCTTAACCGGCTGCGTGCCGGCCCGGCAAAGCGGACAGTTCTCCGGCTGGTAAGCGGTGAGGCCGAGCTTGAGCAGGCTGAGGGACGGGAAAGGCAGGGTCTTTTCGCCCATGCGGTTTATGACCGACATAGCGCCTATAACCTCGGCTCCGTGCGAGGCCACGACGGCGGCGGTCTCGAGAGTGGACTTGCCGGTGGTGAAAACGTCTTCGACTATCACCAGCTTCGCGCCCTTCGGCAGGGAAAAGCCGCGGCGCAGGGTCATAATATTGTTCTCGCGCTCGGTGAAGATGAAATCCACGCCGAAAGCCCTGGCGACTTCGTGGCCTATGATCAGGCCGCCCATGGCCGGGGATAAAACAAGGTCCGGCTTGGGGCCTTTCCAGCCGGCGGCCAGGTCCGCGCCCATTTTTTCCGCCCAGGCGGGGTTCTTAAGGGCGAGGGCGCACTGCACGTAATTGGGGCTGTGCAGGCCGGAAGAAAGCAGGAAATGGCCTTCGAGGAAAGCGCCGGAAGCCTCGAGGTAATCTTTCAGTTCGGCTTCTGCGATCATTTCAGGTCCTCCAGGATGGCGGCGGCGGCCGCGGCGGGGTCCGGGGCCGCTATTATGGGCCTGCCCACGACGATAAAATCGGAGCCTGCGGCGCGGGCCGCGGCGGGAGTGACGGCGCGCTTCTGGTCGTCGCCGAGGGCCTGGGGCCTGATGCCGGGGGTGATCAATTTGAGTTTGCCGGCGAACAGCTCTTTAAGGCGCCAGACCTCGAGCGGCGAGCAGACCACGCCGTCGGCGCCGTTATCGAGCCCGATGCTGGCCAGCAGTTTCACGGTCTTGTCTATACCGCCGCGGAACCCGGACCGGAAAAGGTTGTACTCGTTAAAGCTGGTGAGGACGGTGATGCCCCAGAGCTTGGGCCGCTTCTCAAGCTCGACGCAGGCCTTCAGCATATCGGCGCCGCCGGAGAGGTGCAGCGAGACCGAATAGACGCCCATCGCCTCGGCGTGCTTCACGGCGTGCTTGACGGTATTGGGGATGTCGTGGTATTTCAGGTCCAGGAAGACCTTGCCCCCGTGTTTATGCACCAGGTCCACAGCTGCGGGCCCGGCGGCGGTAAAGAGCACGGAGCCGATCTTGAAATACTTGATCTGCCCCTCGAGCTTCTCAATAAGGTGTTCCGCGGCCTTAAGCCCGTCCGCGTCCAGCGCCACAATAAGTTCGGTTTTTTGCATAATTTTTGAGACGGCGGTTTCAAGAAACTACGTCAAAGATGCGGACGCCCTTGCCCTGAAATGGCTTCGTTTAGTGATGCTTGGGGTGCCAGTGGTGGCGGTCCAGGTATTCGAGGATCTCTTTTACTAGGAAGGGGCCTTCGTAGACCAGGCCGGAGTAGACCTGGACGAGGTCCGCGCCGAGATTGAGTTTTTCGAGAGCGGAAGCGCCGCCGTTAATTCCGCCCGAGCCGATAAGAGGGACTTTTCCTTTTACCAGCGAAGCGGTTTTCGCAAGGATATGGTTGGAAAGCTCGCGCAGGGGCTTGCCGCTCAGGCCGCCCTCGTAGGAATGCCAGTAAGCGGGCACAGCGGCGCGGCTCACGGTAGTGTTCGTGGCTATCAGGCCGAAGCCCATCTCCACGGCCAGCGCCGCCGCCGCTTCAAGGTCCTTATCCTCCAGGTCGGGCGCTATCTTCACGAAGAACGGTTTGCGCTGTTTATGGCCGGAAGCGAAATCCAGCATAGGCTCTATGAGCCGCTTCAGCTTGTCGCCGCCGTGCAGGGTGCGCAGCTGCAGCGTGTTGGGGGAGCTTATGTTCACCGCGAAATAATCGCCGAAGTCGTACATGATCTTGAGCGTCTCGAGATAATTCCTGGGGGCCTCTTCCATCGTGCAGTCGGCGTTCTTGCCGATGCTGATGCCCACCGGCACCGGCAGGGGCAGAAGTTTTTCCAGCGACCGGGCCGCGTCCCAGGCGCCGGCATTGTTAAAACCCATGCGGTTGATGATGGCGTGGTCCTCGCGCAGCCTGAAAAGGCGCGGCTTGGGATTGCCCGGCTGGGGGCGCAGCGTCACCGTGCCCAGCTCGAGGAAACCGAAGCCCAGCCCCGCCAGGAAACGCGCGGCCTCGCAGTTCTTGTCGAAACCGGCGGCCAGCCCGATGGGGTTGCGGAATTTTATGCCGGCCACCGTAAGAGGGAGATCTTTAGCGCGCGCCATCAGCCGCACCACGGAATTGACGATCTCGACGCGCTGGGCGGCCCGGGCGGTTTTAATGATCACGTCGTGCGCCATTTCAGGATTAAGGTTGAAAAGCAGCTTCCGGATAAATTTGCGGTATAGGAATCCCATAGTGGTGTGGTTATTTTAGCAAATGGTTCAGGACGCGAGGAAAACGATGCGCCCGCCCATTATGGTCGCGGCCGGCCAGCCCCTGAGGGCCCGGCCTATAAAGGGAGAATTCTGCGACCTCGAAACGAACGTTTCGGGGACTTTCCTGACGCACAGCGGGTCCAGTATCGTCAGGTCGGCGTCGAAACCGGGGAGCAGGCGTCCCGCTTTGAGGCCCAGCAACCGCGCCGGGTTGAAACTGGCCAGCTCAGCCAGGCGTTTCCTCGTTATCCGTTTTTTCTGCACCAGCTCCGTGACGCAAAGCGGCGCGAGCGTTTCAAGTCCTATGATCCCGAAGGGCGCGTCCTTAAAACCTTTAGCCTTAAGGCGGGCCTCGTGCGGCGCGTGATCGCTGGCGACCAGGTCGATGGTCCCGTCGGCGAGACCCGCCAGCACGGCCTCCCGGTCCGCGGGGGAGCGCAGCGGCGGCTTCATTTTATAATCGGCGTCGCGGGTCTTTATATCGGAGTCGGAAAGGGTGAAATAATGCGGGCAGGTCTCGCCGGTGACCGGCCAGCCCATTTTTTTCGCGGCGCGCAGGGCGGCCACGGAAGAGGCGAGGCTCAGATGCTGCAGGTGCACCGGCCCGCAGGAAGAAGCGGCGAGGATGTCCGCCAGCACGGCCAGCAGCTCAGCCTCCGCAGGTATGCCCGGCAGACCGAGCCTGCGCGCCGCCGGCCCGGCGTTGATCACGCCCCGGCCGGTCCTTGAGAAGTCCTCCGGGTGGTCCAGCAGCGGCAGCCCCAGCGCCGCGGCTTGTTCGATAAGCCCGGCCAGCAGGCCGCGCGGCAGGGCCGAGCCGTCGTCGGTAAAAGCCAGGGCGCCCGCTTTTTTAAGCGCGCCGAGATCTGAAGTTTTCTTTCCGCCGCGGCCCGCGGTAGCGGCGGCGGAGAAATAAAGCCTGGCCGGCAGCCCGGCGGCGCGGCGGCGGTATTTTCTCACCAGCGCGGCGGTGGCCAGGGCCGGGGCGGTATTGGGCATCAGTAGCGCGGCGGTTATGCCGCCGGCGGCGGCGGCGCGCGCGGCGCTTTCAAGGGTCTCGGCGGCCTCGGCGCCGGGCTCCCGGGCGTGCACGTGCGCGTCGATGAAGCCGGGGAAGACCCACAGCCCCGCGGCGTCGAAGACCCGGCAGCCCGGCGGAGGCGCGAGGCGCCCGGCCAGACGGCTGATCCGGCCTCCCTCTATAAGGATGTCGCTGAACTTTTCCCCGGCGAGCGGGTCAATTACCAGGCCGTTTTTTATCAGCAGGCTTTGCATTTTTTACCGGCGCGGCCGGGACCTTCGGCGCGCTTTCGAACGTGACCAGGCGCGGGGCGAAAGACCCCGGCGCCTCCTTGTAGGAAGCCAGCTGGAGGCCGGTCATCATCAGCAGCACCGCCCAGGCAAGGTGCAGGGCGCGGCGCTTATAAAAGATATCGGCGGCCTTGACGGCCACCGCCAGCAGGAGAGTGAACCCGATAGCCGAATGCCAGACCAGGACCTGCTGCCAGGCGTCCTCATTGACGCGCCAGGCCATGGTAAAGTAAAGAGCCCCGGCGAAAGCGAGCAGGATGAGGAACATGACCCGCCAGCCGCCGTTTTCGCGGCCCAGCGTCTCGTGGGTGAAACGGCTGAGGCCCGCGCCGCAGTAGAGACAGGCGAAAGCTATGAAGAGATAAAAGCCGCGTCTCACCTGCAGGGCCGCCGAAAGCTGTGAAAAGCTCCAGCCCCCGGGCAGCGCCAGGATGGCCGCGAACATGGCGACCCCGGAAACCGCGAGGGTCAGCGCCGCCGCGGCAGGGATCTTTTTTCCTTTATTATCCAGCGCGTAGGCCTCGGCCGCGCCCAGGAGCAGCAAAGCGCCGCCCTGCAGCCAGTGTATCAGGTTTGACGCCTTGGTAAAGTCGACGTAATCTATCGTCATTTCCGCCTCCTCTTCTTGAGCCCGCCGCGAAGGTAGAAATAGAGCGCGGCGAACCCGGCTATAACGACGAAAAGCCAGGCGGGGCTGGACAGCCTGCCGCCGGTTTCGACGGGGACGGCCGGGACTGCGGCGGTAGAGACCTCGGCCTGGGCGGAGGAAGCCTTTGCAGCGGCGGTGGCCTTCTTAATAGACTCCTGCTCATGCGGCAGGGCGCTCTCGCGGAGCGAAGCTTCTTCGAAAGGCGAGAGCTTCTTCGCGGCGCAGGCGTCCGAATTCTTGGAACAGTCGGCGGCGGCGAAAGCGGACGTGCAGCTCAGGACCAGGGCCAGGGAGAAAAGATATTTTTTCATGGTTTATTGTAGGAAGAGAACTCCTCGGTTATTTTGCGCGGCCGCGGGGCCGGGCTTTCGGCGGGGTAGCCGACGGACAGCAGGACCTCTATTTTTTTGCCGGCCCCCAGGCCGAGGGCTTTGGCGCCGGCCCTGGCGCCGAACCAGCCGAGCCAGCAGGTTCCCAGGCCCTGGTCGGCCGCTTCCAGGACGAAATGCTCCGCGGCTATGCCTATATCCACAAGGCGGAAATTGGTGCCCTGCACCTGGTTCCCCAGCCAAGCCGTCAGCTTGCCGGTCTCGGCGACCACTGCCACGATGGCGGGCGCGGCGGCGGCGAATTTGCAGGCGGAATAAACGCCGCCGAAGGCCGCGGCGCAGAATTTTTCTTTCAGGGCGGGCTCGTCTATGACTATGAACTTGCAGGGCTGGGCGTTGCAGGCCGAAGGGGCCAGCCGCGCGGCCTCGATACAGAGGTCCAGCTTTTCCCTTTCCACCGGGACATTTTTATATTTGCGTATGCTGCGGCGCGCCGCGGCCAGCTCAAGAAACCGGGATTCGGGCATAGCCATATTTTATAATATAGATGGCGGTATTGTAGCCGGCTGTTAAAACAACACGATAAAGAACGGAGATTTTATGGAAAATTGGAAAGACGGAGTGAATTTCGCGATCACCGTATGCGACGCTGAGGGGAAAATAATAGAGATGAACGCCAAGTCCGCCGCCACCTTCGCCAAAGGCGGGGGGAAAGGACTGCTGGGGCAGAACCTGCTGGACTGCCACCCGGAACCTTCTAAGTCGAAAGTGAAGAAAATGCTGGCCGAGCCTTTCACCAACGCCTACACCATTGAAAAGAACGGCGTTAAGAAGCTGATCTACCAGACTCCCTGGCTGCTGGACGGCAAACCCGCGGGCCTGGTGGAGCTGTCCATGGAGATACCTGCGGAAATGCCGCATTTTATCCGTAAATCTTAGAAAAAGTTTTGTTATAATCCTGCGGTAGGGTTGATCCGGCTTGGGGGGGCGGAAAATTGACCAAAAAAATATTGATAGCGGCACTGCTATGTGCGGCCCTGGCGCGGGCGGGCTTTTGTGCGCCTTCTTTCGGGCTGGAGAACGGGATCCGTCTCGCCTCCGCCTCCGTCCATTGCGTGACTCCGATCTCCGGGGGCTTCAGGATGTATTTCTCCACCGGCTCCTTCTACGGCGTGTTCAGCGCCACGTCTACCGACGGCCTGAACTGGGCGATAGAGCCCGGGGTAAGGCTCTCGACAAGCGCCGCGTTCCTCGAATCCAGCTCGATCACGGCCATGGGGCTATATTTCGATCCCGCGCTGGCCGGCGGACCCTACCATGCCTATTACGTGGGCCTCAGCTCCGGCGGCTACGCCATCCTGAGCGCGAAGTCGGCCGACGGCCTCGCCTGGACGAAAGACCCGGCCTTCTCCCTGATCTTCAGCAGCGCGCCGGCCGGCCCGGCGGCGGCGCCCGGGCGTTTCCCCAAACTTAATAACAGCGCCACCGCCCGCCTGCGTTCGCCCAGGCCTTTTTTAGCGGGCCCGCATAAAGTGAACCTTTATTATATCCGGGACGCCGGCGGCCGCCCGGACGAGGGGACTTTCCGGGCCTTCGCCCTGCAAAGCCTGGACGACGGCGTGACTTTTTCCACCGAAACCCTGCTTCTGGACGCCACGGGGCTCTTCCAGCTGGACGTCTCTACGCTTACCGACGGCAGGCTGAGACTGTTCGTCTCGGCCCCCGCCGTCAACTCCTCCACCGTCTCGCTGGTGCTGGCCGCGGACAGCGCCGACGGGCTCAGTTTCCCGGCCGCGCCCGCGCTGGTCTTTTCCACTTACGCCGAAGTGAACGAACTTTCCTGTATCGCGGCGGCGCGTTCCACCGAGACGTTCAGGTTCAGGCTCTACCTGACCTCCACGGTCCTGGCGTCTTCCGGCACTTCAGTATACAGCGCGCTCACCAGTTCCCCGGTGGTCACGGGAATCTCTCCGGGCCTGGTCTATATCGACGACCCCGCGACGGATTTCACGGTCACGGGGGAGGTCTTCTCCCCGGCGCTGGCGGCCGCGGCCCTTACCGGGCCCGGCGGCCCCCTCGCCATAATATCGGTAACCCCGGTCAGCGATATGGCCGTGACGGTAAGGGCGGTGCCCACGGGCGCGGCGCCGGGGGTCTATAGCGTGAGCGTGACCAATCCCGACGGCGTGCCGGGAACGCTTCCGAACGCGCTGACCCTGGATTTCAGGCCGGGGTTCACGCGCCTGACGGACAATCTTTTCCGCCCGCTGGGCGCCGCGAATAAAGTGAAGATAGACATCACCACTTTTCTGGCCGGGAACGTAAAGGCCAGGATCTACACCATCAACGGCGGCCTGGTAAAAAGCCTCCTGGACGTCGCCGCGCCCGCCGGCACCAGGACCATCTTCTGGACGGGGGATACCGAAGGAGGCAGGACCGCGGCCAGCGGCCTCTACCTGCTGCGCGTCACCGGGCCGAAATTGAAAGAGACGGAAAAGATAGTGCTGATAAAATGAAAAAGAAGACCGGCAGACTCCTTTACCTTGCGCTGGCGCTGTGCGCCGCCTGCGCGGAAAGCGCCGCGGCCGGGCCCGGCCTGACCGCCGCTCCGGCGCTGAACGCCCCGATAGGGGCGCGTTCGGCCGCGCTGGGGCAGGCCTTCACCGCCGTGCCGGGAGACGCCGAGAGCCTAAACTATAACCCCGGCGCGCTGGCTTTCGCACCGGGCTCCGCCGTCTCGGCCAGCTATCTGCGGGGGTTCGGCGGGATCTCCCAAAGCTTCATCGCGGCGCCGCTGAAGTTCAAGGACCTGGTCCTCACCCCCGGGTATATGTATTTCAGCGGCGGCGACATGAACCTGAACCTGTCTGACGGGACGAAAGGCAAGGTTACGGCGGAAGCGGACGGCACCGTATACGTTTCCGCCGCCTACCTGCTCGACGGCCGTTTGGGGCTGGGGGCGACGGCGAAACGGACCCGGGTCGAGCTGGCCGAAACGGCTTCGGCTTCGGCCATGAACTACGATCTGGGCGCGCTTTATGCCTTGGGCGGCGGGTTCACGGCGGGCGCCTCGTACATGAACACGGGGCAGGGCTTGAAATTCGAAAAAAAAGGCGACCCCGCGCCGGCGGTAAAACGCCTGGGGGCCGCCTACAAGCTGAAATTCGAACAGCCGCACCTTTTTGATCCCGGCTCGGAGGCGCTCTCTTGCGACCTGATGGTCACCGCCGACCGGATAGACGCGTACAGGGACGGAACCTATTACCAGGCCGGGGCCGAGCTGACCACGCAATTAATAGGGGACTTCGACGTGAGCTTAAGGATTGGTTATCTTTTCGACAGGCCCGCCGAAGGGCTGACCTTAGGCTTCGGGCTGCGGGAAGGCAGGATGGCCCTGGCTTATTATTTCGGTCCCTCGAAGGAGATCAACGCCCGCCAGCAGTTCAGCCTCACCTACATGTTCTATTGACGGGCTACAGCGCGCTGCCGCGCTGGAAACGGCGGGCTATGTCCGAACCGGACAGGAAGAACAGGGTGGGACGCCCGTGGGGGCAGTGGTAGCTGTCTTTGGTCTTCCTCAGGTCTTCCATCAGCCGCATAGACTCCTGCGGCTTCACGAAATCGTGCGCTTTGATCGACTTCTTGCAGGCCATGGTGGCTATGATGTTCCGCTTGATGTCCTCGGCGGCTTTCTCGGGCTCGCCCAGCACTTCGGAGAGGTAGCTTAGGAATTCGGCGAAGGCCGGCTGCGTGAAGTAGAAGAGCGCCGGAGCCGCGCGGAGCAGGGCCACCGACGGGCCGCGCTGGTCCAGCTCGAAGCCGGCGGTGTTCATCCAGTCTTGCCATTTAAGCACCGTCTCCATCTGGGAGCGGGAAAGCTCGGCCTCGAGGGGCACCAGGAGCGGCTGCACTTTGATCGCGCCTTTAGAAAATTCTTCCAGGTACTTCTCGAACAGCACCCGCTCCTGCGCGGCGTGCTGGTCCACCACCAGGAGCCCCGCAGCGCTCTCGAAAAGAAGGTAGCTCTTGGCCAGCTGGCCGAGGTAGACCAGGGAATGCTCGCGCCAATCCGGCGCCGCGGAAGCGGCCGGGGCCGGCGCATGGGCCGGGCCCGGCTCCTCGAAAAGGCTGCCGGTTTCGGCCGCGGGCGGGGGAGGGGCGGCGGCTTCCCGGTAGGCCGGCACGTCGGGAGCCGTGAATCTGGCTTCTCCGGCCGGGGCCGTCATCTCCACGGCGGCGGTCTGCTTCGAAAGCAGCTCGACGTAAACGGTGTTGGAGATGGTCTTGAAGATCTCGTTCTCGGAAGAGAATTTCACGTCGCGCTTCTGCGGGTGGATGTTCGCGTCGAAAGAAGCGGGATCCAGCTCCACGAACAGCGCGCAGGCGGGATGGCGGCCGGTGAGCATATGCCCGTAGCCGCGGTAGAGGGCCTGGCGCAGCAGCGCGGAGCCGACCGGGCGGCGGTTCACGAAGAAATGCTGGTTCGCGCGGGAGGAACACAGCGCGTCGGGGCGGGAAACGAAGCCGTAGACGGCCATGCCGTCGGTTTTCCCTTCTACCCGGGCCATGCCGGCATAGGCGGTCTTGCCGAAGATCTCCGCGGCGCGGTTCTTGAGGTTTTCCCACATTCCGCCGGGGAGGGCGGGCAGGGAAAGTATTTCCGCCCCGTCGATCACCAGCCTGAAGGAAACGCCGAGGTTGGCCAGCACGGCCTCCTCCACGGTCTTTATCAGCTGGGCGCGCTCGGAAGCGTCGCTCTTCATGAACTTGGCGCGCGCCGGGGTGTTGAAGAACAGGTCCGCTACCTCTATGGTGGTGCCTTTCACCGGCGGGGCGGGCAGTTCCGCCATCACGTGGCCGCCTTCGCCCTCGATGGCGAAGCCCGACTCTGCCCCTTCGCGGAAAGAGGCCATTTTGAGGCGCGAGACGGCGAAGACGGAATAAAGGGCCTCGCCTCTGAAGCCGAAAGTGGCCAGGGAATAAATATCCTCAAAGACGTTGAGCTTGCTGGTGGCGTGGCGGCCGAGAGAGAGCCGCAGGTCTTCGCGGTCCATGCCGCGCCCGTCGTCGTGCACGCGGATGAGGCCGCGGCCCGCTTTCTTTATTTCGATCTCTATCCTGGACGCGCCGGCGTCCAGGGAATTCTCGATGAGCTCTTTCAGGACCGAGGCGGGGCGTTCTATGACCTCGCCGGCGGCGATCTTGGAGACCACTTCTTCAGGGAGAACTTTTATTTCCGGCATAAAAAGATTTTACCTAATTTAGCGGCGGATTAAGGGAGGGCAAAAAAAAGACCCGGGCGAGCGGCCCGGGCCTTCAGGGAACCTGCTCTCAGCGGGGCAGCGGTCCGGGACCGGGCTGGCCGGCTTTAGCTACGTAATCTATGGCGTAGGTGAAACTGCCGAGCGAGCCCGTTATGGCCGAGCCCACCACGTTCATGCCGGCGGCGTTGAAAGCGGCGGCTTTTTCGGCCATCGCTTTCTTGGCCTCGGTGTCGAAAGTGAAGGTTTCGGGAGCCTGGTAGGTCTCGATAGCGGCGGAGGGGATCACGCCGCCCTGCTGGTAGATATTCCCGACCAGGAAATCCACGCTGTAGGAATAGTCGCGGCCTTCGGGCCTGACCACGGCGGAGAGCGGGGGAACCCCGGCCGCGGAGAAGGCGGGCAAAGCTTCTTTGGAGGCTTTCAGCGCTTCTTTATCGAAGGTGAACACGGCGCGGGAATCGTAGCGGGCCACGGAGTACTGGGGGCGGGGGCCGTATTTATTGGTTTTAACCACGTACTCGACCATTACCGCGTAATCCCTGTCGGGGCGGGCCACGGCTTTGCCGCGGATGGCCGGCACGCCGGCCTGTTTGAACATAGCGAGGTAAGCGGGGATATTCTTCACGGCTTCGCTCTCAAAAGTGAACTTGCCGCCGGTGTAGGTTTCGAACTTAACGTCGTATTCCTGCGTGGGGCGCAGGACGTTCTTCACCAGGTAATCCACGGCGAAAGCGTTGTCATTGCCGGCGTCGTAAAGATAGGAGCCTACTACGGGCAGTTTGGCCGCGCGGAAATTGGCCGCGCAGTTCTTCATGGTGTCCAGCGCGTCGGCTTCCAGCCAGTAGGCGGCGCCGTTCTTGTAGGTCTCGACGATAACCGCGGGAGGCAGCAGCGCCCCGTTCTTCACCGTGGGGAGATAGTCGATGACGAAAGAGTAGTCGTTCCCCAGCTCCACTGCGCGGCCGCCCAAAGTGGTGATGCCGGCGGCCTTAAGGGCGGCGATGCGGGCGTCCATGGCGGCCTGGACCTGGCTTTCGAAGGTGACGGTTTCGTCGGTAGAATAAGTGGCGATGGTCACGCCCGGGGGCGTTACGGGAGCGGGCCGGGAAGGCGCGGCGACCGGAGCCTGTTCTATCGCCGCCTGGCTTATGTCGGCCAGCTCGGCCGCCTGAACGGCGGAAGCCGCGCCCATCAGAACGACCGCGAGGAAATAAAGTTTTTTCATTCTAAAGTCTCCTGAACTTATTTTACCTGATAAAGCCATTGCAGGAACGTCTTCCAGTTCCCGTCCCGCCCAAAAGCCAGCTCAGCGTCCGGGCTAGCCACGTAATTCTGATATGACTGGTACGAGAAGGACACTTGTGCCGGAGCGAGATGGATGGAGAGGCCGTTGGTCCTGGCGAAATCATAGCCCAGCCTGGTAGTCCCCGTATAATAAAAGCCGGAGAACAAGCCGTTCGAGATGAAATCCATCAGCTCCTGCCCCTTCTGCCTGGCAAGCAGCCGGGCCGGGGTATCCTGGGGGAGAGCCTGAGTGTAGACGCGGATAAAATCATAAAGGTCGGCCGAAAGGGATTCCCTGGCGATCTGCGCGGGATCATTAGGCTTAACCGTGGTTTGCGCGAAAATATCGAAACGGACGGCCTCGTTCCTGGCTTTCACCGCCGCAGCGACATCTTTAACCTCCAGAGCGGCCTTTACCCAGCCGTCAAGCCGGGCGGAGAGCTCCGAGAGCCTGGGGGCCAGTATCACCGAAGCGTGGCCGCCCGAGATCGCCTCCGGGTGGGCTTTCACCCTGTCCACATAGCTTTTTGCCATCAGGTTTCCCAGTTCGGAGCTGCTTATCCCGGGGTTCGAATCCAGGGTCTCCGCGAGGAGGGCCATATCGTAACCGATGGAAGACATCAATTCTTCCGACCCCACGATGACGTCCGCATAGTCCTTTATCTCGTAAGCGGCCTCGGCGGTCTGCATGAGGCAGGAGAGATAAAGAAGAACGTCGACCTTGCCGGTCTCCCTCAGAACCTTGCCGAACTCCGGAACAGTGACATAATTGTGGGTCTGTTTGTCCAAAAGCGTACTTTTTTCATTCTTCGGCTGTTTAGCGCTGTCAAAAAATCCGTTGCCGTGGCCGAACGGGATAAAAACGTATCGTTTGGCGGGATAGTTGGTTTTGGCCCAGGCAATAAAAGCCGCGACCCGGCGCCAGTCGCCCATATCCACATTCTGCTCTACGGACAGGGTATCAGTATCCAGGGAAGCGGGAGCGGTACCTTTTGTGAGAAGCATCCTCAGTGTAGGGGTCGAAATTTCCTGGGGCGCAGGGGCGTTAAAAGTGAAGCCGCTTTCCGCCACGATGTTGATCCTGTCGGTGGTTCCGGTGCGCTTGAGCGCCATCAGGTTCTGTATCTGGCCGCCGCCAAGCTCGTCCTTGACGCTGGCGTAAACCATTATAGTCCACTCTTTAGGCGCGGCCGGGGTTACAGCCGCGGCCCCGCTGACGGCGGGAATTTCCGCGGCGGGCAGGCCGGGCGAGCGGAGGGAATCAAGACCGAAAGATTGGGAGAAAGAAGGGAGGCTGAAAGAAACTACCGAGAGAAACGTGAATATTATTTTATTCATAGATTAGCGGCCGCCCCGTATCATAATTATAATATTCGGCGCGCAACTCCGTATGGGCCGAAAGGCCTTGTTTTTTGTAGGTCTAAAAGAAAGCCGGCCGTCATAGGGCGGCCGGCTTTTACGCTCGGAAGCGCGGGAAAGGCTATTTCAGCCTCTTTTTCCAGTCATGTATGGCCGACAGGGCCTGCATCGGGGTCATATTGTCCAGATCGCACATAGTGACCTCGTCCAGCACGGGATGGCTGGAGAAGATGGGCAGCATTGGGGTCTGGTTCCTGTCCTCGGAATCCACACGGATATCGCCCTTGGTCTCCAGGATATGCAGGATCTCGCGGGCCCGCGCTATGGCGGACTCGGGCAGGCCGGCCAGCTGCGCCACGTGGATGCCGTAGGATTTATCGGCCGGGCCGGAGCTGATCTTGTGCAGGAAGACCACTTCGGTCTTGCCGAGGGCGTTGGTCCATTCCTTAACGGAAATATTGCAGTTCTTTATCCCGTCGAATTTGTCGGCCAGCTCGGTGAGCTCGAAGTAATGCGTGGCGAACAGGACCTTGGGGCCGCCCTGGGGCTTATAAAGATGCTCCACCACGGCCCAGGCGATAGAGATCCCGTCGAAAGTGGAAGTCCCGCGGCCGACCTCGTCGAGAAGGATCAGGCTCTTGGGGGTGGCCAGACGCATGATAGCGGAGGTCTCCCTCATTTCCACCATGAAAGTGGATTCGCCGCGCGCCATGCGGTCCTGCGCGCCGATGCGGGTCATGATGCGGTCGGTGATGCCGATCTCGGCGGAGCGGGCGGGAACGAAAGAGCCCATCTGCGCCATGATCACGGCCACGGCGGCCTGGCGCAGGTAGACGCTCTTGCCGCTCATATTGGGGCCGGTGAGGATGATCACGCGGGCCCCGGAATTGCCTATCTCCAGATCGTTCGGGACGAAGGTCCCCGCCGGCAGGAAGCGCTCCACGGCGGGGTGGCGGCATTCCTCCAGCTTGAGCAGGTCGCCGGAATCGACGCGCGGCCTGGTAAATTCGTAGCGCACGGCGCTTTCGGCCAGGGCGTAGAACACGTCCAGTTCGGCCGCCCCGGAAGCGTAAGTTTTTATCTCGCCGAGCGAGGCGCGCACTCTTTCGCGCAGCTCGCCGAAAAGATGCGACTCCAGCTTCGACATCTTCTCTTCGGCGCCCAGGATCTTGTTCTCGAGGACCTTCAGCTCCTCGGTAATATAGCGCTCGGCGTTGACCAGGGTCTGCTTGCGCACGAAATAATGGGGGACCTTGGGGGTCTGGGCCTTAGAGACCTCGATGAAATAGCCGAAGACGCCGTTATAGCCGACCTTCAGCGTGGAGATCCCGGTCTTTTCTTTCTCGCGCAGCTCGATATCGGTCAGCAGCTTCTGGCTGTCGCGGCGCACCGAGCGCAGCTCGTCCAGCTCGGGGCTGGCGCCTTCGCGGATCACGCCGCCGTCGGAAAGCCGCGCGGGAGGAGTCTCGGCCAGCTCTTTGTCGAGCGCGGCGCGCAGGGTGTTGAGCGCGGAAGAGACCCCGTCCAGGCGCGAGGCCAGTTCGGGGGCGCATTCGAAGAAGCCGGCGGAACTTAAAAGCAGCTTAAGCCTGGGCAGCTGGCCCAGCGCTTTGCGCACGGCCGCCAGGTCGCGCGGCGAGGCGCTGAGGTTTATGACGCGGCCGAGCAGGCGCTCTATGTCCGGGACCTGGGACATGATCTCGCCAAGCTGTTCCCGCGCTTCGCGGTTCTCGGCGAGGAAGGCCGTGAAGGCCTGGCGGGAGAGGATCTCGCGCATATCGGTGAGCGGCTCCAGGATCCAGCGGCGCAGCAGGCGCGAGCCCATGGAAGTGCGGCAGAGGTCCAGCACGCCCCAGAGGGTCTTGGAGTCGTCGCCGTCGGGCGAGGAGACCAGCTCGAGGGTCTTGATGGCGGACTCGTCCAGCTGCATCCGGTTGGCGGGCTCGTAATAGAACGGCGAGAAAACTTCTTTGAGGCCGGGCTGGGTCTGACGCACGTAGGCGGTAGCCTTCAGCGCGGTCTTCATGGCCAGCTTGTGGTTCTGCCACACGGCCTGGGCGGCCCAGGAAGGCAGGGCGGACTCGGGCAGGGTGTATTCGGTGAGCGGCACGGGGCCGAAATCGAGGCCGCGCTTCTTGATCTCCTTCATCGTCCTGGCGTTGGCCAGGATCTCGGCGGGGCCGGTCTTCGAGATGAAAGAAAGGAGCTGGTACAGGTCGGGGTCGTTGAGGTTCTGCGTAGCCAGGAAATCGCCGGTGGAGGCGTCGAAGGAGGCCAGGCCCCAGCCGACGATGTCCAGGTCCAGGGCCACCAGGTACCTGGAGGCGCGGGGCTGCAGCAGCTCGTCCTCCACCACGGTGCCCGGGGTGATGAGGCGCACGACTTCGCGCTTGAACAGCTTGGCCTTCTTGGCGTCGCCGCCGGGGGCGACCTGTTCGCAGATGGCCACTTTGTGGCCGGCGTTCAGGAGCCGGTAAATGTAATTGGAAGCGGCATGGTGCGGCACGCCGCACATGGGCACGCCCTGCCTGGCGGTGAGAGTAAGCCCCAGCAAAGAACTCGCCGTCCTGGCGTCGTCGTAGAACATCTCGTAGAAGTCGCCCAGGCGGAAAAAGAGCAGGGCGTGGGGATAGGCGTTCTTCAGCGTCTGGTACTGCTGCATCAAAGGGGTTTCCGGGGTTTCAACCTGTGTCATAAGAAATAGCTACTCTTCCTTCGTATATTGTATCAAAAGCTCTTCGGCCTCTTTAAGGGTTTTAAGGCTCATGAAAGCGCCCCTCGCCCCGGCGGCGCCGGGCAGGCCTTTCAGCCAGTAGCCCACCAGCTTGCGCGCGCGGGCCATGCCGTGCTCCTCGCCGTAAATGCCGGCGTTCAGTTCCAGGAAGCGCAGGAAAAGCTTCATGCGGGCGGAAGAAGACAAGGACGAAGCCCCGGCCCCGGAAAGCCCGGAGGCTATCTCGGCGAAAAGGGCGGGGTTGAACACTGCGGCGCGGCCCAGCGCTACCCCCGAGCAGCCGGCCTCCAGCATCGCACGGGCCCCGGCGGCGTTCTCCACGCCGCCGTTGCCGAAAACGGGGATCTTTACCGCCGCCGCGGTCGCGGCCATCGCCGCCAGGTCGATAGGCCCGGTATGGAACTGCGAAGCGGGGCGGCCGTGCAGGGTTATGGCGGAAGCGCCGGCCTCCTCGCAGACCCGAGCGAGCAGCGGGCCCAGGTTCTCCCCCACGGTAAGGCCCACGCGGAACTTTACCGTGACGGGTATCTTTACGCTTTTCACCATGCGCGAAATAATGTCGCCCAGCAGCAGCGGGTTCTTCATCAGGGAGGCGCCGGAGCCGGAGCGCATGACTTTCTTGACCGGGCAGCCCGCGTTGATATCGACGAGATCGGCCCCGGCGCGCTCTACGGCCTGCGCGGCCAGCGCCATGGAGGCAGGGTCCGCGCCGAAGATCTGTATGGCCGCGGGATGCTCCCCCGGCAGGAGCTCCAGCATCTTGAAAGATTTCTTGTTGCCGTATTTAAGGCTCTCGGCCGAGACCATCTCGGTGACCACCAGCCCGGCCCCGCCTTCTACGGCGAGGATCCTGAAGGCGGCGTTCGTGATGCCGGCCATGGGGGCCAGCGCGAGGTTATTCTTGAGGTTTACGCCGCCTATCGAAAGCGGGCGCAGGAATTTCTGGGTCACGGTTCTATGGTGTAATTCCCGTCGTGGGAATACTGGAAATCGCGGGGAGCGCGGTGCAGGAACGGGCGGATCTCGCTCGCCGGCGCGCCTACCTTCTTCAGGACTTCCAGTTGGAAATCGGCGGCTTTCTGCTCCACACTGAGGACGTCGTCCAGCCTTTTGATATCGAAGCGGGCCGGGTTGACGTCGAGCACGCGCTCGTCCTTTTCACCCGGCAGCGGCGGGGCGATGCGGCTTTTCTTCTTCTTGGTCAGGTTGTACCAGGCGTGCCAGCCCTGGTGGGCGATGATCCCGGCGCACCAGGTCAGGGAGCGGAAGGCCTGGGCCGTGGAAATGGCCGCCACCGGGCGCCCGTCGTCCATGTAAAAACCGGTCTCGTCCTCGTTGCGGATGACGAAGAGGTTCTTCTTCAGGAAAAGGAAGGTATCGCGGTCGGACATCCAGATTATCTTGAGGGCGTGCGTCACCTGGCTCTTGAATTCCGGGGGGCCCTGGATATCGATGCCGGCTTTGGGATCGTAAGCCTCCGGCAGGCGGGCGGCCCGGACGCCGCTGACGACAGCGGCCGCCTCGGGTTTCGCCGCGGCGGGCGCGGCGGGCGAAGACGGGCCGCCGAATATTTTCCCCGTCGCCTCGGCTTCCTTCCCGTGGTTAGGCGCGCGGGAGCCGATAAAATACCAGACCCCCGCTCCCATCAGCAGCAGCGGCAGGAAGGCCAGCACCTTGTGAGTGCGGAAGAAGCTTTTGTGTTCTGTTTCCGCCATGTAAATACGGGGACCGTAAAACGCAAGCGCGCCTTACGGTCTCCGTCCACGCGCGCGACTTCTACTTCAGCGCTTTGAGGTACGACTTGTAGAAAGCCTGGAGTTCGCTGTCGGCGTCCTGGAATTCGAGGACGTGCTTTTTGCAGCCGCGGCGGGAGCAGATCTGCACCAGGCCGCCGGCCTTAAGTTCGAAAGCTATCATCTGCGAGCCGCAGGCGTCGCACTTGCGGGTGCTCTTCAGGTCGGCCTTGCAGTGGGGGCAGCGGAAGCCGGCCACTTTGCCCGTAGGCATGTTCAGGTCCGTTTCAACTTTAAAGCTGCCGTAAAGCGAGCTGAGGTAGATCGGGGCGTGCTTGCCGGCGTAAGTGAGGTTGACCTCTATGGAAGGGGCGCCGTCCAGCTTCTTGCCGGGATTCATGAGGGATTTATTGCAGTGGGGACATTTAACGAGGACGCTGACCATGGGAACCTCCAGAAAACTTAAGCTGGCTGCCGGTCGGCCATCCGCCGGCAATTCGATATGATATCAAATTATTATCGATATCTAGCCCCTGGGCGGGCTGCCCAGGGGACCGGGGCATAAAAAACAGGGTCACTGCGGTGTCGCTGCGCTCCACCCGCACACCGTGCTCGCCCTTCCCCGCCTCGGTCCTCGCGCTTACGCAAGCTCGGACCTCCGGCAGGGTTTTTCTGCCCCGGTCCCCCGGTCAGCCTTTACTCGTAACGCAACGCGTCTATGGGGGAAAGGAGGGAGGCTTTCCTCGCCGGCCAGAAACCGAAAACTATACCTACTCCGGCCGAGAAACCGAAGGCCAGAGCCACGGAGAACGGCGAGATATACACGGCCCACCCCGAGATCTTGGAAAGCAGCAGGGAACTGCCCGCGCCGGCTAAAATTCCGATCACGCCGCCTACCACCGAAACGATGACCGCCTCTATCAGGAACTGCAGGAGCACGGCACGGCTGGTAGCGCCGATGGCCTTGCGCAGGCCTATTTCCTTGGTGCGCTCGCTCACGCTCACGAGCATGATATTCATGATGCCTATGCCGCCCACGATCAGCGAGATGCCGGCTATCATGCCGAGCAGCGTGCTGAAGGTCTTTATAGTGCCGGTCAGCATCGTCTGCATCTCGGCCATATTCATCAGCATCACGTCGTCGTCCTTGTGGGCCGGGACGTTGTGCCTCTTGCGCATCAGCGCTTTTATCTTCGCCTGCACCTCTGGCATCAGGCTGTAGTCGGATACTTCCACCCAGACCGAGTCCAGGAAGGTCTTGCCGAGAACTATCTTCATGGCGGTCTGCAGCGGCACTATCACCACGTCGTCCTGGTCGCGCGGGCCCTGGGCGCCTTTCAGCGGGAGGACGCCGATCACGGTGAAGTATTTCCCGTTTATCTTTATGGTCTTGCCCACCGGATCAGTTCCGCCGAACAGTTCTTTGACCACGGTATTCCCGATCAGCGCCACCTTGGCCAGGCGCGCGCCCTCCGAGTCGGAGAAAAAGCGGCCGTAATAGGGCTGGGAATTGCGCATCGCGGCGTAAACGGCGGTGACCCCGGTGATGCTGGTGCGCTGGTTCTTGGCGCCGTAAGCCACCTGGGCGTTGCCGGAAACGTTGGAGTCGGTCCTCGTGATGTTCTCTATCTGCGCTATCGCTTTCGCGTCTTCAGGGGTAAGGCGGCTGACCGCACCGGCCCCGAGGCCCGCGCCGCCCTGCCGGAACATGCCGGGCATGACGCTCAGCAAATTAGTGCCGAGGGAAGACATCTGCTTCTGGATAGACCGCTGCGCGCCGGTGCCAACGGCGAGCATGGCGATGAGCGCGCCTACGCCTATGATGATGCCCAGCATGGTCAGGAGGGAGCGGGTCTTGTTGCTTATGATCGAACTTATCGAAGAGCCCAGGTTCTCGGCCACCTCGCGCCAACTGAGGAAAAAGGTCTTGGGGATGTGCAGGCGCAGGGGATTTTCCCTCTCTTTTAAAGGGGCTTTCCTGCCGGAGTCCTCTATGATGAGGCCGTCCTTGAGTTTTATCACGCGGTCCGCCCAGGCCGCGATGTCGGGCTCGTGGGTGACCATCACTATGGTGATGCCGCGCTGGTTGAGCTTGCGGAAAATGCCCATGATCTCGTTCGACTGGTCGCTGGCCAGGTTGCCGGTGGGCTCATCGGCGAAGATGATCTTGGGGTCGTTGACCAGGGAGCGGGCTATGGCCACGCGCTGCTGCTGGCCGCCGGAGAGCTGGTTGGGCCTGTGGCCGTTGCGGTCGGCGAGGCCGACCTGCTCCAGGTACTTCACCGCCTCGTGCGGGCGGGCCTTCTCGCCCAGGTAGATCTGCGGCAAAGCCACGTTGGCGGCGGCGGTGATGCGCGGCAGCAGGTTGAACTGCTGGAATACGAATCCCAGGATGCGGGCGCGGAGGTAGGAAAGCTCTACGTCGTTCAGCTCGGAGATCTCCCGGCCGAACAGCTTGTACGAGCCGGCGGTAGGCCGGTCGAGCAGCCCCAGGATATGCATCAGGGTGGACTTGCCGGAGCCGGAGGGGCCCATGATGGCCACGAACTCGCCCTCTTTAACCGACAGGTCAACGCCTTTCAATATCTTAAGCGGCTCGTCGCCCATCTGGTAAACTTTCGTAATACCTTTAAGTTCGATCATAAAATGTTCTTTCGCGGCCCGTCCCTCGGTTTTAATGTCCGCTCATCGCCCGCTGCTGCTGCCTGCCCATCGCCGGGCGGGAAGGCATAAGCGGGTTCTTGCCGGCCGTATCCACCTGCGCGGAATAGGACTTTGCCAGATAATAGACCTTCTCGCCGGCTTCGAGGCCGGAAAGGATCTCTACCTGGTCGCCCTCGTTCTGACCGGTCTCCACCTTGGAGTAGACCGGCTGCCCGTCCTTCAGTTCCTTTATGACCGCCGTTTCGCCCTGCGGGTTGGTGGTGACCGCCGCTGCCGGCAGCAGGAGGATATTTTTACGGGAAGAGATGGCTATCTTTATGTTGGCCGTCATCTGCGAGCGGAAGAAAGACGGCACGCTCTCGGGGCGTATCTTCACGGTATAGGTGACCACGTTGCTCTTGATGGTGCCTTCGTCGAGGATCTTGAAGACCGTGCCGCGCACGACCTTGTCGGGATAGGCGTCCAGCACGATGGTGGCCTTCTGGCCGGGCTTAACCCTGCCTACGTCGGACTCGTCCAGGCTGGCGGCGACCAGCAGCTTGTCGGAAATGGCGAAAAGCACGTCGCCGGAATTAACGGTCTGACCTTCCACCACGTTCCGCAGGATCAGCGTCCCGCTTATCGGTGAGATGATCTTGATGGGTTTATAGGTCTCTTTCCACTGGTTGTACTGGTCGTCGCCGGCGGCGCGGGCGGCGTCCAGGATGGCCACCCGGTCAGAGGAGCTCATCAGCGCCAGGACCTCGCCGGCCTTTATCGTTTCGCCCTCGTCCGCCAGTATCTCCTCGATGCGGCCGGACGCGGAGGGCTGGATCTCGACGCGGTTCTCCGGAGCGATCACGCCCGTAGTGTCGACCACCTCGGAAAGGTCCTGCACCTCGGCCTGGACGCTCCTGTACCTGGGCTGCTTGCTCCCGGCCTGTTTTTTATAAGCGTACCAGCCGCCTCCGGCCAGCAGCACCGCGATAACGATGACGATGATCTTTTTCATTTTGTTTCCCTTATTCCTCAACGCCTACGCCCAGCAGCTGCTCCAGCGCCAGCTTGCGGCTGTGGGCCGCGCGGGCGAAGTCGAGCTGGTTCAGATCGGAATCTACGAAGTTCTGCTCAACGTTCTCCAGGTCTATAAAACTTATCTTGCCGGCCATGTATTTTATCTGGGCTTCCTTGAAGCGCTGCTCGTTGGCCTTCAGCAGGGAGACGTTGGCCATAGCGGTCTCGGCGGCGCTCAGGTAGTCGTCGTAACCGGAGCGCAGCGAGGCGGACAGCGAGATCCGCGCGGCCTTGAAATTCTCCTGGGCGGCGATAAGGGCTTTTTTGGAGGCGGACAGGTTGTTGAAGTAGCTGGTCGGGCCGCCGGAGAAAATGGGCAGGCTCAGGGTCAGGCCCACGGACCAGCCGGGTTTTCCGGGGAATTCGCTGGCGCCGGTCCAGCTGTAGCCCTGGCTGGCGCTAAGCGTGGGATAGGCGGAATAGCGGGTGGAATTGGTCCTCTCTTCCGCGGACTCCAGGACCTTCCGGGAAGACACTATACCGGGGGATTTCTCCATCGCCAGGGCCACCCGCGCTTCATCCAATGTGAAGGCCGGGACGCTTATATCTCCGATGGCAGTAACTTGCATGGCTCCTTCCAGCCCTATGGCCTCCAGCAGGGAGCGCTGCGAGATGACCAGTTCACGCTCCGCTTTTTTAACGGAAACAGCGGAGTTTTCCGCCAAAGCCTCGGTATAGAGCGCGTTGCCGTTGGATTCCATGCCGCTTTCGTATTTCAGCCTTATCAGCTTGGCGTTCTCCTGCCTTATGCTGAGGATCTTCCTCTGGACTTCTATCCTTTTCTGCGCGAAGAGCAGGTCGGCGAAAGTCCCCGCGAGCGTTTGCCGGACCGAAGCGGAGGTGTCCAGGTAATCGGCTTCGGCCTTTTCCCTGGCTATACGGCTGCTTTTAACCCCCGAGATGTTCTGCAGGTTCAGCAGGTCCTCGGAAGCCCTGACGGAGGCGCTCCAGCTGCTGGAGTCAGCTCCGCGCGACCTGGATACGCCGTTGGAGAGGCTGATCTGCGGCATATAGGAATTAAGCTCAGATAGATAATTATACCTGGCCTGCTCAGCGGAGGCCCTGGCGGCCTTGACCGAAGGGTTATTGGCGAGAGCCAGGCGCCTGGCGTCGTCCCAGGTAAGGGAGAGCTGCTGCTGCGCGGCCGCGGAACCGGCAAGCAGCAGAAGGGGCAGTATGAGGAGTTTTTTAATGGTCATAGGTTAAAATAAACTGCGTTCTACCATACAACGCGCAGGGGCCGGATTTATTGCATTAATTTTACCGACCGGTAGATTAATTGTACAAAAAAAGGCCCGCCCGCTTTAGCGGACGGGCCTCGACGGGCGTACAGGCGCTATTTCAGCTTTTCCTGGCCGGTGAAGCTGCGCTCCAGCTTGAATCCCGCCAGGATTTCCCTGTCTTCGGCGGAAGGCGTGCCGGCTATATGCGCCGCCAGCGCTTCGCCCAGGCCGGGCCCCAGCATGAAGCCCTGGCCGCACATCCCGACCGCCAGAACGTAGCCTTTCAGGGCCGAGGGGAAGTCGGCGATAGGGAAACCGTCGGGGGTCATCGGGTAAAGCCCGCGCCAGGTGCGCCGCACCTTCAGGTTCGCCAGGTTCGGCATCAGCGCTATCATGCGCTTCGAGATCTCGGGCAGGAACTCCGAAGTGGAGCGCCTGTCGCTGCCCCAGAGCTGGGGCTGCGGGGTGAGGCAGAACACGATCTGGCCTTCCCAGTTCTGGTAAAAATAATAATTCTTGGACTTGTCGCCGGGGCGGATATCCACCACCATCGGCTCGAAGAACCTTTCGGCCGGCTCGGTGATGCCGGCCTCGTGGCAGTCCGGGGCCACGGGGACCTTTATCTTCGCCAGTTCCGAGACCGCGGCCGCCTGCGCGCCGGCGGCGTTCACCACCCAGGGGGCGTAATATTTCCCCTGGGGCGTCAGGACGCCCTTCACTTCGCCCTGCTCCGAAAGTATTTCCTTCACGGGCTCTTTGAAATGGAATTCCGCGCCCAGTTTCACGGCCCGGCGGTAAAAAGCGTTGCAGCTGAGCAGCGGTGAGGCCGAGCCGTCGTCGGGCGACCAGGTCCCGCCGCGGAGGTCCTTCGCCGCTATGCCGGGGACCAGCTCCTTGATCTTTTCGGGACCGGCCCAGTCGATGTTCAGGCCGAAACCGCGCTGCACCTTGAGCAGCTCCCGCATCACGGCCTCGTCGCGCTCGGTATAAACGGGAAAAAGGTAGCCGCCCTTGATCCAGCCGATATCGTCGCCGTGCTTTTCGTGCCAGGTGGAGAAGATCCTGAGGCTCCTGAGGCAGGCTTTGATCTTGGAGCCGTCCGAATGAGTGGCGCGCACGCCGCCGATGGCGCACTTGTTCTGGCCCTGGCCGGGGGAGGCCTCGCCTTCCAGCACCAGGGTCTTCAGCTTCCGTTCGGCCAGGGACATCGCCAAAGGGGTCCCGATGCTGCCCGCGCCGATTATGATGACGTCGTATTTGTTTTCGCTCATAAGGTCTCCGTTAGAAGCCGCTCCAGCTGGTCTTCTCTTCCGCCTCGGTGGTGCATTTTACTCCCGAGAAAACGCCCAGCGGCGCTTCCACGAACAGCGGCCTCTTCGTGAAGGCGGTGACCTCTTTCAGGTCCACGCCCTCGCTGCGGTAAATGTTCAGCAGCATCGACGAGCAGGTCTTGGCGCCGCAGGCGCCCATGCCGGCGCGCGTCACGGCCTTCAGCTGGTTCAGGTCGCGGATGCCCGAACGTATGGCCCGGCGGATCTCGCCCAGGCTCACCCGCTCGCAGCGGCAGATGATGGTCTCGTCCTCGGCTTTAGCCAGGTCGGCGGCGCAGAGCGCGCCTTCTTCGGCGGCGTAGAGCTTGATGGAGACGGCCTGGTCGGCTATCGCGGGGGTGGTCTTCACTATCACGATAAGGGTGTTCTCCGCCTTGAAATCCTTTACGTCGATAACTTCGGCCTCGCCCAGGTCCGCGCCTTCGATGGCGGCCAGCCGGACTTTATCGCCCTTCTTGACCAGGCCGCGGCCGATCTCGAAAGGGATGGCCAGCGACGGGTTCGCGGGGTCCTTCCTGTAATCGACCAGGGTCACCGCCAGGCCAGGGCAGATCAGCAGGCACTTGAAGCAGCCGATGCAGTCCCCGGTGAACTGCGGGGTGTTCATGATGATGTCGCCGGAGAGCTTGATGGATTTTTTCGGGCAGACGGTGACGCAGGGATTGCAGGGGATCTCCTGGCGGCAATGCAGCACCGGGTAGACCTGCTTGGAGTGGTTCTTTGCAGACGGGCCGCCGGTGGCGCCGGGACGGGACTTCAGGACTTCCAGCCGGTCGAACCAGAACTGCGGCACGGGGGCGGCCATCACGCCCAGGCTCTTGAGGACCTTGTGGGCCGTGATCTTGCCGCTGAACATCGCGGCCGAGGCCTCGGCTATCTCCTCGGCGTCGCCGCAGATGAAAGAATCCATGCCGGCTTCCCTGGCCTGCGCGTGGAACTCGTCCACCGAGTTCAGGCCCACGGCTATCAGCAGGGTGTCGGCTTCGAAACTCTTTTCGGTGCCCGCCAGCGGCTTGAACTTCTCGTCCACCGCCGCTATCGTGACCTTCTCCAGCCCTTTTGTGCCGTCGGCGCGGAGGATGGTGTGGCGGGTGTAAACGGGCACGCCCAGGCGCTTGACCTTGTCGGCGTGCACTTTGTAGCCGCCGCATTCGGCCATGGCTTCTATCAGCCCGACGACTTCGATGCCGGCCTGCAGGGCGTGGTAGGCCGCTATCAACCCTACGTTGCCGCCGCCGACGATGAACAGTCTTTTCGCGGGCCGCACCAGGTCCCGGTTCACCAGGGTCTGGAAAGCGCCGGCGCCGTAAACCCCGGGCAGGGTGTTGCCGGGGAAAGCGAGGGATTTTTCGCGCGCGCCGGTGGCGCTTATCACGGCCTTGGGGCGCACCAGGTAATATTTGTCGCCGCGCAGCACGCCGGCTTTCTTGTCGGAGAAAATGGCAAGGCAGGAAGCGTTGTTCCAGGCCTTCACCGAAGGATACTCCTTCAGCTGTTCCTCCAGCTTGACGGCGATGTCCACGCCGCGCGTGCCGGCGTAGCAGTCTTCCACCGAACCGAAGAACTTATGGGTCTGCAGCACCAGCTTGCCGCCGAAAGTGACCTTGTCGTCGATGATCAGGGTGTTGACGTTGAGCTTGCCCAGCTCGGCGGCCGCCGCCAGCCCGGAAGGCCCGCCGCCGATGATAAGGACGTCGACTTCCAGCTCTTCCACCCTGCCGAACTCCTGCACGCAGGCCACGCGCGGCAGCCTGGCTTCGCCCTTCAGGGTCTCCACCTTCATCCCTTCGCGCACCGCGGTAACGCAGGATTTCACGGTCAGCCCGTCGGCGATGACGGAGCACTGCGCGCACTGCCCGTTGGCGCAGAAGATGCCCTGCGGGGCCTGGTCCTTCTTATGGCGGCTGAAAATTTTAATACCGTTGGCGTAGAGGGCGCTGGAGATCATCTCTCCCTCGAGCCCGGAGCAGGGCTTGCCGTCGAAAGTGAAGTTCACGGCGGCGCGGGGTTCGGGCTGGAGGACGGGGTGTTCTGTTATTCTTTCCATGATCATCCTTATAGGCGCTGCGGCCTCGGAGGGGTCTCCGGGCGCGTTCAAATTATATAGTACAATAAAAAAAATAATGGAGAAAACCCCGGCAAAAGCTTCGCGCGAAAAATGGCTGTTCTACCTGGCCTCCGGGGCGGCCGTCGCGCTGGCGGCGAGGACCTTCCTGGGCAAAGCGCCGGCCTCCGTGCAGAACTTCGCGTATTACGCCGACCGCGGCGAACTGCTTTTTCACGCCGTCGGCAGCAAGGCGGTCAGCTACAGCATGCCGCTGCTCAGCCTGCTGGCCGCGGCCGCCCGGCATCTTTCCTTCAGCCCTTCGCTGCCCGCCGTCGCCGCGGCCCTTCTTCTGTGCCTGGCCGCCTACGGCCTGGGCGCGCGGAGCGGGGGGCGGGCCCGGGGCGCGCTGTTCGCCCTGGCCGCTGCCGCCGCGACCCTCACCTGTCCCGCTCCCGAAGCCGAGCAGGTCATCTACTCTTTGTTCCTCCTGGTCTTTCTCAGCCTGGAGCTGCTGAGACAGGCGGGCGGAGGCTATGCCTCCTCGGCCGCCGCCGGGCTTGCCGCCGGGGCGTCCATGCTTATCCGGTCCCCGCTGTTCGCCTTCCCGCCGCTGGCGGTCCTGTTCCAGCGGCTCTCGCCGGGCCGCAAAGCCGGCTGGCTGCTGCCGGCGGCCCTGTTCCTGGTCTGCGCCTACCTGCCGCTGGCCCCCTGGGCGCGGCTGAACCACAGCCTTTTCGGGCGGACCATTCTTTTCGAGGAGGAGCGCTCCACCTGCAATATCATCACCGGCGCGAGCGGCATAGTTTATACCATCGAAGGCGACGCCAGGGCCTTCGCCGGGCTGTCCCGCACCGAAAGCGTCTATCCCTGGGCCGCGAAAGCCATCCTCGCCCGCCCGGGCCGCTACGCTTTCTCCGTGGTAAAACGCGCCTGGCGGGTCTTCCTGATGTTCCCGTTCCTGTTCCTGCTGGCCGGGGCCGGCTTTTTCCTGGACCGCCGCTCGCAGGAAGCGCGCCTGCTGGCTTTTTTCAGCGCCTATTTCATAGGCATACACTGCCTGCTCTCCATCGAGGAGCGCTATTTCTACCCGCTGCGCTATGTGCTGGCCCTGCTGGCCGCCGGCGGGACCTGGGAGCTGCTGAAGAAAGGCCTGCCCGCCCCGGCGCGCGGGAAAGACTATTTCACGGCGCCGCTTTTCGCGCTTGTCCTCGCCGCGACGGCGGGCACGCTGGCCGTGGTGTGGCGCTTCCCCGGCGCGGCCAGGCTTCCGCTGATCGCCGTGACCGGCGGGCTGGAAAAATATCCTTCCGACGCCTGGCTGCAGAACAAGAAAGGAGAAATACTTCTTTCGCTGGACCTCACCCGGGAGGGCCTGGAGGCTATAGAGCGGGCCTGCGCTCTCTCCGGAAAGCCGGACCTGTGCTATATCACCGTGACGCTGAAAGCCCCCGCGCCGGAAGAACCGCCGCGGCTGGAGAATACTTATGAATTGCGGCTGGTGAAGCTCATGCGGGAGCTTGAGCTGGGCAGGGAAGCGGAAGCCCGGAGAACCCTGGCGGCGGCGCTGCAAAACTGGACTGAAGAAAAAAACTCAATAAAAGGCGAGCAGTTCAAGGAAGACGAGCTGAACCTGGCGAGGATAAAAGAAAGCAACAAGACTTTCTGGGACATGGACCTGGCCGCCGCGCTGAGCTGGATCCCGGCGCAAAACCGCGCCGCGGCGCTGGACAGGCTCTCGCGGCTGACGCCCTTAACGCCCAAGCTGCGCGCTCTGCTGCTGAGAAATAAAAAAACTCTGTCGGCGGCGGAGAAGAAGGAAAAGGAAACCCTGGAAGCGAGGCTGGAACTTGAGCTTCCGGAAACCGAATTCGACTGGAACGGGACGGCCCGGGCGCTTACCGCCGAACTGCTGAGGGGCGGGAAGTCGCTGGCAGGCGGAGTTAACGGTCCGCTGGGACCGCTATTGGGACTTGACTTGACTCCGGAAGAAACGGTCTCCGCTTTCGACACTTATAGCCACAAGTCCGGCGGAACCGCACGGGCGGCGGCCGCGGCCTGGCTGGCGGCTTCTTCGGGGAAGAATTATACGAAGGAAGCGCGGGAGCTGGCCGGGGCGGACCCCGATAACTTCGCCTATACCCTGGTCCTGCTTAGCGCTGAGGATTTCAGCGCCGGGAGCCTGAAAGCGGCTGAGCAAGAACTAAAAGAACATCCTTACCCGCTGGCCGCCGGCGCCCAGGCCAGCGCCATGAAAGGCGACCGGGAGACGGCGGAGAGCCTGGCGCTCGCCGCGGCTAAAGCCGGGAACCTCAGCGAAGCCGGCTGGAGCGAGGCGCTCTTCGCCCTGCAGGAAGCCGGAAAACCCGCGGCGGAACTGGCGGTCGCCGACCTCGCACTCAAAGAGCATCCCGGCTCGACCCAGCTCCTGAATAACCGGGGCGCGGCCAAACACCTTGCCGGCGACCCCGCCGGGGCGCGGAAAGATTTCGAAGCCGCGGTCAGGACCGATCCGTCTAATTTTTCAGCGCTGATGAACCTGGGCGCCTCACTGGAAGCCTCCTCCGAAAAGGGGAAGGCCGCGGAGGCCTACAACAGGGCCGTCCGAGCGGCGTCCGGACCGCGGGAACTGGAGGCGAAACGCGCCCTTGCCAGGGTGGAAAGCGGGCCGCGATAGTTTGGTATAATAAAACATATAGAAGGAATGGAGGGGACAATGAAAAAAATTATTCTTACTGCGGTCTGCGGTCTTTTAGCCGCCAATCTCTGCGCGGCGGAAAAACTTAACTTCAGCGACGCCAATTTCACGAAACAGCTCAGCGCGGCTCCCGCCGCCGCCGCGGTCGCGGTTCCCGAGGCCTCCAAACCGGCCCAGGCGAAAGCCGGCCGCTACTTCCAGGTTTCCGGCAACGTGAGCCTCACGGGCAACGGCTTCCTTTACGGGACCACAGCCAGCTATACCTCCATCACCCTCACCGGCTGGGCCAACTTCAGGGACTCCAGCGGCCAGGTCACCAGCAACAATTCCTACATCAACGTGCCGGCCTCCATGTGGATCACCCCCAACCAGTACGTCATGCAGACCGTCTGGCCGAACATTTACACCCAGTTCTACTACAAAGGCAAACCCGTCGGCTCCGCCTCGATGTCCGGCAGCGTCTCGGTTTCCGGCTTCCCGAGCGGCAGCTACGTTTCGCTCAACGGCTCCGGCTACCTCAGCGGCTCCATCTTCGTCGCGGACGCGGAATAAGCCGTCTTTCGGCAAAAGGACGGCTTTAAAGGGCCGTCCTTTTTATTTAAGCTATGACCATGAAGATACTCGAAGGAAAGACCCTCTCGGCTGAGATCCTGGGCGCGCTGCCCGCGCGCATCGAAGCCGTAAAGGCCAGGCTGGGCCGCCCGCCCTCGCTCGCCATCATCAACTATTTCGCGGACTCGCCTTCGGCGGTCTACGTGAAGCGGAAGATAGCCGCCTGCGAGAAACTGGGAATAACGGTAAAGCTCCACGCCCCGAAACCCGAAGACGGCTACACCGCCTTCAAGACGCTGCTGGCCAGGCTGGGCGCGGACGCCTCCTGCGACGCCATCATGATCGAACGGCCGCTGCCCGACGGCTTCGAGACGCTGGAGACCTGGGACGCCCTCCCGGCGGCCAAGGACGTGGACGGGCTTTCCTCGCTCAACATGGGCAGGCTTTTCCTGGCCAAGAAATTTTCAGAAGTGGAGAACGGCGGCTACTTCTCGCCCTGCACGGCGCTGGCGGTGATACGCCTGATGAAATTCCACGGCATAAACCCTTCGGGCCTGAACATCGCCGTGGCGGGCCGCTCCGCCGTGGTGGGCAGGCCCCTGGCGCATATGCTCACCGCGCTGGACGCCACCGTGACCCTGTGCCATACGCGCACGAAGAACACGGCCGAGATCTTCAAGCGGTCCGACCTGGTGATCACCGCCGTGGGCAAAGCCAAGTGGCTGAAGAAAGAACTGCTGCCGCCCGGCGCCACGGTCATAGACGTGGGCACCAATTTCGACGAGAACGGCAAGATGTGCGGGGACGCCGATTACGAGGACATCAAAGTCGGCGCCGCGGCCGTTACGCCCGTGCCCGGCGGAGTCGGCCCGGTCACGCTGGCCTGCCTCATAGAGGCTTCCGTGCGGGCCGCCGAACTGGCGCCCGAAACCAGGAAAGGGGGGATAATACTCACATGAAAAAACTACTGAACCTTGCTTTAGCTTTGCTGCTGCCCGCGGCGGTCTGCCTGCCGGTCTTCGCCCAGGACGAGGAAGGCGCCGCGCCGAAGGAAGACGCCTCCGGCACGGCCTCGGAAGCACCCGCCCCGAAACCCGCGCCTAAAAAAGCCGCCGCCAAGAAGAAAGCGCCGGCGAAGAAGAAAAAAAAGAAGCCCGCAAAACCCGTCTCTGAATATAAATTCACCGCGGCCGATTCGGTGCCGACCTACAAATTCGACAAGAAAGCCGACCCGATAATAAAGGCGCCTAAGAAAAAGAAAGCCTCCTCCAAGGGCGCGGCCAAGAAAGCCGCCCCAGCCCCCAAGGAGGCCTCCGAGGAAACCCCGGCCGAGCCCGGGAGCCCGGAATAATGGCCGACCTGCTGGTGAAGCTTTACGACCTGCCCGCTTCGGCGCAGGCTATAGAGAAGCTGCGCGAGGACGGGGTGGAGATAAAGCGCGCCATAGGCCCGGAGAAACAAGCCATTGTGGAATGGGTCGAAAAGAAATTTTCCCGCTCCTGGGCCTCGGAATGCGACGTGGCGCTGTCGGTGCAGCCGGCGACCTGCTTCCTGGCCATAAAGGATAAACAGCTCATCGGTTTCGCCTGCTACGATTCGACGTTGAAAGGCTTTTTCGGCCCCATAGGCGTGGACGAGAGCCTGCACAAAAAAGGCCTGGGCAAAGCGCTGCTGATCCGCACCCTGGAAGCCATGCGCGACGCCGGCTACGGCTATGCCGCTATCGGCTGGGCCGGGCCGGTGGAGTTCTTCAGGAAGACCGTGGGAGCTACGGTGATAGAAGGCTCGGAGCCCGGCGTCTACAAGAACCTGGTGAAAGCCGCGCCGCGCCAATGAGCCCGACCTATGAAAGTTCCCCACGAGTGGCATAAGAGTTTTTTCAAAAACTCCTTCTACAACCCCGCCTCCCCGGCGGCGGTGGAGAAGGCGCCTATGGAGGCCGCTTTCGTCCTGAGGCAGCTCAAGCTGAAAAAAGGCTCGGCGCTGCTGGACCTGTGCTGCGGGCCCGGCCGGCACGCCGTAGAATTCGCGAAGAGAGGCCTGGCCGTCACCGGTTACGATTTCTCGGAAGAATACCTGCAGGAGGCCGCCGCCCGCGCCAAAAAGAAAAAAGTGAAACTGCGCCTTTTGTGCGGCGATATGCGCCGCCTGAAGTTCGCCAACGAATTCGACGCAGCTGTGAACCTGTTCGGCAGCTTCGGCTATTTCCGGAAGTTCTCCGACGACATCCTGACCCTCAAGGGCGTAGCGCGCGCGCTGAAGCCCGGCGGGCTTTTCCTGCTGGACATCGTTCACGGCGAGTATCTGCGGAGCAAATTCACCCCGCACCCCTGGCAGGACATGGGCGACCATTACCTGCTGGCGGAGGTAGAGATGACCAGCGACGGGTCGATAAATACCTGGACTACCGTCCACAAAGAGCCGAGAGAAATACAGTCCCGAACTTTTTTCAACCGCCTGTACGACAGGAAACGGATCAGCGCCGCGCTGCTGAAGGCCGGCCTGAAGCCCCTTAAGTTCTGGGGGAGTTTCCACGGGCTCCGGCTCTCTCCGGAAAACAACCGCCTGATAGTCCTGGCGCGGAAAATATAGCCGCGATGCCAAAACAAGACAATGAACTGCGGGAAGCGCCGGGCTTTAAAGTGATCGGCGTGCTGGAGTCCTGTTTCCAGGAGAAATTCGGCACGCCGCGCCAGCCCCATCTCGTCCCCGGCTCCTTCGCCCGCCTCAGGATCTACCCGCAATACTCGCCGGAACATTCGCTGGAGGGCCTGTCGGAGTTCAGCCACGTCTGGCTGCTCTCCTGGTTCCACCTGAGCACCAACAAGACCTTCCACCCCAAGATCCACCCGCCGCGCATGAAAGGCGGCAAGATAGGCGTCTTCGCCTCGCGCTCGCCCCACCGCCCCAACCCCGTCGGGCTGTCGCTGACGAAACTGGAGCGCGTGGAGAAAGATACCCTTTACCTTTCCGGCATAGACCTGATAGACGGAACCCCCATCCTGGACGTAAAGCCCTACCTGCCGATCAGCGACATCGCCGCCAACCCGCTTTCCGGCTGGGTCCCGCTCAATATTTTCCCGGAGCTCAAGGTGGTGTTCTCGGCGAAGGCGCTCAAGGACATCTCGCTGTTAAACCCTAAGGGCGCAGGGAACGTCGCGGGGCTGATAGCCGACACGCTCCGCCACGACCCGCGCAATATGCGTGACCGGACGCAGATGAAGGACGGCGCCGAGCTGGCCTTCTTCATGCTGAACCTGGAGATCAAATTCACGGTCGCGGGAGACACGGCCACCGTCCTCAGCGTGGAAGCCGCCGTAAAATTCGACAAGAAATTCCGCCGGGCCAAACCCGCGGGCTGACCGATCATGCAGCCTTTCTACAGAAAAATATCCATAGCCCTCCCGGCCGCGGCGCTTTTCGCGCTGGCCGGCGCGGTGCGCGCCGCCGACGTCAGCCGGGAATATTTCTGCGAGGATATAAAGAAGCCGTTCTTCTCCGTCTCGGACGGGCCGGGCGGGACAAAAAAGATCCGTACCGCCAGGCCGCGGAGCCTCCCGGCCGAGTTCCTGATGCCGAAGCCTGAAAATACCGCGAGGGTATTCATCGTCGGGGAATCCGCGGCCAGGCTGCTCGGCAGCGGCGGAGATTCGCTCGCCCCCTTCCTGAACAAAGCTTTCCCCGGGAAAAAGATGGAGATAATAAACTGCGGGATGGGCGCCTATGACAGCAGGCGGATCCTGCCGGTCGCCGAGGAAGCGCTAAGCTACTCGCCGGACCTGCTGATAGTCTTAAGCGGCAATAACGAGAACGGGCGGGAATTCTGCCCCGACCTTGCCGCCGAATTCGGGCGGCGAGCCAGGAAAATAAAGATCGGGCTCGCTTCGCTTTCCCTGCCCCGCGAGGAAGCCGGGATCAAGGTCTCGCTGGCCATCCATGAAGAAAGGCTCCGCGCGATGTCCGGCCTGGCGCGGAAGACGGGCACGCCCGTCCTGTTCTGTTCCCTTCCCTCCAACCTCCGCGACTTCGCGCCGGACGGCGTGCCGCCGACGGAGCTCGCCGAAGGCATCCGCCTCGCGGGAAAAGATCCGGCCCGGGCCCTGAAGTTTTTCGAAAGCAGAGCGGTTCCGAATGAACCGTTCGCGCTGTTCTACTCCGGCCGGGCGCTGGAGGGACTGGGCAGGACCGCGGAAGCCGCCAGGAACTACGCGGCCGCGCTTAAATACGACCCGGCCTCGGACAGGTGCTCCGCCGATCGGAACGCGATGATCCGGAAAACGGCCTCGGAAGAAGGCGGCTGCCTGGCCGACCTGGACGCCGCTTTTTCCGGCCTGGCGCGCGGCGGGATAACCGGGGGTGCGGAACTGGCCGACGGAGTCCACTGGTTCCCGAAATATAACGCTTTCGTGAGCGCCGTAATAGGCAGGGCCGCCCGGACCTGCCCCTCCCTGAAAGGAAAAGACGGGATACCCGCCCCGAAAGCTCTGACGCCCCTCGGCGGCACGAGGGCCGACGAATTCAAAACGGTACTCTCTTACGCCTGCGCTTACGCCGGCGGCCAGGCGGCCGCCCCGGACGGCAAAGACACGGCGAACGAACGCGCCGTGGTGATGCTGGAAAGGCTCTGCCGCATGGACTGCGGGAAACTGGAACGCCTGCTGTTCGACCAGGAAGCCCTGGAAAAAGAGATCAAGGAGAACGAGTGGAGCCCTTCCCTGCGCGGCGACGCGGCCGCCTGGCGGCCCGTTCTGCTGCGCAGCGCGGAGGAGATGTTCATCCGGGCGGGGCGCTTCGGGCCGGCGGCGCGGGCGGCGGCGGAACTCCCGGCCAGTACGGCGAAAAAAGAGATCATCGTCCCCACGGACTCCGCGCCTGCGGAACGGCCGCTGAGGAAAGGCGAATCGGAAGCCAGGCTTTTGTCGGACCGGGCCGTAAAAAAGATGCTTGCCGGCGACCTTGCGGGGGCGGGGCCGCTGCTGGAACAGGCCGCAAAAGACGACGGAGACAGCCTGGAGATCCGCCTCAACGCCTGCTACCTGGCCTCGCGCACCAGGAACGCCGCCTTCGGAGAAGAACATTGCGGCGAAGCCGTGTACCTGGCCGCCAACCCGCCCAAGCACGCCTCGGCCTTCCCCGAAGGGAAAGCGGTCGCCTTTTATTCCAGGGCAAATTTCCGCCTGGAAACCGGCAACAAGGCCGCCTGCGAGGACCTGGACAGCGCTCTGAAAGCCGCCTCCCCGGCCTGGGATTTGGGGGCGGAAGCCCGCGCCCTCGCCGCCAGGCGCTGCCCCGGCCGGCGCTGAAATAAACGGGGATTTTTCATTTCACACTTTTGTACGATATTTACCGCGGTGACTCAGCTAAGGGAGGGGGCGGCAGCAGCGCCCGCACGATGATATTATTCGCACTTACCGTTTTCTCCAGCGCGCTCCTTTTATTCCTGGTGCAGCCCGTCATAGCGCGGGTCCTGCTTCCCTGGTTCGGCGGCGGCGCCTCGGTCTGGGCGGTCTGCCTGGTCTTCTTCCAGACCGAATTATTCCTGGGCTATCTATACGCGCATTGGTCCGTCAGCCGGCTTCGCCCGCGGACGCAGGCTTTCGTGCACGGCTGCCTCATCGGGGCCAGCTTCATCTCGCTGTTCTTCCTTAACCGCCACTGGGCTTTTTACGAAACCGGCGACCCCGCGCTCAGGATACTGACGCTCCTCCTGCTTATGGTCGGGCTGCCCTATTTCACGCTCTCGGCCACCGGGCCGCTGTTGCAGGCCTGGCTGACCCTGCATGGCTCCGCCGGGAAAGAAGAAGTTAAACCTTACCGGCTTTACGCTCTCTCCAACGCCGGCTCATTGATCGCCCTGCTGGGGTATCCCACCCTCGTCGAGCCGTACCTGACGCTGAAACACCAGTTGTCAGGCTGGACTTTCTGTTATATAGGCTTCGGCGTGCTCTGTTCGATGGTCGCGACGCGGATACGCGTGCTGCCGCAGCCTGCGCTCCCTGAGGCCGCGCCCGGCACGCAGGACAAGACGGCCGAACCGACCTTGCGGAGAAAACTGCTGTGGCTGGCGCTGTCGGCCTGCCCTTCGATCCTTTTGCTCGCGGTCACCAACCACCTGACCCAGAACGTAGCCGCTATCCCCTTCCTGTGGCTGCTGCCCCTGAGCCTGTACCTCCTCAGCTTCATAATCTGCTTCGGCCCGGGCGAGTGGAGCTGGAGCAAATCATTCCTGCCGCTTCCCACCCTGACGATAGCGGCGATGGTCTTCGCCCTGACCGCGGTAAGCACCGACCTGGACCTGAACGTGCTTATCCCGCTGTTCTGCACCGGGCTGTTCGTGGCCTGCATGATGTGCAACGGGGAACTCGCCAGGCTGAAGCCGGACCCGCGGCACCTGACCACGTTCTACCTGATGATCTCCCTCGGCGGGGCCCTGGGCAGCGTGTTCGTCGGGCTGATCGCGCCGCGGCTGTTCAACGGCTTCTATGAACTTCAGATCGGCATCGGCGCTTACGCTGTACTGGCCTGGGCGGTGTTTTACCGCGACGAGCCTATCAGGGCCAGCGCCGGCTGGCTGACCTTGGGCGTCCTGACCCTGGCTTTTCTTTTGTCGATGGGACTCGATGTCCGGACGAAAGGAAAAGCCAGCCTCCTGGCCGCGCGCAATTTTTACGGCGCCCTGGCGGTCAGCGAGGAAACCCTGGAGGACACCGAGACCGGCCGGGTGCTGGTCAACGGGACCATCACGCACGGGGCTCAGTTCCTGAACCCGGCGAAGAGCGGCCAGGCCACCACTTATTACGGGCTGAACACGGGCATAGGCCTGACGATGAGCACGACCCAGGGCCGCTCGCCGCAGCGGGTCGGCATTATCGGCCTCGGCGCCGGGACGATGGCGGCTTACGGCCGGCCCGGCGACGTTTACCGTTTTTACGATATCAATCCCCTCGTCATGAACGTGGCGCGCAGCGAATTCAGCTTCCTGAACAATTCGAAAGCCAGAATAGAGACCGCCCTGGGCGACGCGCGCCTGCTGCTGCAGCGGGAAGAGAACCAGAACTTCGACGTGCTGGTGGTGGACGCTTTCTCCGGCGACGCTATCCCGGTGCACCTGCTGACGCTGGAGGCGTTCAAGCTGTATTTCAGGCACCTGAAGCCCGACGGCGTCCTGGCCGTCCACGTTTCAAGCCTTTATCTGTCGCTGGAGCCCGTCGTCAAGCTGGCCGCCAACGCCCTGGGGAAGAGGGCGGGCGTGGTGTTGAACCCGGAAGACGAGAAGAACTATGTTTTCGGCTCGACGTGGGTGCTGGTCACCGGCCGCCCGGATTTCTTCAAGAGTCCCCTGCTCAGGAAAACAGCCATGTCCATCAAGCCCTCGCCGAGGGTGAGACTGTGGACCGACGACTTCAGCAATCTGTACCGGGTCTTTAAATGGGGGGAATCCCCTTTCTAAACTTCCGCGTACAAAAAAAAGACCCGCTGGCGATCCAGCGGGTCTTTTCCGTTAAGGGGCTGCTGTTACTCGGCGGCGAAGTCGTAAGCCGCGGCTTCTTCGGCCACGCCATTGCAGCGCTTGCCGGCCGCGTCGGTCATCTTGGTGCGCATATAGCCCTTCTCGCCCCAGGAAGTGCCCCAGCTGTTGCGCAGGATCCAGATGCCTTTGCCGGGGGGAAGGTTGCCGTCCTTGTCGAAAGCGGCGCCTTCGTTGTCCCAGCCCACTATATTGATCATGTGGTCCAGCTGGCCGTATTTGCAGGCGTTATAGACGCCGCCGCTATAGCTCTGCCAGCGGCCGACGCCGGCGGCTACGGCCATGGAGATGGGTTTGCCGGTGCTGGTCATATAGGCTTCGATATCTTTTACGGCGGGGCCGGTGGCCTTGTCGCCGAGCATGAACCAGCCGTTTATGTGAGCGGCCTGCGGAAGGTCCGCCGCGCAGCCGCCGTTGCCGTTCTTATAAGGGCAGGCGGTGTAGAGAGGCTGGCCGCGGGGAGTCACTATATCATTGGCGGAATCGAAGTAGCCGCCCTGGCAGCCGGCGGCGTAGGTGGAATTGTCCACCATCCATTCCTGGGAGAGCCGGCCGGGATCTTTCCCGCCGAGCGCGTGCCCGTCGCGGTGGGTGGAGGTGAGGCTGAAAGCCCAGCAGCTGCCGCAGGAGCCCTGGTTCTCAATCTGGGTGAGGCCCGGGCGCAGGTCGAGGGCGTTGGGTATGACCACCTTTACATTCTTGAACGATTTCCAGAAAGCGGCGGGCAGGTCCTTCCTGATGAAGCCCTTGGCGTAAGCCACGGGGGTTTTGGCTTCTGTGAAAGTGAATTCCGGGAATTCGGGGGCGGAGACCGCCGGCGAGACCGCGTTCTCCTGCGAGGCGCTTACAAAGGCGCCGAGATCGCCGCGCTGGTCGAAAGTTACTCCCCTGTCGGCAGCCGCCGCGTAACCCGCGAGCGATGCCACCGCGAACAATACCGCAATAATTTTCTTATTCATTCCGCCTCCGTTCAGGCCTAAAACCAGCCTTAGGTTGTCTAAAGTCAATTATACACAATCAAAGCCAAAATCAATAGGAAGAAGCCCGCGAGAAGAACCGCGAGATGCGAAGTCGGGGTGGCAGGGGTATGGGTCCGTCGGGGACGGGGTCTCGCACACCGTGCTCGCCCCTTGTATGTTGGCTTTTGTAATATACTAGCGCTGTGGACTGGAAACAGGCCATCACAGGGCAGTCCGCCCGCCCCTTGGTCTTGAAGACCGTGGAGAAGC
>Ga0079306_1000283_pt1 | contig 53489 bp, 34 predicted proteins | sample Methanotroph_Enr_FD_79181 | JGI IMG/M metagenome (GOLD analysis project Ga0079306, IMG submission 79181) | Enriched soil microbial communities from Old Woman Creek wetland in Ohio, USA - Methanotroph_Enrichment_5 | ecosystem: Environmental > Terrestrial > Soil > Wetlands | place: USA: Ohio... | reverse complement strand
CGCCGCTCCCGCCGCCGCCCGGGCCGTGGGGGCAGTTGGTGCCGGTGCACGGGACGCAGCCGCCGGTGCCGGTGTTGTTGCCGCCGTTGCCGCCGTTGGCGTTGATGGTGAGCGAGCCGAGCGTCGAGTTGGAGGCGAACACAAGGACGCTGCCCCCACCCCCGCCACCGCCGGCGGCGTCGTTGCAGACGATGCGCGGCGTGTAGCTCGAGGATGGGACGTTGCCGCTTGGGTCCCAGATGCCGGGGGCGCCGTTCACGTTGATGGTGGCGCTCCCCGTGGCGGTGGCGGTCCGGATCAGCACGATTCCGCCGCCCGGCGCGCCGGAGGAGGCGAGGCCGCCGGTGAGCGGACCGGTGCCGTTGTTGGTGGTGCCGGCCCCGCCGCCCCCGCCCATGACCAGGCGTCCCGCGGACATTGGGACCGAGTAGCCCCCGAGGCCGCCGGTCTGCGCGCCGGGAGGCGTATTCGGGGTCCAGCCGTAGCCCCCGACGCCCCCGACGCTGTAGGCGCCGCCGCCACCGCCGCCGGTGTTCTCGTCGTTGGCGCGGGCGTTGCCGTCGGAGCCGCCGCCGCCGGCGTTGCCGGGCGCGCCGCGGCTGTAGCTGCCGCCGGGGTAGCCGTCCACCAGGTTGGCGAGGAAGCTGCTTCCCGAGTCGTAGCGCACGCCGTATTCCGGGGTGGCGGGTATGTAGAGAAAACGCGGGGTGCCGGCGATCCCTTCACCCTTGGAGGCGTTGTAGCAGTAGCTGCAGGTGCCGGAGGCCGGGACCGCGCCCACGGCCGGTGCCGGGGTTACGTAGTCGTTGGGGGCATCGTCCGGGGGGACCGTGGTGGTAGCGCGCGCGGTGTCGCCCATGGCGGCGAGTGCCGCCGCGCCGCGGAAGCCGCGGCCGCTCGCGTTCACCGTCTGGCCGCTCCAGTTCAGCGCCCCGGCCACGTCGAAGGCGACCACCCCGCCGGTCGTCCCGTTCCAGGGGGCGGCGTAGACCTGGCCCGTGAGGACGGCCGAGGAGTACTGCGGCACCCGGATCACCTGGTAGCGGCGCTGGCCGGCGCTCGAGGTGGCGTCGGCGCAGCGGTAGGCGTTGGTAAGGGGAGCCGTGATGGGGAGGTAGCCGCCCGAGATGGGACCGGCGGCCACGGCGTATTCGTAGAGGCCTGAGCCGTTGAGCGCGGTGTAGCCGGCGCCGGCGCCGCTGCCGCCGTAGCTTGAGCTGTTGGAGTAGTTGATGTCGGCGTCCTGCATCTGCATGACGAGGACCAGGTCGCCCGCGGCGAATGGGGTGGCCTGGCCGCCCCCCGAGGTGTCAAGGGAGCCGACCGGGATCGAGCTTGCCCCGGCGGAGACCCCGGAGTTGCTTTTGCCGGCGTAGTAGGTGTTGACGATGCCCGAGAGGTAGGCCGGCCCGTCGGCGCCCGGGGCCGAGCAGACCCCCGCCCCGAAGGCGGGCGTCGGGGCCGCCGGCACGAGCGCGAGCGCCAACAGGAGCAACAGCGCGCGGGCGCCCGTGGTGAAGAGCCGTAGGCGGCAGGCAGTGGCCGCCGTGCAGCCGGCTGATTTTTGGTGGTGTGGTTGTGTCATGCGTTGCTTTTTCCTTTGCTGGGCCGGTCATCGGTCCCGATCGGACCGATCCGTCCGATCCGTCCGATTTCAGGGCGGCCTTGTACCCTACTGGTTAACCCACTTAACCGCGTCCTTCACCGAGTTCTGGTCGAACTTAAACCGGAACCGCACATACGGCCCCTGCGCGGTGTACTCTGCCGCCGAAAAATCCTTGTCGGTAAAACCGGTCAGGTTGTACCCGAGGCTCACCCAGGCGTTTTCCACCAGGTTGTAACCCACCGAAAGCCCAGCGCTGCTCGCTATCTGCCGCGTGTTCCAGCTGTGCAGCAGGTTGCCCCGCACCCCTATGTCCCACGTCTTGGTCAGGTCGTAGCGGCCTTCCACGCCCATCAGGTCGGTATAGCCGCTGTAATCGGTGCCGTCGATGCTCTCGGTCAGGTACTTGGCGCCATACTGCAGGGAGAGCTGCAGCTTGCGTCCGGGCTTGTAGTTCAGGTTCAGGTTGTTCACCACCCGCCTGTTGTCGGTGGAGGTGGTCCCGCCGCTTTGGCGATCGAGCAGGAAGTCGAGCCTGTCCAGGATGATCCAGCGCGTTGCCAGCGGACGGTACACCAATCCGAAGCGCAGATCCCCGCTTACGGTACGCTGGCCGGCTCCGTCGGTCTGGAAGAGCTGCAGCCTTGCCGATGTCCCCCACCCCTCGGCCGGCTCGCCCATGACGGAGGTCTGCACCCCCCACTTGTCCTGCGAGGTGGCGTTTCTCACCTCGGCCCGGCCGTTCCAGCTCCAGAGTTTCTCCTTGAAGTCGGCACCCAGCGATACGGCGGTGAAGTCCTCGGAGCTTCCCGAGGCGGGCGGGGTGTTCACGTTGAACCGGTAACCCTCCTTCAGGGTCTGGCTGCGGTCCAGGCCGCCGTCCACGGTCCAGCGCTCGGAGAGCCGCAGGGTCTGCTTCAGACCGAAGAGCGCGAAGACCCGGTAGGCGTTCTCGCTCAGGTTGCGCTCGACGGACGAATTCACGGCGCCCCCCTCCCACGGCGAGAGCTTGAGACCGCCCCGGGTACTGTTGGTCCGGGAGTTGTTCCCGTCGGTGAACTCCTGCTGCCCGAAGAGGCTCACCCGCTCGGAGAGCTTGTAGTCTGCCCCCAGGGTGGTGCGGGTCGGGTAGCTCGCGTTGTTGTTGCCGGCCACGGACTGGTCGCGGTTCACGCGCAAGGTGAGCTTTTTGTTAAGCGCCAGGTAGGACGCCCCCAGACTCAACTGGTCGGAACTCTGGGTGCTGCCGTCGCCCAAGAGGTCGCTCGCGTGGCGCAGCCCGAGGTTCGCCCCGTAGTTGCTCCCCTGGTAGTTCGCCTTCGCCTCGGCGAGTTCGGCGACCGCCCCGGTGGAGAGGTTGTACTGCTTGTTGGCCAACGCGCTCACGGAGAAGGCGTCGCTGAACTTGTAGGCGGCGTCGAGGCCGAGTTTCCGGGTCCCCACCTCGCTCCCCTGCTGCTGTCCGAGGCCAAAGCCGTTCTCGATCTCGCGGTAGTAGACGCGGGAGTCGAGCCGCGTGGTGCGCTGGGCCACTTCCGCCAGGTAGGCGCTGCCGCTCGAGGCGTTGCCGAAGTTGGTCTCGGTGTGGGCAACCTCGCCCTTTAGGGTGGTCCCCGGGGTCAGCTTGATGGTGGTGTCGGCGCCGATGCTGTCCCCGCGCCCGCTCACCTGACCCTCGTGGAGGTAGCTCACCCCGGCCTTGACCCGGTCCTGCAAGAGCTTCACGCCGGCGCGGCCTCCCACCGTGATGGCCTTGGAACCGCCGTCGTTACTCTCGTACTCGGCCACGATGAAGATCGGGTTGAACTGGTCGTCCCGGCTGTAGATCGGCTCCTTGAAGAGGAGCGTCCCCGAGTCGTAGTCGATCGAGTAGTCGGTAAAGCGCGACAGGGGGCGGGTCGAGACCAGCACCTCGGAGCGGAAACGGTCCCTCACCTGGAGCGAGATCTTGTCCGAGTTGATCACGATCCCTTTGCGGGAGAGGTGGTACATCCCGGAGGTGCCGTCGCCCTGGATCTCGTCCTTCACGTAGGACTGGCCGGTCTGGCTCCCGAAGGCGTTCACTTCCAGGTGCTTGCCGTTGTACTCGGTCTTCACGCCGTTCAGGCGCCGGCTGTAGCGGGAGAGCTCGGTCACGGTAAGGCCGGTGTCGTAGTCGCCGAAGAGCGCGTAGAACTGGTCCCGCTCGATCTTCAGGTAGAGCTTGCGGGTGCTGGCCGCGTCGTACTGCTGCTGACTCGCGTCGCCGTACAGGGTGTAGTAGGTGTTGGGGTCGATGGTCTGGAACAGGCCGTTGCCGGTGGCTCCGCGGCTCTTGGCCGAGTCGTAGGCCGCGGTCATCAGCCACTGTCCCTTGACGGTCCCCTTGGCGTAGAAGGCGAGCCGCTCGTCGGTGTAGAGCTTGTCGTCGACGCCGGCCTCCTTCAGGTTCTCCAGGTGCCCGGAGACGGTGTTGTACCCTGCGGTCCCGTCGGCGATCCCCACCAGTATCCAGTCGCGCAGGACCGGTTTCAGATAGGTCTCGGTCTCAAGTTTCACGCCGTTCAGCCCCAGCACGCTGCGGTACAGGCCGCTCTTGGCGATCGGCTGGAACAGGGCGTTCCCCTGGGCGTCCACGTGCACCCGCTCGTACTGCCCCGACTTCGGTTCGACCTTCTCCCCCTCGGGGCGGTACGGCTTCAGGTCCCCTTCGCGGATCTCCAGGTCGGCTGCCGCGGGGATCCGGTTGCCGGCTCCGTCCAAGAGCTCCAGCTTGAGCTTCACCGGGGTCTTGCCGTCGGCCACGTTCCCCTCGGCAGAGAGCACCCGAAGCGCAGCCACCTCGCCGGAGCGGGTCACGGTGACCGTCTGGCTGAAACGGGGGTTGCCGAAGGGGTCCAGGCCTTCGATGAGCGCGGTGTGCTTGCCGGGCTTGCCGAAGTCGACGCCGACGTAGCTGTAGACCGCCTTGCCGGTCGCCGGGTCCTTCATGGTGAAGCCGATTCGGTCCGCCGGGACCTCCTTGCCGTCCACCGTCAGGCGCGGGGTGAGGCTTGCCACCAGGCAGACCCTGACGCCGTTGATCGGGTAGATGAGGACGCTGCCGTCAAGCGGGGCGAGCATCCCCAGGGCGTCCTTGATGCTCGGGGCGCCCGCCTCGGCTGCGGCGTCCTTGGGTTTCCCGGCGGCCGGGGCGCTGGCGGCGTCGGCAGCGGCGGCTGCCTGCTCGGCGCGGGGGGCCTGCTCGGAGCGAGCCGCGAGCATGAGCCCCTGGGTGGCGTGCTCCTTGGTGACTTCCACCCGCTCCTTTTGGTAGACGCGCGCCGCGTGCACCCGGATCTCGACCCGGCGGTTCGCGGCGCGCCCCTCGGTGCTTAGGTTGGAGGCGACCGGGCGGCTCTCCCCGAAGCCGAAGAGTTCCAGCTTGGAGGGGGGGAGGTGCAGCTTCTGCATCAGATAGCGTCCGACGCTTGAGGCACGCGCCAGCGAGAGGGCCTGGTTGTCCCGGTGGATCGAACGGCTGCGCGGCGCGATGCGCATGGTGTCGGTGTGGCCGGAAACGGCGATACTGTCGATGTCGAGCACCGACAGGAGCAGGGCGAGCTCGTCCAGCCTGGCACGGTCCTCGTCCGAGAGCTCGTCGCCGAAGGTCGGGAAGTGCGGGTGCAGTACGATGTCGGAGATGGCGACCCGGCCCTCCTCGCGCACACGACGCAGCACGTTGTCCGCCTCGGGGGTGGCAAGCCCGGTCCCGGTCGGGGTGTCGAAGCTCAGTTTCGCCCGCGTCGCCAGTTCGCCCGCACCGGCCCCTTTCGGGTCGGCCTTCAGGCGCAGGATCCTGATCCACTCCTCGCTGGAATCCCCCAGCTCGAAGCTGAGCCGGTTCCCCTCCTGCTGCGGGTCGGGGCAGGAGACGCCGTCCAACTGGCTGGAACCCGGCAGGTAGCCGACCCCGGCGGGGAGGGTGACGCTGAGCTTCCGGTTCTTGAGTTCGCCGGCGGGCCCCCAGCTGCGCACCTGGATCTCCAAGGCACCCTGCTTAAGGCTCGTGGCCAGGTCGAGGTGCACGCTCCCTGCCGTGGTGTGGGAAGCCCCGGTGCCGGCTTCGCCCTCGTCCGTTTCGGCCGCGCCCCCCGCGCCCTTAGGCAGTCCGTTCGGGGCGTCGGCGCCCGGCGCTGTCGGCGGAACGCCCGGCTGGACGTGCTCGCCTGCCTTGGCCTGCTGGGTCTTGCGGGCCACGTGGAAGTCGGCGCGCCAAAGCGTCCCCCCTTGCGGTTCGACGAACTGCGAATAGGAGCGGCCGGCGAAGCGGCTGTTGGCCTCGCAGGGGAGGGCGACGTAGCCCGCGGGGAGCGAGTCGAGGTCGAGCTGTACCACGTGGGCGGTGGGGGTGATCCCCTCGAAGTGGAACATCCCTTTCCGGTCGGTGTCGACGAAACTGCCGTCCTCGAGATAGATGCGCACCCCGGCGAGCCCCTGGTCGGTCGCCTGGGCCTCTTCGGAGCAGCTGCCGCTGTAGACCCTGCCGAGGATCAGGCTGCGGCTCGAGAGGAAGTCAGAGCGGACCTGCACCTGGGCGGTGGCCAGGTTCGAGGTGGTCCCGGCGCTCTCGGCGTAGGCGGTGTTGCTCGCGGTTCCGAGCTTGGCGCCGGCCGAGACCTCGACCACGTAGGCAAGGGTGCTGCTCGCCCGCGGCGCCAGGTCGCCGGCGGCGAAAACCAGGGTGCGCCCGTCGGTCGAGACGGACGGATCGGCGACGACGATGCCGTTCACCCGGGTCGACCCCTTCCGGTAGCGGAAGCCCAACGGGAGCCGGTCCACCACCTGGATGCCGTTGGCGGCCAGCGCCAGGTCGTTGTTCTGGATGTTAATCTGGTAGGGGAGGAAGTCCCCCGCCGAGACCTGGGACTTGGTGGCCGCCTTCTGCACCCACAGTTTCCCCGAGATCGGGTCGGCCGGGATGTCGATGTGCAGGGCGGGGCCCGGGTTCACCGTGAAGGTCTCGCCGCGCGAACCGGTGGCGATCACGAAGGGGCCGCCGGAAAGCTGGGCGATGGCCGCGTCGGTGGCCGCCGAGGGGACGGCGTAGCCGGTAGGCGGCGTCACCCTCAACTGGTAGGTGCCCGGAACGATGAATGGGAACCGGAAGCCTCCCGGCGGGAAGGCGTAGCTTCTGCCGGCGGAGTCCTTGGGGACCGAGCCGGTGAGTACGCTGGCCGGGAAGCTGCTCACCCCGTCGTCGCCGTAGACGGTGGCGGCCCGGTTGTTCCCCACGTCGAACAATGTGACGCTGGCGCCGTCGATGGGCTGGCCGGTCGCACTGTCGAAGACGATACCCAGGGGGTCCACGATGACCGAGGTGGTAGAGCTGTCCGAGCCGTCGACGACGTCCACATAGCGGGCGGTGAGCGGGTTCCCCTGGGTGACCGGCACCACACCGTTGTAGGAACCGGCGCCGGTCGAGCCGGTCCCCTCCGTCGAGGGGAGGTAGCCGGTGAAGACGCCGGTGTCCGGACCGGTCTCGGTGAGCCGGACCACCTCGGTCTCGCCGGTGCTCGTGTTGACTATGGTGGTGACGATGGTCTCGCGGACGCTGCGGTCCAGGTTCTGGTCGTGGTCGGTGACCCTGACGAAGATCGGCTCACCGGCATGGTAGGCGCTCGCGGCCATGAGCGGGATCGGGCTGGCAAGCGACAGCGCGCTGCTTGATCCGAGCGGCGTCGGGGCGGCAAGGGGCGCGAACGAGGCGCTGGCGGTGCTGCCGGTCCGGTAGTAGGTGGTGTCGACCGGCACCAGGGTGGCCCCCGCGACCAGCGAGCCGTCGGCAAGCGGCGCCGCGTATTTCAGGAACTCGATGGTGGAGCTGGTTCTGACGACGACCGAGACGCTGACCGAGCTGGAAACGACCGGCACCCCCTCCAAGAGGAAGTTGGCCCGGTTCACGATGAGGTCCCCCTGCGTCGAGGCAGCGGCCGGTGACTCCACAAGGGAGAGGAAAAACGCCAGTGCCAGCAGGAGCGCGAGGGCGCGGGCGGCAGGGCCCGGCACCACGGGCGCAACTCTCCCTATACGGCGGCCGGGTGCAAACGCACGTCGGCCGTCGCGGTCGCCCAGGGGGCGGCCGCCGGATCCCCCGGCCGTGTGGCCGGGGAACCCGCGCAGGAGCTGCAGGGTCGTGGCTGTCATCTACACGGGTAACCCGAAGGCTACTTGATCGTTACCTGGTACGCGATGGTAACGCTCTTACCCGCGGGGATGGTGCCCGGTGTCGAGTTGCTGGCTCCGGTGCCCACGTTCACCACGAGGTTCGGGTTGTTGCCCGACACCCAGCTCGCTTGGTTCGCTCCCACCGCGGCGGCGGTGAAGACGGTAGTGGCGTTGGCCGGGTCGATGTAGAAGACCTCCTTGCCGCCGTAGGGCCCGGGGCTCGTGACGAAGTTCACGTAGGCCGTCGGGACCAGGTCGGAAAGGGCGCTCGAGTTCAGGTCGGTCGCGCCGGTGTTGCTGGCGACGATGACGTACTCGAGGGTGTCGCCGGGTTTCCCGGTAACGCCGCCGGTGTAGAAGGTGCTGGTGACCGTGTTGATGGTGAAGCTGGTGGCGCCAGCGCTTCCCACCACCGGGGTGCTGGTGTTGCGCACGTACTTGGTGAGCGACACGTTGGGCGACGGCGTGGTCCAGGTGTTGGGGGACGCCGTGGTCGCCGTGGCGCTCGGGGCGCCCGGGGTGCTCACGGTGGCGGAGACCGCGACGGTCATGTTGCTCCCCGGAGCGAGCACGGTGCCCGGGGCGACGTTGACCGCAACGGTCTTCTGCTCGGCGATCAGTACGCCCGCGAGCGGCACGTCGGCGGCCGGGATCGGGGTCGCCCAGCTGATGGTGAAGGTGCCGTTGCCGTTGTCGGTGGTGGTGAGCCCGGAGCGGGTATAGCTGTTGCCGTTCACCGTGAAGATGATGGTGGAGGCGGGTCCGATGCCGTTCACCGCGCTGCCGCTCCCCGCGGCGATGCCGGCCGGCACGGTCACGAAGGTGGTGCCGCTGGTGCCGGTGGTGACAGTGGCGCCGATGGTGACCACCGGGGTCGGTGCGTTCACCGTGGCCGGGTTCGAGCCGAGGACGTTGGCGGTGGTTCCCACGGCCGGGGTGACGCTGTAGCTCGCCGGGCCGTTGGCGGTGGCGGTGATGGTGACCGTATCCGAGATGACCGGGGTGTTGGGCGCGGTGTAGGCCGCGTTGCCGTAGGTGATGCTGACGTTGGGGGTCGACGGTACCAGGGCGACCGAGACGACCACGGTCGCGGCAGCCGAGCCGCCCGCGTAGGTGAGCTTCGCGGAGTTGACGATCTGGGTATTGGCAGCCACGTTGGCATAGGCCCTTCCCGAGGGGAGGACGAGGGCGAACGCCGCCAGGATAAGCAGGGCAAGGCCTGCTCTGAAGCGGTTCATGGGGCTCTCCTTTTTTAACACATAGCAAAAACAGCAAAGGTCCAGCGGTTAAACGGGTGCTTCTGTCAAGCGGCGCGGCAGAGCGCAGCTCGGGTGCATATGGTCGGGTGGGCTCCCCGCGCGGCGCAGCTAGTTCCGCCAGGGAGCCCGGTTCCGGTTTTTTTTGCTAGTTGATCTTCACCTGGTACTTGATGGTGTAGGTCTTGGTTGCCGCCACGGTGCCGCCCAGGGCGTTGGTGGCGCCGGTGCCGACGTAGAAGGTGATCGGCGTGCCGGCCGCGATGGCGTTGCCCGTGGTGCCGCCGAAGCCGGTCACCACCGGGCTGCCGGTCTGGGTCTCGGAGTCGCTCGGGTTGAGCGTCACGTCGACCGTGAAGGTCCCGTCGTTGATGGTGGCGAACTTCTCGCCGGCCGCGCCGCTGCCGCCGCCCGTGCCGTAGGCGCCCAGTCCGGAGACCAGGGTGGTGTAGGCGGGCACCGCGTCGGCGATGGAGACCTTGCCGGCGTTACCGGCAGAGGCGTTGTTGACGGTGATGGTGTACTCGAGGACGTCGCCCGGCTTGCCGGTGGCGCCCGCGGCGTTGTTGGTCACGTTGGCCACGGTCTTGTTGATGCTGACCGAGACGAAGAAGAAGGTGGCGGCATCGGTGATCGCGCCGGTCGGGTTGCTGCCGGTCTTGGTGTCGCTCACGATGCTGAAGGTGTCGGTGCCGTTGGCGGAGTTGGAGCTGACCACCGCGCGGTCCTGGATCTCCAGGTACTTCCGCTCGCCGACGATGGTGCCGGCCAGGGAGCCCGAGAGGTTCGGTGCCTGGTTGGAGCCGTTGGGGTCGGTGGTGATGGTGATGCTCCCCGGGGTCTCGACGGTGGCGCTGCCGAGACCGGTGGAGAGACCCGTCACCGTGTAGCCTGCCTGGGTGCCGGTGGTGGTGCCGGTCACTTTGTAGGAGATGTTGTTGATGACGACGACGCTGCCGTTTTGGATCCCGTTTAAGGAGCCTGCCGGGATGTTGATGACCTGGCTGCCGCCGGAGGCCGCCTGCACCGAGACGATGGAGGTGGCGCCCAGCACCAGGTCGCCGCCGGAAGTGTAGCTGGCGGAGCTGCCGCCGGTCACGTCGGTGAGGATGTTGGTGGTGACGCTGGTCGGGGTCACCAGGTTGAGCGCGGCGCCGGTCAGGGTCACCTTGTAGGTGTCGGAGCCGTTGGCGTTGGCGGTGAGGGCCACGAGCGAGGTGGTGGTGGCGCCGGAGTCCACGTTCGGGAAGGCGACGGCTGTCGCCACGGTGAGCGGGGACTGCTTGAGGGTCACGGTCACGCTGGTGGAGGTGGCAGCCTGGTGCAGGTTCGTTCCGGTGGCGTCGTAGTACGTCACGGTGACGATGTTGAGGATCTTTGCGTTGGCCGCCGATCCGGGCGTTGCTGCGCTGGCGTATCCCGGTGCCAGCGCGGCGAGCGCCAGCGCGCCGACGGCGCACAGGGACAGGTTGACGAATTTTCTCACGGTACTCTCCTTTTTTTTGACTGATTACCACAATTCATACATAGCAAGGTTCAGCGGTGTGCTGCGGGCTGCGCTGCTGCTCCTTTTTGGGTACTGCGCTTGGAAAAAACTGCCTGGCCGTTCCTGCCCCGGCACCGGCAGGTTGCCGCGCTTTTGGCTACTTCACCTTCACGCGGAACTTGAGGCTCCCGCTCGCGCCTGCCGGAATCTCCTTGATGATCCAGCGGATGTTGGTGTACTCGGCGCTGGTCGCCAGGTGCCGCTCGTTCTTGCCGCTCGGGAGCTTCACCTCGAAGGTGAGCAGGGTCGGCTTGTTGTAGCTCTTGCCGTTGTCGATGGAGAACTCCGGCTCCGGGCCCTTGGCCGGTGCGGCGTCCGCCAGGTAGACGGTTCCCTTGGGGATCGGGTCCTCGATGACCGCGTTGGTCGCCGCTTCGTCCCCTTTGTTGGCGTAGTGCACCGTGTACAGGATCACCTCGTTCGGGGCGATCTTCTTGGCGGGAACCAGCTTGGTGCTCTTCTTCCCGTCAGCCACCACGCTGACCTCCTTCTCCGCCGAAACGCTGATGGTGACCTGCGGCTTGGCGAAGGCCACCGCCGGGAGCAGCAGGGCCGCCAGGAGCAGGGTGCTGCCCAGTACTGATTTCTTCATCTTGAATCTCCTTTTTATGGGGGACGTCTTGGTGCCCCCGTGCCACGATGGTACTTTGGGTAGCCCGGGTGCCGCAGGCGCCGCACCCGGGATGTCGTTATCGCTAGTCGATCTTCACCTGGTAGATGAGATAAACGGCCTGGCCGGTGCTCACGGCCCCGCCGGCCGAGGTGGAGGCGCCGGTCCCCAGGTAAAAGGTCATGGTGCTCCCGGCGCTGGTGCCGGTGGCGCTGCCGTAGGCTACGTTGGCCGCGCCGCCGCTGTTGTCGCGCTTCAGATCGGTCTCGGTCGCGTTGAAGCGGGCATGGGCGAAGATCTGCCCGGAGGTCGCCCCGCCGTAGCTGGTGGCGGAAATAAGGGTCGAGTAGGTAGGTGTCACGTCGGTGGCGTAGACTGCGGTGGAGTTGCCAGTGCCGGTGTCGGTGAGTACCGCCAGGTACTCGAGCACGTCGCCGGGCTTGCCGCTCACGCCCGAGGTGTAGAAGGTGTTGGCGGCGCCGTTTAAGGTAACCGGCGGGGTGAAGGCGCCGGAGCCGGTGACCGCGGAGGTCACGTTGCGCACGTACTTCGCAATGGCGATCTTGCCGGCGTGGGCGTTGGTGGTGACGGTGCCGGTGCCGGCTGCCGCCGCACCCATGGTCGCCGAGACCGTGGTGACCCAGCTGGAGGCGTTCTGCGCGGTGGCAAACGGGATGACACCCTGGGTGACGGTGACGGTGACGTCCTTCGCCTCGACGATCTGCCAGCCGTACTGCGGGGTGAAGGGGCCGATGGCCGCGCCGGTGTTGTTGGTGAGCGTGACGCTCCCCGGGACTGCCGTCGCACTGGTGCCGACCGCGGGGTCGCTCACGGCGCTCACGGTGAAGGGGCCGAAGTAGGCGGTGCCGTCGGTGAGGTAGACGATGTCGGTGGCAACCAGGCCGTTCAACACGCCGTCGCCGGTAGTGCCGCCGCTGGCGGCGTTTGCCGTCGGGACGCCGCCGTCGTTGGGGACGGCGAAGGTGATGGCTGCGGCTGCGGCAACCGTCTGGGCGGTCCCTTTCTTGGTCTCGCTCGGGTCGATCACCGTGGAGCCCAGGAAGACGTTGCCGGGGACGCTCGGCACTGCGCCTGCCGCGAGGTTGGTGAAGGAGCCGTCCGCGGTGGCGAAGCTCACGCTCCCCGGGCCGTTGGAGTTGGTGCGCACCCGGACCGTGTAGGCCTGGGTCGCGCCGGTGCCGTCGGTGTTCCCCGGTGAGGGGGTGAAGGAGAGCACGGTCGGCGTGGCTGCCACCGTGGTCACGGTGATGTCCACGCTGGCGCTCACGGCACTCTGGGCGTTCCCCTTGGCGTCGCTGTAGTTGACGGTGATGGTGTTGCGGACGATGGTGTTGCCGGCGCTCCCCGCCAGGGCCGCCTGGGCCTCACCGGGGGGGCTCGCCCAGAGGGCCGCCAGCGCCACGAGGACGAGTGAGGTGCCGCGGGTGATCCTCCCGAGGCAGGTGGGTACTCTGTTCATGCTGCTTCCTCCTTGTGTTCTGATTACATAGCAAAAGTGCAATTAGGTGCTGCGGTGCGGCATGCTGAGCTGGCTCGAAAAACGCGAAACGCCCTCTCGCAAGGCTGGAGATGGGCGTTCCTATCCCGCACCGCTTGCGCGGCGTCCGGAATGCAGCCTTGGCTCCAGCAAGCTCTTCGGTAGCCCGGCTATCCATCGTTTACGCGGCAGGCGATGGACCCGTGGCTTTGCGTCACCGGATTACTCCGGTTTTGCCATTTGTCGGAGAAGACGTCAGGTCGATATTTCGGGCTCGTTAGTTCACATGGAAACTCCTCCTTGTCAAGGTATCAATCCCTACAAATTCTTACGAAAAATAGCTGTGCTGCCACATAGTTGCCTGAAGACGGGCGCCGGGAAGATCGCGCCGGTCCGAGTCCTCTTCTGATCGGGGCAGAATCACGCAGGTCAGGCGCTCGCGGCTGCGCATAACGTCCCTACTCTTGCGCTACCGACACGGGAAACGACCGCTGTTCCAACTTCTAATTAGAGGTTTTCCGCTGCTGCGTCGGCACCCCGGCCCCGCGCCCCCCTGTGGGTACTGGAGCAAAACGGCTAACTACGGCATATCGCTGTACCTCAGGTTGTCATTTTACCCCTTAGGTCGGGGATCGGAAAATTGTGCCACAATACCAAATTACTTGACAAATACAAAGGTATTTTACCAATGAGAGAGGCTGGCTATAATTTTTAATTGTTTGATTTAGCGCCTGAATTCGTACGGTTCCTGTCGGAGGATTCCTCTATTGGCCGCACCCTGATAGCTCGTTGATGAAACGGACGCCGATGACCGAACTGCTCCGAGGCTGACGACGCCCTCAGAGGCTCATGAAACGCGGGTCTGGCAGGTCCGGGGCGCGAGGGGCGGTGAGGAGGCAGTGGAGAAAAATGGCGCTTTGGCGGGAGCCCAGGAGAGGTCGGGAGAGGCCGTAACGTGCGCCGGCCGGCAGTATACGCTGCCGGCCGGGGTGGTTTGCGGTTGGGGAGAAGGGGGTTAGTTCGTGTTGAGCAGGACCTTCATGGCGCTGATCTCTGCTGCCGTCAACTGCAGCCCCTGGTGGGTCGCCTGGTCTGCTGTGAAGAGCGCGTTCATCTTCCCCCCCTTGAGCGCTAGGTCGGAGGCGCCCGACTGGGTGGTGTCGTAGGCTCCCAGGGCATGGCAGGATGCGCAGAGCGCGTCGTACTTGGCGGCGGCCTGGTTCGGTGCAGCCGGCGCGGGAACCACTGCGCCGCTGGTGCCGGTGGCAAAATCAAAGCTGGCTGCGATGCTGTAGCTGGCCTGACCGTCGCCGCCGTCTGCCACGACGGCGTTGAACGATCCGGTGACCCGGTCGCCGGTGCTGCTGCCGAAGGAGGTGAAGGTTATGGTGCCCCCGACCGTGTGCATCAGGGTGGAGAGGTGCCCGTTGAAGAAGTAGACGGCGCCGGGGAATGCCGGCGCGCCGGGTGCCGCGGTACCCAAGGAGTAGGTGCCTGCCGGGCTGAAGCCCGGCGGGATGTCGATGCGGGAGACCGTCTTGAAGCTGGGGTCGCTCATGCTGGTGGCGAGGGCGGTGCGCAGCACGACCCCCAGGCCGGAGGAGCTGGACGTCAGGTAGTTCGGGCTGGCCATCCCGTAGCTGTCGCTGGTCATGGTATAGGAATTCCCCAGCACACTGGGGGCCACGCCGACCGTGGCGGGCGCGCTGCCTCCGCCACCGCACCCGGCTAAAACCAAGGTAAGGAGAAGGACCGCTGCCCCTAAACTGCGCACTGCTATTTTGAGCTGGGTAGTGTTCGTGGTTCGCGCTTTCATTGGTAACCCCCTTGAGGTTCGATAGCCTTTCTATTACACGCAAAGTGCCATAAAAAATGCCGTGCCAATGATCGGTGGAACATGTTGTAAGATAACGATTAAATTCGTGGAATGAGGAGGTGGTTGAAGGTTGTTTTCATTTATGTCTTGTTCAGCTGCTGCACATTAGGAGTGCAAGGTGTACCAGCGGAGGGCGCCAGGGGAGGTAAGCTGGTGCCCATTCATTATAGCTCGCCGGAATCGTTTTGCCGGCCGGGAGGTGCATATTTTGGGCCTGCCGCCGCGGTCGTTTCCGGTCGCAAATGGGCGGCTTATCGGGCTTTCGCCGGGTGGAACGGTAAGAAAAACGTTGTCTTCGCCGGGCGGAAGTGATAAAAACACCAGCTTGAGGTAAATTCCGGGGTATGCATGGCGTATAGGGACTTACACGGTTTTCTTGCCCGGCTCGATGCCCTGGGGGAACTCCTAAGGGTGGACGCGGAAGTCGACCCGGACCTGGAGATCGCCGCGATCACCGACCTGCAGAGCAAGCTTCCCGGCGGCGGCAAGGCGCTTTTGTTCGGCCGCGTGAAGGGAAGCCGGTTCCCGGTGGCCACCAACCTCTTCGGTTCGCCGCAGCGCATGGCGCTTGCCCTCGAGTCTGATCGGCTCGACGACCTGACTGAGCGCATGGAGCGCCTGCTTCTGGCTCCCGAGGCTGCACCGGCGCCCCGAGTGCTGGACCGGGCGCCCTGCCAGGAAGTGGTGCAGGTCTCGCCGGACCTCGGGTCGCTGCCCTTCCTGAGGAGTTGGCCCGACGAGGCAGGGCGCTTCATCACGCTTCCCCTGGTGTTCACCAAAGACCCCGAGACCGGCGCCGGCAACTGCGGCATGTACCGGATGCGGATTTTCGACGCGCTCCACGCGGGGCTGCGCTGGAAACGCGGCAGCGGCGGCTTCGGGCATCACCAGAAATACCTGGCCGCCGGGCGGGCCATGCCGGTCGCGGTCGCCGTCGGTGCCGATCCTTCGCTCACGCTTGCCGCCTCCCTTCCCCTGCCGGAGTCCTTCGACGAGCTTTCCTTTGCCGGCCACCTCCGGGGCGAACCGGTCGAGCTGGTGCGCTGCCTGACCTCGGACCTCTTGGTCCCCGCGCATGCCGAATTGATCATCGAGGGGGTAGTCGAATCGGGTGTGACCCGGCCCGAGGGGCGCTTTGGCAACCACACCGGCCGCTACGACGCCGGGGAAGAAGTCCCGGTGCTGCGGGTGACCTGCATAACGCACCGCGCGGCCCCGATCTGCCAGGCTACCGTGGTGGGGCCGCCGCCCATGGAGGACTGCTACCTGGCGCTGGCCGCCGAGCGCCTGCTCCTTGCGCTGACCCGGCAGCAGTGCCCGGAGGTCGTCGACGTGAGGCAGCCGTTGGAGGGGATCTTCCACGGCTGTGCGCTGGTCGCCATCCGCAAGACCGCCGCCGGACAGGGGCGCCGGGTGCTGGAGTCGCTGCGCGGGGCTGGCTGGCTCAAGAAGGGCAAGCTCATCGTGGTGGTCGACGCGGGAGCGGCACCCCTTACCGTCTCAAGCGCCTTCTGGCATGCCATTAACGAAACGCGGCTGCCGCTTGACCTCGAACTCGACGCAGGTTTCTTGGGGATCGACGCCACCGCCAAGTTTCCCGAGGAAGGTGGCACAAACAAAAACGAACCGCTGAGGCAGGCCGCCTCGGTGAGTGCCCTGGTTGGGCGGCGCTGGCGGGAGTACGGCTTCCGCTAGAGCCGGACCGGGCGGAAAGGCAGTCATGAGCAGCCAGGCAGGAGTTGAAATGACATTATTCGCCAGGGTTCGCGTCTTCCTGGAGATGATAAAGTTCTCCCACACCATTTTTGCGCTCCCCTTTGCCTTCACCGGTGCGCTGCTGGCGGCCCGGGGCTTGCCGACTCCGGCCCAGGCCGGCTGGATCGTCTGCGCCATGGTCGGTGCGCGCACCGCTGCCATGGGGCTGAACCGGGTGATCGACGCCGACATCGACGGCCGGAACCCGCGCACTCGCAGCCGCGCCATCCCTGCGGGGCTTTTGAGTCGCGCGGCGGTGCTGGTTTTCATCGTGCTCTCGGTCGCGCTCATGCTGTTCGCCGCGCGGATGCTGAACCCCCTCTGCCTCTACCTGTCGCCGCTGGCCCTCGGCTTCATCCTGCTCTACTCGTACTGCAAGCGTTTCACCGCCCTGGCCCACGTGGTGCTCGGCATCTGCCTGGCGGGTGCGCCCCTGGGTGCCTGGATCGCGGTGCGGGGCTCGGTGGAGCTCCCGGCATTCCTGCTTGGGCTCGGGGTGCTCTTCTGGGTGGCCGGGTTCGATATCCTCTACGCGTTGCAGGACCTCGACTTCGACCGGGCCGCCGGGCTGCATTCGATACCGGCGGCGCTCGGGGTGACCGGTTCGCTCTGGACCGCCCGGTTCTTTCATCTGGTGGCCTGCGGCTTTCTGGGGATGCTCTACCTGCAGATGAGCCTCGGTCCCTGGTATCTGGTGGGGTTCGCGGCGGCTTGCGGCATGCTGCTCTACGAGCACTGGCTTTTGCGCGGCGGCGACCTGGACAAGCTTGACGCGGCGTTTTTCAACATGAACGGCTACATCAGCGTGACCATCTGCCTGGCCACCCTGTTCGATGTGTTGCGGAGCGCGGCATGACCGCCCGGCACGTCGCCCTTGCCATCACCGGTGCTTCCGGGGCCGTCTACGGCCTGAGGCTCGGCGAAGAACTGCTGCGTGCCGGAGCGCGAGTCAGCCTGCTGATAAGCGCGGCAGGGTTTGCGGTCCTGAAGCAGGAGCGCGGGCTCGACTGGAGCGCTTCGACGGACCTGGCAGGCGAGCTGCAGCGCTACTTTAGCTGCGACGAAACCCGGCTCAGCTACTATGCCGAGGATGACTTTTTCGCCCCGATAGCCAGCGGTTCCTCGGCGCCGGACGCCATGCTGGTTGCACCGTGTTCCATGGGGACCCTGTCGCGGATTGCCAGCGGCAATTCGGGGAACCTCTTGGAGCGCTCGGCCGACGTGATGTTAAAAGAGGGGCGTCCTCTGGTGCTGGTGCCGCGGGAGACCCCGTTGAACGCGATCCACCTGGAGCACATGCTGAAGCTGGCCCGGCTCGGGGTGAAGATCGTGCCCGCCATGCCCGCCTTTTACCAGCGCCCCGACACCCTGGACGACCTGGTGGACTTCGTGGTCGGCAAGGTGCTCGACAGCATCGGCGTGGAGCACGTCCTGTTCAAGCGCTGGGGCAGCTGAACCAGGATCGGACCGATCGGACCGATCCGACCGATCCGACCGATAAATCACCCCCTTACCAAGGACCCCTCAATGACCACATTTGCAGCCATAGCCGACAAAGTACGCTCCGGAGCCAGGATCGGCGAAGCCGAGGCGCTCTTCCTCTTCGGGCACGACGACCTGCTGGCCCTGGGCGAGCTGGCCCAGTCGGTGAACGAGGGGCGTAACGGCCGCCGGGTCTTCTTCAACGTGAACCGGCACATAAACCACACCAATATCTGCGTGAACCGCTGCCGCTTCTGCGCCTTCTACCGGACCGCCGACCAGCCGGGCGCCTACCTGATGACCCTCGGCGAGGTGCGCGAGAAGGCCCAAGAGGCCTTTACGCAGGGGGCAACCGAGATCCACGTGGTGGGCGGGCTGCACCCCGACCTCCCCTTCGAGTTCTACCTGGAGCTTTTGGGCACCATCCGCTCAGTCTCGCCCACCCTGCACGTGAAGGCGTTCACCGCGGTGGAGATCGCCTACCTCGCCAAGCTGGCCAAGCTCCCCATCCCCGAGACGCTGGAGCGGCTCAAGGAGGCCGGCCTCGGCTCGCTCCCCGGCGGCGGCGCGGAGATCTTCGCCCCCAACGTGCGCGACCAGCTCTGCCCGGAGAAGATCTCGGGACAGGCCTGGCTCGACATCATGGAGCAGGTGCACCATGCGGGGCTCAAGTCGAATTCCACCATGCTCTACGGGCATCTGGAGACGGTCGCTGACCGGGTGGACCACATGCGCCAGCTGCGCGAATTGCAGGACAAGACGGGCGGCTTCCAGGTCTTCATCCCGCTCGCTTTCCAGCCGGAGCACTCCGAGATCAAGGCGGGCAACGGCACAAGCGGCGTGGATGACCTGAGGACGCTGGCAGTCGCCCGCATCTACCTGGACAACTTCGCCAACATCAAGGCCTACTGGGTCATGCTCGGCGAGAAGATCGCCCAGGTGGCGCTCTCCTTCGGGGTGAACGACCTGGACGGTACCGTGGTGGAGGAGCGCATCGGCCACGACGCCGGCGCCGACTCGCCGCAGACCATGAGCCGTGATTCCATCGTCTCCCTGATCAGGAAGGCTGGGCGCATCCCGGTGGAGCGGGACACCCTGTACCGCGAGCTGCGGACCTATTAGCGGGCGTAACCGCTCTTTTCTTGCGGGACCTAAGCAGGCGCAGCTCGCCATGACCGACAAAGGAACCTGATGCTGAAAAAGATAACCGAAAAGATCAACGAAGGTGAAGGGGTCGATGCCCGGGAGGCGCTCTGGCTCTTGAACGAGGGGGAACTCCTCGCGGTGGGCCGGCTCGCCGACTCGATCAGGCGCAAGCTGCACCCGGAGCGCTGCGTCAGCTTCGTTGTGGACCGCAATGTAAATTACACCAACGTCTGCGAGTCGAAGTGCAAGTTCTGCGCGTTCTACCGTGACCACGGGGCGGCAGACGCCTACCTGCTCGACACCGAGGTCATCATGGCGAAGATCGCGGAACTGGTGGAGCAAGGGGGGACCCAGCTCCTGATGCAGGGGGGACTCCATCCGGGGCTCGACATAGGCTACTTCGAGAAGCTCTTCCGCGAGATAAAGGTGCGTTTCCCCGGCGTGCAGAACCATTCCCTGTCGCCCGCCGAGGTGACGCACATCGCCCAGGTCTCCGGGCTCACCATGCCCGAGACGCTCGCCCGCCTCAAGGCGGCAGGGCTCGATTCGGTGCCCGGTGGCGGCGCCGAGATTCTGGTGGACAGCGTGAGGGCCGAGATCTCGCCCAAGAAGATCGGTTGGCAGGGGTGGGCGGCGGTCATGCGAGAGGCCGCGCGCCTCGGCATGTCGACCACAGCGACCATGATGTTCGGCAGCAAGGAGCGCCCCGAGGACATCGTCGAGCATCTCATGAGGGTGCGCACCCTGCAGGAGGAGGGAGGCAGCTTCACCGCCTTCATCCCCTGGACCTATCAGCCGGGGAACACCGAGCTGGGCGGAGGCGGGGCGACCGGTGTGGAGTACCTGAAAGTTTTGGCCCTGTCGAGGATCGTATTGACCAACGTGCCCAACCTGCAGGCGAGCTGGGTGACCCAGGGGGCCAAACTGGCGCAGGTGGCGCTCTTTTTCGGCGCCAACGACCTGGGGGGCACCATGCTCGAGGAAAACGTAGTGGCCGCCGCCGGCTGCTGTTTCCGGATGTCGCGCGAGGAGATGATCGAGCTGATTTGCGGTGCCGGCTTCACGCCAGTCAGGCGCACCACGCTGTACCAGGCGCTGGAGCAGTACTAAAAGCTAGATCAGTCCGATCAGTCCGATGACCTGCACCGCTTGCAATTAACCCTGCACCTTAAAAGGAGCTCACAATGTCCAACCTGCGGCCCAACATCGCCCAGATGGCCGGCTACGTCCCCGGATACCAGCCCGATGACGCGGCATCCTATATCAAGCTGAACACCAACGAAAACCCCTACCCGCCGTCTCCGCAGGTCATCGAGGCGATCCTCGCCGAAGTGGGCGAGGGGCTGCGCCGCTACCCGGACGCCGCCAGCCGCGCGGCGCGCGAAGAAGCGGGCAGGGTCTACGGCTTCGATCCCTCTTGGATCATCATGGCCAACGGCTCGGACGAGGTGCTCAACAACCTGATCCGCGCCTTCGCCGGCGAGGGGGAGGAGGTCGCCTTCGTGCACCCGTCCTACTCCTATTACGGAACGCTCGCCGAAGTCCAGGGCGCCCGGGTGCGTACCTTCGAACTGAACGACCAGTTCGAAACGGTCGGAATCCCGGAGGGGTACGACGCCAAGCTCTTCTTCCTCACCAACCCGAACGCGCCCCTGGGTTTTAGCTACTCGCAGCGCTTCATCGAGGAACTGGCCGGCCGGATCTCCGGCGTCCTGGTTGTCGACGAGGCCTACGCCGACTTCGCCGACGAAAACTCCCTGGACCTCGTGCGCCGGTTCGACAACGTGGTGGTCACCCGTACCTTCTCCAAGAGCTATGCGCTGGCCGGCATGCGGCTCGGCCTGGCCATCGCCCGCCCCGAGGTGATCACGGCGCTCAACAAGATCCGCGATCACTACAACCTGGACCGGCTGGCCCAGGCTGCAGCCACGGCGGCGCTCAAGGACCAGGAGTACTTCCGCGACTGCGTCGCCAAGATCCGCGCCACCCGCGCCTGGTTCAGCGCCGAACTCGTCAAGCTCGGCTACCAGGTGATCCCCTCCAGCGGAAACTACGTCTTCGCCTCGCCGCCGGACCGGGACGGCACCCGCGTCTTTCAGGCGCTCTACGATCGCAAGATCCTGGTGCGCCACTTTACCGATCCCAAACTCTCCCATGGACTCAGGATCAGCATCGGAACCCGCGAGGAGATGCAGCGGACCGTGCAAGCGCTCACGGAAATCGCCGGCTAGCTTCTCCTTTTCGGATGCCGCTGACGGTTCCCCTTGAACAACGGTGGAAATGGTTGTAATGTTTTAACCGGGCTCGGGACATACCGGCCCAAAGCTCACACAAATCAATCGAAAGCATGCTAATGCGGAAACGGATGGAAACTTTTGCAGAAACCAAGTGATGGTACAAAACCCACTGCGGCTCACCTCGTCATCGATCAAAACACCCTTAACCTCCTGGTGGAGCGCCTCTCCCAAGAGACGGTCCTCGCCTTCGACCTGGAGGCGGACTCTCTGCACCATTACACGGAGAAGGTCTGCCTGATCCAGGTGTCCTCCGCTTCGGAGACCCGGCTCATCGACCCGCTGGCCCAACTGGACGTCAGGGTGCTCGCCCCCATCTTCGCCAACCCGGCCATCAAGAAGATCTTCCACGGCGCCGACTACGACATGCGCTCCCTCTACCGTGACTTCGGCATCGAGGTGTCGAACCTGTTCGACACCATGATCGCCAGTCAATTCCTGGGCGAGAGCGAGTTCGGCCTGGCGGCGCTGCTCAAGAAACGCTTCGGCGTCGAGCTCGACAAGCGCTACCAGAAGGCGGACTGGAGCAAGCGTCCCCTCAGCACCGAGATGATGGAATACGCCATGAAGGACACCTCGCTCCTGATCGAACTCTACCAGCAGCTCGAGGCTGAACTTGTCGCCAAGGGGCGGCTCGCCTGGGCCGAGGAGGAGTCCGAACTGGTGGCCAGGGTGCGCTACGCCTCGCGCGAAGGGGAGCTCATGTGCCTGCGCTTCAAGGGCGCCAACAAGATGAAGCCGCGGGAACTCGCCGTCCTGGAGGAACTCCTGCGCTTTCGGGACGAGAAGGCGAAAAGCGCCGACGTCCCCCCTTTCAGGATCCTGGGCAACGACCTGCTGCGGGAACTGGCCGAGAAGCAGCCGCGTTCCAACTTCGAGCTGGTCGGCATCCACACCATGTCGTCCAAGCTGATCGACCGGCTGGGGCGCGGTATCCTGCAGGCCGTGGCGGCCGGGCTCGCGCTGCCGCAGGACAAGCTGCCGCAGGCCCAGTCGGGGCGGCGGCCGATGCTGGACCGGACCCTGGACGACCGGGTCAAGAAGCTCAAGGCCTGGCGAGAAATCAAGGCTGCCCAGCTCGGCCTGGGGGTCGGGCTGGTGGCCAACAACACCCTCCTCGAGGCCCTGGCTGAGCCGACTTCTCCGCAGCTTGCGCTCCTCAAAAGGTGGCAGCGCGAGGCCTTCGGCGACGAGCTGGCGAGCCTCATCGCCTGACCTGCTGCCGGCCCGATTCAAATGAAAGGCGGGACCCTTTTGCAAGGTGTCCCGCCTTTTTTAATGTAGTTTGTTGTCCAGGTTCTCATGAAGCTTTTGCCTCACCCCATGTCTCCCCAATGAAACTGCAAAATGGCCAGGAGCGCGAGCCCCGCGGTTTCGGTCCTCAGGATGCGCTTCCCGAGGGATACCGGGACGAAACCGTGCTCTTTCGCAATGCGCACCTCCTCGGCAGTGAGCCCCCCTTCGGGCCCCACCACCACCGCGACGCTTTTGGGTGCCGGGTGCGCCCGGAAGACCTCCTTGAGCCTCGTGGTCTGCTCGTCTTCCCACAGTAAGAGCTTTACCTCGTGGCGCGCCTCGCTCAGCACCTGGTCCAAGCTCCCCCCCAGGGCGACCGCGGGAGGCCGGCGCCTGCCCGATTGGCGCGCCGCTTCCTGCACGATCCGCTCGCAGCGCTCCAGACGTCCGGCGCCCCGCTCTCCGCGCAGCTTCACGACGGATCGGGCCGCGTCGAAGGTGACCAGTTCCGCAGCGCCCAGCTCGGTGCATTTCTGCAGGATGAGGTCGAGCTTCTCCCCCTTGGGAAGACCCTGGTACAGGGTGACGCTCAGTCCCTGCTCCGGCTCCGGCGCGCCCTCGCAGGCCTCGATGAGTACGGAGAGGCTCTTGGCTCCCACCTCCTCGATGACGCCTAAGAGCCGCGCGCCGGCCGGGTCGGTGAGGGTCACCGCACTGCCGGCCTTGAGCCTGAGCACCCGGGCCATGTGCCGGTACAATTCGCCGGTCACCGTCGCCCGGTTCCCGTCGACCGGGTTATCTCCCAGGAAAAAACTGCGCACCGGCTACCCGGCCTTCCGGAAGGTGAGGCAGCTCCATTCCGCTTCCTGCGGGCTCTCCACCAGGGTAAGGCCCGGGAACCCGGCTTGCACGAAGGCTGCCTTCTCGGTGAGGATGCCGGAGAGGATGAGCCAGCCGCCCGGGGCGACCCTGGCGATCAGCTGGTCCGCGAGCCGCACCAGCTCCTCGGCGAGGATGTTGGCCAGTACCACGCCGTAGTCCCCCTTGAGCTTTCCGAGGTCGGTGGTGGATGCTTCCACCAACTGAGCTACGCCGTTTAACTCCAGGTTTTCCTGGGTGACCCGCACCGCCTCGGGGTCGATGTCGACCGCCGTGATGCGGGTAGCTCCCATGAGGGCCGCCGCGATGCTCAGCACGCCGGACCCAGTCCCGACGTCGAGGACCGCACCGGGGAGCCTGCCGCCCGAGGCGTTGAAGCAGATGCGCTCCAACGATTCCAGGCACATCCGGGTGGTGGGGTGAGCGCCGGTACCAAACGCCATACCCGGGTCGATCTGGATCACCAGGTCGCCGTCAAGGGGCTGGTACTCCTCCCAGGTCGGCTTGATCACGAGACGCTCGCCGATGCGCACCGGCTTGAAGTGCACCTTCCAGTTGTTGGCCCAGTCCTCGTTGCGGACCACGGTGACCACCGGAGGCGCGAAGACGAAGCCGGCGAACTCCGGCCCGCGCCGGGCCAGGAACTGCTCTATCTGGCTGCGCAGCTCCTCAAGCGAGCCGTCCATGGGGAGGTAGCCTTTCACGGTCTTGGTAGGGGTATCCTCGAGGCTGTCGAGGGAAAAGGTGTCCAGGTGCAGGTTCTCGATGCCGACCCCGTTTCCGGTCAACTCCACCAGAAAGTCGGCCAAGGTGTCGACCATTTCTGCCGGTACTTCGCAGGCGATTTCAGCCCAGTCTGTTTGCATGATGCGTCTGTTTCTCCTTTGCTGTGGCACTTTTCCGGTTAAACTACCAGAAAATTAGAAAGCATAGCAACGAAAACCTTGACAACAGAAAAAAGTGCGGGTGTAATTATAATGAAAAAAAATGAGGAGGGCCGGCTGAAGATTTTTTTCAAGGTTTTTCCCATTAAATTTTCGTTTTGCCTAAAGTGAAAAAACATGGTATATATCTAATGAGCAAGGTTCGGCGGCTGCCGGCTTTTGGCTAACTGCCCGAAAATATAGGTGTGGCTAGATGAACCATGTATATCTCCTTTCGGACGCAACCGGCGAGACGGTCGAGCGGGTTGCCCGCGCAGCTTTAACCCAGTTCAGGGACGTCGACGTCCGGCTGCACCGGGTGGGGCAGATTCGCAACCGCGAGGACGTAATCCGGGCGCTGGACGAGGTGAACACCGGCGAGCCGAGCATCATCTTCTACACCCTGGTGAACAGCGAGCTGGCCCAGTTGGTCAGGAACGAGACCGAGATGCGCCAGCTGGTGGCGGTCGACCTGATCACCCCGCTGCTCTTCAAGCTCGCCGAGTTCCTGGAGACGCGGCCGCAGAAGCTTCCCGGCCTGCAGTACGAGATGAACTCGGAGTACTACCGGCGCATGGAGGCGGTCGACTTCACGGTGAAGCAGGACGACGGGCAGGAGCCGCGCAACCTGCACAAGGCCGATATCGTGCTGGTCGGGGTGTCGCGTTCCTCCAAGACGCCGCTTTCCATGTACCTCGCCCACAAGGGATACAAGGTGGCCAACGTCCCGCTGGTGCAGGGGATCGAACCCCCGGTCGAGCTGGAACAGGTGGAGCCGGAACGGGTGGTCGGCCTCATCATCGAGACCCAGCGGCTGGTCGACATCAGGTGCGCCCGCCTGAGGAACCTGAGGCAGAGCCCGCGCGGCAGCTACGCGGACTACCGGGAGGTCGAGGAGGAGCTGTCGTACTGCCGCAAATACTACCGGGCCCACCCGAAATGGATTGTGATAGACGTAACCAACAAGTCGGTGGAGGAATCTGCCGCAGAAATTCTGAGCAGGTTGCACGGCGAAATTCGGCACGATTAGCGTTAGAGATACCTACACAAAAGAGAGAGGTAAGAGACATGAGAATTCTGGTGGTTGAAGACGAGAAGAAGGTTGCGAGTTTTATCAAGCGCGGTCTCGAAGAAGAGCAGTACGAGGTCCACACCGCGGCGGACGGCGAGGAGGGACTGAAGCTCGCGCTTGAGAAGGCCTTCGACCTGATCGTGCTCGACTGGATGCTCCCGAAGAAGGACGGGCTTTCCGTGCTGAAGGACCTGCGGGAAAGGAAGAACGTCACCCCGATCCTGATGCTGACCGCCAAGGACTCCGTGGAGGACATCGTTGCCGGACTCGATTCGGGCTCCGACGACTACCTCACCAAGCCGTTCGCTTTCGCCGAGCTCTTGGCCCGCGTTCGGGCCCTGATGCGGAGAAGCGAGCTGGACCGCGGCGCCGAGATCCGCTTCGCCGACCTGCGCCTCGACCCGGTCACCCACAAGGTGTGGCGCAAGGACAAGGAAATCGATCTCACCGCCAAGGAGTACGGCCTGCTGGAATACTTCATGCGCAACCCGCACCAGGTGCTCACCAGGACCATGATCGCGGAGCACGTCTGGGACTACACCTTTGACAGCTTCACCAACATCATCGACGTCTACGTGAACTACCTGCGCAAGAAGATCGACCGCGACGCCGACAAGAAGTTGATCCACACGGTCAGAGGCGTGGGCTACATCCTCAAGGAAGAGGAATAGTCCGCTTCGCACCCGCGCTCTTGGCAGCTAACTCGCTGCCGCCCGCGCTGACCGGCACGTGATGCGACAACCTAAACGGACGATTTTCCTCCGACGCCCGCACGCGACGGAGGAGTCGTCCGTTTTTTTGTTGGCTCCGGGGAGACCGGAAACCAGGTCAGCCGCGCCGGCTCTCGATGCCGGCGCGGAGCCTTCAGACTCGGGTTTGAGCGGCGCTCCCCGCACCCTGCGACGGGTCTTGACAAACCGCGGGGCCGGTATTAGTTTTAGCGGACATTTCCTTCAGGAGGTAGCCATGCAGACTGCAGTACGTGCAAAATCCCTGGTCCTCACCTTGCTGGTCGGTACACTTTTTACCTTCACGGGCATCGCGCAGGCCGCGGCGGTGCTTCCCGACTTCGCCATCCTGGCCAAGCGACTGAAGCCGGCGGTGGTCAACATCAGTACGACAAAAACCATAGCAGTCCAAAAACGGCAGCATCCCGGCGGCGACGCGTTCCAGGAGTATTTCGAGAAGTTCTTCGAGACCCCCAAACAGCACCCCAAGAAGGAGCGCAACCTGGGCTCCGGCTTCGTCATCAGCGAGGACGGCTTCATCCTCACCAACAACCATGTGGTGGCCGGCGCCGACGAGATCAAGGTGAAGCTCTCCGACGGCCGCGAGTTCAAGGGCGAGGTGAAGGGGCGGGACGAGAAGCTCGACATCGCGCTCGTCAAGGTCGACGCCAAGGGCAATCTGCCGGTGGCCCCCCTGGGCGACTCGGACAAGACCGAGGTCGGCGAGTGGGTGATGGCGATCGGGAACCCCTTCGGCCTGGCACAGACGGTCACCGCCGGTATCGTGAGCGCGCAGGGGCGGGTGATCGGCTCCGGTCCCTACGACGACTACATCCAGACCGATGCCTCGATCAACCCGGGTAACTCCGGCGGCCCGCTCTTCAACATCAAGGGCGAGGTGATCGGCATCAACACGGCGATCCTGGCGGGCGGCCAGGGGATCGGATTCGCGATTCCGGTCAACATGGCCAAGGCGATCCTGCCCCAGCTCAAGGAAAACGGCAAGGTGGTCCGCGGCTGGCTGGGTGTCTCCATTCAGCCGGTGACCCAGGAACTGGCCAGCTCTTTCGGGCTGGATGCCGAAAGGGGTGCCCTGGTCTCGGAGGTGATCCCCAGCAGCCCCGCCGAGAAAAGCGGCCTCAAGGAGGGTGACATCGTCCTCGAGTACGACGGACACACCATCAAGGAGATGGCGGAACTGCCGCGAGTGGTGGCGATGACACCGGTCGGCAAGAAGGTGACCGTGGTGGTGCAACGCGACGGGCGCCAGCAGAAGCTGCCGGTGACGATCGAGCAGTTGAAGGACGGCGTCTCCGCCGTGGATACCGCCATCACCGGTGACCGGCTCGGTCTCAAGGTAGCCGAGCTCACCCCGGAGCAGGCCCAGCAGCTGCGGATTCCCGGCGACAAGGGTGTCGTGGTCACCGACGTCCAGTCGGACAGCATGGCCGAGCGGGCCGGCATCCAGGACGGCGACGTGATCCGGGAGATCAACGGAGTGCGCATCGCCACGCTGGCCGATTACCACAAGACAGTCAGCGCGCTTAAGAAGGGGAGCTACCTGAAGGCGCGGCTGCAGCGCGGCAGGGCCTCGCTCTACGTGGCGGTACGGCTCGACTAGGAACCAACGCGACAGATGGAAAAAAATAGGGGGAGCGGGACGGGCGATGGTGCCCAGGACCCGCTCCCCCTTTGTCGGTTCACTTCTGCCAGCTCTCCCGCCTGCGGGCTTTTAGGTGCGCCTGGCAGCTCTGCACGGGGCGTTCGCTGCGGCCACCCCCCGGCTTACTCCCCCCTGAAGGCCGCCGCCAGTTCGCGGCGCAGCTCCTGCTCGCGTCCCAGGTAGCGGGGCGAAAAATGGAAGGGGAACACCCGCGCGACGCCGGCGGCGTGGGCCAGCTCGCCTGCCTGCCGGGCGGTCAGGTGGGCCCGGTCGCGCGCCCGCACCTGGTCCGCCTCCAGGAAGGTGGCCTCGATGAAGAGATAGTCGGCCCCGCGGGAGAGCTCCACGATGCGTCGGCGGTTGTCATCGGAGAAGGCGGTGTCGGTGACGTAGACCACCTTCTCGCCGGGTACCAGGGTGAGAACGCGCTCCTTCAGTTCGCCCAGGGTGAAGCTCCGGTCCGAAGCAGCGCCCCTGCCGTCGGTGGGTTGGATCTCGGTCCCCTCCGGATCCCCACGCAGCACCGCGGCCTTCAGCTCGGAGAGCCAGGGCCCCACCGGAACGCCCAGCTCGGTCAGCCGGTTCTTCATGAAGTTCACGTGCCGTTTTTCTTCAAAGGCGTAGGCGAGACAGGGGATGCTGTGTTCCAGGAAGGCGACCCGGACCAGGAAGTTCTCCTCGTCGAGGATGATCCCGTCCCGGTGGCTGAAGCGCTCCTGCCGCTCGCGGGTGAAAGTGCGCCGGGAACTGAACTCGGCCCGGCAGCCGCAGCCATCCGGGTGCAACTCGCTCACCTCGACCCGGAACTCGGTGGGATAGCTCCCCAGGAGGTTCCAGCTGTAGGAGGCGAGCCGGTGCTCCACCTGCCCGAGGATACCGGGGGGGCCGAAGAGCCGGACCCGTTTCTCGCGTCCCAGCATGAGGCGCAAGAGCGCGTCGAACCCGATGAAGTGGTCGATGTGGGTGTGGGAGATGAAGATGTCGCTGATCCGCAAAAGCTTGCGGGCGGAAAGCGCCGCCAGGTCCCCGAGGTCGAAAATGAGGGCGCGACGCTCGAACAGAAAGTCCAGGTAGAGCCCGGGGTCGCCGAAGGGGCGGTTCACTAGCGTGGGGAGAAAATGCGGAGTCATGTGTCCTTTCCGGTCCGAGTTTCGGTGCGTTTTGCGATGGTCGACTGACGGCGCGAAGCTTGAGGTGAGGCAGGGGCTCTCATTACAAAGAGAGCGTCCCAATCGGGCTCCTGGCTGCCGTATGTTTGACGGCAGTATACACTAGTTTGGCCTTTGCGGTTGCCTTTGGGACTGGAATGGGGTACAACCGTCAGCTGTGTCTTTCATTAGATGCCCAGCCGCCACAACCGCCCGTAACTGCGGGTGTATCTACAAGGAGACGGAGCCCGCATGCAGAACTACTTCGAGTTTGCGCGTCACAAGACGAGCTATCGCCAGGAGACCATCGCCGGTATCACCACCTTCCTCACCATGGCCTACATCATCATCGTCAACCCGGCCATCCTGGAGGCTGCGGGGATCCCGCGCGGGCCTTCCACGACGGCGACCATCATCGCCGCCGCCTTCGGCACCATCATCATGGGACTCTACGCCAAGCGCCCCTTCGCCATAGCCCCCTACATGAGCGAAAACGCCTTCATCGCCTTCACCGTAGTCAAAATGCTCGGTTACACCTGGCAGGTGGCACTCGGCGCGGTGTTCATCGCCGGCGTGCTCTTCACCCTCTTGACCGTCTTCAAGGTGCGCAGCTGGCTGGCCGAGGCGATTCCCTTCTCCCTCAAGTGCAGCTTCGCGGTGGGCATCGGCCTGTTCCTCACCTTCATCGGCCTGAACGAGACCGGCTTCGTGGTGCTGGGCGTCCCGGGCGCGCCGGTCAGAATGGGCGACATCACCTCGCCGACCGTACTTCTTGCCGTGCTCGGCTTCCTGCTGGTCGTCGTGCTGATGGCCAAGCGCGTCAAGGGCGCCATCGTCATCGGCATCATCACCACCACGGTGCTTTCCATCATTTTGAAGATCACCCCGATGCCGGAGCACTTCGTCAGCATGCCGCCGGACATCTCGCCGATCCTGATGCAGGTCGACATCAAGGGGGCGCTCGACTTCAAGTTCTTCCCGGTCGTGCTCATCATCTTCATCATGGCCTTCGTCGACACCGTGGGCACGCTGATCGGCCTCTCCATGCGGGCCGACCTGCTGGACGAGAGCGGCAACCTGCCGGAGATCGAGAAGCCGATGCTGGCCGACGCGCTGGCCACCACCGTGGCGCCGCTTCTGGGCACCACCACCACCGGCGCCTACATCGAGTCGGCCGCCGGAATCGAGGAAGGGGGCCGTACCGGTTTTACCGCCCTGATCGTGGCAGTGCTCTTCCTGCTCTCCCTGTTCTTCGCCCCGCTCTTCACCATCGTACCGGCCCACGCCTACGGCATCGCGCTCATCGTCATCGGCTCCTTCATGATCCAGCCGATCACCAAGATCGACTTCGACGATTTCACCGAGCTGATCCCGGCCTTCCTGACCGTGGTGCTGATGATCTTCACCTACAACATCGGGGTGGGGATGACCGCAGGTCTGCTGACCTACCCCATCCTGAAGCTGCTGACCGGCAAGGGCGGCGAGGTGAAGGCCGGCATGTGGGTCATGGCCGCCCTCTCGCTCACCCTCTACATCTTCTACCCGCACAAATGAGAAAAAGGGCGGGGTCCTCGGACCCCGCCTTTTTTTGCGCCTATCCTTTTGCGGTCCAGTCGTGAAAGACGCGTTGCAAAAGGATGCTGCTATCGCCCCCCTTGCGGGCGCTGCCGTTGAATGCGGTCAGCTGCACGGGTTTTCCCGATGGCGTCATTGCTTCATCGCATCGTCGTACCGGTCGTCCGCATCGAGCAGCTGCCTGACCCAGGCGATCAGCAGCCCGAACATGAGGAGAAACGCCATGTCTTGGAGCGAGTTCCAGTACTTGAAATCGGTGCCCGTGTAGCTTAGGTAGTCGGAGACGAAGCGGGTGAGCCCTGCGGCCAGCGAGATGAGGACCGAGTGCCAGCGCCCGAGGAACCAGGCCTCGAGGGCGACGGGTACTGCATAGAAGATGAGGAGCGAATAGTCGCCGGTGAGGTAGTCGAGGTATCCGACAGCCGTCACCAGAGCCAGTCCGATCAGCATCAAAAGCCAGGCGGGGAGCTTTTCGATCGCGTTTTGCAAGGTCACCTCGGTGCTTGGGCAAACGGACAACTCTCTGTGGTTCTGGCTCAGGGGTACACTGTTTTTGAGCGGGGCTGCAAGTCAAAAAAAGGGACCGCTTAATTACGGTCCCTCATTCCATGCTACTCTCTCCACCATGCCGTTGGTTCGGGGCCTCACAGCGAGTTCCCAATCAGGTGGGCTTCTGTAGATCGCTTTAGGCAATTCCCGCACAATGGGGCAGCACACCACGACCGTAACAGTTGCCCGTTCAATGAATTATTCCGCAGGGGCGTTGTCACCTAACGGGCAGGGCAGAGAGAGTAAACCTAGGCGTATGATAGTCCCGCTCAGAGGAGAAATCAAGGTGCTTTTTCAGTGTTGCGCAACTCTCTGACAGGGAGTTGCGGGGACCACGCCGAAGCAGTGTCGAGGCGGGTCTTGTGTACAGAAGACTGAGTTCGGTACGCTGACAGCGGGCGCCGCAGCCCCGACTCTTTGAGACAGTCGGATGCGTGTATAGCGTATTGCTATTTTGCGCGATTTCCGTACAATACGGCAACCTAAGTTTTTCTAAGCGGAGGAGAAATGCGGCTCAAGGACGAACAGATTGCACGCCTGGCGGAAAAGGTGCTCGGAGACCTCGAGCGCGCGACGCTGATCACGGAAAAACAGGGACACGGCGCGCTGATTGCCGCCGCGAAAGCGGCCATTGCGGCCGACCTCAAAGCGGAAGAGGCGCTGGAGCGTGACGCCGAGAACCTCCTGGAGCAGACGTTGCGCGGGATGGGCAGCGACGCGGGCATCGACCGGCACAAGATGCTGAGGATGATCAAGGAGAAGCTTGCCAAGGAACGGAAGATCGTCCTCTAAAAGCCCGCCGGCACCGACGGCCGAACATGCACAGTAGCCGGCGCCCGCGCGCGACGGCCACGAGCGACCAGGAGAGAGCCATGCACATATCAGAAGACCGCATCTCGCACATCGCACACCTGATCTACGACAAACTCTGGCGGGACGACCTCGCCGACTTCCCCGACGAGCGGCGGGCGCTCGATTCGATCAAGGGGTCCATCGAGGCGTTCTTCTCCGTGATGGGGCAGGTGGACCAGGCTGTGCGCGACAAGCTCGCATCCTACAGCCAGGCCAAGGTCCCCGGCAGCCGCGACTGGGAGATCCTGTATCAGAAGTTCTACGCCGAGGAACTCGCCAAGAGGAAGTGGTAGCCCGGTAACTCCAGTAGTTATAACCACTCCCCCGATGGCCGAGGGGAGTCGGTCGGGAGCCAGGGAAGCCGGGAAGCGCGAACGCGCCCGGCATCGCGCTCAACAGTTGGCGGTTCACCGGCGGTTTGGAGGTTGAGTCGTCGATGGTCCTACCTCATGAACCTTTTCCCCCGCCGGGCGGTTCCTCGAAAAATATCCTGTGTTTAATCCGGCATCCGACGCGCCGCCTCCCTGGTTCGCGCCAATTAGTCTCGCAAAAACGATATGATACGTATCATGAGGGGCCAATAAATTTAATTTTGTTGGCCCCTTGATTTTTGCACCCGCGGTGTTTATATTTACCCAGCAATTAGCACTCGGCTGTATTGAGTGCTAATACTTTTTCTACCACTAGAGATCACGGATCTCAAAGAAAGGAGAGTGAAGGCATGAATCTTAGACCGCTGCAGGACCGTATCATCGTGAAGAGGGTTGAGGAAGCGACCATGACCGCCGGTGGGCTTTACATCCCGGAGACCGCCAAGGAAAAGCCGCAGCAGGGCGAAGTCGTGGCAGTTGGCAATGGGAAGAGGGGCGAGGACGGCAAGGTGTTCCCGATCGACCTGAAGGTGGGCGACAAGGTGCTGTTCGGCAAGTACGCAGGTACCGAAGTGAAACTGGAAGGCGAAGACTTCCTGATCATGCGCGAGGACGACATCCTCGGCGTCGTCGAGAAGTAAGCCACCGTTTCGGACCGCTAAGCGTTATTGCCAAGCGTTCCCTACATTCGCTACCGATACCATCCTAAGGAGGATATTTAACCATGGCTGCAAAGATCATCAAGTTCGACCAGGATGCCCGTAACTGCATCCTTAAAGGTGTCAATACCCTGGCTGACGCCGTAAAGGTGACCCTCGGCCCCAAAGGGCGCAACGTCGTCATCGAGAAGTCCTACGGCGCTCCGCTCATCACCAAGGACGGCGTCACCGTCGCCAAAGAGATCGAGCTGGACGACAAGTTCGAGAACATGGGCGCACAGCTCGTCAAGGAAGTGGCATCCAAGACCTCCGACGTAGCCGGTGACGGCACCACCACCGCTACCGTCTTGGCCCAGGCGATCTACCGCCAGGGTTCCAAGCTGGTCGCAGCCGGTCACAACCCGATGGAGATCAAGCGCGGCCTGGACCAGGCTGTCGAGGCCCTGGTTGCCGAACTGAAGAACATCTCCAAGCCGATCAAGGACCACAAGGAAATCGCACAGGTCGGCACCATCTCGGCCAACAACGACAAGACCATCGGCGACATCATCGCCCAGGCGATGGAAAAAGTCGGCAAGGAAGGGGTCATCACGGTCGAGGAAGCCAAGGCGATGGAAACCACTCTGGAGACCGTCGAGGGCATGCAGTTCGACCGCGGTTACCTCTCCCCCTACTTCGTGACCGATCCGGAGCGCATGGAAGCGAACCTGGAGAACGTCAGCATCCTGATCCACGACAAGAAAATCTCCAACATGAAAGACCTGCTCCCGACGCTCGAGCAGACCGCCAAATCGGGCCGTCCGCTCCTGATCATCGCCGAGGACATCGAAGGCGAAGCGCTGGCCACCCTGGTGGTCAACAAGCTGCGCGGCGTCCTCAACGTCTGCGCCGTCAAGGCACCGGGCTTCGGCGACCGCCGCAAGGCCATGCTGGAAGACATCGCCATCCTGACCGGCGGCAAGGTGATCTCCGAGGAAGTGGGCTTCAAACTCGAAAACGCCACCCTGGACATGCTGGGCAACGCCAAGAAGATCACCATCGACAAGGACAACACCACCATCATCGACGGTAACGGTGCCGAGGCCGACATCCAGGGCCGCGTCAAGATGATCCGCGCCCAGATCGAAGAGACCAGCAGCGACTACGATCGTGAGAAACTGCAGGAGCGTCTGGCGAAATTGGTCGGCGGCGTCGCCGTCATCAAGGTCGGTGCTGCTACCGAAGTCGAGATGAAAGAGAAGAAGGCACGCGTCGAAGACGCACTGCACGCAACCCGCGCAGCAGTCGACGAGGGCATCGTCCCTGGCGGCGGCGTGGCGTACCTCCGCGCCATGGTGGTGCTGGACAAGCTGCAGCTTACCGCCGAGCAGCAGTTCGGCGTGAACGTGATCAAGCGCGCCATCGAGGAGCCGATCCGCCAGATCGCGCAGAACGCCGGCGTGGACGGTTCCATCGTCGTCGACAAGGTGAAAAACGGCAAGGGCGCCTTCGGCTACAACGCAGCCGATGACACCTACGTTGACATGATCGAGGCCGGCATCATCGACCCGACCAAGGTTTCCCGTTACGCACTGCAGAACGCCGCTTCCGTGGCAGGTCTCATGATGACCACCGAGGCGATGATCGCCGACAAGCCGAAGGAAGACGGCGGCATGCCGGCAATGCCGGGTGGCATGGGCGGCATGGGCGGAATGGGTGGCATGGGCGGCATGATGTAATCAGCGCCGCTTGAAGTAAGCGACGAAGCAAAAGAAAAGGGGAATCGGCTGTGCGCCGATTCCCCTTTTCTTCGTGCCGAGTAGGCCGAAGCGTGATCAATGATAGACTACCTCAAGTAACGGTGCACGGAGATTGGTGGAGTCGTCGATCTGAATGAGCCCCGTTGGTGCGTTACTTACCAGATCCTCCAATATGCGGATTTGGAAATTCGATACCCCGGACAATTGGGCCTGCACCATCAGGTTGGTGACGTCGAAGGTCACATGACGACCGGCGTCGCTTGCCAGGGAGAAGCTGGTTTTGGTAGCGAGGGGTAGCAGGAGCGCAGTGTCGTAGTCGGATGCCTGCAGGGTCTGAGGCGGATAAGAGACTAAATCCAGACGAAGCGGTATGGAACTGGAGCTGATGAGATAGATGTCGAGGGTTGCCGTATCGATGATCGCATTGCCGGGGACGCCCCCTGTGCCGGTCAGCGGGAAGTCCAGGAAGGTCCGGAACTCGGAACCGGTGACCGGATCCACGCCGACAAAAACGCTGCCCGGATTGCCCCGCGTTACGACGAACGAATTGCCGACTGTATGTTCGATATCGCCGTCGTTGGCCGGGTCGCTCAATATCTGAGTTACAATGGACGACGGGCCATGACTGCTGCTGCCGCAACCGGCTACGACCAGGATCAGGGAGACTGCAAGTACTGCGAAGAGTATTTTTTTCATCTTTTCCTCCTATACGGTTGTTCGAAATAAACGGAATCTGCTGTTGGTAATACTAGCAAAGCCCGCGGAAAACAAAAGGACGCTGCGCCGGGTTTTATCGTCGTTGACTCAGCCGATCTCATGAAAAACCGGTATGCCGTCTCTTGCTTAATGGTAACGAGAGGTTAAAATACCTGAGTTGATTTCGGACGGCAAGGTTTCCTTTCGTCTCGCGTGCCGCATTCCGCCAAAGAAGCGGGTGCCGCACAGGTTCCTGGAAAAAATTTCGTCAAAAAAAATGCTAAGGCGTATCATTTTTAAAGAGCTTTGGTATCAATGAGAGAGCCACCCAAGGCTACATCACGCGGAGGAAAACCATGACTGCGCAGAAGAACAACTCGCTCCGACAGCATCTCGCCGCCGTCAAGGCGGGGGAAAGGGTCTTTGAGAACGCGTTCCAGGGTATCAGCCGGATGATCCTGGAGCCCGGCTTCGAGAAGGTCGTGGTGAACGCGAAAACCACCTACGACTTCAACATCTTCCGGACCGGACGCAAACATACCATCGGCATGTACGACGAGATCAACAGTTTCGTCTCGTTCGTGAAGGATGCGGCCGAAGGCGGCTCGAGTAAGGAGATGGCCTTCGTCCTGGTCGGCGAGCCGGGCAACGGCAAGACCTTCTTCGTGGAGTTCCTCTGCGCCCAGTACCGCAACTTCCTGTCCGGGGACAAAAACCGCAAATACAGCTTCCGCTTCCTCAACATGGAGCGGATCGGCACCTATGGCAAGATCCGCGAGATAGATTCGCAGACCTACGAGGATCCCATGATCCTGGCGATGAACTTCTACGACAGCGTGGAGGACAACCGCCGCTTTCTCGTCGAGCAGGGGGGCTTCACCGAGGACGAACTGGATACCCTGTACCACAACTACCGGCCACTCGGCGCGTGCAGCGGCTATATCTGGAACGAAATCCGCCAGCACGTCGACTACGATCTCGAGGCGATGCTCGACTCGATCGCCGTCATTCCGGTTCCCATGAGCGAGAGCCTCGGGACGCTGACCGGCAAGTACCCCGCCAAGGACAAGATCACCTCGTCGGCGGTCGACCTCCTGGGCGAAGAATCGATCCAGCGGCTCCTGCACATAACCGACACCAACAACCCGTACCGCTTCGATCTGAGGCGCGGCGCGCTGGCCCGGGTGGCGGGGGGCGGCATCCACTTCTCGGACGAGATCTTCAAGAACAAGAAGGACCTGGTTCAGGTCTACCTGGGCGTGATCCAGAACCGGGCCATCGAGATCGACGGGTACAAGTGGCCGATCGACTCCATGATCATCGCCACCAGCAACAACTCCGAGTTCAACCGTTTCCTGGCGGAGAAGGAAGAGGCCCCGATCGTGGACCGCTGCCGCATCTGCTACGTATCGCACAACACCAACTACCGGATGCAGGAAGGGCTCACCTCCTACGCCATCGGTAGCGAGTCGAAGACCACCCTCACCAAGGAAGTGCTGCACCAGGATCCGAACCTGAACTACGCGGCATCGGTCGGCGTGGTGCTGACCCGGCTGCCGAGGAGCGAAAAACTGACCCCGATCGAGACCATGAAACTCGCAGCCGGCGAGGTGGCCGGCGAGAAGAGCATCAAGGCGCTTGCCGAGGTGATCGATTCCCTGGGGCAGGAGCCGGACATCACCAAGCGCTTCGGCCAGCGCGGGCTGGGGCACCGCAGTCTGGGGCGCAGCATCCAGATCCTGAAGGAGAGCTCGGACACCAACGAAGGGCGCTGCATGGTGGCCTACGATATCTTCAAGGCCCTGGAACGGGTGGTGCTCGACTACGTGGTGGACACCAACGAGCGCGCCAAGTATCTGGAGGACCTGAAGACCGGCAAGAAGCTTTACCGCGAGCGGATCATGACAGAGATGTTCAACGCCTACATGGACGAGCCGATGGCCATCCGCAAGGACGTGCAGAACTACGTCAACATGATCATCGGCATCGACGCGGAAAATCTGGGGCCGGACCGGATGTGGAAGTACAAGGACCCCCAGACCGGCGAGCTGAGGGCGCTTAAGATCGACGAGCGCTACGTGAAGAGCGTCGAGGAGCGCATCGGTCTGAAGACCGAGGAACAGCGCGCCTCTTTCAGGACCTCGATCCGGAAGATCTACGGTCAGAAGATATCGGTCGACCCGAACTACGACTTCATGGACAACCTGGAGTTGGTGAAGGCGGTCACCGACGTCCGGCTGAAATCCGACATCGCGGGCGCGGGGAGCCTGATAGGCGCCCTGGCCAACCGGACCAACGAGGAAAACCAGAAACTCTACGACCGGATGATCGTGACCATGCTCGGGAAGCTGGGCTACTGCCGCACCTGCGCGCAGAAGACCATCGAGTACTTCTGCACCCAGGAAGACGAGAGCTAGCGGCTAGTTGCTGCTCCTCCGTGCACCCCCGGCCTTCGGTAACCTGGGAAGAGGCGAAAGACTTCCCCCTCCCTTGACGGGAGGGGTGGGTGGGTGAGCTGCTATGAAGTGACTCGGTCAGTCCTGGCACCTTCCCCTCACCCCGTCCCTCCCCCGCCAGGGGGGAGGGAGAGCTTGCCAAAGGTTGTTGAAGGTTGAAGGGTGGCAGGTCGAAAGGGGCCGAAAGGGTGGCAGCGGGCGAGATGGAGCATCGGCAGACGGTCTATAGCGTCAGATGGTCGACGCGAGAAGCAGGTCAAACTAGATAGGCAGTCAGGGCAGCAAGAGGGCGGAATTCGCCATGAAAGATCCCGAAAAATACCTGGAAGAGTTGAAGGAAAAGGGGCTGGACCCGGAGCGCGCTGAGCGCTTCAGGAAGGAGCTCACCCAGCCGGAACACCGGGAAATTATGACCGGCGACCGTGGCGGCCCCTTCCCCGATTTCTCGCGCGGGCTCTACACCTGGCACGACCTCGCCGTCTTGCAGCGTCAGGAGCGCGTGCCCAATCCCTACATCGCTCAGATGAAGGCGCTGGACGAGCTTTTGGAGCGGGACCGGTTGCGCGAAAAGGACGGCTTCCCACGCAAGATCAAGGTGGGGCGGCTGGTCAAGCCGGGCAAGGGCGGCAAGGGCAAGATCGTGGTGGTCCCCTCGACCGAGGAGGAGAAGCTCGTCCACGACCCGACGGTGCGCCCGCCGGGCGAGGGTGGTTCCACGGGGGGCTCCGGCAAGGGTGAGGAAGGCGAGGTCATCGGCGAGCAGAAGGTGCGCGAAACCGGGGAAGACTCGGGTCAGGGCCCGGGCTCGGGTGAAGGCGAAGCTCACGAGCTCGACACCTCGGCCTACGAGCTGGGCCGCGTGCTCACCGAACAGTTCCAGCTCCCGAACCTACGCGAAAAAGGAAAGAAACGCTCCTTCACCCGCTACGTGTACGATCTGACCGACCGCAACCGCGGCTCGGGCCAGGTGCTGGACAAGAAGGCGACCTTACGGAAGATCCTGGAGACCAACATCGCGCTCGGCAACCTGCCGGACGTGACGGACATCGACCCGAGCCGCTTCCTGATCTCCCCGCGGGACAAGGTGTACCGGATCTTCTCCATGGAGAAGGACTACGAGCCGCAGGCCATGGTCTTCTTCCTGCGCGATTACTCCGGTTCCATGGCGGGCAAGGTGACGGAACTGGTCTGCACCCAGCACGTGATGATCTACAGCTGGCTATTGTTTCAATACGCGGGCCAGGTGGAGTCGCGCTTCATCCTGCACGACACCGAGGCGAAAGAGGTCCCCGACTTCAACACTTACTACAACTCGCGGGTGGCCGGCGGGACCGAGGTGGCCAGCGCCTACAAACTGGTCAACGAGATCGTCGCCAAGGAGAGCCTGGCGTCGGATTACAACATCTACGTCTTTCACGGCACCGACGGCGACGACTGGGATACCGGCGGGGACAAGTCGATCCCCGAGCTGGTGAAGATGTTGAGCTACGTGAGCCGCATGGGTGTAACCATCGCAGAGCACAGCGGCACCCAGTGGACCGAGGTGGCGCGCTACCTGGAGAACTCGGGGCTGTTGCGCGACAAGGCCGACCTCTTGCGGATGGACGTAATGACGGAGGACGCCGAGGAGGCGCGGGTGATCGACGGGATCAGGAAGCTGATATCCTAGAGGGATTTTGGCCCCCCCTCCCTTGACGGGAGGGGGCTGGGGGGTGGGTGAAGCCGCCACGGAAGTGACTCGGTCAGTCATGGCACCTTCCTCCTCACCCCGGCCCTCCCCCGCGGGGGGAGGGAGAGCTTGTTGCAGTGGAGATGAAGAGAGACCACAGATTGTAGCTGCACTCGAGGCAGTCATGGAACTGATCAACCAACATACCAAAGAGATCATGGAAGGGTGCAAGGTTCGGGCACGCGCGGCTGGGCTCTCCTTCACCGACGAGACTCTGGAATACATTGTCACCAACCGGGACCTGATCGAACTTTCCCCCAAGGTGATGATTCCCACCCTCTACGACTATTGGGTGCATGACGTGGAGGTGTTGCGCGGCAAGGGCGAGTACGAGCTCTACCCGCACAACCCCTACGAAACGGTGATCAACACCCGTCCGGCCATTTCCTTTTACAACGACAACAACCCGGACTGGCTCAACGTGATGATCTTCTACCACGTCCTTGGGCACATCGATTTCTTTCAGAACAACCACTGCTTCCGCCATACCTGGGAATACGACTTCACCGGGCAGGCGCTCTCGGACAAGCGGGTGATCGCCAAGCTGCGCGCCGAGAAGGGGCGCTGGGTCGACTACGTCCTCGAGTTCGCCCGTTCCCTCGATAACCTGGTGGGCTATCACCAGGAACTCTCGCCGCTTCTGGCACCCGCCTCGGCCTCCTGCTCGAACCGGCTCAACTACTACTTCGACGTCTTTTTGCAGACGGTGAAAAAGCTCCAGATCGGTGAGTATCTCAAAGAGGTGGCGCACTATAACGAGAGCATGCTGGCCCACGGCCCCGAAAAAGGGGAAGAGCTCTTCTTCGCGGACGTCGTGGTTAAGTATCCTGAACTCGAGGCCCATTTCGCCAAGGCGACCGGGGTGCACCGGACCGAGCGACACGACCTGTTGCGCTTCTTGATCGAAAACTCGGATTTCCTGGCGCGCGACGAGAACCTCTGGATGCGCTCGGTACTCGAGGTAGTGCGCAAGACCTCCATCTTCTTCCAGCCCCAGATCCGTACCAAGATCATGAACGAGGGGTGGGCCAGCTACTGGCACGAGAAGCTCTTTTTGGAGGACGACCGGATCAAGGGACACGAGGTCGACTTCGCCCGGGTACACGCCGGCGTCACGTCGATGCCGCGGGTAGGCATGAACCCCTACGCGCTTGGCATGCGGCTCATGCAGTTTCTGAAGGAAGCCGGGGACGCCGGCCGGGTCGGCTACGACTACCAGCGCCTCACCGACGCGGAAACCAGGAAGAAGTTCGACACCAAAGCCGGGCTGGGCGACCGGTTTATCTTCCAGGTGCGCTCGGAGCTTTCCGACTACCTGTTCATCAAGAACTTCGTTGACCAGGACTTCACCAACCGCTACGACCTGTTCGTTACCGGAAAACGGCTGGATCCCCAGCGCATGGTGTGGCAGTACTACGTGAAGAGCCGCGACGCCAACGACTACCGCGAGATGGTGCTCGCCTCGCTGTACCACCCTCCTTTCATCGAGATTGCTCCGGAACGGGGCGAGGGCGGGGCACTCTACCTGGTGCACCATTTCGAGGGGAAACAGCTGGTGCAGGAGTACATCGCCAACACCATGGTCGGCATCGAGTTTCTCTGGGGGGGCGAGGTGCAGCTGGAGACCAGCGAGGCGGTGATGGAGCCGCCCCGGAGCGCCGCCAGGGAAGGGACCGAAGAGCCGCAGATCACCTGGCAGCGGGTGGTCTACACCATGAAGGACAAGACCCTGCACCGAAAGGCGCTGTAACAGGCGGGATAAGCCATGCCAGATATCGAGACCGTACTCAAACAGTTAAGCCGCACCATCGTGGAGCGGGAAAAAGGCGGCACCATCTCCTACCAGGAGTACCTGCAGCTGGTCGCCGAGCGTCCTGCCACTATGATGCGCAACGTGTTCCAGCTCTTCCACGACATGGTGCTCTCCTACGTGAGCCAGGGCGTGGACGAGTACCCGGACGATCCCGAGTCGATCAACTTCGCTAACTACGATACCCGCAGGCTGTTCGTGGAGAACTCGGACCGCCCCTTCTTCGCCGACCGCCTGTTCGCCAACCGGCTCTTGAACCACGTGTCCGCCATGAAAAGCGGTGCGCGCCAGAACAAGATCTACATCTTCGAGGGACCGCCGGGCTCCGGCAAGAGCACCTTCCTCAACAACCTCCTCATGAAGTTCGAGGAGTACGCCAACACCGAGGCGGGCCGTGCCTACGAGGTGGTCTGGCACTTGGACCGCCGCATCCTGGGGCGCTTCAAGGAGCATCAGGTCGGAGCCTTCGTGGAGAAGCTCTCCCACCTTTTGGACGAGTACGAATTGGATCCGCAGGAGATTTCCGATGCGAAAAGCTCCCTGCACCGCGGCGATATGGTCGAGATTTCCTGCCCCTCCCACGATTCCCCGCTTCTCATGATTGACAAGGGGCAGCGCCGAGCCTTCTTCGACGACCTGTTTCAAAATGACGCCTTCAAGTGGCAGATCTTTACCGAAAAGGAGTACGACTGGGTCTTCAAGGATTCCCCCTGCACCATATGCAGTTCACTGTTCCAGGCGCTCTCGGCGCGGCTGGAGAACCCGGCCGACCTGTTCAAGATGATCCAGGTGCGCCCCTACCGCTTCAACCGCCGGCTGGGCGACGGCATCACCGTGTTCAACCCCGGTGACAAGCAGATGAAGCAGAACGTCCTCACCAATGAGCTATTGCAGAAGCGCATCGACCATCTTTTAGGCGACAGCAACGAGGTGAAGTACATCTTCTCCAACTTCGCCCGGACCAATAACGGCATCTACGCACTTATGGATGTGAAATCCCACAACGCCGAGCGGCTCCTGGAGCTGCACAACATCATCAGCGAAGGGATCCACAAGGTCGAGGATGTCGAGGAAAACGTCCGCTCGCTCTTCATAGCACTCATGAACCCGGAGGACGAGCGGAGCATTGAGGGGGTGCAGTCCTTCACCGACCGCATCGAGTTCATCAACATCCCGTACGTGATGGACCTGAACACCGAGGTGGAGATCTATCGCAACATCTTCGGTAAACACATCGACGCGAGCTTCCTGCCGCGGGTGTTGCACAACTTCGCCCGGGTCATCATCTCGACCCGGATGAACATCAAGTCCGATGCACTTTTGGAGTGGATCAGCGACCCCGAGAAGTACCGGCTCTACTGCGACGAACACCTGCAGATCCTGAAGATGGAGATTTACACCGGCCACATCCCGGAGTGGCTCACCGAGGAGGACAGGAAGCGGCTCACCGCCAAGCGGAGGAAAAAAATCATCGCCGAGAGCGAGCACGAGGGGGACCACGGTTTCTCGGGGCGCGAGTCGATCAAGATCTTCTCCGACTTCTACGCGGCCTACGCACGCAAGGACAAGATGATCACCATGAGCCATCTTTCCACCTTCTTCCTGCGCTGGCGCAAAGAGCTGAAGGAACTGATACCGGAAGGCTTCATGGAGTCCTTGGTGCACAACTACGACTACGTGGTGCTCCAGGAGGTCAAGGAAGCGCTCTACTACTACAACGAGGGGCAGATCGAGCGCGACATCCTGCATTACATGTTCGCGGTCAACTTCGAACCGGGATCGGTGGAAATTTGCAGGTTCACCGGGGAGCGGCTGGAGATCACCGATGAGTTCCTCGCGTCGATCGAAGGAAGGCTTTTGGGGCAGAAGGCCGATGAGGAGACCCGCCTGGCCTTCAGGCAGGAAACTCAGAAAGAGTACACCGGCCGGGCGCTTACCCAGGAGATTTTGGTGGAAAGCAAGAAGCCCCAGGAAACCGAGCTCTTCCAGGCGCTGCACGACCGTTACGTCTACAACCTGAAAGAGAAGGTGTTGGAGCCGTTTTTGGAGAACGCCAACTTCAGGCGCGCCATCAAGGACTACGATACCGAGGCCTTCAAGACCTACGACAAGCGGATTCGGGACGATGTCACCTTCCTGATCAACAACCTGAGCTCCGAGAAGTTCAAGTACACCAAGCAGGCCGCGAAGGAGATTTGCGTCTACGTGATTGACAACGACCTCGCGCGGAAGTTTCATATTTAGAGGCGTTGAGTGGCTGAGTGGCTGCCATTCGCTAGATTTATGTATCTTTCGGACGAACTTCTTTTGTGCAGAAAACGAAAAACAGGCTATTCGGACGCGCTCCGGATAGCCTGTTCTTGTATCAACTTTCTTCACCCTCTCCCTCCCCCCTTGCGGGGGAGGGAGAGGGCGCCCGTACTGAGTGGCAACTCGACTAGCCGGGAGGTTATTCTGTCCTGAAGGCGGACATTTCCTGCTGCAGGAGCCCGACCTGGGCGGCCAGTCCGGCGAGCGCCTGATTCAGCCCGTCGCTTGCCTCGAGGTTGCCGTTGGCTGAACGAGTGATGGTCTCCATCTCCGCCGCGATCCGCGCCCCGCAACTACGCTGCTCGTTGCAGGCTCCCCTGATCCGCTCCACCATGGACGTGACCTGCTCGGTGGCGTGGACGATGTCCGCGCTGGCGCCGTTGTGCTCGCGGGTGGAGTTGCGCACCTGGCTGTTCAAATCCTTCATCCGCTCAACCGTGGAGACGATCAGCTCGCCGCCTTTCTCCTGCTCGCGGGTGGCGTTCCTGATCTGCAGCACCATGTTGGACATGTCCTCCATGGCCTTCATGATCATCTGACCGCCTTTGCCCTGCTCGATGGTGGCACGGGCGATGCCCGCGGCGTGGTCGGCGGAGAATTTCACGCACTCCACGATCCTTTCCAGCGCTTCTCCCGATTTTTGGGAGAGGGCGGCGCCCGAGTTGATGCTCAGCTGCGCCTCGTGGATGGTCTGAACTGCCGTGGCGGTCTTTTCCATGACGTCGTTGATCACCTTGCCGATTTCGACGGTGGAGGATTTGGTCTGGTCGGCCAGTTGCTTGATCTCGCCAGCCACCACGGCAAAGCCTTTGCCGTGTTCCCCGGCCTGGGCCGCGATGATGGCGGCGTTCAGGGCCAAAAGATTGGTCTGCGAGGTGACGCCGTCGATGACGCCGAGAATGGCGCCGATCCCGGCGGCGCTCGAGGAAAGTGCCTCGATCACCTGGGCCGTGGTCTGCGAGGCGCGGCGCATCTCTTCTATCCCCATGATGGTTTCCTGGACCGAGGCGCGCCCCGCTTCCGCCTCCGCGAGGACCTCCCGCGAGACCCGGGCCGTGTTCTCGGCGTTCTCTCCGACCTGTCGGATCGAGAAGTCCATCTCGACGATGGAGGACCCGGTGGTGGAGGAGACGTCCATGAGGCCCTGCACGCTCATGCCGATCTGTTTCACCGCGGCACTCATCTCCGTGACCGAGGAGCTCACCTCCTCGACCGCTTCAGCCAGGCTATCCATGGTCAGCGCCACTTCCTCGACGCTCGCCCTCATTTCCAGCGTGGAGGACGACGTCTCGGCGGCGGAAACCGCGAGCACCTCGACCCCTTGGGTCACCTGCTGCACCGAGTCGAGGATGGCGGTTACCGCCTGCGAAGCCTGGGCCACGGCTTCCGCCTGCTGCCCTGCACCCCGGGTGACCTGGCCGGCCGAACTGGAGACGGTTTTGGCAATCCCCGAGAGCGAGCGGCAGCTGGCGTTGATGTGGCTCACCATGGTGTTGAGCCCTGTTACCATGGCACGCTGGGCTTCGACCAGGACGCCGATCTCGCCGCCGGCAGGCTTGCGCTTGTGCGCGAACTCCAACGTGAGGTCGCCGGTGGCCAACCGGTCCGCCTGCGCGGCCGCTTCCTGGACCGGCTTGGCGATGCCCCGGACAATCCAGGAACTGGCGATCGTCAAAAGCAGGAGGATGATGCCGCTGCATGCCAGGTTCCATCTCAAAAAGCTCGACTTCAACTGGTCGAAATAGTCGGCCTTGTTCACCCCGGGCACGACCCAGACGCCCCATGGCTGGATGTATCGATAGGCGACGATCTTGTCCTGACCGGTTGTCGTGGCGGTGTATTCGTAGAAGCCGCTGCCCGGATGGTTGCGGATATAGTCGATGTGCGGCTGGCCGGCGAGGTTTTTCCCCTCGTCCTTGTAGTGCACAACCAGGGTGCCGTTGGCGTCCAGCAGGAAGGGATAACCGCTCTTGCCGATTTTAACGTCGTAGATCGACTGCTTGAAAGCCTTGTCGTTAAGCGCGTCGGGCTTAATGGCCGCAAGGTAGGTGATGCTCTTCTCCATGGCGTCGGCCACCGCCGCGACGTCGGCGCGCATGATGGTCTTCACCTCGCGCAGCGCGATGAAGTAGGAGACCGACACGCTCAGTGCGACGGCCAGAAATCCCAGGGTCGACAAGAGCGCCAGTTTGGCCTTGATGCTGGTGAGCATAGAATCCTTTGAATGCTGAGGGAGGTGGGGGACGCACCCACGGACGTCGGAGACCGACGGAGTAGGAAATTTCCCTATAACGCCGGTTGATTGTCGCACATTTGCCGAAAAATAACAAATACTTACACTTAAAACTCTATTTATTAGGAAAAGACAAGTTTGGCGGTCAACATTGCCCGGAAATGGCCCATTTCCCCAACTCCACCAAGCCCTCCATTGCCCTCCGAAAAGGGACTGGGTGAGGGAGCCGAAGGTCGTCTCCGGGGCCTAACGAACCGCAAATTGATCCGTTTGTTCAAGATGTTGCGCCGGTGTAGCGGAGCTGGCACCTCCCTCAAATCTGCCCCGCTCCGGAAGGGCGAAGGGGGAAAAACTGACGCCTTACCTGAAAAAAATGCCCTCCCGGGTTCGGGAGGGCATCGGTGACATGCATGGTGCAGTTGAGGCGCGTGCGGAGCCTAGAGTGGTCCTACTCCGCGTCGTAACTCAGCTCGGAGAGCTTGCGGTAGTACTCGTAGCGTGACTTCGCCACTTTGTTCGCCTGCTGCATCAGGCGCTCGGCCACCTCCGGGTTGCTCTTCTTGATCAACTTATAGCGGTTCTCACCGTAGGCGTACTCGTCAAACCCGATGGTCGGGGCCTTGCTGTCCAGCTGCAGCGGGTTCTTGCCCGCTTCGGCGAGCGCCGGGTTGTAGCGGTAGAGCGGCCAGTGCCCGGAGGCGACGGCCTTCTTCTGCTCGTCGATGCCGCGGGTCATGTTGATGCCGTGGGCGATGCAGTGGGCGTAGGCGACGATGAGCGACGGTCCGTCGTAGGCCTCCGCCTCGAGGAACGCCTTCACCACCTGGCCCGGATTGCTGAGGGATACGGCTGCGACGTAGACGTTGCCGTAGGACATGGCCATCATCCCCAGGTCTTTCTTAGGCATGGTCTTGCCGCCGGCCGCGAACTGCGCCACGGCGCCCAGCGGAGTGGACTTTGATGCCTGGCCGCCGGTGTTCGAGTAGACCTCGGTGTCGAGCACCAACAGGTTTACGTTTTTGCCGGAGGCGATGACGTGGTCCAGGCCGCCGTAGCCGATGTCGTAGGCCCAGCCGTCGCCGCCTACGCACCAGACCGATTTCTCCACCAGGTAGTCGACGATGGGGAGCAGCTTTTGGGCGGTCTCGTCCCCGGAGGCGCTGAGTGCCTTGCGCAGCTGGTCCACCCTGGTGCGCTGGTTCTCGATGCCGGCCTGATTCGACTGGTCGGCGCCGTTGATCTCGCGCAGGAGTTCGCGGCCTGCCGCAAACGCGGGGTTCAAGGTCAGCTCGTTCACCAGCTCGCGGGCGAACATGGTGAACTTGTCCACCGCGAGCCGCATGCCGTAGCCGAACTCGGCGTTGTCCTCGAAGAGCGAGTTGGACCAGGCCGGACCGCGTCCGTCTGCTCTTTTGGCCCACGGCGTGGTGGGGAGGTTGCCGCCGTAGATCGAGGTGCAGCCGGTGGCGTTAGCGATGAGGGCGCGGTCACCGAAGAGCTGGGAAAGGAGCTTCAGGTACGGGGTCTCGCCGCAGCCGGCGCAGGCACCGGAGAACTCGAAGATCGGGCGCACCAGTTGGCTGCCGCGCAGCGTGTCCAGCTTCAGGGTGGCCGCGTCAAGGTCGGGGAGCGCCAGGAAGAACTCGAAATTGGCCGCCTCCGCGAAACGCAAGGGGGGCTGGAACTTCATCTCGAGCGCCTTCCGGGCCGGGTCCTGCTTGTCTTTGGCCGGGCAGTTGTAGGCGCAGGCGCCGCAACCGGTGCAATCTTCCGGCGCCACCTGCAGGGTGAGCTGCATCCCCTTCACCTCGGGGATGCGGGCCTCGCACGACTTGAAGGTCGCCGGTTTGCCTGCCAAAAGCTCCTTCGGGTAGGCCTTCATCCGGATCGCTGCGTGCGGGCAGACGAAGGAGCAGATGCCGCACTGGATGCAAAGTTCCTCGTCCCAGACCGGGATTTCAACCGCGATGTTGCGCTTCTCGTACTGCGAGGTGCCGGTCGGGAAGGTGCCGTCGCACGGGATGAGCGAGACCGGGAGTTGGTCGCCGTTACCGGAGATGATCGGGGCCGTCACCTGCTGCACGAAGGCCGGCGCGTGGACGGAGACCACCGGAGGCATGCTGAGGGAGCTGGTGGCGAACTCGGGGATCTGCACCTCGTGGATGTTTTTCAGGGCCTCGTCGACGGCGCTGTTGTTCTGCGCCACCACCTTGTCGCCCGCCTTGCCGTAGCTCTTCTTGATGGCGCTCTTGATCTCCTTGATGGCCGTGGCAAGCGGCAGGATACCGGAGATTCTGAAAAAGGCGGTCTGCATGATGACGTTGATCCGGGCGCCAAGGCCGAGCTCCTCGGCCAGCTTGATGGCGTCGATCACGTAGAACTTGAGCCCCTTGTCGATGATCTGCTGCTGCACTTCGCGCGGTATCCGGTTCCAGACTTCGTCCTTGGCGAAGGGGGCGCAGAGCAGGAAGGTCCCGCCCGGCTTGGCCTTGCCCAGCATGTCGTACTTCTCCAGGAAGGTGAAGTTGTGGCAGGCGATGAAGTCGGCGTTGTCGATCAGGTAGGGCGAATTGATCGGCTTGCGGCCGAAGCGCAGGTGCGACGTGGTGATGCTGCCTGCCTTCTTCGAGTCGTAGACGAAGTAGGCCTGCGCGTAGTTCTTGGTGGTCTCGCCGATGATCTTGATGGAGTTCTTGTTGGCGCCCACGGTGCCGTCCGATCCCAGGCCGTAGAACATCGCCTCGTAGGTCTCGGTCATCGGGGTGCGGAAGCTCGGGTTATAGTCGAGGGAGCATCCGGTCACGTCCTCGTTGATGCCGACCACGAAGTGGTTCTTGGGGCGCTTCAGCTTCAGGTTGTCGAAGACCGCCTTGGCCATGGCCGGGGTGAACTCCTTGGAACCCAGGCCGTAACGTCCCCCCACGATGGTGGGGTAGCTGCGGCTGGCGTACCTGCCGGTTGCCATCGCCTCGCCGAAGGCGGTGCGTACGTCGAGGTAGAGCGGCTCGCCCAGGGAGCCCGGCTCCTTGGTGCGGTCGAGAACCGCGATCTTCTGGACGCTGGGCGGCAGCGCCTTCATGAAGGCGTCGAGCGGGAAGGGGCGGTACAGGCGGACCTTCAGGAGACCGACCTTCTCACCGCGCCCGATGAGCGTCTGCACCGTCTCCTGCACGGTGTCGGCACCGCTTCCCATGATGACCACCACCCGGTCGGCGTCCTTGGCGCCCACGTACTGGGCCAGCTTGTACCTGCGGCCGGTGAGCTTGCCGAACTTGTCCATCTCGGCCTGCACGATGTCGATGCAGGCCGGGTAGCTCGCGTTCACCGTCTCGCGGGCCTGGAAGTAGACGTCGGGGTTCTGTGCGGTGCCCCGCAGGACCGGGCGGTCCGGCGAGAGTGCGCGGGCGCGGTGCTCGTTCACCAGGCGGTCGTCGATCATGTGGCGCATGTCGTCGAAGGTGAGCTCCTCGACCTTCTGGACCTCGTGCGAGGTGCGGAACCCGTCGAAGAAGTGCAGGAAGGGGAGCCGGGACTTGAGGGTGGCTGCCTGGGAGATCAGGGCGAAGTCCATTACCTCCTGGACGTTATTGGAACAGAGCATGGCCCAGCCGGTGGAGCGGCAGGACATGACGTCGGAGTGGTCGCCGAAGATGGAGAGCGCCTGCGTCGCGATGGCGCGGGCCGAGACGTGGAACACCGTGGAGGTGAGCTCGCCGGCGATCTTGTACATGTTGGGGATCATCAACAAGAGACCCTGGCTCGCGGTGAAGGTGGTGGTCAGGGCGCCGGCCTGCAGCGCGCCGTGCACCGCACCCGAGGCGCCCCCCTCGCTCTGCAGTTCGGCTACCAGCGGCACCGTGCCCCAGAGGTTCTTCTCGCCGCGGGCGCTCTTCTCGTCGGAGATCTCGCCCATGACGGAGGAGGGGGTGATCGGGTAGATGGCGATGACTTCGTTGGTGGCATGGGCCACGTGGGCGGCGGCGGAGTTGCCGTCGATGGTTACCATTTTTCTGCGCATGAGGTTCTCCTGTTGCATAGGCGCACGGCCGGTCCCGGCTAGCGCTTCGAGGTGTGAGTGTAGAGCTGCATCGCTTCCCGCATCAGGTTCGAGATGGAGATGCGGCTTTGGCGCGAGATTTCCTCCAGCGCCTCTTTTTCTTCGGCGCTGACCCTCAGGGACACTACGGTGTGTTTCGGATTCTCTTTCGACTTGCCCATTCTTCGGTCTCCCGACTGTGTTTTTTATTCGTGCTGCTTCAGGCGCAAAGCGGCAGGGGCCGGGAGCCTTCCTACGCTTTGCGCTTGATCTGATCCAGGTCCATCTGCATACCGCTTTGCCCGACCCGCTCAAGCTCCCCTGCGTCCATCTGCTGTATGGTCAGGGGGGCGCCGCAAGACGGGGTCGGAGTTGCCAACGACTGCCGACCGCCGCTTTGATCGGGCGGAACTCGGCGCAGCTGCCCTCCCTCACCCCCGCCCCTCTCCCGGAGGGCTAGGGGAGCTCGTGGTCTGCGCCGCATGCCGCAGCCAGGGTTTCTTGGCGAGTGGAGCAGCGGACCTCCCTCCCCCCTGGCGGGGGAGGGTAGGGGGGAGGGGGAAGGTCCCCTTTTTTGATTGGCTGAATCGGCGTGGCCGGCTTCACCCACCCCCCGACCCCCTCCCGTCAAGGGAGGGGGAGATCTCCAGGTGATCGGGGCTGTCTCGGGGCGTTGCTGCTATCTGGGCTGTGCATCCACCACGGCGATGGCCGCCATGTTCACGATGTCGGAGACGTCGTCGCCGTACTGCAGCACGTGGATGGGCTTGTTCATCCCCATGAGGATCGGACCGATCGCCTCGGCGCCGCCTATGTGGCTCAGGAGCTTGTAGCAGATGTTCCCGGAGGTGAGGTCCGGGAAAATCAGCACGTTGGCCGCGTCCTTCAGTCCCGAGAAGGGGAAGGTCTGCTGCAGGATCTCGGCCACCACCGCGGTGTCGGCCTGCATCTCGCCGTCGATGGTCAGCCCCGGCTCCTGCGCCTTCACGAGCTGCACAGCCTCGCGCACCTTTGCGGTGAGCGGGTGCTTGACCGATCCGAAGTTGGCGAAGGAGAGCATCGCCACCTGCGGGTCGATCTCAAGGATGCGCGCGGTCTGGGCCGCCAGGATCGCGGTCTCTGCCAGTTCCTGAGGGGTCGGCTCGATGCAGACCGTGGTGTCAGCCAGAAGAAAAATCCCCTTCTTCATGACCATCAGGTAGAGGCCGTGCACGCTGGAGAGACCCGCTTTCTTGCCGATCACCTCGAGGGCCGGACGGATGGTGTCCGGGTAGTGCGCGTCGATGCCGGCTAACAGGGTGTCGGCATCCCCCTGGCGCACCATCATGCAGCCGAAGTGGACTCGCGACTTGCGGGTGATCAGGCGCCGGGCCTCCGACAGGGTGAGACCCTTGCGCTGCCTGAGCGCGAAGAGCTCCTGGGCGTACACCTCGGACTTCTCGTCGGTGGCCGGGTCGATAACGGTCACCTGCGTCAGGTCAAGTCCCATCTCGGCAAGGTCGGCCGTGATCCTGTCAGCGTTACCCACCAGGATCGGATGGCCGATCCCCTCTTCGACGATCTTCTGGGCGGCGCGCTGGATCTTTTGGTGCTCGCCCTCGGGAAAGACGATCCGTTTGGGATCGCTCTTCGCCTTGTTGATGATCATGCGCAGGGTCTCCTTGGATTTTCCCTGCAGTGCCTCCAACTGCTCCATGTACTTGTCCATGTCGGCAATCGGCTGCCGTGCCACGCCGGTCTCCATGGCCGCCCGGGCGACCGCAGGGGCCACCCGCAAAAGGGCGCGGGGATCGAACGGCTTCGGGATGATGTAGTCGCGACCGAAGCTGAACTTCACGTTGCCGTAGGCGCGTGCCACCGAGTCGGGCACCTCCTCCCGGGCCAGCTCCGCGAGAGCCCGCGTTGCCGCCAGCTTCATCTCCTCGTTGATGGTGGTGGCGCGCACGTCGAGCGCCCCGCGGAAGATGAAGGGGAAGCCGAGCACGTTATTCACCTGGTTCGGATAGTCCGAGCGCCCGGTCGCGATAAGTACGTCGCCGCGCACCGCGTGCGCCTCTTCGGGGGTGATCTCCGGGTCCGGGTTCGCCATGGCGAAGATGATCGGGTTCACCGCCATCTTGCGCACCATCTCCTGGGTGATGGCCCCTTTGGCGGAGAGCCCGTACAGGACGTCGGCGCCTTCGGCCGCCTCCTCCAGGGTCCGCAGCGGCGTGTCCTGGGCGAAGAGCTCCTTGTACTTGTTCATCCCCTCGATGCGCCCCTTGTAGATGACCCCCTTGGTGTCGCACATGATCAGGTTCTCGCGCCTAAGCCCGAGCGAGATGGCGAGGTTTGCGCAGGAGATGGAGGCGGCGCCGGCGCCGTTGATGACTATCCGGATCTCCTCGATCTTCTTGCCGACCAACTCAAGTGCGTTCACCAGGCCCGCCGCGGAGATGATGGCGGTGCCGTGCTGGTCGTCGTGGAAGACGGGGATGTTCATGGACTTCTTCAGCTCTTCCTCGATGTAGAAGCACTCCGGAGCCTTGATGTCCTCCAGGTTGATGCCCCCGAAGGTGGGTTCCAACATCTGCACGGCGCGGATGATCTCGTCGGGGTCCGAGCTGTTAAGCTCGATGTCGAAGACGTCGACGTCGGCGAAGCGCTTGAAGAGCACCCCCTTGCCCTCCATGACCGGCTTGCCGGCCAGGGCGCCGATGTTCCCCAAGCCCAGGACCGCGCTGCCGTTGGAAACCACCGCAACCAGGTTTCCCTTGGCCGTGTACAGGTAGGCGTCCTCCGGGTTTTTTTCGATGGCGAGGCAGGGCTCGGCGACCCCCGGCGAGTAGGCCAGCGACAGGTCCTGGGCCGTCTGGCAGGGCTTGGTGGCGATGACCTCTATTTTCCCTTTGCGTCCGGTGGAATGATATTCAAGCGCATCCGATTTTTTACTCATTGTGTGCTTCCTCCTTAGTACATGAAAGTCGTGGGGCAGCTGCTCTGCAAACTGCCACGTCTCCCGGACCACGAACGTCCGGTGTGGGAGCGGCTTAAACCGCGATGCCGGCGCCTGCTGGTGCGGACCAAACCGCTCCTACAGCGGGGTCGCCGGTAAATAAGGCCGGGGCGTGATTGCCTCGGCTGGAACGCTCGTCGGCCGGATACAGCTCTAGCGTGCGTCGGGGGGAACGGAGTGTGCGGGGACTGGCATGTCCCACTCGGATTCTCTCCACCCGGGGTCGGTGCGCGAAGGCTCGATTCTGTGACGTGCTGGAGCTGGTGCCCGATAGGCTGAGTACGGCGTTAGCGGCTTCTGCGAACGCAGGGCCTGCCGTGGGAGGAAAGGGCGCTCGCTGCAGTACACCGGATCCAGGGCCCGGTGTCGGTGACCCACTCTGGCCACCGTCGGCCGGAGCCCGGGATGGTCGACTCCCGGGCTCCGGCCTTCTAGGTGCGCTGCGGATCTAGTGTTTTTTCTTGGACACCTTGGCGGCCAGCGCCTCCTGCATGGCGTCCCCCATCTTGGTGGGGCTCGATGCGACGACGACGCCGCACTCGGTGAGGGTGCGGATCTTGTCCTCCGCCTTCCCCTTG
>Ga0079306_1000281_pt1 | contig 53546 bp, 41 predicted proteins | sample Methanotroph_Enr_FD_79181 | JGI IMG/M metagenome (GOLD analysis project Ga0079306, IMG submission 79181) | Enriched soil microbial communities from Old Woman Creek wetland in Ohio, USA - Methanotroph_Enrichment_5 | ecosystem: Environmental > Terrestrial > Soil > Wetlands | place: USA: Ohio... | reverse complement strand
AGATTCCCTCGGTGGCTAAGGTACTCACGGTGGCTGAGGTACTCACGGTGGCTGAGGTACTCACGGTGGCTGAGGTACTCACGGTGGCTGAGGTACTCACGGTGGCTGAGGTACTCGAAGCCACCGTTTCGTCGCTGCCTTCGAGGGCCTCTTTCCCGCTGCCTTCGAGAACCTCAGGCAGCGACCTTAAATCCCTGTATGCCAATGCCAGCTGTGGCAATAAATGCTTTTCACCATTAATCAATGCTTCCTTTTTGTCTCTGCGCCAGCCCTGAACTTGTTTTTCCCTGTAAAAAGCTTCATCTATACGTTGATATTCTTCGTAATACACCAGCTTTACCGGCAATCTTTTTTTGGTATGATTAGCGCCATTTCCACTCTGGTGTTGCTCCATCCGTAGCTCAAGATTGTTGGTACTGCCAGTATAATAGCTACCATCGGCACACTCCAATATGTACATATAGCCTTTCATCTCAATGCAATAATTTCATTATGTCTGGAATAATTTTTTATTAATGACGATACTTGCTTCTTTATGTAGTTATAAATTTTCATTTCAACGGTGGCATCGGGAACCTCAGCCACCAAGCTGCCTGAGGCACTCGAAGGCAGCATAGTTGTATCCTCAGCCACCTGGTTGCCTCTACCCTCGCTGCCTGAGGTTCTCGAAAGCAGCGGATATGTGTAGTTTAAGGTCACAAATTGTGACCTTAAACTACTTTCAGTTTCTAAGGTGCCATTTTGGAACCTTAAAGAATCTTCATTTTCTATGGTCGCATTTTGCGACCTCAAGTTATTTGTTTTTTCGCTTGCAATCGCAGTTTGCGATCCCAAATTAACTATTTTATTCAACTTTGAAATCAATTTTATTTAAGTTTTCAATAATTCTTTTATTTAACTCCGCTTCTTCCGCAATTTGCTTTTCCAACTCTGTTTTCAATGCAGTAAAGCGTTCAGCAAAATTGAAATCGTCTTCATCGTCGGGCAAGCCCACATAACGGCCGGGTGTTACTACATAGTTCAGAGCCTTCACTTCTTCTATGGTTGCTTCTTTACAAAACCCGGGTATATCCTGATAACTGGCGGCTGAGCTAGTCGAAGCCCGCCAATTGTGGTAAGTATCGGCAATGTTTTTAATATCATCTGCCGTCAGTTCTTTGGTTCGGCGGTTTACGAGGAAACCTAAATTACGTGCGTCAATAAACAGTATTTTACCAGGGTGGTTTGTTTTCTTTTTACGCAAAAACCAAAGGCAGGCTGGTATCTGAGTGTTTAGGAAAAGTTTTGCCGGCAGGTTTACAATGCAATCTATCAGGTCGTTTTCCACCATGGCTTTTCGTATTTCGCCTTCGTTGCTGGTATTGGTGGTCAGCGAGCCCTTCGAGAGGACAAAACCAGCCAGTCCGTCGGCTGACAGGTGATACAGGAAATGCTGTATCCAGGCATAGTTGGCATTACCTGCAGGCGGCACCCCATACACCCAACGTGCGTCTTTTTGCAACAGTTCGCCGCTCCAGTCGCTGTCGTTAAAAGGAGGATTGGCAATGATATAATCGGCTTTCAGGTCTTTGTGGGCATCGTTCAAAAAACTTCCTTCGTTGTTCCATTTCACATTGCTGCTGTCAATGCCTCGTATGGCCAGATTCATTTTGGCAAGTCGCCAGGTGGTTTGGTTGCTTTCCTGTCCGTAAATAGAAATAAGGTCGGCAGGATTGAGTGATAATTTATTGCCGTTATTTTTCTTATAATGGTCCTGATGGTGTTTGATAAACTTTTCGCTTTGCACAAACATGCCGCCGCTTCCGCAGCAAGGATCGAACACCCGGCCTTCATAAGGTTCCAGCATTTCAACCAGTAATCGAACAACACTGCCCGGTGTATAGAACTGTCCGCCTTTTTTGCCTTCGGCCAAAGCAAACTCGCCAAGGAAATATTCAAACACCTTTCCCAACAGGTCTTTGCTTTGAGCTTCCTTGGTTCCCAGGGTGGCGCTGCCTACCAAATTCACCAGACCGCCCAAACTGGTCTTATCCAGTTTTTCCTGTGCAAAGCCTTTGGGTAAAACACCTTTCAGGGAGGGATTATCCTTTTCAATGGCATCCATGGCATCGTCAATATCTTTCCCAATGGTCGTTTGCGTAGCACGGCCCTGTATCCATTTCCATCGTGCCGATGGCGGCACATAAAAAACCTTTTCGGCTGTGTATTCGTTTTTGTCTTCGGGGTCAGCTCCTTCATACTCGCCTTTGCCTTCTTTCAGGTTATTGTAGAGTTCCTCAAAAGCATCGCTGATGTATTTCAGAAAGATCAAACCCAGCACCACATGTTTGTATTCTGCAGCATCAATATTCTTCCGTAGCGAATCCGCCGCTTTCCATAGTTTCTTTTCTAATGGTTCTTCTTGGTTTTCCTGTTTGCTCTTTGCCATATTGTATTTTCAGAATCGAATCATAAAAATACTATTTTAAGCAATAGTTCCTGAAAAATACATGCTTTTTATTTAAAATTTCAACATGTATTTTGTCGGAGCAACGTATTTGAAGAATAAAAAATTAATCTTATCCGTACGCAAAGGCAATTCTAAAGGGCTTTTTTTATTCCTTTATCGTTCCGGCGAACGTTTCCAAAAACTTTGCATACGTGGTTTTCTCGTGCGCATTGTCTCCAAAAAAATGCAATATAGGTTCCAGGTCCTTGGCTGATTTAAAACCAATGATGGTATTGAGAATCTCAAATTTTTCATTAAGAATGACAAAAGACGGGTACGACAAACGCCCCTGCAATAGAGCTACGGCAAGCTGATGGGTCGATCGCGAAGATTCGGGGCTGGGATTAACATAATAGCATCCATTGAAAAGCACCGTATCTTTTCGTTCGGCATTGAGCTTTACAGGATAATAGTGTGCTGCCATATAGCTCTTAATAATACTGTCAGCGAAAGTGCTGGCATCCATTTTTTTGCACCATCCGCACCAGTCGGTAAAAACATCAACAAATATTTTTTTCGGATTCTTTTTGTTCAGTTCCAGGGCTTCTTCAAACGAATACCATTTAAAGACCGCTGGTTTGTTTTTATTTTTTTGTGCAAATGTGAAACTTACCAGCATTATAATTGAAAGCGAGGTGAGGACTATTTTTTTCATTTTTTAATTTTTTGCGGATTGTTTTCAAATTTCAAACCATACTTCTGATCCGTAATGGTGATTGAATTATTGAGTGCAAAGATAATACGAAATTTTCGGATAATTCTTTTCTGTAATGAGCGCTGAATTTTTTATTTCACTTACAGACTTAAAAACGCCGTGTTTCAAGCGGTAATTGATCAGCGAAAGTGCAATATTGTGGCCAATATAAGGATGCTGTTTCAGTTGTTCGAAGGTAGCTGTGTTTATGTTTATCTTATGAATTGCTTTGACATTTACTTCAATAAACGCTTTTATATCATTGTACTTGGCGCTGTCCATTTTCGGAACTTCCATCAGTTGTTCTTTTGCATTAAAACCACCTAGCCGGATCCGGTATTTAATTATCTGTGCAGCAAAATAAGTCCCTATCCCTTTGATCTTTTTCAGTTCTTCTTCGGTAGCAGAATTCACTTCAACTTTAAAAGTTTCAACAACTTTTGCAGCTTTATTGTCGGCATATTGAGGGGTTTTTATTTCAATATAAGGCTCCAGCGCCTCATATTCCTTTTCAGAGATGCAATACATTTTTTTGAAATCTTCTTTTTTATAGAATTTCCCTCCTTTTGTCCGGTATTTAATGATGGTCAAAGCCTGTTTTGACGAAAGGCCCATTTCAATAAACCCATCGTAGGGCAATGTATTCGGGTCAAAGGCAACGGGATTTAATTTTTGTTCTACAGCCGAGGCATTGGCATCATAAATATTGAAAGGATCTTTTTGACGATACGTTTTTGGCTTTACAGTAACGATTTCCTGTGTCTTTATAAATTCATTAACCTCAGCATCAAATTTTGAGTAATCGTATGTTTTTTGTGTTTTTAAAAATGGAAGCAAGATATTCAGAATGATCAATAAAAGGATCAGGATACACAGGACGAGCAAGCCTCTGCGTTCGCTTTTGTTGAATGTCAGGTAATCTTTACAGTATTTGACCAGTTTGCTGAACATGAATCAAATAATATTACAATTTTTCGGTAAATATATAAAAAAACAATGTTTGAATCCACATGTAAAATATAAAAAGATTGATGATGAACTTTATGAAATATTTTTCATAAGTTTGAAGTACTGAATTATATTACCAAACAGTCTCATCATGAAAAAAATATTTCTTTTACTCCTGATTTTATCTTTCAGCTCGGGTTTAAAATCCCAGAATATCAATGGATACATAGTTTCCGATACCGGGAATCTCACCATAGTAAAAATCTGGGGTACGCATTATGAAAGAGGCTTTGCATACGGCTATCTGTGTTCCGGCAAGATCATGTCGATGATGAATGATTATATATTGCCTCAGTTCGGTTCAAGCTTGACCATGGCAAGACAGGTCTTGCAACAGGGCACCTCCCTCCTGGTTGATTCCGTCTATTATCATGAAGCTCAGGGATTAATTGACGGGCTTGATGCTGCCGGACAGATTATTGGCAATTTAAATTATCTGGATGTAATTGCTGCTAACTGTATGCTGGATTTTATGTCGATGGCAGGAATAAAATTTAAAGATGGCGGCCCGGGCTGCTCCAGCCTTATGAGCTGGGGAGCAGCAACTGCAGGAACAGACCTTGATGACAAATCGGTTATTTCACGCCACCTGGACTGGTCAAATGATGTGACACTTATAAATAACCAGGTAATTGTAATTCATATACCATCAGAAACGAACGAACAGCCATGGGCGATGATAGGATTTGCTGGTCAGATTTCAGCTCTTTCGGGCGTAAATAAGCACATGGGCGTTTTTCAGCACATGATGTCCGACTTTTCAGGTACCGGGCAGTTAAACATGGGATATGAACCTGTATGGTTCTCACTACGCAAAGCCCTGGAATTGAACGATTATAATAACGATGGCGTAAACAACACCAAAGACATGTGCGACATTTTAAGCACTCACACCAACGGTTATGCCGACGGATACATCATTACCATGCTTGCATCAGCAAATAATGATACTTCAGGGCTTATAGCACAAATTGCCGAAATAGCTGCCGCACCGCCTTATATTATTTTCAGAGGCAATGAGTTTCCGGACAGTATAAATACCGACAATTTGTATGCAGCCAATTACGAAATAAAACGTAATAATCATTATCATTTTTGTACCAGATACACGAAAACCATGCACGCTGTTGACAACGGGACAAACATTAGTTCTCAGCGCAACTGGGAAATCCTTCGCGATTCTTCTAACAGCGGGGCGGGAAACATTCAGTTTATGCAATTTATACCTGATGAAGGAATCTTGAATATAGCCGTGCACAAAAACGGGAAAGCCGCTTACAGAAATAATCCTGTAACACTATACCTGAATGACCTTTTTATTACTAGTACATTGGTCGGCCCAGGCAATAAAGAATCAATGGATTTCATTCTCTATCCCAACCCTGTAGACAATAAGTTGTATATATCTGTTCCGAATTTAAAATCTGATAAATTGATTGTAAGAATCACTGATATTAGCGGCAAGGAGGTCGACCTGACATTCAATAAAATATCCTCTCACGGCCAGAATGTATACCAGACTTCTACTGATCAGCTTTCAGGCGGTATTTATACTTGCAGGATAATTTCCAAAAATGCTGCTGGATCAAAGAATTTTGTAAAGGTCAAAAAATAGCAACTACGGTTTGGGAAGCTGTTTATGCTTCATTTCATAATTGTAAATCTGCGCTGCATTGGCAGAGTGGTTCTTTGTGCCGAAATGCAGGGGAATTGTTGCTCCGATCAAAACAACACCACCGGCGGCAAAATACCATTGAAAATCACCGTCGCTGAGGTATTTGAATGCTGAATACCCGATCAGCACGGCTCCGGCCAAGGTCATCAGCAGCGCCGGGTTGTTGTTGCGTTTTGCCATCGTAACCTCATCGTTGGCATCCGCATAAGGTTTACACAAATCTTCGAGTTTCATCAGCGAAAGCTTCTTTCCTTGGTAATCAAGGTCCGCCGAAAGCATCCTGCGGTCAATAGAAATGGTATCAATGGTAAAGGCCTGTGCTTTAATAAAAGTTGGGATAAGTATCAGCAAAAGAATTAAAAATGGATTTTTCATATGGCAAGGATTATGATCAGTAGTTATAACAAAATTAAAACAATTTCTTAATCTGAACTCGTTCAAAATCGTTTTATTGTGATAATAAAAATTAGAAACTGTTTTGATATTTTTAAATAAATAATTGATTACTGTGTATTATAATAGAAAATTAATTTGTTTGCCCCGTCCCTAAAGGGTGCAAATTGATTTTCAACTCTCCCTTTAGGGCGGGGAAAAAGTTGAAAATCTTCACCCCGAATTGTACCACAAAAAACCAAACAGTTTTCATAAGTTGACTATTTTTGTATAAATTTTTTGTGATGAACGGCGACCCACAAGTTTATGAAACGCTAAAAAAACTGAATATTCCGTTTGAATATCTGGAACATCCCCCCGCTCCTACCATTGAAATAGCAAAACAATACTGGCAGGGCCATGATGCACAACACTGTAAAAACCTTTTTTTTCGTAATCATAAAGGCAACCGGCATTATCTTGTGATTTTCGATTGCGATCAAAACCTTGCCATTCACGATATTGAAAAAATGCTCAAACAGGGAAAACTGACATTTGCGTCTGAACAGCGCATGCAGCGCTACCTGGGTTTGAAACCAGGCTCTGTTTCAGCTTTCGGGCTGATACACGACACCACAAACCATGTTCATGTTTTTATCGATACCAAGCTGCAAAAAGCAGAAAAAATAAGTTTCCACCCAAACGAAAACACGGCTTCACTGATAATCAGTTTCAAAGACTTTCTGCGATATATGGAGTTTACGGGAAACAGCTATGAGTTTATCGACCTTTATTAGTTGAGTGCCGTTACTTGCCTGTTCCGGTTTTTTATGAATGTATACAACACTAGCGACAGCAGAATAATAGCCGCGCCGATATAAAATTCCGTGGCCATGTGTTCAGATTCACCAAAAATGAATTTTCCGCTTTCTGTCCAGACACTATTTTTTTATGTTTTCGAGGGCTGAGGCGATTTTGTTATTGAGTTCTCCTGCAAAGTCAGGATAATATTGCATGCTTAGCCTGTAATTTTCAGCCGCTGAAGCATAAGCTGATTTATAATAATATGCGTCTCCCAGATACATATGAGCGAAACCCAGGTCCCTGCTTTTCAGGAGGGTTTGTTCAAAAATAGTTTTATCATATCCCTGCAGATCTTTTGTAAGGTCAGTTTTTTGAAGTTCTTTGTCAATTACTTTTACTTCGGCAATATCATTTTTTGACAGTGCAAGATATTTAGCTTCAATAAGTTGAGCTTTATAGAAATTTCCAAAGCTTTTTTCCATTTCAACAGATTGTTCAAGGTATTTCACAGCATCTTCAAAATTTTCTAATTGCATACATAATAATCCGGCCTTGCGGAATGTGTATGGATTATACGGATTGGTTCCGGCAGCAGCAAGATAATATTCAAGGGCTTTTTCAATTTCGCCTTTACGCTGGTATACATCAGCAAGCTGCATATAGGTGCGGTGCTGAAAAATAGTATCCATTTTAAGGCATTTTTCAAATATACTCTTTGCTTCATCCAGCCTGTTCAAAAGCATACAAACGATTCCGCTGTTTGCCAAAGCATCCAGATTCGACGGATCAATCTCAAGAGATTTCCGATAATAATATAACGCTTTTTCGCATTCTTCCGGTGAGCTTTGAACCTCATTAAACATTAATTTATTTCCTTCCTGAATGTAAACCATGGCTTCGGTTTTTCTGCCCGGATCTGATAATTTCAACAGCCATTTTGGCTTCCTTAATGTGAATATACCAAAAATGATAATCATGCACCAAATAGCCAGCAAAAAAACAAAAATAATTTTTTTAGAAAAAAGATATGGGGCGTTTGCAGTTTTTTCTGTCATAATTATTCATTGTGTATGATAAAGAGAACTTTCTTGTTAAGTTTTTTCAGGCGGTTAAATGTGATACATGCCTGAGCATTGGGAAGTTTAATGATCTGGATTATTTTATGTTTAAATGTGTTATAATACATTTCGGTCGTTTTATTATCGTGCCAGCCTTTTCCTCCCTGCCCCTTGCTGCCTTTACCAATGATCAAAATATCCGGGTCAAGGTTGCTGATTTTGTTTTTGTCACGTAACGTAAAAGATTCTTTTTTATCAACAGTTCTGAAACTTCCGTCCGGGAATATCATGAAATCGAAGTAAACCAGCGGTATGCCGTTATATTTTAAATAACCCGGACTGATGTATTTCACACCAGAGTCACCAAAACGGCCAGCGATTACGATTATGATAATAATCAATAACAGGCTGCTTCTGATGATCCATCGCACTACCTTTTTTGTTCCGGCCAGGATCAGCAAAAAGGCAATTATAAAAATAATCAAAGTCATGATTATGACACTGAACTTGTATTTTTCATCTGTAATCTGCGAAGCAATAAACAGGAATATATAGGCGAAAATAATTTCAAGGCAAAGCAGGGAGAACGGGTTGGTGTAATATTCTTTAAGTTTTTTATTTCTAAAGCGGTAATTTGTGAACCCTTTTGCATCTTCCATATAGAAAAAAACAAAAATGCTTCCTGCCAGACTTCCCCACAGATCTTTTCCACAATCAGAAAGATCGAAAACCCTGTTGGAAATATAAACCTGAATAGCTTCATCAAAAACGGAGATTGCCAAGGCCATCAGAAAAATCTTTATTAAAATGGTATGTACCGGTGAAGGCTTAATAGAAAATCGCATGAATGCAATAACAGAAAAAATGCCATAGGCTATATAATGCCAGTTTTGTTGCAGGTCGTAAAAGCGATGTCCAAAATAATAATCGGCCGTCATCTGCCCGGCAGCAAAAAAAACTATAATGATACCTAAAACCAACAATCTCTTTTTTGTCATTGTTTTTCGTGAAAAATAAAAAAACGCGACCAGCACTATTGATGCGATGATAATAAGGTAAGGAATATGAACACCCCCAAGATCAATTGTTGCTCTGGAGGCCGATCCTATTGCTTCCTGCAAATAATTTTGCAGCATCAGAAAAGGAGTAATTATCAGGAGAACAGAGTATAAATAGAAGTTGGTTATTGGAAAAAATGTTTTTTTCATGATATAATAAAAACCGGCATTAATTACTACTTAATATTAGTTCCCGCTAATGAAGGACTAAAAAATCCAGGATATTTTCCTAAGCGCTTCCCTCGTATTGAAACTTCTTTTTTGAAAAAATAACCGCAGTTGTAAAAGTAGTAAAATCAAAGAAAGCAATAACGATCCTGCGATAAATTTGTTGGACAGCCGATTTTCGGGCAGGTAGTCAGTTTGTTCGATTCAACGATTTGAAAGGGGTATTTAAATAACTATTTTGGGCCTATAGCAAAATGCAGTGATTGTATGGCTTCTATGAATTTTATTTTTCCCGCACAGTAGTGAATTTGTAAATTATTTTTTTGTATTTAATGCTTTATAAGAGAAAATCAACACCTTGATTTATCAACTATAAATTCAAAAGTAGTTTCTTAGTTAAGTGCCGTTCCTTGCCTGTTCCGGTTTTTTATGAATGTATACAATACTACCGACAGCAAAATAATAGCCGCGCCGATATAAAATTCCGTGGTCATGTGCTCGGATTCACCGAAAATAAAATAGGCCGCAATAATGCCATAGACGGGTTCCAGGTTTATAGCCAGAACAACCTGGTATGCCGACAGTTTTTGCATAATCTTTACCGTTGCTGAAAAAGCAAACGCCGTGCATACAATACCTAAAATCAATAGAAAAATAAGGTCGTTCCATGTGGGTGCAGGAACAAAAGCCGAAGTTCCTTTTGTAATCAGCAGGAAAATCGTCACAACAATAAATCCGCTGAACATTTCATAAACCGTAGTGATGTTTGGTTCATATTTCAGTGCGATCTTTTTGTTTAGTACGCTGAACAAACTTGCCAGGAAAGCGCAAATTATCGTAAAAATTATTCCTGTCACATAGCGTGTTTCAAACCTGAAAATAATATAAATACCCAGAATTATTATCAGTCCTATGATCACCTCCAGAACGGAAATTTTTTTGCGGTTTATCAAGGGTTCCAGAAAACTTGTAAATAAGGTTGTTACAGACAAACAGCCCAGCGTGACGGAAACATTAGAAACTTTTATTGCATAGAAAAAACAAATCCAATGGGCAGCAATGATGATACCTATTAAAGCCAAAATGAGAACACTTTTAAGCGGGAGGCGAAAAGGCTGCCGGAAAATCAAAATAATAAACATCAATGCAACAACAGCAATCATCATCCGGTACCACACCAGTTCAACGGCCGGTAATTCAATGAGCTTCCCCAAAATGGCTGTAAAGCCAAGAATAATCACCACAACGTGCAGTAACAGATTGTTTTTTACAAGATCTTTTTTCATAATATTAAATCATACAAAAGTACTCAGATTTTAAATGAATATGCATTTAGAAACTGTTTTGATTTTATGTTAAATAAGATTTATGATGGATTTTTTAGCGAAACAAGGCAGATTTTGCTGACATAGTTTATCCTATGTCGAAAAATCTAACGAAGTTGCAGCAAAAAAAACGCATAAAGATATTAGAAGATAAAATCAAAACAATTTCTTAAAGCTTTTTGGTTATATTTGCGAGTCAATCATCAGAAGATGCCAGCCATTACAGAGGTCAGGAATACACCCATTTTTTTTATTATCGGCCGCCCGCGTTCCGGGACTACGCTGTTACGCCATCTTTTTGACGCACACCCGAATGTAAATATTCCTTCGGAATGTAACTACATTCTGGCATTGTCCCGAAAATATAAACATACAGAAAAATTCGACCGGAAAACACTGGAAAAATTTCTGGAAGACCTGAAGCAAACCAAATCATATGACACACTGAGCATGGATGATGAATTGCTGAAGAAAAATGTTTTTTCCGTACCGGAAAATATTACATACCCGGAACTGTGCAAAATTGTTCATGCTTCATATGCTTCCATCCATGACAAGAAAGAGATGCTGCTCATCGGAGATAAAAACCCCGCTTATTCTTCCGAAAACTTTACCAAGGTTTTCTCTTTATTTCCTGATGCAAAATTTATTCATTTAATCAGGGATTACCGTGACCAGGCGACCTCGCTGCTTAAGGCAAGGTTCAAATCATTATCTCCTGCATTCATAGCGTTGACGTGGAAAGGGTCACTTAAAACGATTAACCGCTGCAAACAAAAGTCTCCGGAGAATTTCTTCACCCTGCGTTATGAAGATTTTGTCAGGGAGCCTGAAAAACATTTTGGAGAATTATGCTCTTTCTTGCAAATACCAAATGATATAGGAGTTTTTAGCTTTAATGTTAAAAAAGAAAAGTACATTGATCACCAGCCGGGAATTAATTACGACATGCATCATAAAAGCCTGTTTCAGCCTATTGATGAAAAACGCGTGGGTATTTGGAAGGATTTTTTAAAAGGTAACGAACTTGCTGTGGCCGAAAAAATTGCAGGCAATGTTGCACTTCAATACGGGTACCAAAAATCAATTGATAAACCAACCCTCCGGGCTACACTTTCTGCATTCAGATGGGAATTTATCTACATATTGCTCAAAGGATTAAGATCGTTTATATACATTTTGACCATAAAACGAAGAAATTATTTTGTTGCCGGACTCAAGAAGAACAAGATGACGAACTTCGTGTACTATAAAATAATTTTCAGAAGTAAAACCAAAGAATAATGTTTGCCAACAAAAACATTTTTAAGGAAATAGCCGGCATTTTTACAGGGAATATTGCTTCGGTATTTTTTGGTTTTCTTAGCGGAATAATTTTATCAAGAGTTCTGGGGCCTGAGTTAAAAGGGGTATACTCAACCCTGATCGTAATTCCGGGTATCATTTCAAGCGTTATCATGCTCGGGTCAAGGCCTTCAGTTATTTATCATGCCGGTAAAAAACTAATGTCAAACCAGCAGATAATTTCCGCCACATTTTTTTTATGGATGACCAGCAGCATTATTGGAATCGTAGTTTTTATCTGCGCTTACTGGTTATTGCTTGATAAAGTTTATACAACCCTGATGATTTTACTTGTGATCCTCTATATTCCGGCCAAGCTAATCATCACACATTCAGGAAGCATTTTCCTCGCTAACCTGAAGTTCAAAAAGGCAAATATGATGAAATGGCTGACTGCCTTACTCACGCTTAGCACCGTAATTGTTTTCGTTTTTGTTTTAAGGTTATCGGTAACGGGTGCCCTTCTGGCGTTGTTTTCAGCTACCTGTACCGTAATGATCATTGCTATCGTCACTATAGCTAAAGACTACGGTATTAAACTTGAATTTGACCGCAAGGTTATTAAGCAAATTTATAAAATGGGCCTTATCTATGCCCTTGCGTTGTTTATCATCCAGTTAAACTACAGGATCGATATACTAATCCTAAACCTGCTATCATCTAAAGAAGAAATCGGTATTTACACGGTGGGCGTTTCCGTTGCTGAAAAACTTCTTCAATTGCCTGTTGCAATAGGTATTGTGCTTATAAGCCGCAGCGCCGCCGCCATAAACCTGACTTCCATGGTAAAAGACACGAGCCGTTTACTCAGGCTTTCCTTTTTGATCATACTGATTGCATCCGTAATTTTGTTCTTAATTGTTCCCTGGATCGTACCGCTGATATACGGCGATGCTTTTGCACGTAGCGCCCTGGTAATTCAAAATATTTTGCCCGGGATCTGCTTTTTTGTTATTGTCAGGATTTTAAGCAGCAGTATTGCAGGTTTTGGAAAACCCTGGATCATGCTCATAATTTTTATCCCGACACTTATCCTGAATATTGTTCTCAATTTTTTGTGGATTCCTGAACACGGCTGTATTGGCTCGGCCTGGGCAACAAATGTCAGTTATATTTCGGGGTCCATCGCTGTACTTTTTGTATTTTCTTCTATTACAAAAACTCCTGTTTGGAACATAATAGCTTATCAACGCGAAGATTTTATGTTTCGGAAATTTTATAGAGACTTTAAAAAAAGAAAGAAAAATGCTAAAGCTAACCTTGCCGACGAACAGGAAACACTGACAGAATAATTGCAGATAACACTATGACCGACCATAATAATATTTCCGTTCCATTTTTCTTTGTCGTTGGCAGGGCCAGGTCTGGTACGACATTACTGCGATGCCTGCTTGATGCTCATCCCGAAATCAATATTCCGCTCGAATGTGCTTTTATCATTCATCTTTATTCGAAATACGGGAAAACTACCTCATGGGACGAACAAAAGATTTTGTCCTTTTATCATGACCTGAATCAATATCCTAAGTTTCATTTCTGGACGGTTGACAAAGAAAAACTAAAAAAAGACCTGCTGCAATGTGTTGGAATTAATTCATACAGCCAAATCTGCAAGGTGGTTTATATGAATTTTAAATCGTTTTTTCCTAAAAATGAAATAACACTTTTAGGTGACAAAAACCCCTCCTACTCATTCCACACAAAAAAATTACTTCAGCTTTTTCCCGAAGCACGCTTTATCCATATTACCAGGGATTACCGCGATAATATAATTTCGATCATCAATGCAAAATTTGAAACAAAAATATTTTCCTCGCTTGCCTATCGCTGGAAATTTTCAAACAAACAGGTTCTGAAACAAAAGAACCGCACTCCTGATAAAATTTTTACGTTGCGTTATGAAGACCTTGTGGCGCAGCCGGAGTTCTACATGCGCGAAATCTGCAACTTCCTTGGAATCGGATTTAATCCCGAAATGATTGATTATCATGCAAGACTTGACGAAATGCGTAAAATTTATCCGGAAGACCTTATAAACCGGCATCATAAAAGCCTGTTTCAACCGATCAATAAGGATAAAATCTATGCCTGGAAAAAACTGCTGACAGAAAAACAAATCAGAGTCTGTGATACGGTTGTCGGGCCTTTTGCCGAAAAAATGGGTTATGAACGTAAATACAAACGCAGGTTTTTCATGTACCTGTATTGTTTGCCCGGTATGTTGTATGGCCGGGCGCTGTATTTTTTCATGGGAATCATTCATAAATTACCATTGAAAATCCGCATGAAAGTCGTTAACGGCCTGGCCGTTATTTTTAAACATGACTGGAAAATGTTTCAGCGGTCAGAAACGGCTACAAATAAATAACTTTTACTTTTTCAGCCAAAATATGTGGTTCGGCGTAAGTCAGTATTTTCTCTACACTGTCGCAGGTTCCGTTTAATTTATCGGCGCTGTCGAAATTCAGGGTTATATAATCATTTGACGGCAAGTGGCTAATTACCTGTTTCAGTTTTTCAGCTTTTTCTTCAAATTGTTTTAATGTCAGCATCATGATTACATAATCATCATTCGTATCGTCCGTAATGGTAAAACCAATGGCAAGATTGTATTCTACCGCCCTTAGATTTGATTTCAGCACTTTAATAAATGTTTTATCCCAGCCGAGAACGTAAAATGCAATCTCAATCATCAGGTAAGAAACTAACATCGGGACAATAGAATTCACATAGCGTTCATCCCAGATAAACAATCCGCCTTCAGAAATTTTAGCATCCCAGTCAATATTTTTATCGTTAACCAACCCTATTTTTTCAGATTTATACTCGATGATATAATAAAAATTATCCGGATTGTTTATTGATTTGAACCAGTCTGCTTGCATCGCAGGAGTAATATATTCACGATACTGCATATACCGGCTTACATCGGCAGAGTTTCGTTTGGTGCGCACCAGTTCAAGGTCATCTTCAGTCAGGCGGATGAGCGTGATGCCGTATTTGCTGATCCTCATAAAAGCGATTGTTTAATAGCGTATGGCGGCTTCTTATTTTGCACCATGTATATTCGTATCAGGTATTCCCCGATGATGCCGAGGCTGAAAATAATGATTCCTGTTGAAAACAGTATCGTAACAATGACAGAAGTATAACCATGAGGAACGTTAAAAAGAATTTTCTTAATAATAAAAAACACACCCATTATAAAAGAAATAAATGCCGCAAAAAAACCTCCATAAACCATCATTTTTAATGGTATGGCGGTATAATAAATCATAATGTTAAGGCTGAGTTTAAAGAGTTTCCACCTTGAATAACCCGATCTTCCCGATTTCCTTTTTTCATGTTCCACTTGAACAAAAGAGATGTCTCCCGTGTACCAAAGTAAAAGCTCATCAATGAAAACAAAATTCTGTGCATGTTCCAAAATTTTCTCGCTGAGCTGTTTTGTGATCATTCTAAAGGAAGAGCCTTCTCCCGGAGCATTGTATAAAACTTTTGCTCCTTTTTTTATAATGTGGCTGCCGGCATTCCTCAGCAGGCTGTGCTTTTTCTTCTTATAACAACCGTAAATAAGATCAGAAGATGTTTCCATATATTTTTGGATCAGCTTCGGGATCTCTTCAGGAGGATGCTGAAGATCATCATCCACCGTGATCAAAAATTCTCCTGAAGCATGCGCCAATCCGCAGAAAATAGCATTGTGCTGCCCGAAATTATGAACAAAACGGATAGCCTTGACAACTTCAGGATGTTGCTTTTTTAAATCTGTCAGTACATTCCAGCTCGTATCAATGCTTCCGTCGTCCACAAAAATAAACTCACAGGACTTGCCCAGCATTATGAAACACTGCTGAAGGCGGCTGAAAAGTTCTCCTAAAGTTTTACTGCTGTTATAAACAGGAATTATGACCGAATATTCTATGCCTGGCATTTTGATGTTTTCTGTACCAAAAGTAAAAAAAATTTATCGGGATGAAAAATAAATTACAAACTTCCTCCTAAAGGAATACTTATTCCGGTAATCCACCGCGAAGCATCTGATAATAAAAAGCATACCGGCCCTGCGACATCTTCCGGATTACCGATACCAAGTGGATGAAGCATCTCAAATTTTTTCATGGCCTCCGGTGAAGCATGTTCTTCGGTGGCTTCATACATTGGCGTTCTCACAAAACCCGGCAGCAGGCAATTGGAACGGATACCCTTAGGCGCCAGTTCCAGTGCAAGCACCATTGAAAAGCCCGAGAGCGCAGATTTTGAACTGATATACAACGAACCGCCGTAATAAGGAAATTTGGTTGCAATGGTTGAAAAAAAGACAATGGAGGAATTATCCAAAAGTTTCTTTTTGCTCAGTATCCTCGTGGTTAGCAGCACCGGAGCATAATAATTTACACGCATCATATCGTCGATATGCCGTGAACGGATAAATTTCACCGGGATGGGAGCTGTAATTCCCGCACAATGAACCAGGCCGTTCAGCTGCGGAAGTTCATCAGCCAGGTTTTCAATAGCTTCATCCGTTGAAAGATCCGCAATAACCTGCTTGTGCCCGTCACCTTTCAGCATCAGAAAGGTTTCATTCAGGCGTTCGGCATTTCTGCCGGAAATGATAAGCGTTCCTCCGCATTCTGAAATAGTGGCCGCACATTGCCTTCCGATACCGGAGGAGGCTCCGGTAACTAAAAAAGTCTTACCGCTCAGGTCAAAAAGTTTGTGCATATAATTACCGGTCTATAATTCTATTATTTCAGGACAGCAAATATTTTCTGTTTCAACATAAACCGAACCCCACGACAATCCCACACCAAAACCGCAAAAAAGCATGTTCAGCTTTTGCTCCGTGACTTTCTTCCTTAATTCCGAGACAATGGTTGTTGGTATCGATGCGGAACTGGTATTCCCGAATCTGTTTAATGAATAAGGAACCTTCTCAGGAGCAAGTTTTAGTTTTTTTCGGACAGATTCATTAATGAGCAGGTTGGCCTGATGGAACAGGAAATATTCGATAGTTTCAATCGGAATATTATTATGTTGCAACAGCGCATTTATGTTGGGTGCTACTTCACGAAGTGAGAAATTAAAAATAGCAAAGCCATCGAGGGCGATCTGTAATTTGTTTCGAATGATGCCTTTTCCATAGCTTTTATATTCGAAAGATTTTTTTGTGGGGTAATTACGCATACCGCCATCAGGAATGATGATCGCCTTATACCCGGAGCCATCTGACTGCAAATTGAAATGCATGGGAGCAGCATTTTCATCATACTCCAGGGCTGTAGCAGCTCCTGCATCGCCAAACAAAGGATAAGCAGTTTTATCACGGTAAGAAGCCAGCGGCGTTACATCCCCGATCAGCATGAGGGCTTTTTTAATATTGCAGTGAGCTATGAAATTAGCCATAAAAGACAATCCATACACATAACCCGAACAACCAAGATTCATGTCAATGGCAAGGCAGGATTTTGGCAAACCCAGTTTATCCTGAAGGATACATGCTGTAGCCGGCAATAAAAAATCGCGCGACTGCGACACAAAAATCACCAGTTCTATTTCTTCCTTGTTCCATTTAAGGTCTTCTATCAGTTTCTTTCCGGCTTCAAAACAAAGGTCGGAAGCTGTCATACCTTTTGTTACGACACGTTTTTCAACCACACCGGTCTTCCTGATAAGGAGTTCGCGTTCCTTAGCACTGATCCATTTATAATCTTTGTTGGCAACAATATTTTTAGGTACACAAGTGCTGATACCTGCAATACGTGTATGCGGTATGCTGAAGAGGGCCATTATTTTGCGGCTTTTAACAAAATGATATTGAACAGGTCCTGGATGGTTTTTGATTTCTGAAAATCCTGCGCTACCAGCATCACATCATATTCGCTGTCCACCAAGGCAATTATGGTTAATGCATTTACGGAATTCCAGTCGAAAATATCACGGAATTTGCTCTCAGGTTTCAATTTACCGGGAGTCAGATCTTCGAACTCGTTTTCAATCTTCAGAATAAAATCTTCGATTTTCATGGTACAAGATAATTATTTTCAAAAGTAACATATTTTTAATAACCATCAAATCTCAATCAAAAAAACCTTCTTTTGAAATTCGCAGTTTTAATTTGCTTCCAAAAACTTTATTGATAATTTTTATTGAATATAACACCAAATTTGCTTCGAATGGGTATCTGAGGTTTTTATGTTTGAAACGCCAGCGAACGAGGTTATAAAATAATAGCTTCAGCATAAAAACAACCGGACGCCAAAACAACCGGGCTTTTTTATACAACATGGGGTCTGACATCGGAAGATAAAAATCTATAAAACGCCATGCTTTGTAATAGAATTTTTTCTCCACCCATGGCATCCGTACCCTTTTAAAGGTATGTTTTGCCCACTCTTCCAATGACTGAGGCGGTTTATAACCATTTTGTACAGCCAGTTCATAAAGATCGGTGCCGGGGTAAGGGGTGTAAAAGCTGAGTAAAAACCTGAATTTTGGATCAATAATTTTGGCTTCCATTAATAGGCCCAGGGTTGCATTAAAATCCCGTTCAGGGTTAATAGGAAAACATACCATGGCGGTATAGAAGGTTTGTATACCGTATTTGTGAAACATTTTAGAACAGGAGATATTATCTTCCACCTTGTTATTCTTTGCTATTAAATCAAGTACCACCTGATCTCCGGATTCAGCGCCAATAGAAATCATGGCTGCCCCCGACTGTTTCATCATATCAAAATCTTCTTCTTTGAAATGCGTAAGTAAATGCGAAGCATGGCCCTGGGTGAACCATTTAATATTCAAATTGCGTTTAATCATTTCCCGGCATAGCTCCATAACAAACTCACGGTTCACAAAAAAGTTGTCGTCATCAAACTTCACCCCATCAATATCACCTTCCTTTATAAAATATTCCAGCTCACCAATGATTTCTGGTACCGTTTTGTGAAACCATTTACGCTCATAAACCAATGCCAAACTACAAAATCCGCATTTATAGGGGCATCCCTGGGTAGTTATGTATCGGATTGATCGTTTAGCGTACCAGTTTTCGAATATATAATTTTTTATGTCAATCAAAGTAAAATCAACCTTTGGAAAGCTAAAGGCATCCTTGTATTTTCCACGCGGGTTAATAATAATTTTTCCGTTTTTCTTAAAACCCAGTCCCGGAATATTTTCAACATCAGTTTTATTTATCAAGGCAATCAAAAATTGCCTGAGCGGTTCCTCGCCCTGCCCCATGATAACAAAATCCACCAGTTGATTTTCAAGGGTTTGTTCTGGTAATATCGTTGGATGCCAGCCTCCCCATACCAATGGTGCATCAGTATGCTGTCTGGCCAATTCAGAAAACCGCAGTGCACCCACCAGTTGAAAGCCGGTCATGGTACTTATACCTGCCAACAGGATACGTCCGGCGTATTTTTTTAATACAAATTCGTAATTCCTGTCAATACATTCATCAATCAAAACAATATTAAGCCCGAGATCGCGGATATTTCGCTCCAAAAACAACAACGTATAGGGTACTCGTTTCTTTAGTATTCCGCTTTCCCAGGGTAAGGGATGAAAAAGAATTACGGTATCTTTTATCATTAGACTTTATTGTATTAACAAATATAATTAAAAATCACAAGCCACATGATAAACTAAAAAAAATCAAATTAACTTGGTTCAAGGAGCCAAAAGATCACACGATTTTCAGAAAAAATTATTTACTGAATGATTCAATGGCCAACCGATAGGAATCAATGCCAAAACCGGTAATCAGTCCCTTACAGGCGGGAGCTAACAGGGTAACCCGGCGAAAATCCTCCCGGGCAAAAATATTGGAAATATGTACTTCTACAACGGGAACAGGAATAGCTCTAATGGCATCGGCAATGGCAACAGATGTATGTGCATACCCGCCGGCATTTAATATGATACCGTCATAGGTAAAGCCTACCTGCTGAATTTTATTGATAATCTCCCCTTCAATATTGCTTTGAAAATATTCCAGATTAAAATTCGGGAACCTTACAAGCAATTCTGCAAAATATTCAGTAAAATTCTTTTCTCCGTAAATATTTTTCTCCCTTATACCCACAAGGTTTAAGTTTGGCCCGTTGATGATGATTAATTTCATGGTATTCTTTATTATTTAACGTTTTGGAGTCAATAATGGCGTGGCTACCGTACTTTGGCAAATTCTTATGACTCATTACAAATTTACACTTTTATAAACAGAATAAAACTTTAAGTTTAAAAATTATTTACTTTTGCAGCAATTAATAATAGGGGTGCCTTAATACAAGGGCTGAGATCACACCCTCTGAACCTGATCCGGATAATGCCGGCGTAGGGAGTAAGGGTTAACTTAATGGATGGCTGTTGCCTCTATAACCATCCGGAGTTTAACGTAAAAAAATAATTAAAATGAAAAAGATTTTTTTGAGTTTGGTGCTGCCAATGCTTATCCCATTATTAGCATCGGCACAATTTACGATTTCGGGAACTGTCCGTGAAAAAAATTCAGGACAGGCATTAACAGGAGCTTCCATCGGAATAGAAGGGCAATACCTGGGCACGGTCAGCAACGAGTCGGGTAATTTCACGCTTAAAAACCTGAAAAAAGGAAGTTACACCCTGAAAGTTACTTACATCGGGTATGCGGATTTTATACAAAACATAGAGCTGGATAAAGACATTACGGTTTCTGTATCGCTGGAGAAAAGAGCTGTGCTGCAGGACGAAGTGATTATCAGCGCTACACGTGCCGCTGAAAATGAACCATCCACATACACAAACGTTGATAAAAAAGAAATCAGCGCCATTAATTTCGGGCAGGATATTCCATACTTGTTAAACGCTACTCCTTCCCTTGTGGTGTCATCGGATGCCGGCAACGGTGTAGGATATACCAGCCTGCGTATCCGTGGCAGCGACATCAGCCGGATCAATGTCACGGTGAACGGCATTCCATTGAATGATGCGGAATCGCAAGGTGTTTTCTGGGTGAACATGCCTGATTTTGCGTCATCGGTTGACAATGTGCAGATCCAGCGAGGCATAGGCACTTCCACCAACGGTTCGGCGGCATTCGGCGCCAGTATTAATTTCCAGACTACAAAGCTTAACCCATTACCGTATGCGGAATATGACTTATCCTATGGCTCCTTCGACACCTGGAAAAATACCCTGATGGCAGGAACAGGACTATTGGCAGGGCATTGGGCCGTTGATGTACGTTTATCAAAACTAAATTCGAATGGTTATGTCGAAAGAGGAAAATCCGACCTGAAATCGATGTTTATTAGCGGTGGTTATTATGGAGAAAAAACCATTATCAAGGCTGTGATCACTTCCGGAAAAGAGAAAACCTATCAGGCCTGGATGGGAGTTCCAAAAGATTCTTTGAAAACTAACAGGAGGTATAATCCTTTTACCTATGATAACCAGACTGATAATTACCAGCAGGATCATTATCAGCTGTTGTTCTCGCAGGAACTAGGAAAACGTTTCCTGTTGAATGCCGCTTTGCATTATACTTACGGGCGTGGATACTATGAAGAATATGAAGAAAATTCAGATTTTGCTTCTTATGGGCTGCCGGATGTCATCATTGGCGGGGACACCATAAGCGCTGCGAATCTTGTCCGTCAGAAATGGCTTGATAATCATTTTTATGGCTTCACTTTTTCGGGAACTTATGACAACCATAAAAACCTGAAAGTGATCCTGGGAGGAGCCGGAAATCAATATTTGGGCGATCATTTCGGAGAGATCATCCGGGCCGATTATATGAATATAACCGATACGGCTTTCCGCTGGCACGAAAACAATTCAAAAAAATCCGAATTGAATATTTACACAAAAATAAACCTGAGTTTCGGCAGTAAAGTTTTCGCTTATGCCGACCTGCAGTACCGTACCGTAAAATTCGGCCTTGAGGGCCTTGACTCCAAGCTTCGCGATATTTCGCAAAATCATACGTTCAATTTTTTCAATCCGAAAATTGGCGTCACCTATAATATCAGCAATAAGCACAGCCTTTATCTGGCGCTGGCATTATCGAACCGCGAGCCTAACGGAAATAATTTTTCAGATGCAAATCCCTCAAGGCCGGCGCCGGTTCCGGAAACCATGTTCAACACCGAGCTGGGCTACACCTTCACCAGCAAATTCGTAACGTCAACCATCAACGGGTATTTTATGTATTACAAAAACCAACTGGTCCTTACCGGAGAGATCAATGATGTTGGCTATGCCATCATGTCGAATGTTCCGCTTAGCTACCGCACAGGTATTGAAATCAGCGCGGCTGCACGATTGTTCAAACGGCTAAAATGGGAAGTCAATGCATGCTTCAGCCGGAATAAAATCCTTGATTTCACTGAATATGTGGATGACTGGGACAATGGAGGACAGATACAAAATAATCTCGGCACTACAAACCTTGCTTTTTCTCCGGAAATTACGGCAGCGAATAGTTTTACCTATAATTTTATTGAAAACTTCAACATTTCACTTGTCAGCAAATACGTGAGCAGGCAATATATCGATAATACTTCTGATAAGGAACGTTCGCTGAACCCTTTCTGTGTTTCAGATATCATTGTAGATTATTCCTTTAAATTAGGGTTTATTAAAGAAATCCGCGCTTCCATAATGGTGAACAACATTTTTAATAAAAAGTATGAAAACAATGCCTGGGTTTACAGGTATTATTATAACGGCGGCTATAATACGATGGACGGATACTTCCCGCAGGCCGGAATAAATTTTATGGCGGGTTTAAAAGTTAAGCTATAGCAAAAAAATTCAATGATTTTGTACTTTCTCATTTTCCTTGTCCGTAAAAAATTGTAGGTTTGTTTTTTTAAAAATTGTTGTCCGGTAAAATTTTTCAAAATTATGAAAAGCACTACTTTAAGAAACTTTCTTGTATGATTTAAAAACACCAACTTCTTTTTTTAGATGAAGTATTGCTTTTCATCAATTTATTTTTCCTCGGTCCTAAAGGATGTAAATTGATGAAAATCAATACCTCCTTTAGGATAAGAGGCCGAGAACGATTTTTTTTTACATCCTTTCTCAATAAAAAAATTTTACCGGACACTAGTAATTCTAAATCCACCTAATATGAAAACAATTTTCAGAAAAATCAGAACAATTGGAATTTTCAGCCTGTTGTTATGGAGCAGTATCTTCGTAAGTGCACAAAAAGCGCCGTCGTTCATTACCGACAGCCTCGACAGCTATATCACCAAAGCGCTGAAAATATGGCAAATCCCAGGGGTGGCGGTGTGTATTGTAAAAGACGGCAACGTGATTCTTAGCAAAGGCTATGGCGTTTGCGAACTCGACAAAAAAGAGAAGGTGGACGAAAACACACTGTTCATGATAGGCTCGAACACCAAGGCATTTACAGGAACAGCCCTGGCGTGGGTGGCAGCAGAAAACAAATGCACGCTCAACGACAAAGTGAAAAAATGGGTGCCTGAGTTCAAAACGAAAGATCCGTGGATAGCAGAAAATGCAAACCTTACCGACATTATGTGCCACCGTATGGGAACAGAGACTTTTCAGGGAGATTTTACCTTTTTCGATTCAGATCTTAGCAGTAAAGATATTATTGAAAAATACGGGAAACTCAAGCCGGTCTATGATTTTCGCACCAAATGGGGATACTGCAACACGGGCTTTTTGCTGGCAGGCACCGCGCTTCGCAGTATAAGCGGAATGAGCTGGGAAGAATTTATGCGTACCAGGATTTTTAAGCCCCTGGAAATGAACCGAAGCCTGGCCCTGATCTCCGAAATAAAAACTTCAGACAATAAAGCCGCTGCGCACACCAAGGTTGATGGGAAGTTAGAAGCTATACCTTACGGCAATTTCGATGCTTTGGCTCCGGCTGCCAGTATCTGTTCCTCGGTAAAAGATATGAGCCACTGGCTGCTGGCGCTGCTCGACAGCGGAAAATACAATAACAAAAATGTAATTCCCTACGGCGCCATACTCGAAACACGTGAGCCAAAGTCCATAATTGGCAACGGATATCATACGTTCAACAAAACAAACTTTTCGCTTTACGGCCTTGGCTGGGAATTACAGGATTACGAAAGCCATGGTTTGGTGATGCATAACGGTGGTGTTGACGGTTTTGTAACTTCAGTAACGCTTATTCCTGACGAAAACCTCGGCATCGTGGTGCTTACCAATACCGACCAGAATTATTTTTACGAGGCGCTGAAATGGGAAATCCTGGATGCATACTTAAATCTTCCTTACAGAAACTACAGCAAAATATATAATGGTTATTTTAAACGGAGTACTGCTCGTGACAATAATGAGATTAAAAGCTGGCGCGACTCAGTTGCGTTAAAACCCGCGTTACCGCTACCTGTTTCAGCTTTCGAAGGCATTTACGAAAACGAAGTTTATGGCACTATCACCATGACAAAAGACGGCGGTGCACTAAAACTGAGCTTTGAACATCATAAAAACCTTTCGGCAAAACTGGAATATATGGGAAACAACCGCTTCTTGTGCACATACAGCCAGCCATTGTTTGGCATAAAGGTGTTCCCATTTATCATTAACAAAAGTGAAGTAAAATCTTTCACTTTGAGTGTGGCAGATTTTCTGGAATACACTACCTATCTGTTTACTAAAAAGAAATAAAACCTGATATCACGCTCTGCATGAAAAGGATCCTATTCGCTGTCATCATTAGTTTTTTGCTGTGTTCCTGCAACGAAAAAAAGCAGGAATCACTTGACTTTCCCTTTTTCCTTCATGAGAAATGCATGGTCGTAAATACGGAACAGGACAACAGTATTGAAGGGACATACCTTAAAGTTCTTTCCGGGGGAAAAACAGAAAAAATCCTCACGAATCTTCCTGAAAATTTTTACATAAATAAAAGCAATTTCAAAAACTGGGTGGTTGGCTGGGGAAGCAATGTCCCGCTGTATGATGCGGGTGTGGAGAACATCCGACAGATAGATACCATTTACTCCGACAACACAATAGTGCTTGGCAAACTAATGAGAGGGAACGGCTATCCGGACAATGATCAGCGTATTGTTTTCTGGAATAAACAACCAACCGGTTTCGTAAAAGAATCGGGATTTCCGGTGCTGGATACAAAGCAGTTCAACGGTTTTCACGGGAAAAGCGTCCAGTTTGGAGGGCTTGTTTATGTTTATGCGCTCAGCAGCTGGGTCATGTTTTTCAACGAAAGTGATCATGATACCATCATGACCTATGTTGCAACTTCTGAAAATTTAATAAACTGGAAACCGGATGTATCAGGCAAACCCTTATTTACGCCTGCAGATTTTAAAAATATTCCATGGGCAAATGGCAAGGCTGCCCAAACACCTGTGGTAAGGGACATACAATATTTCAGTAATAAATGGTATTTGTTTTTGGACGGCTACGATAATTTTGGCAAAAGGCATATCGGGCTGGCCGTTTCTGACGAATCAATTCTTGGGCCTTATAAAATCAAGGAACAAGCTTTGGTATCGCCGGGTAAAAAAGGTTCATGGAACGACAACAGTTGTTTTTATGCAAAAGTTTGCCGGTGTAATGACAAATTCATCATGTTTTATGACGGACGTAATTCCAAAGGTGAAGAAAATATCGGCATGGCTTATTCATATGATCTGACTGTCTGGGCAGAACACGGCGCCAACCCAGTTATTAACGAACATCAGGGATGGAGAAGTTCACCCGGTGTCAGCGAACCCGCCTATGTTGAGGTACACGGCGACAGTATTTTTCTGTTGGTTGCCGGAGCAAAAAATTTCAAGATGGGCGCATGGCATCATTATATTACTCGCAGAATGTATTTAGATAAATCAGGTAATGTGAACGACGCGCAACTCGGAGTTTACCTGTCAACCGATGGTGGAAAAAGTTTTATACCTCATGTCAATAACCCGGTGTTCACAAACAATTATGCCGATGATACGGAAGACGGGCACATGGGCGCTTGTTTCAGTTTTATTAAATCAGATAGCGCCAATTACATTTTTTATTTAGCCAAAAAAGAAAATGCCGGATATAACATTTTTCTGAGAACCCTTAAAAAATAATTTTTCATAGAATTTATTCTAATCTATTAGAAATCAGGCATCAAATCCTCACTGATTATGAATAAAAAAATGTACTTTTGTTGACTGCATGTACTACAAATTCTATAAAAAACTGAACCAATGAACTGGTTAACTGATTTATTCTTTAATGATTCCATTGCCCACACGGTGCTGGTTTACAGCATTGTGATCGCCACGGGTGTTTTATTAGGAAAAATAAAAATTTATGGAATTTCGCTCGGAATCGCTTTTGTTTTATTCATGGGCATACTTGCCGGACATTTCGGATTCAGGGTCAATCAGGAAGCTTCAGAATTTATTAAAGATTTCGGGTTGGTACTGTTTGTTTTTTTTATTGGATTACAACTCGGTCCCGGTTTTTTTTCATCGCTTAAAAAGGATGGATTAACCTTAAATCTTCTTGCAACAGGTGTTGTCATTTTAGGCGCGTTAACCACCATTGTATTGCATCTCATTACCGGTGTTTCCATGGCAGTCATGACAGGAATTATGTCGGGCGCCGTTACAAATACACCCGGCCTTGGTGCAGCTCAGCAGGCGTTGCAACAAACTTCAGGCAATATTGCAGGATCCGCGATACCCGATATCGGGCTTGGTTACGCAGTGGCCTACCCTTTTGGCGTTCTGGGAATTATCCTGACCATTATGGTCATTCGGAAAATTTCTAAAACAAATATCAAAAAAGAGCAGGAAGAATATGAACAACGGCAACATCCAAACGAAGCAAAGCCCGAAAAAGTCAGCATTGTAATAAAAAACCCGGAAGTATTCGGGAAAAAAATCCGTGAAATAATTCACCACTTTAAAAACGATGCAGTGATTTCCCGGATATTACACGATGGAGTTGAATCCATTGCAAATTCGGAGACACAGTTTGAGGATGGCGATACCGTGCTGCTTGTTGCTCAAAAAGGCGATATCCCTGAACTTATCAGCTTACTCGGCAAACCAAGTGTTTTCGACCTGGCCGCATTTCCCGGAAAACTGATTTCCAAACAAATTCTGGTAACAAACAGGCATGTAATCGGAAAACAATTGATCACGCTGAAATTGCGTTCACGTTTTGAAATCAACATCACCCGGATATCCCGGTCGGGTATTGAACTTTTAGCGCATCCCGACATTAAGCTTCAGTTCGGCGATAAGCTTACTATCGTAGGTGATGAAAAATCTATTGAAAATGTGGCGCAGGTATTGGGAAACTCATTGAACCGGCTGAACGAACCCAGCCTTTTCCCGATTTTCACAGGTATTTTACTGGGAATTATTTTAGGATCTATTCCGTTGGCCATTCCGGGAATCCCCACACCGGTGAAGCTGGGAATGGCTGGCGGGCCGCTGATCATCGCTATATTGCTTAGCCGTTACGGGTATAGATTCTCGTTAAATTCATATACCACACCCAGCGCAAACATGATACTGCGGGAAACCGGGATTGTTCTTTTTCTGGCGAGCGTAGGACTCAAATCAGGTGAAAGTTTTGTATCAACCCTGCTTTCAGGAGATGGGATTATCTGGATAGGATATGGTGCGTTGATCACGGTGATCCCAATTTTACTAATTGGAATTCTGACAAAATTTATTTTAAAAAGGAATTTCTTTGAACTCTGCGGGGTGCTTGCTGGAAGCATGACCGATCCTCCGGCACTGGCTTTTGCCAATACCATCGCGCAGTCCGATGCACCTTCTGTGGCTTATGCTACTGTTTACCCCTTGGTCATGTTCCTAAGAATCATCATTGCACAACTGCTGATTTTGTTTTTTGTATAACTGACTCTCTTGTGAAAAAAAATTAGTACCTTTGCAAAAAGTTTGCTCATTTTCTCTAAGGGCATTATCTCTGTAGGAATTAAGCCAAATTTTCATATTTTTATTTATTTCTGAATTCTGATCCGCCGCGGTGGACTGACTTCAGAAATGTTACTTATTAAAACTTTTTCTTTTATGTCTTTAACAAAACTCAGAAACATCGGCATTGCCGCGCATATTGATGCGGGTAAAACCACTGTAACAGAACGTATTCTTTTCTATACAGGCGTAACACGCAAACCGGGCGAAGTCCACGACGGACAAGCCACTATGGACTTTATGAAACAGGAGCAGGAACGTGGTATCACCATTGCTTCAGCTGCCATTTCATGCCACTGGAAGGATTCACAGATTAACATTATTGACACTCCCGGACACGTTGATTTTACTGTAGAAGTAGAACGTTCATTGCGCGTCATCGACGGGATGATCGCTGTATTTTGCGCCGTCGGTGGTGTGGAACCGCAGACTGAAACTGTCTGGAACCAGGCTAACCGTTACAAGGTGCCCCGTATTGCTTTTGTCAATAAAATGGACCGCACCGGAGCAGACTACAATGATGTGATAAGCATGATGAACAAATACCTTGACGCCAAAGCCCTTTCATTTCAAGTTCCCATGGGTTCCGAGGAAGAATTTATCGGAATTATCGATGTCATAGAACGCAAAGCCTATACTTTTAAGGAGTTTGAAAGCATAGAAATGGAAATTCCAGAAGAATACAAGCAGAAAACAGAAGAAATGCGTATGCTGCTGGTTGAAAAACTGGGTGATTATGATGAAGAAATCCGGAACCTGTATTTTGAAGAAAAAGATGTTCCTGTTGACCTTATAAAAAAAGCGGCCCGTGAAGCTACACTGAAACTGCTGATTACGCCGGTGTTCTGTGGCGCCGCCTATAAAAACAAAGGGGTTCAGCTGCTGCTCGATTCTGTAGTTGACTACCTTCCTTCACCTATAGACGTCGGCGCGGTAGTAGGTCTCGATGTTGATGATAATGAAAAAACCAGGAGCAGAAACCCGTCACCCAAAGAACCTTTTGCAGCGCTTGCTTTCAAGCTCATCAATGACCCTTTTGTCGGGCAACAGACTTTTATCCGTATATATTCCGGTACCCTGACCAGCGGTATGCAACTGCTGAATTCAACCAAAGGGAAATATGAACGTGCAGGCCGTATCCTGAAAATCCGGGCTAAAGACCGCGAAGAAATGAGCGAAGCCGGACCTGGGGATATTGTTGCTCTTATCGGTATGAAAATCACCAAAACGGGTGATACCCTTTGCGACAGCGATCACCCCCTCCATCTGGAATCTATTCATATTCCGCCAACGGTTATTGAACTGAAAATCAACCCGACCAAACGCTCAGACCAGGAACGGATGATTGAATCCTTACATAAACTTTCTAACGAAGATCCATCGTTTAACATGCGTTACGACGATGAAACCAGCGAAACCATTGTTTCCGGTATGGGTGAGCTTCACCTCGAGATCATTATCGACCGCTTACGCCGTGAATTCAATGTGGAAGTTGAAGTGGGCCAGCCTGCAGTTGCATTCCGCGAAGCCATCACGCTTGAAGCCGAAGACGATCATAAACATGCCAAACAAAGCGGCGGCCGGGGACAATTTGCCCGCACCGTATTACGCGTTGAACCTAACGAAGGTAAAGGCTACGAATTTGTTGACAAGATCAAAGGCGGTTCCATACCAACAGAATATGTGCCTTCCGTAAACAAAGGCATACAGAAAACGATGAGCGCCGGGATCATTGCCGGTTTCCCAATCGTGGATGTAAAAGTAACATTGCTCGACGGCGCTTTTCACCCGGTGGATTCGTCGGATATGGCTTTTCAGACCTGTGCTTCCATTTGCTTTAAAAATGCATTTTTAAAGGCCAACCCGGTCCTACTCGAACCGGTTATGAAAGTAGAAGTGAACACACCCGATGAATATATCGGGGAAATTGTCGGCAACCTCAACCGACGCCGTGGTAAGATCGAAGCCATGCGCCGTTTCCGTAAAGGTTCGCAAAAAGTTAATGCTTTTGTGCCACTGATGGAAATGTTTGGTTATGCCACAGGGCTAAGAAACATGTCAAGTGGACGAGCCAACTATTCAATGGAATTTTACCAATACGAACCCGTTCCCAAAGGAATACAGGAAGAAGAGCTGAAAAGGATCGCAGAGAAAAAGAGGCTGGAGAGGAACCAGTAGATAGTAAGGATAAATTTGGTGTTAACGGTAGAGGCTATATGCAGTATGGGATTTCGGCGGCTTCCATTTCAGCTTACACCAAAGTTTGAACGGGCCAGAATATTTGAATTACCACTGAAACCCTTATTGTGTATAGACTTTTTTATGCCCTCGTGCTTTGTTTTCTGTATTTGTTTAAAATGTTAATAAATTCCATATCAAGTAAAAATTTCTTCCAATCATTATCATTTTCAACAAATTGGACTAATATTTCCTTCTTCGTTAAACTTAAATCCAAATAAAATAATGCCTCTTTGTTGTTATCTTTTAAAGCATACCAACAGGCCAAATTATAGCACTTACCACCCAATTCTAAAGACTTTTGGAGTTTCTCAAATGATTGAAAGTACAATTCTTCCGCTTCTTTTCCTTCTTTGGTCTTTGCCAAATTTCCTAAATCAGTACCCCAATTGTAAAAGGCTTCATGGATGTCTGGTTTTATTTCAATAGCCTTTTGGTATTTCTCAAATGATTTATAGTACAATTCTTCCGCTTCTCTCCCTTCTTTGGTCTTTGCCAAATTTCCTATAGAAAGACCCCAGTAATTATAGGCTTCGTGGTTGTCAGGTTTTATTTCTATACCCTTTTGGAATTTCTCAAATGACTGATAGTACAATTCTTCCGCTTCTTTCCCTTCTTTGGTCCTGGCCAAATTTCCTAAAGTTAGTCCCCAGTTGTAAAAGGCTTCATGTAAGTCTGGTTTTATTTCAATAGCCTTTTGGTATTTCTCAAATGACTGATGGTAAAATTCTTCCGCTTCTTTCCCTTCTTTGGTCTTGGCCAAATTCCCTAAATCAATACCCCAGTTGTTATAGACTTCGTGGTTGTCTGGTTTTATTTCTATAGCCTTTTGGTATTTCTCAAATGATAGATGGTACAATTCTTCGGCTTCTTTCCCTTCTTTGGTCTTGGCCAAATTTCCAATAGAAAGCCCCCAGTTATTATAGGCTTCGTGGTTGTCTGGTTTTATTTCTATAGCCTTTTGGAATTTCTCAAATGACTGATGGAACAATTCTTCCGCTTCTTTCCCTTCTTTGGTCTTGGCCAAATCTCCTAAATCAGTACCCCAGTTGATAAAGGCTTCATGGTAGTCTGGTTTTATTTCATTAGCCTTTTGGTATTTCTCAAATGACTGATGAAACAATTCTTCAGCTTCTTTCCCTTCTTTGGTCTTGGCCAAATTTCCTAAATCAGTACCCCAATTGTAAAAGGCTTCATGATAGTCTGGTTTTATTTCTATAGCCTTTTGGTGTTTCTCAAATGATTGATGGTACAATTCATCCGCTGCTTTCCCTTCTTTGGTATCGGCCAAATTTCCTAAATCAGCACCCCAGTTGATAAAGGCTTCATGGTAGTCTGGTTTTATTTCAATAGCCTTTTGGTATTTCTCAAATGACTGATGAAACAATTCTTCCGCTTCTTTCCCTTCTTTAGTCCTGGCCAAATTTCCTAAAGTTAGACCCCAGTTATTATAGGCAGCTTCATTGGTTTTATCCAGATCGCAAGTTTTTTCAAATTCAATAATGGAAGATTTAAAATTGGACTCGTAAAAATATTCTAATCCTTTTTGAAAATGAGAATTTGCCTGTTTTCTATTTATTTCTATTTCATCTGCAGATAATATTTCCCAAATAGGTTTATCTTCTATGATAAGCTTATAAAATTGTGTATAATGAAATGAAATAAAGAAATCATTATTAGTAATTTCTGTAAGTACAGGTATTTTTTCACCATAAGCATGTTCGGGCTTATAGGGTATTTTAGCAATATTGAAATAATTTGTCAACTTACATTCGTCAAGCAGATATAATTTTTTTAACAAATCCTCAAACGCTTGAGTATATTTCTTAATCCACACTTCCAATTCTGTAGAATTTTGATTATCTATTCTGGAGGGTAGAGGTAATATTTTTAAATCCCTATAATCATTTGAATCAAAACGATAATTTACACTTTGCTTTGCGACATCTAATACACCGTTTATGTTTTGATAATTTAACGCAAATACCAAAACTAATATTTGAGGCATTAACATAGTGCATACACCACCTGTATCAGACAAACCAGTTCTTGAATCAATCAAAATATAATCATATTTTGTCTCTAAATATTGAGCGAATGTTCTAAAGAAGGTGGGAGAATTTTTATAAAATCCCATCCAATCTATTGCATTTAATTTAGTGGTATAATCCTCATCAAACCTTCCTGCTTTTATTATATCCAACAAATATTCGGTTTTATCTATTGCTACATTTTTTTGTATGTATCCGTTTAATTTCTCTGACAGAAAATCAATGTATGCTTCTTCATTATTTGTTGTATCTGACTGAGTATTCTCAATTACATCTGTAATAAAATCAATTAATCCCAATTTATCTTTCGTAACAGCATTACTAAAAAAAGAATGAAGACCGGGTGCTTCCAAATCCCAATCAATAAGCAATACTTTCTTTTTTTGTTTCGCCATCAGACAGGCAATGTTTACCATAGCCATACTTCTTCCAACCCCACCTTTATAAGAATAAAAAGTAATGGTTTTACCAGTTAGGTCATCGTTTTTTTGATAGCTATAATTCATTTTTTTTCAGTATTGGGAGGTTATTAGCTTCTGCGGCTTTTTCTATTTCTTTTTGCTCTCTTATCCACTTTTTTATTTCATCATCAGAAGGTGCTACTATTGAACCACATAATTCGCAAAATTTTATATCATCGGGCAGTAGTTTAAAATTTGAAAGAAAAATATCATAGATATATTCCTTGAAATCTTCTAAAGCTAGATTAGTTTTATTACTCAAAACAAGATGCCGATATTTTTTAATTTCTTTCGCATTTTTTCTTCCAATACACTCAGGAAAAGCACTTGCTGAACCTCTATCTATTATGGGTAGTATAAAACAATAATTTGGAACCGCACATTCACGAATTTTTTTTTCTACTTCAATTGCCCTGTAAAGTTCCTTTGCACACCAAAGATTGTCTTCATGTAAGTAGCTGTTATGATAAAAAGGAATAAAAAAATAGCAAGCAACTATTCCATCATATATCTTCTCATCAAACTCATCCCCCCATTGAATTGAAAGTTCATCAAAAAAAACTTTTGACATATTTGTAACTTTCTGTGCTTCGCATTCAATAATACCCTTAAACTTTTTTACAAATTTTTCATCGCCGCAATTTCGTCTGTAACTAATAAAACTTGAATACTTATAACTCATCTTTTTGTTTTTTAGAAAATAATATTAATTCACTAATTGATGAAAAAATCTTTATTAATAGGACTATCTGGATAATCTTTCAAAAATTTTTATAATTATTTCACTTCTTAATGGAATGTTGCCAGAAAGCGAACCACTAGCAAAAAAAAATTCTTTATTTTTATTTCTTCCATTAATTCAACAAATACAAATGTTTTTAGCTTGAGTCATGACTTTTGCTTTAATGCATATGTAGCATTTACGAAACTTTCAACTTGTTCACAATCCAATTGTATTTATTTCTAATTTTATATCAGCAATTTCCATCATCTTGTTTTCACAAACAGTAAATCCTGTTTTTGTTATTTTCTTTATTTTATTGGGTAAAATTATACCATTCAAATATAAAATCAAAATATTTGAATTTATTTTTTTTGATTGCATTGTTCGAGCTTCCGGTCGTGCAATGTTTCCGGTTGTTTTAACTTTCCAAATTTCACATAACCGCGATTTGTTTGAGCGCTATTTCTGCATAACTGAAGTCATTTCAATAACTCCTACTCGCGACGCTAAAGTCCGTTACAAGGCCTTTAAACTCCGGTCGTTAGTACAATTCAATTTCACACTTTTGTATCCCCGTTGTGCGAAGTTTCCGAACTTCGCACTCCTACTCACTCCGCTTTAGGCAATTACAAGGCCTTTAATCAGGTTGTTGGTATCCGCCAAAATTCTTACTTCTATATCTTTGGCTTTAGATTTTAATCAGCTTTATCGTCCTGAAAAATTTATCATTTCTGGCATTAATAAAATAAACTCCTGCCTTCAGGTCATTAATATTGATCCGGGTTTCTGCTGATGCTGAAGTAAGGGTGCGGCACAACTGTCCCTGCATGTCGTAAATTTCAATAACCGAATTTTCCACTCCGCCTATCACAACATAATCTCTGGCAGGGTTGGGATATAAAGTTATGCCGGTGATATCATCAGTTTCTTTAATACCTGTGGTCGGTGTGTTACCTGATTTTACGATCAGCGCATCGACGGTACCAGCGCTGTACAACGTAGTATCGCCAACTGTAATGTTTGTGCTGCCAAGGCTTGCAGCTAATATAAAGTTTCTTGACAGGTCTGTAATTATGGTATTCGGGAAGTCACTGCCAAGCCCCCCGATAGATTTTGCCCACATCACACTTCCATAGGAATCGAATTCTGTAACAAAAATATCCGCAAATCCGATATTGCTGTTATTTGTTAATGGATAGGATCCAAAAGTAATAGACGGGCTTTTATAGAATCCAGACAGATAACAATAACCAGACATATCCGTGGTAATCGTGGATGGTTCATCATCATTGATGCCTCCTGCTGATGATGCCCATTGTACTGAGTAGTCGGGAGCATATTTTGCAATAAAAATATCGCGGTAACCGCCGCTCACCAAGGTCGTATCTCCAATCTGAAGATTATTTTTGAAAGAACCGGCCACATAGAAATTTGATTCCGGATCGACCGTTACTGCATAGCCGTATGAATCCCCTGTGCAGTTAGTACGCATAGCCCAAATAGCAGCTCCATTTGGAGCAAATTTCGCTGCATACATGTTGTAATTGCTCACTTTCTTGATAACAATGGCATCAAACTTCAAGGAATCGCTGTTAAAATTGCCTGTAATAAAACTATTACCTTGTTTATCAATGGCAATAGATTTCGAAAGTTCTATACATCCTGTTGTTCCGAATGCCGAACGTGCCCACACCGCGGTTCCATCAGGGTCATATTTTGCAACAAACAAATCGCTGTTACCGCCACCGCTGTTGGTCAGCGTGTGTATGCCAAATGTGATGGTAGGGCTGTTATAATGACCGGTAATATAACAATTCCCGACAGAGTCAACAGCCAGGCCGGTCGGAGTTTCTTCATCGGAACCACCTGTTGACCTTGCCCAGATACAATTATCCAACGAATCAAACTTAGCAATGAAAATATCATTGGCGTTCGGATTAGAATTCACAAGATGAATCGCACAAAAATCAAGGGCATCGCCATCGAAAAGTCCCAACATATAATAATTACCAAGCTTGTCAAAAGCAATATTGGTGATCCTCTCCGCCCCTGTGTCACTTATGCCTCCTGTCCAAATAACATTTCCATCCACATCAAATTTAGCAATAAAGGCGTCCGGCCCCAATGAATGTGGAAGATCAAAAATATATGTATTATAATAACCGGCCACATAACAATTTCCGTGCGCATCGTAGGCCGCTGTATAGGCCTCATCGTAACTGTTATATCCGGCGTTTACAGCCCAAAGCCAGGCAGGGGCCTGGGCATTGGTTTTTGTGTTTGCTGCAAAAAAACACAGCATAAATAATGCACTAAAAATTGTAATTTTCTTTTTCATAATGTTAAATTTTATTAGGCAAAAAATGCTAATTAGTAAATAATGAATTATAAAAAACGAATGAAAATATTTTTTTAATTCACAAATATACAAATGTAATCCATTGCAAGCCAAAAGTCAAGTGCAAAATAACCATACGGCGCACTCCAGCAGAGGCTCTTACACAGCTTCGAATAACGATTCACTGCGAAAAAACAATTATCCGCGACGCAGGATTGAATTTTAAATGCCGAATTAATAGTTACTTCATTGCCCGATATTCACTTCAGTCATTTCAAACTTAAGGCACTTTAGTCACTTCCTCCCTTCACATAATTCACCAGCCCTTTGGCTTCAAATATATTCATCAGTTTTTCCGGTAACGGGCTGAATGTATAAGCCTTCCCAGCGATTGTGATCGAACCATTTGCCATGTCAACTTCAACAACATCGCCTTTTTTGTAATTGTCCACAGCTTCGGGAACTACAAGGATCGGCAAGCCCTGGTTAACAGCGGAGCGGTAGAAAATACGATTCACCGATTTGCAAATAACTGCCTGTACACCGGCAAATGAAAGTCCCACAGCCGGATGTTCGCGCGAGCTGCCACAACCAAAGTTTAAGCCTGCTATCACGATATCGCCAGCTTTAACTCGTTCAGCAAAGCTTTCATCAACACCTTTAAAAAGGTAAGGCATGATTTTATCACCTTCCGAGCTGTTGATATTATAAGTGAGGTTTCCGGCAAACATCTGGTCGGTATTCATATTGTCAATGTCGTTGTAGCCCCAAATGCACTTGTCGTAGCGGTCTTCGCCTTTTTGCACCTGCACGGTATGGCTCTGCTCTTTTGCATACGGAAATTTATCATTTGCTGTAATTCCTCGTGGATCCGTGATCTCGCCTTTCAGCGCCGAATATGCCACTGTAGCCGGGGAAGCAAGATAAATGCTTGCTTTTTCGTTGCCCATGCGGCCCAAAAAATTCCGGTTAGCGGTAGAGATTACATTGTAATTGTCGGCCGGTATCCCCTGCCCTGTCCCAAGGCACGGCCCGCACGAAGGCGACAGGAAATTAGCGCCGGCATCCAGCAGATCAATTACCAGTCCTTCTTCCATGGCCTGTTTGTATATTTCCATCGAGGCAGGAATTACCAGCAACTGAAATCCTGCCGGGATTTTCTTACCTTTCAAAATTTCTGCAGCAATACGTATATCAGAGATACGGCCGTTGGTACATGTACCTATTAACGCCTGGTTCAGCTTGGTTCCCTGAACTTCTGAAACAGCCTTCACATTGTCAACATGATGTGGAGCTGCAACCACGGGGAATATCTCATTCAGGTCAATAGTAAATTCTTTCAGGTATCTTGCATCGGGATCTGCCCAGGTGCCTTCAGTTTTTGTCCCGATAAAATCCCAAAGTACTTCATCGGCAGGAAATACAGCATTTTTGGCGCCCATTTCCGAAGAAAGGTTGGAAACTGTCATTCGGTCGGCAATACTCAGTGACTTCACTCCTTCACCATGGAATTCAATCGACATATAATCGGCGCCGTCAGAGCCCATCATTCCGATGATCCATAATGCCAGGTCTTTAGCATAAACACCTTTGTTCAACTTCCCTTTCAGCGTGATTTTGATCGATTCTGGAACACGGAACCATGTCTCGCCCTGTTTCCACAAACCAGCGGTTTCAGTACGGTCGATCCCTGCAGCAAAAGCGTTGAAAGCCCCTGCTGTGCATGTATGACTGTCGCTGCCGACAATGATCATATTCGGCCGGGCATATAAAGACATCAGCTGGTGGCAAATTCCATTGCCCACATCATGAAACTTTTTGATTCCTTGTTTCGCCACGATATCACGAATCTTCTGATAATCGTTGGCAAGTTTGACATTGGTAGGTGGTGCATTATGATCAAGAACGATCAGCAATTGTTCAGGATAAGCTACTTTGTCACCTCCCATTTTGGTAAAAGTCGCGTTGATACTGGCTGTATTATCGTGCGAGAGCACAATGTCGGGCTTTTTAAAAACGATACTTCCGCAATCGGCGCCCAAAATTTTTTCTGCATAGGTTTTTCCTGCCATAATATTTTTTTTATTTCCTGACAAAGTTAAAATCAATTTCTTAATGGTGAAATTTTAATAAGAAATATTTATTCATGCCTAATTAGTCCCAGTCCGTATAAAATTCTCATTTGATTTTCAACGACTTTTCGCCCCGCCCTAAAGGGTGAAGCCATTGAAAATCAGCCATCCGCCAGTTGGCGGAATGGGGAAAAAGCTGATTTTCAACAATACCTCTTTATGCACAAACGCTAATTATGGTTTTGACACATTAAAAATTTTCAAATTTTTCAATATCAAATGCTCCTTTAAGTACTTTTGCTGGAAAACATCAATTTAGACAAACTATCATTATTGAAATCAAATAGAGATAATCCGTTGATAAATAGCGATAAAATAATGATTAAATGGTATTTATGTGGAAAATAATTCGTAATTTTACAATATAATTCAAACAATACATGAAAAAAGCATTTTTGTTCTTTCTATCCATATTAATTTCATCGCTGATTTCAATTTCTTCTGCCCAGCAGTGGATGAAGGCTCCATACCTTGAAAAAACCAAGAGTGAAGCAAATTTCTATGATATTCAAAAGGCATTTTATAAGTTTTGGGGGGACAAACCCTATGAACGGAGCAAAGGCTACAAGCAGTTCAAACGCTGGGAATATGATATGCAACCGAAATGTTATCCTGATGGAAAAATTCCCGATCCCTTAAAATACTATCAGGAATATAAAAAATTCCTGTCTGGTGTAAATCCCGGCAATAAATCAAAATCAGGCACGATGTGGACTCCGCTCGGATTAAACTCCTGGACCAACGGGTACAGCGGATATAATCCCGGCAACGGCCGTCTGAATGCCGTAACTGTAGATATGAGCAACCGCGATAATATTTATGTTGCAGCTCCTTCGGGTGGCATCTGGGCTACCAAAGACGGCGGTATGTCGTGGAACACTACCTTTGATACCATGCCCGTTTTGGGGACTTCCACTATTGCCATTAATCCGGAAAATCCGAATATTATTTACATCGGTACCGGTGATCGTGATGCCTGGGATACCAAAGGCACCGGAATTTATAAATCCATTGACGGAGGCTCCACATGGATTGCAACCGGACTCAATTATGGCCCTTCAAACCGAAATATCAATAAAATCATTATTAATCCATTGAACCCTGAACGGATTTTTGCAGCATCCAACAGCGGGATTTACAGTTCCAAAAACGGCGGAACCACCTGGCAGTTGGTTTATAATGGCAGTGAAGTAAAAGACCTTAAATTCAAACCAAATGATACAACAGTGATATACGGCAGCGGTCCCTTTTTCGTGAGGTCGGCTAATGGTGGTAATACTTTTGTGAAGCACACCGCAACCCTTCCTAATGATACGGTAAGAATTGAGCTTGATGTAACCATGGCCAATCCTGATTATGTGTATGTGGTTGTTTCCAGGCCCGACAACACGTTTGAAGGAGTTTACCGTTCTGCTGATGCAGGCCTCACCTTTATTCCCCGTTGCAATGCCCCCAATATCCTTGGGTATTCAGACCTTGGTGACGATGACTCCGGGCAGGCATGGTACGACCTTGCCATTGCGGTGTCACCGAATAATGCCAACGAAGTTTATGTAGGCGGCGTCAACGTATGGAAATCGATGGATGGCGGTCAGAATTTTGATGTAAACACCATGTGGTATACCGACAGCCCTTATACGTACATCCATTGTGATATTCATTCTCTGAATTTTTATGGAGATACCTTATATTGCGGTAGCGACGGCGGAATTTTTTATACGGCCGACCACGGAAATTCCTGGTTAGATATCAGTACAGGGCTTGGCATTGCACAATTTTACGGAATGGGTAGTTGCGAGTCAGAACCATACATCATAGCAGCCGGCGCCCAGGATATTGGCTCAAATGTTTTGAGTAACGGTCAATGGACACATGTCTTCGGCGCTGATGGCATGGAGGCTATCGTAAATAATTTTGATCCGCAGACAATTTATGTTTCTTATCAGGGCGGCGGGATTTTAAAATCATCGGATGGCGGAACCAATTTTGATAATGCCAAACCATATGATAGTATTGACGGAGGTTGGGTTACACCTTATGTGATGGATCCCAATAATGGCGAAATTCTGTATGCAGGTTTTCAGGAAATATATAAAACTACAGACGGCGCGGCTTCATGGACGCAGCTGACCAACAACCTGACCAATGGCTTTGAAATTGAAAATCTTGCTATTGCAGCTTCAGACAACAACTATATTTATGCCTCTGAAAGCAGGTATCTATATGTTTCAACTGATGGCGGTTCAAACTGGTCAACTTCCGAACCTTCTAATGGAATGTATATTACCGGAATAGCTGTCGATCCGGAGAATCCACTCAGAGTCTGGCTTACCGTGACTTCGGCCTATAACGATAAAGTACTTTATTCAACAAATGCAGGAAGCACATTTAGCAACATCACCGGCAACCTGACCAGCATGGGATTTAATTGTATTGCCTATCAGAAAAATGCGAACGACGCACTGTATATCGGTACTGAAATAGGAGTCTTCTTCAAAGATTCCACTATGGCCGAATGGAACTCATATAATTACGACCTCCCGAATGTAAAAATCTCTGAACTTGAGGTAAATTACACGATAGGAATGATACGCGCCGCGACATACGGCAGAGGCATTTGGGAAGCCCCGCTTTACAATTGTGTTGGGATCACGGAAATAGCACCGGCATTAAAATTCGAAGTATATCCCAACCCTGCCAAAGACATGTTGAATATACAGTTTGAGCAGGCTACACAAGATAAAAATGATATTAAACTTTTTAATGTGGTGGGTACACTGACAAAACAGAAAGACGTAATTGCCGGGTCAACTCTTGTAAATATTGATATTTCCCATTTGGCTCCGGGAACCTATTTTCTGAAAGTAACAGGCACCAAAGGTTCCGCAACTAAAAAAGTGGTGATCGTCAACTAATTTATTTGCGAATAAAATGCGGCATTTCAAAAGGTATTTCCAGCGATAATTCTGCATAACCTTTAAATACACCATCTTCAAAACGGGGAACCTGATAAATCAGTTTCTTGATCCCGTTTTTTTCTATAGTGTATGAATTGGGCTGATGGGTCAGCAGCATTTTCGCAAGAGTGCTTTTAGCCGGTTCAGGGTGGCAATCCAGCAGGTTTTTTCCCAACAGATCGGTTCCTCCGTATTTCTGGAACGTAATGGCGGATTTCTCATTCATATATACGATCACGCCTGTTTCATCGCATATGGTTACTGCCACATTGAGGTTTTTAAAATAGTCGATATTCATTTTAATAATTTAATTTTTACTAACCTATTTAACAAGGTTTTCGATTTATCTCTTTTCAATTTTTCCATTGCAAGCAGGTCCCGCCGATAACCGCAGATCTTTCAGCGTATACCTGCAACTAGCTGAAAATTCAAACCATATTTTTTGAATTATAAAATTTACAAATTTCATTAATTCCGCACTTTTCGCACAACGGTTTACGCGCCTGACAGATATACCTTCCATGCAGGATCAGCCAGTGATGGGCAATACCGACGTATTTTTCAGGAATATTTTTTACCAGCTGCATTTCTGTTTCAAGCGGGGTTTTTGCATTGCTGGTAAGCCCGATGCGCGCGGCCACCCTGAACACATGTGTATCAACCGCCATTGCCGGCTTTTTATAAACCACCGAAACTATAACGTTGGCAGTTTTACGCCCTACACCGGGAAGTTTCTGTAAATCTTCAATATTATCCGGCATAACTCCCTTAAAATCTTTTGTAAGCATGCGGCTCATCCCCAGCAGGTTCCTGGCTTTGTTATTGGGATAAGAACAACTTTTGATAAGCTCAAAAACTTCTGCGTCGGTGGATTTTGACAAGGATTTTGCATCCGGGAACTTTTTAAAAAATTCGGGAGTAATCATATTCACCCGTTTGTCCGTACACTGCGCAGATAAAATTACAGCCACCAGCAACTGATAAGGATCGGTATAAACAAGCTCGGTATCAGCCTGCGGCCGGTGCTTTAAAAAATATTCAATAACAAATTCGTAACGTTGTTTTTTTGAAATCATAATAACAGGAAAAATGCAAAGATAAAAAAAGCCCCCGTTGATCCGGGGGCTTCATGATTAGTTTTTAATCATCGTTCTCAAATCGGGCTCACATAAGTTTAATACTGAAAGCGCTTTTGAGTACGAAATAATTTTACTTACCAGATCTTCGGGCGGATTAACCATGCTTTTTTCAATTATTTGTCTCGTGTCGTTTAGAAGTTCATATCCTTCGTTCGATGATTCGTCGGTGATAAGCAGGCTTTCCATAACAGCATCGTCAGACATTTCGCAAGTTTTTCCGTGAGTGTGAAGTAAAATTTGTTCAAGGGTTAAGGTTTTGTTCATAGGCAATTTTAGTTTGTAATTACATTTAACTAAAGAAATAACGATGGTTATTTTGCCTTATTGTGAGACAGTTAAAAAATAAATTCATATTAAGACCTTTTGTGCATTATTTGATAACCTGACTGTTAGAATTACTAATATTAAATCAAAATCACCAATGAAAGTTTTGCCCATAGCACTATATTCATTCAGGTTGTGTAGATTTGCACTTCGATAAATAGTTAGTAAAAGTTTGAAAATTTGCAAATTGCCCGCCTGATGAAACCCCGATATCATTATCTCCTGTTATGCGTATACCTGCTCATTTCATTTGCTGCGCCTTGTAAGGGACAAACTGTAACGATCAGGGTTAAAAGCGCAGATAAAAAGCCGCTACCCGGTGCAGCTGTTCAAATGACCCGGGTTGCTGACTCAGCCATCAAATACAATGTGACAGACCAATCAGGTTTAGCAAGCTTTGAAGGTGTGACAAATTCTCTTTATGTGTTGAAAATAAGTTACCTCGGTTTTCAGACCAGGGAAGAAACCATAATGGTAAAGCCTGAAGGATTGAACCTTGAGTTCCGGCTAAAAGATGATGCTGTAGCGCTTGGTGAAGTGACAGTAGAAGCCAAAAGGCCTTTGATCCGGCAGGAAGATGACAAAATGATCATCGACCCGCTACCTTTGATCAATTCAAGCACCAATACGCTGGAGATTCTTGAAAAAACGCCGGGCTTATTTGTTGATCAGGATGGTGGTATTTACTTGTCGAGCACATCAACTGCTGCTATCTATATTAATGGCCGGGAACTTAAGATGAGCAACCAGGATATTTCCACGCTGCTGCGCAGCCTGCCACCGAATAGCGTTCAACAAATCGAAGTAATGCGGACACCTTCTACAAAATATGATGCAGCCAGCTCCGGCGGCATTATTAATATCGTACTTAAAAAAGGTGTAAAATTAGGCCGTTTTGGTTCCGTCAATGCGGGAATGAACCAGGGATTTTATGGAAACCAGTTTGCGGGATTCAGCATTAACGGCAGCGGAGATAAGAGTACCTATTACCTCAATGCCAATTACAACCATAACGACAAGCTTGAGGAGCTCAATTCTTTCAGGGAACTAACACCAGATACAACACTTAGTCAGAAAGCGCACATCAGGGAACAAGGCCATCAGGCCTTTCTGGGTTACGGGCTGAACTATGATATCAGCAAAAAAGTGAATTTCAGCTATGATGGCAGGCTCAATGCCAATTTCACAAAAACAGCGACTGCAAATAACAACCAGATTAAAAACATGGAACAACTGCTTGCTGAAAGCGACAACCGCATCAATAACAGTTCCGAATTTATAAACCTGCAGCAGGACCTTGGGCTGTTATGGAAAATTGACACCAGCGGGTCCGAATGGGATACCAAACTCAGCTATAATTTCAACAATAATAATTCCGGGCAAAATTATATTAATTCTTACTCTCTACCTTTCAGCGCAATTGTTCAGGGAGAAGGCGACAACCTGCAAAGCAGGCACTTCGCAATCCTGCAGTCAGACCTTACCTATCAGTTTCCATACAAAATAAAGTTAGAGACAGGTATCAAGAGTTCATACCAGAATTACGACAGTAAGGCAGATTATTTTATCAGGCAGAACGACAGCCTGCTATCCGATCCCTTGCGCACCAATGCCTTCAATTATCAGGAAAATATTAATTCTGCATACCTGCAGGCATCCAAAACTTTTGGAAAATACCTTGTTATAAAGGCAGGTGTAAGAATGGAGTACACGTATATGGCCGGCCATCAGTCTGTTCCTTCCGACACAAGCTTTGTCATCAGCAGAGCCGACTGGTTCCCATATATCTATATAAGCCGCCGGATTCTCAAGATATTTGGCATCGAGTTAAAAGGATACCTGATTTACCGAAGAACCATCAGCCGCCCCGGCTACCAAAGCCTGAACCCTTATATCAAATATATTGATGAGTTTCTTTACGAAACGGGTAACCCCGCGCTGAAACCGCAATTTACTGATAATTACGAAATCAATGTAAGTTACGAAGACATGCCAATATTCGCTTTCGGGCAGAACTTTACCAGGGACATTTTTTCGAGTGTCGTTTATGAAGATGCAGGACAAAAGGGTGTTTTATTAAAAACTTACGACAACCTGGGAAAAAACCGCGAGACATATATACGGCTGATGATCGGTTATCCGCCGGGTAAAAAATACTTTTTTGCACTTGGCGCACAATACAATTATAACCACTATGATGGCTTTTACGATAACCAGCCATTAACATTCAGCCATGGAAGCTGGCGTATGTACACGTTTCATTCGCTTACGCTCTGGAAGCACACCAAAATAAACCTGTTCGGATTTATGATGATAAATGGCCAGCAGAATTTTTACGAACTCCGGAATTTTGGGCAGCTGAATATTGGCATCAGTCAATCGTTTTTAAACAACACACTGAACATCTCTGTTAATGCCCGGGATATCTTACGAACAATGGGAACAAAATTCGAGCTCAATCAGGGTTCTATTTATACTTACGGCGACAGATATACCGACAGCCAGCGCATTGGTATCAATATCCGTTACAATTTCGGAATGAAGAAAAAAGAAGAACGGCGCGGCATGATCCCCTTTGATGAGGGGGAATAAAAAAACCGGAATCACTCCCGGTTTTTCTGCAAACATAAAATTATTAAGATTACGCTGTCAGTATCAGTTCCTTCTCTTCTATCAGCTTACGCAGGTTTATCAGAGCATAGCGCATTCTTCCCAAAGCGGTATTGATGCTTACGTTGGTAGATTCGGCAATATCTTTAAAGCTCATATCATAATAATGCCGCATAATAAGAACTTCTTTTTGCTCTGCCGGCAAGTACTCGATCAGCGAACGGACGTCGCTGTGTATCTGATCATGCACCATTTTATCCTCGATGGAATTATCAAGGATTTTGATTGAATCAAAGATATCATAGTCGTCATTATTTTCGACGATAGGAATACGCTTTGATTTTCTGAAGTGGTCAATGATGAGGTTATGTGCAATGCGCATCACCCATTGAAGAAATTTTCCTTCTTCTTTGTAGGTACCTGTCCTTAATGTATTAACAACCTTCACAAAAGTATCCTGAAAAATATCCTCCGAAAGATGGGTATCTTTAACAACCATCAGGATGTAGGTAAAAACTCTTTTCTTATGCCGGTTGATAAGGACTTCGAGACTTGAATGGTTACCGGATAAATAACTATCAATTAAGGCCTGGTCGTTGGCTAACTGAAGGGACATATTTACCTCCTTTTTTAAGTTTATAAAAATTTAAGGTAAATAGTTTATCCGATAAAAGTCCTCCAGTTTTGGTTAAAGCTTATTTATTCAACGATGAAATTAAAATAATTATTGCTTAGGTGATAATTTTGGACAAAGATAAATCAATTTCCTACAATTTGCAAGACTTATTTTATAATTTTGATAAAAATTAAGAATTTTTAAGTATACAAAACTACATCTGATGAAACTACCTGACGTTGATTCCCTAAGTGCAAAAGAATATATCATTATAAAAAATGCCCGTGTTAACAACCTGAAACATATAAGCCTTGGGCTTCCCAGGAATAAACTGATTGTTATCACAGGCTTGTCCGGATCGGGAAAATCGTCTCTTGCGTTCGACACCCTTTATGCCGAAGGCCAGCGCAGGTATGTCGAAAGCCTGAGTTCATACGCACGTCAGTTTCTGGGCCGTATGCCAAAACCGGAGGTAGATTTTATTAAAGGAATTTCTCCGGCGATCGCTATTGAGCAAAAAATAAAAACACACAATCCGCGCTCTACGGTAGGAACCTCTACAGAAATTTATGATTACCTGAAACTGCTTTTTGCCCGCGTGGGAACGACCTATTCACCTGTCTCAGGAAAAACTGTCAAAAAAGACAATACAACTGACGTTGTTGATTTTATTCTTAGCCGTGAACAGGGTTCGCTGGTATTTGTCGAATGCCCTCTGATACTGAACAATAACCGCTCTGCCGAAGAACAATTAAAGACCTTGCAGCAACAAGGATTCCGAAGGCTTGACTTCCAGGGCGACATAGTGACGATAGATGATGTTAAGGATAGCGGAAAAAAGATCAATGCCAAAACTCAGGTCAATATTGTCATCGACCGCATACAGATTAATGATGACACCATCAACAACCGGGAACGCATTGCAGACTCGGTGCAGACTGCCTTTTATGAAGGAAGTGGGCAATGTATAATTATTACTGAGGTTAAGGGAACTAAAACTGAACGTTCTTTCTCTGATAAATACGAACTTGATGGAATGTTGTTTGAAGAACCTTCTGTCAATCTTTTTACCTTCAACAATCCTTTCGGCGCTTGCAAGGTTTGCGAAGGTTTCGGTAGTGTGATCGGTATTGATGAAGATCTGGTAGTTCCCAACAAAACGCTTTCCGTATATGAAGAAGCGATTGCCTGCTGGAGGGGTGAAAAAATGAGTGAATGGAAAGATCAGCTGGTAAAGAATGCTTATAAATTTGATTTTCCTATTCACAAACCCTTTATGGAATTGACGGAAGAACAAATGGACCTGCTCTGGAAAGGAAATGATTATTTCGGAGGCATCAACGATTTTTTCAAATATGTGGAAAGCCAGACGTACAAAATACAATACCGGGTGATGCTGGCCCGCTACCGCGGCAAGACGGTCTGCCCCGACTGCAACGGAACACGCTTACGCAAGGATGCCTCCTATGTAAAAATTGATGGAAAATCAATAATTGATATGGTGCTGATGCCTGTAACAGAGGTACAGAAATTTTTCAAGTCAGTCAAATTAAGCGATTACGAATACCAGGTGGCAAAAAGGATTCTCCTGGAGATCAATGCCCGCTTGCAGTTTCTTACCGATGTCGGCCTGGGGTACCTTACGCTGAATCGTGCATCCAATTCCCTTTCGGGTGGAGAATCACAACGTATCAATCTTTCAACAGCCCTTGGAAGCAGTCTTGTCGGTTCGATGTATATTCTTGATGAGCCCAGTATCGGCCTTCATCCGCGCGACACGGCGCGCCTGATCTCGGTACTGAAACGATTACGCAATTTAGGAAACACGGTTATTGTAGTGGAACACGACGAAGAGATCATCAAATCATCAGACCAGATCGTTGATATTGGCCCTTTAGCAGGTATCCACGGTGGCGAACTGGTGTTTCAGGGAACGTATGAAGAACTTCTCAAGTTCCCTGATTCATTAACATCAAAATACCTTAATAAATCAACGTCCATACCGTTACCAAAGTTCCGCAAACCCTGGAAACAATACATCGAAGTTGTCGGCGCTCACGAAAACAACCTGAAAAACATCAGCGTGAAATTTCCGCTCAACGTGATGACCGTGATCACCGGGGTAAGCGGTTCGGGAAAAACCACCTTGGTTAAACAAACGCTGTATGCTTCATTGAGAAAGATCTATGGCGGGTACTCCGAAAAAACCGGTAAACATGCTAAACTGAACGGTGATATTGACCGTATTGGAAATATCGAATATGTGGACCAGAACCCCATCGGTAAATCTTCGCGGTCAAACCCGGTGACCTATATCAAAGCCTACGACGAAATCCGTAGCTTGTTTGCAGATCAGCAGCTTTCGAAATTAAGAGGATTCAAACCCGGATATTTCTCATTCAACATACCCGGTGGTCGTTGCGAAGAATGCCAGGGCGATGGTTTTGTTAGTATTGAGATGCAGTTTATGGCCAACATCCAGCTGAAATGCGAGAGCTGCGGCGGAAAACGTTTTAAAGATGAAGTGCTCGACATTACATGGAACGGAAAAAATATAAACGAAGTACTCGACATGACTATCGAGGAGGCATTGGTATTTTTCGACAGCCAGGGCAAGAAAAGTACCGCGGAAGCACACATCAGCAACAAGCTGAAACCTTTGGTGGATGTGGGGCTTGGTTATGTTAAACTTGGGCAACCTTCGAGCACGCTCAGCGGAGGCGAGGCTCAGCGTCTGAAGTTAGCCAGTTTCCTGTCGAAAGGAGGCGTAGATAAGCCCACCATGTTTATCTTCGACGAGCCCACCACAGGCCTTCATTTTCATGATATCCACAAACTGTATGATGCTTTTACTGCGCTTATCGATAATGGCCATACCATCGTAGTGATTGAGCATAACATGGAATTGATCAAATGTGCCGACTGGCTGATAGACCTGGGCCCTGAAGGCGGCAACGACGGTGGTTATGTGGTATTCGAAGGCACACCGGAGGATATGCTTGCCAATAAAAAATCCTATACAGCAAAATTTCTAAAAGAAAAATTGAAATAACATTAGGTATTTTTACAATTAAAAGGCAACCGGTTTTTGCATAGAAAACAGAAAAGTTTATACAATTTGTGCATATAAATCGTAAACTTCAGCGCCGGTAATTTTCACAGAATAAAAATTACCAATTTTAAGTTTGCCGTCTGATGCAGGAATCAGCACCTCATTATCAATTTCAGGAGAATCAAACTCGGTGCGGGCAATAAAGAAATCACCTTCTTTACGGTCGATAATTACTTTCAAGGTTTTACCAATCATGCCCTGATTTAAGGATGATGATATCTGCTGCTGCAAATCCATTAGTTTATCGTAACGTTCCTGCTTTACTTTTGAACTGATCTGAGGTTTTAACACTCCTGCTGCTGTACCTTCCTCCTTCGAGAACGTAAAGACTCCCATGCGCTCGAATTGTTGTTCACGGATAAAATCATACAACTCATCAAACTGCGCCTCTGTTTCACCGGGATAGCCCACAATAAAGGCAGTCCGCAATGCAATACCCGGGACCTGGCTCCGGATTTTCTTAAGCAGCGCAACTGTTCCTTTTTTATCGATACTCCTGCGCATCGAAGCAAGTAACTTATCATTGATGTGCTGCAGCGGAATGTCAAGGTAGTTGCAGATATTTTCACGGCTTCGCATCACGTCGAGCACATCTTCCGGAAATCCTGAAGGAAACGCATAGTGAAGCCTTATCCAGTCAAACTGCCTGATATCTGAAAGTTTTTCGAGCAACAAGGCCAGCGAGCGTTTTTTATAAAGATCAAGGCCGTAATAAGTGGTATCCTGCGCGATAACGATAAGCTCTTTTACGCCTTTATCCGCAAGCATTTCGGCTTCATCAATAATTTTCTCCACCGGATAAGAGACATTCGATCCACGGATAAAAGGAATGGCGCAAAATGAGCATTTCCGGTCGCAGCCCTCAGAAATTTTCAGGTAAGCATAATGGTTAGGTGTGGTCAGGATTCTTGCATCGGTAAGGCCCGAAAAAGATTTTGTTATTTGTTCTAAAAGCTCAGGAGTTTCATGTAATCCAAAGATGCCGTCTATGCCGGGTATTTCTGACAGAAGTTCGCTTTTGTATCGCTGGGCAAGGCATCCGGTAACATAAACCCTGAAATTATTATTTTTTTTTGCTTCTGTGAATTGTAAAATAGTGTCAATGGATTCCTGTTTGGCGTCGTTGATAAAGCCACAGGTATTGATCAGGACAATATCTGTTGGTTCGTTAGAATTATGTATGATTTTAAATTTCCCGGCAGGCAGGCTGCCCATGATTTTTTCAGAATCAACCACATTTTTTGCACAGCCCAGTGTAACTACATTAATACTGAGTTTGTGCGGTTTCTTAACGATGAAATTTTTATCGGACATTATGAAAAAATGAATCGACGAATTCCACCTTGTTGAAAATCTGCAGGTCTTCAATTTTTTCTCCTACGCCGATATACTTTACAGGGATTTTGAACTCGTCGGAGATGCCGAGTACAACGCCGCCCTTTGCTGTTCCGTCGAGTTTGGTCAGCGCAATGGCGCTCACTTCCGTAGCAGCTGTAAACTGCCTGGCTTGTTCAATGGCATTCTGTCCGGTAGAAGCATCAAGTATCAGCAGGACTTCATGGGGAGCATCGGGAATTACTTTTTGTATTACTTTTCTGATCTTTGACAGCTCGTTCATCAGGTTAACTTTGTTATGCAGGCGCCCCGCAGTGTCTATGATGACGATGTCTGAGTTGCGGGATATTGCCGATGTAACCGTATCGTATGCCACGGAGGCAGGATCAGCTCCCATGCCCTGGCTGATGATCGGCACTCCTACCCTTTCGGACCATATGGTGAGCTGGTCAACAGCCGCAGCACGAAAAGTGTCAGCAGCTCCAAGTAATACATCATATCCTTTATTCTTAAACTGAAATGCAAGTTTGCCGATGGTGGTAGTTTTTCCCACACCATTCACCCCAACAACCACAATGACATATGGTTTTTTACCTTCAGGAAGCTCGAAATCTTTAAATTCTTCAGTGCCGTTCTCGGTAAGCATGCTGGTGATCTCTTCTTTGAGTATCTGGTCCAGCTCCTGAGTACCAAGGTATTTTTCGCGGGATACTCGTTGTTCAATGCGTTCAATAATTTTAAGGGTAGTTTTAACGCCAACATCAGAAGAAATGAGTATCTCTTCCAGATTATCAAGAACTTCATCATCCACCTTGGCTTTTCCGATGACCGCCTTGGAAAGCTTAGAAAAAAAACTCTCCTTGGTCTTTGTCAGGCCCTGATTCAGACTATCCTTTTTATCCTTTGAAAAAAAACTAAAAACGCCCATTATTTACTATTGTTATATAAAAAAAAACAAGCTCCCCATAGTGAAAAGCTTGCTTCAGAGAATTTCACCAGGTGATTATTTCTTAGCCAGATATTCTTTTACGATTTCATTAGCTACGATTTCTTCCTTAAATGCATAAGCTCCGGTCTTCGGTGATTTCACCATACGGATAACTTTTGCAAAATCCTTACCGGTAGATGTTTTCAGTGTTGCGATTACTTTCTTTGCCATGGCTTAAATATTTATTTAATTTCTTTATGTACAGTAACTTTTTTCAGTATCTTATTGTACTTTTTCAATTCGATGCGTTCCGGAGTATTTTTCTTGTTTTTTGTTGTAACATAACGTGATGTGCCCGGCACGCCGCTGTTTTTATGTTCGGTGCACTCCAGAATAACCTGAATTCGTGCATCTTTCGTTTTCTTTGCCATTTTGCGTGGTTTTTTTTTATTTTAAGGGTGCAAAGATATAACTTTTATGTGTAACAACAAAAAAATAAAGCAATTATTTATGTATGCGCTAAAATCTATTGTTTACAGAGCATACATTGATCGCAAAAGTGTAAAATTATTTAAAAACTCTGTGAACTAATAATTCTTCACAATCTTGCTGGTGTTTGAATACCCGTCAGAACTAAACACGGCGCAATAAACACCTGCAGGCAGCGAATGAAGATCCATTTTTACTTCCAGATTTATCGACTCATTACTTGTCAGGATCATCTCATAAACTTTTTCACCCAGCAAGTCATAAATTCTTAAAACTGCTTTTTCATAATTGATATTTCGCAGATCAACCATCACTTCCGATGTAAACGGATTAGGATAATACGATATACTTTGCTTATCCTGAACATCACCACATACCACTACCACCGGGCTGAAGGACGCAGACTGACCGTTGAAATCAGTTTGTTTGAGCCTGTAATAGGATGTTCCGCTGAGTGGATCCGCGTCGGTAGCTGAATAGTACAATGTGCTGTTGCTATTGCCTCCGCCGGGGATAGTTTTTACATATTCCCAGCCAGATGCATCAAGGCTTCGTTGTATAGTGAAATAATCGTTGTTGGTTTCTGTAGCAGTGGCCCAGGTGATATCCACTTTATTGTTTTCACAAACCGCATTGAAACTGAGCAAACTAATTGGTAACGGGTTGGTGCTGTTTCTGGTGCCAAAGGTAACAGGACTGTATGAGTTAAATGGAATGGTGCTGGAAACAGATCCGATTCCGCCCACGCCCAAAGTGCCCGATGCATTTGGATCGCCTCCTTTATTGGCCCATTTCACAGCTGTTCCCGGGCCTGCACCATCGCAATCTTCGTAATGTGCAACACATAAATCGGGCAGGTAGGTGATCTGGCTGCGGCTGGCGTCTTTCCAGTAAAGAGTTATTGCCGGTTCGGAATTGTCGGATGTCATCTTCCAGTATTCTACACCACTGGCATGGTGTAATCCAGCAGGATCGCACATCATCCATGAATTGTAGTTTTCAATAATGTTTCCACCATCATCATGGGGAATATCAAATTTGTATTGAGCGGTAATATTGGAACTTGCTGCAGGCGCTGCAATGCCAACAGGGGCCCAGTATGCGCTACTTGCGACCACTTCACCAACCGGGAAAATAAATGCATTGGTGCCGGATTTGGTTACCGTGTTGTTTACAAAACTTGTTGCAGAACCGCCATTACTTGAAGCGCCATTTGCAAATGTCAGAGAACCGGTGCCGGAATAATATACAATGCCATTGGTAAAGGTCCCAGATCCATTGATCATCATTGGCTGAAAAATATTAATATCAGTATTGCCTGCAGCTGTGTTATTGAAAACCACATTATTAAAATTGCTTCCTCCGGGCCTGATCGTTTGTGCTGAAGCTCCGTTAAAAGTGACTGTTCCGGAACCTGCACCAAAAGCACCATTAGATGTCCAGCTACCCGAAACATTCAGTGTAGAAGAAGCATCCATTGTGAGATTAGTTTCAATAGTAATATTATTACAACTGCCGGTCGTGCCGGTTGCCAGATGAGCCGTATTTGAAACACATGAAGGTGCTCCATAATTGCGGAAAAATACATTTTTATCGCCAAGAGGAGCAGCAGATGCTACAGAAAAATTATTTAAACCCGAATTATAAATAATCCAATTTGATGGTGTTGCCCAGTATTGATTGATATACCCGGTCCAGACATAGTCGCCGTCTGCTAAAGCTGTTGGGGATGAACTGGAAGGACCGGTTACATTAACTGTGTACGTTGCGGTAGCAGCTGAACACGGACTGTTGGATACGGTCATCGTCAAGGTCACAGTATTTCCGGCATCACCAGCCGCCGATGTATATGTTGGTGTTAGTGTTGCAGCGCCTGATGTTATGGAGCCAGCTCCATTTTCTGTCCAGGCAATGGTTCCGTTTGATGAGCTTGCCCCGCTAACCGTGGCTGTGCTTCCCGCACAAATGGCCTGGCTGCCTCCCGCTGATGCGGCTGGCTGTGCTTTTACTACCACCGTGTAAGTGGCCGTGGCTGCTGAACAAGGGCTGTTGGATACGGTCATCGTCAAGGTCACGGTATTTCCGGCATCACCTGCTGCTGAAGTATATGTTGGTGTTAGTGTTGCAGCGCCTGATGTT
>Ga0079306_1000279_pt1 | contig 53678 bp, 44 predicted proteins | sample Methanotroph_Enr_FD_79181 | JGI IMG/M metagenome (GOLD analysis project Ga0079306, IMG submission 79181) | Enriched soil microbial communities from Old Woman Creek wetland in Ohio, USA - Methanotroph_Enrichment_5 | ecosystem: Environmental > Terrestrial > Soil > Wetlands | place: USA: Ohio... | reverse complement strand
GTAGACGGTTGCGGGCAGGCCTACGGCGTGGGAGAGGTCTATATTGCCGGAGGACTGGAGGCGTTTCATGGCGGTGAATATTTTGGCCATGATGTAGACTATAATTAAGCCTGAGGCGGTGGCACCGGCGATGGACAAGAGCGGACCGACGTTGCTTTGGCGAGAGAGGGCAAGGCCGACGAGGCCGAACATGAGGAAAAAGGCTGTTAGACCCTGAAGGGAAAGTATCTTAAAGCCGAGTTCGGAGGCGTTGTGGCCGTGGGCTGCGCCGGAGATGTCGGAGGAATCTACGCTGGAGAAATCGTGTTCGGCGGTGAGGCCCAGGAACTGGAGTACGATTCGGACAGAGAGCAAGGCTCCGCCGAGAATGGCGCAAATTACGAAAAATTTGTCGAGACCTGAAAAACCGTCGAACATCGCTAACATAATGAACTCCTTGACTACAGGGCGTTATTTTAGGTCTATATATTCGCTTTTACAAGGGGAAAGCGGGAAAATAGTGACAAGGGATAAGGAACAAGCATTAAGAGGAGAGCTGAAATGGCTGGCGAAATGGAGATGACGGGTTATAATTCTATGAGTTATGAGTGTTGAGTGTTAAGTGTTAAGTTTGGGAGGCATTTATGAAGGCAGTGAAGATCGCGGGATGGATCGGGGGCGGAATAGTTGCTTTACTAGTTATTTTGCTGGTGGTGTTTTTTGTTGCGGGGAATTTACTGATCAAGGCAGGAATCAAGACGGGGGCAAGTGCGGCGATGAAGGTGCCGGTCGATGTTAATAATGTGGATTTTAAAATGCTGCGTGGAAGTATCGAACTGGATGGGCTAAAGGTGGCGAATCCTGAGGGGTATCAACTGCCGACGCTGCTGGAGATGGGGAAGATGAAATCGGCGGTGAAAGTGGGATCGCTGCTGAAGGATACGGTGGTGCTGGATTATGTGGTGCTTGAGGATGTGCATGTAACGATTGAGCAAAAAGGGCTGACGACGAATTTGCAGCAGATACTTGACAACCTGCCCAAGAGCGAAGCGGAAGCTAAATCGCAGGAGCAAAAGCCGGGCAAGAAGATTCAGATAAAGACTCTGGAACTGACGAATCTGTCGGTGACGATGAAGATGATGCCCCTGCCGGGAAAGACAGGGTCTGTGACGCTTAAGCTTGCACCGATAAAGATGGAGAACCTTGGCACGGATGAGCCGATGACGATGGCGACACTGGCGTCAAAGGTACTTGTGGCGATAGCGACGGGGGTAGCCAAACAGGCGGGCGATTTCTTGCCGGGTGATCTTTCGGGGAAAATGGGCGAGACGCTTGGGAAGACCAAAGACGCTTTAACGGGAGCTGGTAAGGAGATCGGGGAAGGGGTTAAAGGAATCGGTGAGGGAGTTAAGGGGATATTTAGGAAGAAACAGTAAGATCGTTGCGCGTTACGAGTTGCGGGTTGCGAGTTGCGGGTTTAAGGAAGTGAACGTCCAACATTCAACGCTCAACATTGAATTTTAAAAATGCCAAGAGGGATATATAGGATGAGAGTTGCGATTATTTTGGTTTTGGCGGCGGCTGGTTCATTGTTTGGGGCGAGTGCGGATGTCAACAGCGCGGGTGGGCTGGGGGCGTTTTATGGGTTTGGGGAGATCGAGATAATCAAGCTCAATTGGGGGCTGAGGTGTTTGCGGACGGCGGATTTCAATGGGGATGGGCTTATTGATATCGCGGCGATAAATAATCGTGATTCGAAGATAGAGATACTGCTGCAGAAGGAAAAGGCTTCTGTAAATACGGCGGGCGGGGTGAGCGATGATAACGAAGCGGATATAAATGAACTCAACCCGGCTAGCAAGTATAGAAAGTGCGCGCTGCCGATATCGGTGAAGGCGGCGAATATGGTTTGCACGGACCTTAACGGGGATGGGCGGACGGATATCGCGTTTTATGGTGATCCAGCTGGACTGTATGTGATCTTGCAGGATAAAGGGGATGAAAAGAGCAGCGAGAAATTGAGCTGGGGACGGGTGCGGAAGATCAAGATCGACGATGGGATGCCGCTGACGACGACGCTGGAGGCGGGTGACTTGAATAATGACGACAGAAGCGATGTGCTGCTGGCGGGTGTGGATTGCGTGTATGTGTTACTGCAGACGAAGGATAAGGGGCTTAGCGAGCCGGTGAAATACCCGGTTACGGGGAGGATCGGGGCGATACGGCTGGGGGATTTAAACGGAGATGGGCGAACGGACTTGGTGATGGTTACGCAGGATGCGGAGAAGCCGTTGAGCGTTCGGCTGGGGCAGGAGAACGGGCAGCCCGGGCCGCAGGTGCAGCTCAAGATGGAGGTGCCGCTGGCAATTGATGTATATAATTATGATGGTAAAAAAGGCGACGAGATACTGTGCGTGGACGCCAAGAGCGGAAGACTAATCGCTTATAAACTGGATACAGAGCAAAATGGGGCTGAGCAGGAATGGCCTATACTGTTTTATCCGCTGCAGGCGGCGAAGGAATCGGGCAGGCGCGATATAGCGGTCGCGGATATCGACGGAGATAAGCTGACGGATGTGCTGGTGAGTGATCCGGGATCGGCGCAGGTGATATTTTACAGGCAAATCAAGGGGATGGGGCTTGCGGAGCCCGCAGAGTTTGGGACGCTGGCGAATGTGAGCGAAATAGCGGCGGGCGAGTTCGATAAAGAGTGGCGGGTGTTCGCGCTTAGCCAGAAGGAAAAAACGATCGGGGTGAGTACGTTTAAAGATGGGCGGCTTACATTCCCGACGCCGGTGGCGATCGAGGGTGAGCCGATGACAATGGCGATAGCTGACGCGGACGGGGATAAAAAGACGGACTGTGTTTATGTGAGCAAGGACGCGAATGAGACACGGAGACTTAGAGTAACTTATAATTGTCTTAATGTCAAAACGAAGGGTAAGTATGAGATGGCTCTTATCATGAACGCTGATCCGGATGGGATGATGGTGCTCGACGGTGATAATGACGGCTTGATGGACGTGATGATATTTACGGAATATGACGCGCCTGTGTTTGTGAGGCAGAAGGAAAAGGGAGTGTTCGAGCAGGCGGATTCGGCGAGGACGCAGGCAAGTTTGATTCGGCAGGCGAATGCGTCGAGTGCGGCGATGGCGGATATCGACGGCAAGGACGGCGAGGAGATGCTGGTTGCGGGGCAGAATTTTGCCAGGAGTTTGAGGCTGATCGATGGGAAATGGACTGTTCTGGATCAGTACAACGCAAAAAATACGGAGAACACGGTATCGGCGGCGGCGGCGTTTGATGTGGACGGTAAGGATGGGCCTGAGGTGATCCTTATGGATGGGGCAAAAGGCGAGATGCAGGTGCTGGCAGCGGGAGAGGATAAGACGTACAGGTTCAATAAGCTGGTGGACGTTGGGCCATGGAGCGGCGTGAAAATGAAATTTGCAGCAGTAACGGGCGGTAAGGAAAAGAGCATTGTGCTTTTTGACAACGATAAATTTGCCCTTGTAACGCCGATGGCGAAGGCGTATGAGCTTAAGAGTCAATTCAGTTATGAGACGGCGGTGAAGGAAGGCAAGTACGCCAATATCGTTTCTGGAGATATCAACAGCGACGGAGTGAGCGATTTTGTGATGGTGGAATATAAGAAGAATCATCTTGATATATTGACGCTGGATCAGAACGGGCAGGCTGTTGGGGCGACACGGTTCCAGGTTTTTGAGAAGAAGAGCTATCGCGAGGATGGCAGGAGCCAGGCGGGTGCGGAGCCGAGCGAACTGGTGATCGCGGATGTTACGGGCGACGGAAAGAATGATATTGTTACGATCACGCACGACCGGGTGATCGTTTATCCACAGGACTTTTAAAGAGAAGAAGACAGAAGTAAGATTTAAAAGCAAATGGCAAAGACAAAAATACTGGTTGGAGTGAGCGGCGGGGTTGATAGTTCGACGACGGCGGCGATGATGCTTAAGGAAGGTTATCACGTCGAGGGCATGTTCATGATAACGCATGATCATGCTGCGGCAGCGGAGGCGGATGCGAGAAAGATAACCGAGCAGCTTGGGATCAAGCTGCATGTGCTGGACGTGCGCAAGGATTTTGAGCGGATAATCTGTTATTTTACGAGCGAATACAAGATCGGGCGAACGCCGAATCCGTGCGTATATTGCAATCGGAATGTTAAATTCGCCAAGCTGATGGAGCTTTCGGAAAAGATCGGGGCGGATTTTATCGCGACGGGTCATTATGCGCAGGTGCTGAAGAAGGAAGATGGGTACGGGCTTTACGCGGCGGGGTATTTGCCCAAAGATCAGTCGTATGCGCTGGCGATGCTTGAGAGGCGGGTGCTGGAGAAGCTGGTACTGCCGCTGGGGCTTTATAAGAAGCCGGATGTGAGGCTGATGGCGGCGGAGATGGGGCTGCATGTTGAGGCAAAGCCGGATTCGCAGGAGATATGTTTTATCCCGGACAATGAGTATGCGGCGATGCTGGAGAGGCTGTGCCCGGAGTTGGTGCGGGAAGGGAAAATAATCGACAGCGTCGGCAAGGTGATCGGGACGCACAGGGGAATACATAATTTTACAATCGGGCAGAGACGCGGGCTGGGGGTAGCCAAGGGTGAGCCGGTGTATGTTACTAAAATTGATGCGGATTCAAATACTGTTACGCTTGGGCCCAGGGCGGAATTGATGCGCGAGAGGCTTTTTGCTCGTGAGGTAAACTGGCTCATCGATAAGCCCAAGGCAGCGTTTGTGGCGAAGATCAAGATCCGCTATAATAATGCGGGGCATTTGGGGGAGGTTCGGCCGGTTGAGGGCGGGTGCGAAGTAGTGTTCAATGAGCCGGTTGCAGCAATAACCGCGGGGCAGGCGGCTGTTTTTTATATTGAGCAGTATGGCAATAGCAGGGTTGTTGGCGGCGGCTGGATCGAGTAGTTAGAAATTCCAAATAACAAGCAACAAATTACAAACAAATTCGAATATTAAAGCAAAAAGCAAATTTCAAACAAGACCGCATGGGCAAGAATACTTGCCCATGCTATGAAGACTATACGGGGCCCGCAAGGAAGTTGTCGACGGCTGAGGATAGGATCACGTCGGCAGCTGAGTTGTTCAGGCCGTAGAGGATGGCGTTTATTGTGAGGGTGGCTGGGGCGGGTTTTGGGGTCCAGGCGCCTTTGATGGCAGCGGGCTGGTTGAAATCGGTGACACTTGCGGTGAGATAGCCTGATTTGCCGCGGACGATTGCTTTAACATGGCCTATCAGTGGGCAGCCTTGTGAGGCGGCGCGGGTTACAATATTTTCTACCAGTTCTTTCATTTTGGCTTCTAACGAGGCGGTAGTGTCAGGAGTAAATTCAAGCTGTTTCGCGGCGACGGCGGGCTGGGGGGTATCCGGGCGGGAGGCGTTTGCGATGACGGTTTGGGATTCGATGGTTTGGCCGGTGGAAAGTTTTGAGCTAATGAGGTCAATAACCGGGGTGAGTGTTTGGGACTGGGAAGCGGCGATACGGATTATTGGGGCGGCGGGTCTGATGAGGTTTATGCGGGCGGCAATTTGATCGACTGCGGTCTGGGCGGCTAGATCGGTCTTGTTGAGGCAAACGGTGTCGGCGATCTCGATGCCATCGGAAATGAGGGGCATGGAGTAATCTTTTATGGCGCCAAAGCGCAGTGTGTCGATAACGGAGATGACGATTTTTGAGCGGATGTCGCCGCCATAGCCATAGAGGGACTGAATAACCTGCTTTGGGCCGGCAACGCCGGATGGTTCCATGATGACAATATCGGGGGCGAGGGTGCGTTCGAGTTCCAGGAGGGTGTTGATGAGGTCGATTCGGAGCGAGCAGCAGATGCAGCCGGAATAAATTTCGCGGACAGAGAGGCCCTGCTCTTTTATTACCTGATCGTCGACTCCGATCGAGCCGACTTCATTTTCAATTATGGCTATAGAGCGGCCGGAGGCGGCGAGAGCTTTTGCGACGGTGAGGAGAATCGTTGTTTTGCCTGAACCCAGAAAGCCGGATATTATTAATAGATCCATATTTGGCTCACATCATCTGTTTGGCGAGTTTTGCGCCGAGTTCGGTTTTGAAGGTGTATTGCGGGCGAGTGGCGAGGTTTTGGAGGGCGGCGAGGTCACAGAGGGCCTGGTATTCGCTTCCTTTTTCAGTGCCTGTGCCGAGGACGGAGAGGACGAGGAGGCAAACTTTTTGCGAAGCTGCGGGATCAAGGCCTGCGCGTTCGAGGAGCGGTTTTATGCCGTCGAGTTTCTGGGATGTTACGGCTGCGTCGTTGAGCAAGCCACCAATGAGCATGGCGGCACACTGGAGTATGCAGGGGTCGAGATCGGCGGATTGGAGAAATGGCTCGCAGTGTTTGAGCATGCGCGAGGAGCGTTTGACGGCATCAGGCTCGGCGGCGAAATAGCCTTCGAGGAGTAGTTCGAGACGGTCTATTACGGGGGCGACGGGTTTATAGTCATCCCCTGCTGCTTTGCCGATGCATTCCTTTGCGAAGCGGCACCATTTTGCGCAGCCGAGGTCTATGCGCGGGTTGCGGACCTGGCGGGAGCAGCCTGGGCAAATGCGGGAGGGTTCATCTTTCCAGAATTCAATTTTTGCGCCGCAGTTGAAGCACATCACGTCGAAGATGTCTTTGGGGGTCCAGAAGCGGAGGTCTTGGCCGGGGCAACGGGGCATAGTTTAGCTCCAAATCAAAAATAAAAAAAATCAAAGATAAAAGATGCGGAGTCACTGCGCGACGCATATTATACTGGATCCCCGCCTGCGCGGGGATGACAGAGTCTTTTTCAGAGCACATTGTTTTCAATGGCTAAGAGCGTCTGCTGAGTTTTTCACAACAGGCCTAGGCAGATGCGGCTTGCGAGGAAGGCTACGTCTTCACTGTTATATATTCTCCGTATTGAGGAATCAAAAAGTATTTCGGCTGCGGGCGGGAATTCTTCGTCGCCGAGGTGGTAGACGAGACGGGCGTAGATTTTGCCTAGGGCGTGGACACTTGCGGAGAAATCACCCTCGGTGGTAATTTCGAAATCGAAACGTTTTAAATTAGTCTTGAGGGTTTCGAGATTGTTATTAATGCGTTTTAGCAGCGGCTCGATGGAGCGGGAGAGGAACGGCTGCCAATAAAACTGGCCTGCCGGCAAATCACGGAAGGTTATCAATTCGCCGGTGGGCTGGACGGGTACATCACAGAGCAGGTAATGGAGGACGAGGATCTGGTCACCGGGTTTCATTTCTTTGCCGGAGGCGGAAAGAGTGAGGGCGAGCGAGTCGAGGTTGAGAAGGCAATTTGTGCCGAATGCTCGGAAAGGTACCTGCCCCCCTGCCTGGTTGCCGATGGCAAGAGAGACGCAACGGGCTGCGACGTCGATCTTTGCGAGATCGGCTTTTGCGCGTTTTATTGCTTCGTTCTGACCTTCAAGCTTTGACATTATTTTCTCTTGATCCGGCCGGCGACAGATGGAAAAAGGGCTGGATCGGTGTGAGGCAAAAACAATGCACCGGTGTACTGATCCATGTAGGTCGGGTCGGTATTGAGTTCCATATATGTCATGCGTTTTGCGATCTCGAGCTGGCGGTGACGAAAATCCTGTGAGACGAGTACCATGTAGGAGCCCATTAGCGAGGAGTTGCCGATGTACTGAAATTTTTCTCGAGGCAGGTCCGGGATGAGGCCGATGACAATTGCTTTTTCGAGATCGAGAAAACGGCCGAATCCGCCGCCGATGTAAATGGCGTCGAGATCGGTGAGTTCCATGCCGACTTGTTTGACCATGAGGGCGCATGCGGAATAAATTGCAGCTTTTGCACGGATGATGTTTTCGATATCAAGTTCGGAGATGGTGATATCCTTACCGGTGCCGCTGGCTGAAGCGGGGACAAGAGTATACTTTGCTACACGGCCGTCGATAGTAATCGCGGGACATTTGCCGGAGCGGTCAAGTTTGCCAGCTGCATCGAGAAAGCCGGCAAGGAAAAGGTTGGCCAGAAGCGCGATCATGCCGGAGCCACAGATACCTTTGGGCTTGACGTTGCCGATGGTATAGCAGGCTGGGATGCCGGTGGCCGGGTCGATCTCAACTCTTTCGATCGCGCCTATGGCGGCCCGCATGCCATATTCGATGCCGCCGCCTTCGAATGCGGGGCCTGCTGAACATGCGCAGGTCATCATGAATTCGCTGTTGCCGACGACGAGTTCACCATTAGTGCCGATATCGATGAAGAGGCTTAGGCCATGGGTCTGCTCAGCCAGGTCTGTACAGAGGAGGCCTGCGGTGATATCGCCGCCAACGTAACTGCCTACGCTTGGGGAAATATAGACCCACGATTCTGGGTTAATGTCTATGCCGACATCGACGGCGGTCATATAGGGAACTTCGAAGACGGTTGGGGTATAGGGTTCGAGGCGGATGTATTCTGGTTTTAAGCCAAGGAGCAGGTGCGTCATGGTGGTGTTGCCGCTGATTACGGCATTGCAGATCTGGGCGGGTTCTACGCCGTGGCTGAGAGCGGCTTGGCGGATGAGTTTGTTTATCGTGGTGAGGACGCGGGTGCGGAGTTCTTCGAGCCGCTGGGGGGTGCGGGCGTAATTGATGCGGCTGATTACGTCGAGGCCGCAGGCGACCTGGTCATTGTATTCACTTCGCGTGGCGACGATCTGGGCCAAGGGCAGAAAAACGAGTTCGACTGCAATGGTCGTGGTGCCTACATCGATGGCGACGCCGTAATGCTTGACGGTGGAGTTACCGGGTTCAATGCCGATGACATGGTAGCGATCACCTTCACGGACGAGGGTTACGGTGACGAGGCCGTTTTCGGCACGGAGGGCATCGGCTAAATTTCTTATGACGGTGAGCGGGTAGACAAATTCTTTTTTGCCCCATTCGACCTGGAGGCGGCGAGTCAGGCGGTCGAGATCGCTGAGGCCGTCGCCGATTTCGGGCGGCGGGACGTCGACCATCCATTTGACGGCGAGGGGGTCATATTGCCAGTTTTTGGGGAGGAGTTCGTGACGGATGAGGTGGACGTCATCGGCGGAATCGCCGAACTGGCCTCCCTTTCGGCCGTTGATCTCGGGGACTTCGACTGTAACGGGCGTGTCGAGAACTTTTGTTTTGCAGGCGAGGACGTTGCCTTCGCTGACGGCATCATGACTGAGGAGGCCGAGGCTTTGGGAATCGACTTCGCCTGAGACGATTCGGACGATGCATTTGCCACAGGTGCCTTTGCCGCCACATGGAGAATCGATATCGACCTTTGCTTTTCGCGCAGCATCAAGGAGTTCGGTGCCCGCAGGGACATCAATAGTGATGGAGCCAGGTAAAAAGGTAACTAAGGGCATAATTAAAGGCAAATTACAAAAAACAATAACCAAATCACAAACAAATCCGAAGCTCGAAATCCGAAACAAATCCAAAATACAAAAGAAAGAGGAAAATTACAAACAAATACAAAGAAACTGCAAATCAGTAAACAAGTGACTGCGCGACAGTCCAGGAAAACACGGCCTAGCTGTGCTAGACCGTGCCACAAACAAGCAACAAAAAACGGAATTTTCAAACCACTGTGATTCGAAAATTCCGTTGGCGTAACTTATAGCGATCGGGCAATTACTTGAGTCTTGCCTTTACGAAACTTTCGATATCGCCAGCTTCCTGGGGGCCTACCAGGACTTTCCAGCCGGGGAGATTTTCTTCGAGTTCGCCGCTGATCTGGGCGACATAGCCGGGGATGATTATCTCACGGGTTGTGACCTGGTCTTCGAGGCCGACGGATTTAACGAACTTGCCAATGGAGGCGCCGCTGAACTTGCCGGCGGCCCATGCGGTGAGTACGCTCATGCCTTCGCATTCGGGAACTACAAGCCAGGCGCTTGTGCCGGAATTTTCAATCTCGCCTGATACGATGAAGTAGGTCAGGGAGAAATTGGTCGTCACAAAGACGGGCGAATCTGCTTTTGGTTCGCCGACGGGGTAGACCTTTGGCTCGACCTGAATGGGTTTTTGCGGGTCGGTATAAATATTGAGACGCAAAGTCATCAGGGGAGCGAGCATAGCGGCGTCAAAACAAGGCAGGACGCAGATGCCGCCATATTTGCTGATCTCGTTTATGGCCACGACGCAAGTGTCCATGAAATCGTTATCTTCGACAAAGTAAACGGTGGGATAGCCCAGGGCCTTGTTTTCGTCTTTGAGGGCCCCACGGCGAGCTATTGAACTGGTCTGGAAAAGCTCGGCGAGCGAATAGGTCTGGAATCCCATGAGGATATTGCTAAAGCCGGCATCCTTGAGCTTTGCAGTGAGTGCGGCGACGGCATCGAGATCGGGGCCGGTTACCGCGAGGGCGTGGTTATTTTCCATCGCGGCGGTCTTGAGTTCTTCGGCAGATTCATCTGTTGCCGCGAAGAGTACCGAGCCGGAGCCTTTTACTACTGCTGCTGCGGCTGCGAGGGCCTTTGCGTTTGAGCTGCGAAGGATGAGGGGCTTTTTAGTAGTTTCCCATGCTTTTTTGGCAAGCTTTACGAACGCCTCAGTCGAATCGCCCTTCTGTGTTACAGCAAGCATGTCGACTGTAAGCTTTTCGCCGACGCGTTCCATGAGGTAATCGCGGACGGCTGCGAGAGTCTTATCGATCGACTCGGCGCTGTCGGTATCGTTTACGTTGACGGCAATTGCTGTCTGGTTGACGAAGGTTTTTTCGTGCCTGTAGAGGACGGTTTCGGCACCGAGCTTGATGTTTTTATCCGGGCCAAGTTCGACACATTTTACCGGCGGCTGGCTGGCTGCGCCGAGAACCTGTTTTGCCTCTTCTGAGGCGTAAGGGCACTCTGAAAGTTCAGCCTTTTTGCCGGCGAGCTTCATCGCGAACGCAAGGCATGTATTCGAGCCGCATTCCTTGCAGTTTGTCTTTGGAAGTAATTTCTGTATCTGTAATCCTGTAAGAGCCATTTGGTCTCTCCTGTTAAAATCAGGCGTTTGCCTGTCCATCCATCAGTTTGAAAATCGTCCGCTTTGTGGCCATGGCCGCTTCGGGGTGGTACATAATGAGCACATCGGCACCGGCATAAAGCAGGTTTACGGCCGTTGAAAGTTCCCAGGCGGCAGAGCGTTTGTCGAGATCGCCCCATGCGGGGAATTCTTTTTCTGATGCCTTTGCTTCCTTAGTCTTTGCGGCTTCCTGGCCGGGTGCGACGATGATCGGCTGGGCAAGCATTTTGTCACCGTTGAGGGCGGTGAGGCGGATGCGTTCCATTACCGAGTATGTGTACTCAATGCCGTAGCCGGTGGCGCCGGTGATCGGGTCCATCATGATCTGCTCGGGCTTGACGTCCATGTTGGTGAGCAGGATATTCATCTGCTTGCCTATGTTGACGTCGATGGGACTCTGGGACACGATCGAGTGGCCGTAAGCTATGGCAGCGCCGGCGATGGTGCGGTAGTTATCCTGTTCGACCCAGTTGAGCAGCAGATTTTCGCCGGCACAAGCCTGGGCAACGGCCTTGAGGACTTCGTTGTTCTTATCGAAGTTGTTGTGGCCTGTGACGATGAGAGGCACGTCGACGGCGGCCAATACGGATTTGACCAGCTCGACTGCCTGCTGAGCGGACCTGTTGCCCTTTTCGGGGTGGGTACCTTCAAGCCTGACGCTGATGAGGTCTGCGCCGAATTTATCGACGAGGACTTTGGCCATTTCGGCGGGTTTTGTGAGCAGGTCGCCGTAGGCGGACCGAAGGCTCAGCGGGAATTTATCGCTTACGGTATCAAAGACTTCCATTGCGATGAGCGGGCGGTAAGGCATTTTACCTTCCCAGAGGTGGAAAGGCATGCAGCTTGCGCCGCCGACATAATAGCTCTTGCCGCGTGTGCCGCCTTCGGCTTTTGTCGCGCCGAGCTTTACCTGCACGATCGGTACTTCGCATTTTTCCTGGCGAACTTTTACATTTTTAAGTGCGCCGATCCTCTGGGCGGCAGTTGGGCCGGATGGCTTTACCGGGGCAGTTGGGACTGTCTGGGCAAGTGCTGCAGCCGGAGCTGATTCGCCGAGGAATTTGGCTGAGAGAGTACTTATGATGTCGCGGACGATATCCTGCGTGATTGACGTGCGGACATTCTTTGTTACTTCTTCTGTGATCTGGGCCTTGATCTGGGCGATCATTTCGGCACTTAAGGCTGCTCCGACCTGTACGCTTTGTCCCGCGGCCTGGGCGACGGCCTTTGCGGCATCGGAGGCTTTTTCAACCGCAGCTTCGGCTTGGGGAGCGGCGTCTTCTTCGCCGGACTGAGCGAAATTGGTCATATCTTCCATCGTAAGAGCGGGATGGCCGACTTTTTCGAGGTATGCTTTGACTGATGCGGCATCGATGCCGACGGTTTCATCAGCTATCTTATCGAGCACATCGGAAGCGCCCTGCTCGGCAAATCTCTTTTTGAGATCTTCATTGAGAGCGGCCTTGAGTTCCTTTGGCATCCAGACGAGGCGTTTGTAGCCGCCTTCGGCGAAAAGGAATTTGCGGCTTGTAAGGAAGACCTTGCCGACACCCATGAAGCCCGGTGTCTGCTGGCCGCCGCCGACGTTGCCGGCGAGGGAACTGAAGGTCATGCCTATGGGAGTTTCGCCCTGATATTCGCGGTTTACAGCCATGACACCGTTGCACTCAGGCAAATAGGCGCAAATGACTTCGAAGCATCCGCAGCTTGTCATTGGTCGATCCATTATGGAATATGCCGCGAAGGATTTGAGGGCCTTGTGGCTGGCGGTATAAACGAATTCGTTAATGCCCTTCCAGACGCCTCTGACAGGGTCGAGGAGATCGCCTTTTTTGATGGGCTGGTTGGGGCCGGTTTCGTCTATCTCGAATGCGGCTTTGCCGTCGAGCCAATTGTATGCACCACACAGTCCAAGTCTTTCGGGCGTGATGACACAGACGTGGTCGGGGGCGAATGATTGGCACAGCGTGCACGAATAGAAGGTATCAACGCTTTCATCGGTCATGGATTCGAGGCGGCGATTGCGTTCGTCGTAGACCTTGCGGGCGACGGCGACTCGTTTTTCGACCTCGGCGGAATCGGTAATCATCGTGACTTTTATCTTATCGACAATGGCGGGATAATCGCTTAGGAGCTTGGCGTGAAGTATCTCGCCGTAGTGCTTGAGACGGAGGCCCTTTTTGAAGCCGCTCTTGCTGACGCGGGTCCAGATGATGTCTCGCTGGCCCATGTGCCACAGACCTTCGGCGCCGTTTAAGAGATGGTGAATCTGTCTTTCGAGGATCGGCTCAAAATCGCTTTGCATTTTGCGACCAGCGGCTTCGACCCAGATGGCCAGTGGCATTGCCGAGCCTTCAGCTACCTGGTCGATATCCGGGCCGATGATCTCGATCTCGCCATCGTTGATCTGATCCATTTCGACGCTGGTGACGAATTCGAAGGCTGTAGTCCTGTTTCCGCCGAACTCAACATGGACGTCTGCTTTGCGTATTCTTTCACCTTCAAAAGCTGCACCGTATGGTACCGGTATCGGCACTTTTGTGATCTTGATCTTGCAGCCGCGGACTTCCAGGGCTTTTTCGACCATAGTCTCGTAAGGAACCTGCGATACAACGTGCTCATAGGTACACACGCCCGTGGGCAGGATCTGCGGGATGTCGGTATCGGAAATTACGGGGAAGCCGTAATTAATGGCGCCTGCGGCTGCGGCGTATTTATCGGGGGTGACTTCGCCAAATGCAAGGACGAATGCGAAGATGCGGTCCTTATTATAACGGAGGTTAGCGGCGAAATCGCCGGGCTTGACACCGCCAAAGCTCATGGCTGCCCTATTGGCAAATCCCATGGCGTATATGAGTGCGGAGACGTCAGCGCCGAATGGCACAAGGCGTGTTTCCCAGCCGAGCTGGACACCTTCTTCGGCGAGCTGCTGGGCAAATTGTTTGCCGTTTGTGCAGCCGCCCATGAAGACGTAAAGATTTTTCTGCTGGAGTTCTTTTGCTATCTTGACGGCTATCTCATTGGTGGGTGCTGCGCCTGTTATAGCGGCAAAACCTGGGGCTGAGCCATCGACGAATTCTATACCGCGTTCACGCATGATGACGTCACTTGCGGCTCCGAGCCAGATACCATCGACGGGGTTTGGGCCGATGAGGTATTTACAGGCTTCAATTATTTCGCAGGCAAAGAGCGCCGCGACGCCGGCATCGAGCGTGTTGCCGAGATACGGCAGCCAGACTTTTTCGGCTGGTCTTGCGGGAAGCAGTTCCTTTGCCTTTGCCAGCATTGATCGCAGGTCGGCAAGGGTCTGCATCTTTTCGCCCGTGAAAGCATAGATCACGGGAAGATAATACGCTGTATTGGGCAGAGCTACGGGGCAGCTTTCGCCTTTGGCGGCAATAGCCTCGTTGAGCTTTGCCTCTGCCTTGGCCACCCATTCGATGGCTCCATCAATCGCACTTGCAGCTATATATTTAGACATTCAACTCTCTCCTGTCCTTCATGTCGAGCAGCTTTCTTTCTGCCTTTTTGTTGATACCGAGTTTTTCCCTGGCGTCGTTGAGGATATCCATGATCTTGGCGACGGCAGTATAGGCATCTTCGGCAACGTGGAACGAACCGCCGAAGAGTTCTTTTGTTTCTTCGTTGAGGAATTTTGTAACGTTCTCGGAGCCGGCGATATGGAAAGGATGGCCAAGCACGACATCGACGCCGCTTGCGACGAAGTAGCAGCCGATGGCGACTGCTTTTTCGCTCATCCACTCAGGGGCGACTCCGACGGCTGGGACCTGGGAGAGGTCGTCGCCGAGGCCGCCTTCTTTAATTATTTCGGTTGCGGCTTCGAGTATGCGTGAGTTGTCTACGCAACTGCCGAGGTGGAGGACAGGTGCGATGCCGACGGCTTCGCAGACTTCCTTGAGGCCCGGGCCTGCCTGTTCAAGGGCAGCTTCGGGAGTGAGCATGCCTTCCTTGGCACAGGCTATTGCGGCACAACCGGTTTGGATCACAAGGACGTCACGCTTGATGAGTTCCTTTGTGAGGACCATCATGTATTCATCCATCTTGCTCTTTGGATTGTTGCAGCCGACGATTCCGACGACGCCTTTGATCCTGCCCTGAATGATCGCGTCATTTAGGGGGCGGAAAGAGCCGCGGTATTTTCCGCCGAGCATGTACTTGATCGCCTCGACACTATAACCGGCAACGAGGGGGCTGTTTGATTTGGGTATGGCAACCTTTTTGGGGTCACGTTTTTTATAAGCATCGACGGCCCGCTTGAGAAGGTTCTTCGCGGAGGTCATCGCGTCATCGGGATCGAAACCCAGATGGGTCGAACCGACGGTTTTGGCCATATCGCTTGTCGAGACGATCTCGGTGTGATAAGCCTTTGCGACATCGGGCAGTGAAGGCATGACGCACTGAACGTCGGTGATCATCATTTCGACCGCGCCGGTTATAATTGCAAGTTCCTGCTGGAGGAAGTTGCCCGCGACGGGTATGCCGTGACGCATGAGGATTTCATTTGCAGTACAACAGATGCCGGCAAGCGTTACGCCTTCGGCACCGGCCTGTTTTGCGTATTCCTGAATTTCAGGGGTCTTTACAGCGACAGCGAGCATTTCGGAAAGCTCGGGCTCGTGGCCGTGGACGATTACGTTTACGGTTTTTTCGCCGAGGACGCCGAGGTTTACTTTGCTCTTCAATGGCGAAGGTGTGCCAAAGAGAATATCGGAGCAGATAGTCGCGACCCTTGCGCCGCCCCAGCCATCGGCGAGCGATGTTCTGAAGGCGTGCATGAGCAGATTTTTATAATCATGGTCTACGCCCATCGTGGTTCTGTGCATGGCTTCGACGCACATGCGGTCGATGCCTTCGGGCTTGAGGTTGAGCTGTTCCCAGAGGGACTGCCTCTTGACGGGTGCCAAGCCAAGGGTTTTGAGCGGATCTTCCTGCGAGGTGAATTCACCGATAAAGAGCTCGGCAAGTTCAAGTGCGACGGCTTCTTTTGTTTTGCCGGCTTCTTCGATTCCATACCAGCGAGCGGCGCGTCTGAGGGCGGGTTCATCTTTTATCTGATAACCGCCGCCATTACCCTCGGCGACTTTTTTGAGCCGCAGCACAAGATGCCTGCCGTGATCGGAATGTGCGGCTGTTCCGCCGACAACTTCGCGAAGGAAATTGCGGGCTACTATCGTATCGGCATCGGCACCGCAGACGCCCTTGGGCGACTTGGGTGTGATCTTACATGGGCCCATGTGGCAAATGCGACAGCACACTCCGGTGGTGCCGAACTTGCATTGATTGGACTGGAGGTCCATGCGGTTGAAACAGGTGTCGACGCAATCGGCCCCGGCCTTGTTCAAGGCCTCGATCGATGCACTGTCGCGTGCCCTGTCGTTATTGTTTAAAGCTTCTTTGGCCATAAAACTCTCCCTATTACTTAACCGTCATAAGACGGTATTTCTTCCTCATTTAATTATCTGAGTTATAAAATCATCTATTTGCCGCACGACCGGGTTTGACGAGCCAAGGCCGGTCATCGCAAGATTCTTTTCGGCGTAGTCGGCGATCTCATCATCGTCAGGTAGGGCCATTATCACCGACGCCCCGATCTTTTCTTTTAGTTCCATAGCGCCGTCGGGCATCTTGCCGTTGCGCACGCGGTTTACAAATACCGCGAGCCTGTCATAGCGGATGTCCATTTCCTTTGCAAGTTCATATAGCCTTACGAGTGTTTGGAAACCCCGGGCGGATGGATCAGTGACAAAGACAAGCGTTTCGACCTTCTGGACGATGCGGCGTGAAAGGTTTTCAAGGCCGGCTTCGTTGTCCATCACTATATAAGGATATTCCTGGCTTATCTGGCCCAGGGCTTGCTTGAGGACGTTGTTCGCGTAGCAATAGCAGCCGGGGCCTTCGGGACGGCCCATCGCGATGAGGTCGAAATTTTCGGCTTCGACGAGGCTTTCGGAAAGCTTGAGTTCAAGGAGCTGCTGCTTGGAAATGCCCGCCGCCATGCCCTGGCCGGCGACTTCCCTTGTTTCTTCACGGACGGAGCCGATGGTGTGATTCGCTTTTACGCCAAGAGCGGCGTCGAGAGATGTATTGGGATCGGCATCGACGGCGAGTACAGGTCTGTTGCCGCGAGCGATAAGGCGCAGGATCATCAGGGCTGAGACGCATGTCTTGCCTACTCCACCTTTTCCGCTTATCGCTATTTTATGGGCCACTTTTATCCTGCTAGTTTGTGGGGTGCGGTTTGCCGCAGCCGTCGCTTAATCTTGCCAGTTCATTTCTTTTAGAGGCGAGTTCTTCTTTGAGCCTTGATATTTCGGAATCGTCGGGTCTGTCGAGGCCTTCGAGTTCCGCAATGAAATCCTCAAGGTTTTCGATCTCGGTCATGAGCCTGACATATTTTTCTCTGGTTATATCTTTCATATCCCCGCCTTTGGGTTTCCAATAACCGAAGCTACTATCGCTTCAAACTTGCCGCGTAAGGAATCATCAACCACGTCGAGAACGCATTTCCCTGCCATATCGGCGGTGCGTACCTGCTCGGAATACGGTATCGAGCCAAGATAGCTTTTGCCGGGGAGGGAATCTTTTATAAATTTTTCGTCAGTGTCGGAAGTAACTTTGGTGCCGACGAAGCTGAGGCGTTTTATGCCGATCTGGCGAGCCATGGTCTCGATCTTGAGAGCACAATCAAGCGACCTTTGGCCGGGTTCGACGAGGATGAGCATGTGATCGACGCCGCTTGTGGTGGCGCGGCCGAGATGTTCGACGCCGGCTTCCATATCCATTATGAGGGCATCGTCTTTAAGCAGTACCAGATCGCTGACAAGGGCGCGGATGAAAATGCTTTCGGGGCAGGCACATCCTGAACCGCCCTGCTTTACGGCACCGAGGACAAGGAGCGAAACGCCGTTATGTTTTGTGGCATACTTATCGGCAACATCGGAAACTTCCGGGTTGATCTTGAACATCTGGCCGTACTGTTTGACTTTTGCGCCTGTGCGTTCTTCGATGAGGGCGATCTGCTGGGATATCGGAATGATGGACTGCTGTACCTGCTGGGAAATACCCAGGGATGCGGCGAGATTCGCGGCGGGATCGGCATCGAGCGCGAGTACCTTCATACCCCCCCGGGCCATGAGCACTGCCATAGCCGCCGCCAGAGTCGATTTGCCTACTCCGCCTTTTCCGCTGATCGCTATTTTCAAAAACTCACCTCAACAGGGGACACAAGAACTAAATCAAAAAAGACGCAGCTGCCACTACACCGCGTCACACGATTGAATAATCAATATTCAATCATCAATAATCAATTTTTTGGGGCGCTCTGCCATGCGCCCCTATTTTACAGCCGCTTTGCGGCATTTTATCAAAAACCGTACTTGGCCTTCATGGCCTTTGAGACGCCGTTTAAGGTCTCGAAGACCTTTTCCGCGTCGGCCGGGTCCATTGAGCCTGTTCCGCATGAAGGAGTAACAACGGCCTGCTCGGCAATAAGCTTTTTATCGATGCCCTTTGAAGCCAGGTGATCCATTACCTTTTCAAGCTGGACACAGAGGCTGTCGACCGACTGTTCGCGGACCTTGACGCTTGTGGGCACTACGCCCCAGGCCAGCATACCACCCTTTAACAGATGGGCTTTTACAGCATCGGCATACATCGAGATCGTCTCACCGAATTCGAAAGCGTCAAAGTTGACCATGTCGACACCGGCGTCGATAAGGATGCTCCACTCGGTATTTCCACAGCAGTGAATGCCTGCGATGCCGCCGTCCATGTGCACAGCGGTGATCACTTCGTTGAGTATCGTGACGACATCTTCGCGCTTTACCGAAACATAGGTCGAGGAGCCGAAGGCTGAAAGGATAGGCTCGTCTATGAAGCAGATTATGCCGCTGGTGGTATAGGGCTTGAATTTCTGTATCTGCCAGCGGGCCTTCATCGCGATGGCCTTGACGATCATGTCACGGAATTCTTCATTGTAATAGATCGCGCGTTTGTTTTCGTCTACCAGCGTCAGGGCGAAACTCGCCGGGCCGGTAACCTGTACTTTTACGAAGGGCAGCTTGATATTCTTTGTCTTGAGACGATTTTCGAGGGCATATAATCCCTTGGAAAATGCGGGGCTTATGGCCAAGGCGGAACAATCGCCGTCGCCTTCCATCGCGGTCATGTACTTTTCATAAAAATTAGCAAAGCCCTCTGAATAGTCCACGGATGTATCGAAATACATCCTGTGCTTTGCTTCATCTATAACGGCATTTGGCATGCCTTCGGAATACTGAATTTCCATCTGCTCGTGGAGACCGAATTTTGGAAGTTGGGGCCAAATCGGGGCCTCATTCATCCTGGTAAGGCTGACATCTATAGCATGTTCGACATCCGTGAAAGGCATCGACCCGATACCGGTCGCTAAAAATTTGGGCTTAATGGCCATTCCTTGTTCTCCTGTTCTCGTATTTGGGATTATTCTGTTTAGCTTAGGGCTTTTTTCATAGCACTGATATGTGCGGGTGTTGTTCCGCAGCAGCCGCCTACGATATTAGCACCGGCCTTGACGAGGTCTTTAACCATCTGACCCATCTTTTCGGGTGTGTCAGGAAATACATCTACGCCGTTAATATTCTGCGGCAGACCGGCGTTTGCATGCACGAGTATCGGCGTCGCAGGGGCGACTTTACGCATTTCCTTTACGATCTCGATCATCCTGTCGATGCCGTTTCCGCAATTTGCACCGATTATGTTTGCGCCTGCTTCGACGCATGCCTTGGCGGCATCAGCGGGGCTTACACCCATCATGGTGCGATAATCGCCGCGGCTTGTCTTTTCGAAAGTGAATGTAGCAATCACCTCAAGGCCGGTGTTTTCGCGTGTGGCTTTGATCGCCTGGACGGCTTCGTCAATAGCGCTCATAGTCTCGATGCAGACGGCATCGGCACCGCCCTTTTCCAGCGCGACTACCTGTTCCTTAAATGATTTGTAGAGGTCGGCTTCTGTTACGTCGCCCATGGCGAGCATCTTGCCGGTGGGGCCGACAGAGGCGATTACCCATTTATTATCACCGGCGGCCTGGCGGGATATTTTCGCGGCAGCTTCGTTAATTTCCGCTACTCTGTTTGAGAGCTTGTAATGTTCGAGTTTGTAGCCTGTGCCGCCGAAACTATCAGATTCGACCATATCAGCACCGGCTTCGATGTATGCTTTTGCGACATCAAGAACGTCATTAGGCCTTGTTACGCACCAAAGTTCCGGGCATTCGCCGGGCTTTAAACCTTTTTTCTGAAGGAATGTGCCCCATGCGCCATCAGATACGAGCACCCTGCCGTTCTTAACCGCGTCTACGATCCGTCCTTTGCCCATGCAACCGCACTTGCCGCCTTCACACATCTTTTCATATCTCCTGTATTACTTTAATTTATGCTCGTAATTACGTCAGCTTAAGTACCAGATATTACACGAGATATACTTCTAAAAATATAAATGCGACGGCTATATTTTGTAATATTCTGCTATTTTAGGCAGTTTTGCTACTTTTTAGGGCTGTTGAGACTCGTAAATGTTTATTTAATAGGAACTTGCGCCAAACTAATACAATTTTGCTGCCGGATAAAACTATAGTGCTATAATGTACAGTCTGCACAGATTACACCCAGAACTGAACGGGGCAATCAATATTCGATGAATATTAATTTGTTGCTAACAGTAGCCCTTTGCCCGTATTATGATTCGGCATCCGCATGTGGCGGGTGAACTTTAAACGCATTTGCGGGGTCATACCTTTGCGAAGATTTTAGCCTGGCAAGCGCAACTAAATAATTTTTTCAGGATTTTTATGCCATTTAAATCATTAGGACTTTGCGACGAACTGGTTCGCGGTATTCTGGCAACAGGTTACAATGCACCAACAGAAATTCAATCACAAGCCATCCCCGCGGCTATCGCCGGCAGGGATATAATTGGCTGTGCCCAGACCGGTACAGGCAAAACGGCTGCATTCGTACTTCCGATTCTTAACAGGCTGGCACGGGAGACGACTGCCAAAAAACGTGTCGTCAGATCGCTGATCATAACCCCAACACGGGAACTTGCGCTGCAAATAGAAAAAAGCATTGTAGGGTATGGGCGTTTCACACACATCCGCACAGTTTCAGTTTACGGCGGTGCGAGCATGGAAAACCAGGTACAATCGCTGAGGCGAGGAGTGGATATTGTTGTAGCCACACCCGGTCGGCTGCTGGACCACATGGGACGGGGCAGCATCGATCTTAGATCTATCGAAGTGCTTGTGCTCGATGAGGCAGACCGCATGTTTGATATGGGATTCATTAAAGACGTAAGGCGGATCATCTCGGCTGTGCCATCCCGCAAGCAGACATTGCTGTTTTCGGCGACAATGTCTTCGGAGGTTAAGGCATTAACGTCCGGAATACAGAAATCACCCGTTATGATACAGGTCGGCAGGGAATTCAACCCGGTCGAGACAATAACGCAGGCTGTATACAAGGTTGAAAAAGAACAAAAACTCGATCTGCTGCTGCATGTTATTGCCGAACACAATATGTACAGTGTGCTTGTGTTCTCACGGACCAAGCACGGTGCAGACCGCATAAGCAAGCGGCTGGAAAAGGAAGGTATCAAGAGTATCGCCATACATTCCGGCAGGACACAGGGCCAGAGAGTGCGGGCGCTTGAGGGCTTTAAAGCAGGCAAATTCCAGGTTATGGTGGCCACGGATATCGCTGCAAGAGGAATCGACGTAAAAGGTATTTCGCATGTGATCAACTTTGACGTGCCTGCGATTCCTGAAGATTATATACATCGCATAGGGCGTACCGGCAGGGCTGAGGCCAGCGGAGACGCAATCACATTCGTGTCTTCAGATGAGAACGATCAACTCAGGCAAATACAGCGGTTCATCGGGATGCAAATAGGTGTAGTAAAGTGCCCCGCTTTCGCAGCACATGAATCCCATAAACCTGATGATGCAAGGCCAAACCTGGCGGAACTTTCCGAGAGCGGCGGCCAAAAGAAAGCGGCCCCTGGGGCAAGAAGATCAAGGCCCGGACGCAGACGGAGGCGGTAATCCATTTACCAAGGAACGCAGGGAGCTTGATTAGGATCATATGAGCAATCGATAAGCCAATTTCTAGCTAGTGCATCAATATACTTAATCTGGCCACCATCGGGCAGGTTCTGCGAGACTGCCAGGTCAATAAGGTTGACCTTGCAGTCACCATCGACATCACCATCGAGCATAAAATTGCAATTCGCATCAGAAAGTACCGCCAGCGCATCGACAAGGAAATAAGATGGAAAGTCGCAATCCCAACAATCGGCCACTTTGATCTGAAGTGTATAGGTACCAGCTTCATTAGCCGTAATCACATGACTAAAAGGTACCCAATCCAGGTTCGAACCAAAATCTCCAACATGATTAACACTTTCATATCCAAGCTGAATTTGTGCCTGATTTGCATCAGATGGAATGAGCTTTATAACTCCGAAATCATTGAAATCAATATAATCATCAGTTGCAAAAAAATATTTGCCTCTGATCAGTTCTCCCTGATTAAGTGTGATCACCTGATTAATTTGAGAGTAACTTGTAGATTTTGTACCCCCGCCGCTTCGGAGAAATATTAATTTACCGCCTTCAACTGGAGTTACACGCACCCCATTAGGCACTGGTCTGTTGGCATCCCAGTCCCAATTGTAGTGGCGGTACGCAATGAACAGATTTACATCGGTTGCCGAGCAGCCGGAAAATACCCAGTGGTCCAAAGCTTCCTCGAATCCGCCGTTGAGAACAGGATCCGCACAGGCTAAGCAACTTAAAATTGAAATAACTGCCGGAATAAGAACAGATAATTTCATATTCTGCTATTATATAAAGAAGGACGCACTATATCAATAATTATTTTATCTACATTTACAATTGTAGATACATTAATCTCAGTACGACTCTAGGATATAGATGCGCGGATCGGCTGGTTTGTTTCAGCAAATTAAAAAAAATTTAATTGGCCAAAATTGTGGTTTTATTTGTCTAGAATAAGGCCTGCACTATGTGGTTTATTGCATCCCGGCTTGGTCCGGTGGCTTTATTTGTGATTATAGAGAAGATATAGTCACCATCGGGGGTCATTGCAACGCCCGAGAGGGATTTAACACCATTGATGTAGCCTGTTTTACCGAGAATTTTGCCTTTATATTTAAGCTCTTTGAAATACCGGTCGATTGTTCCATCCTCACCGCCAACTGCCAGGGAATCTGCGAACATTTTCCAGTTGGGCGAGCGGTACTGGTCAAGCAAAATGGCAGCAAGCGCATGCGGGCTGATTCTATTATACCGTGAAAGTCCGCAGCCGTCATCAAGGGTGAACTGCTCGGCAGGAATGTTTAATGAAAGCAGGTAATCGGCGATAACTTGTCTGCCGGTTTCCCAGCTGCCCCATCGTTTCCAGGGTTTGCTGTAAGCTCCGGCCGTTTTAAGCATACATTCGGCGGCAAGCTGGAGACTATTCTTATTGCATCTGGATATTACATCTTTGATCGGAGTACGGAACTCGCTTATAAATTTGACTGGCTCGTCTGGTTTTACAAGTCTTTCATTCAATACTCCGTTAACGGCTATACCGGATTTTATGAGATTCTCAGCCAAAATACAGGCAAACATAGCTGCGGGTTTGTCGACCGTTATTTCCATTTCTACGGGGAATTTTGGGGCACTGCCCTGGACAGTGACAATGTTTGTACCCTGCTGACGATTGCACCATAGCCCTGAAGCTTTTTTGGCGATTTGAGGCCTTGAATTGTTTACAATTTTTATATAATTGGTTGATGGCATCACAGTGAGTGATGTTTTGGAACCGACCGTTTTGCCGAAAATACTTATACAATTATCATTATAATTAAGACCGCTCACCTGTGCGGCGTACCAGCACTGAAGTTGGTCAACGGGCCAGTTGGGGTGAATCGAATTATTATCAAAGATAGTACGATCGACTATTATGCCGCTGATAGCGCTAACTGAATTCAACTTAAGGTCTTGAATGATCTTATCTATTATCCAACCCGATGGGCGATTAAGGGCCTTATCAAGCTTGGGGTCGCCAAAAAGCGGGTCGCCCGAACCGATTATGACAAGCTTATCACCGAGAAGGCCTATTTTCGTGACATATTCAAACGAAGGCCCAAGCTGGTGAAGTGCTCCTGCCGAGGTGGCAAGTTTCATATTGGATGCTGGAATCATAGGCTTTTCAGCATTTCGGGTATAGACTTTTTCGCCGGTCTGAGCCTTTACGATCTCAATGCCTATTTCTACTTTTTTATTCTCCTGCGCAGCAACTATCGCATTGATCTTTGAGACCAGATCGACGGTTTGTGAAAAAAGTGGGCAAGAGAGGGCAAAAAACACTACTGCTGAAGCGATAATCCTTGTGTACATACTACCTTCAACCACTCCGTTAAAATCGAAATTCCATTTCCGTAACGGATTTTTTTACATAGCTTTAGGACAAATTGCAATACAAATATCGCGACTGGGAAAATTACTGTTCACATTGCCGTCCGAAAAAGATACAGTGAAACAGGATCAGGGGGAAATAATAGCTTTGAAAGCAAAATCACTGATAATCTTTCTGACGGCTGGGAGCATCTGGGCATCGAGCTGGACATTTGACTGCAAGCACGATGAAAAGATCGATCCTAATCTACGCCAGGCGATCTGGAACAAGAGTCTCGTACTGATAAATTCCATCCAGCGAAATGAGCCTACAGTGCTTATGTCTATGCTTATCAACGAAGTGAGGCAGGCACCAGACTGGCGCGATGAAGTGATAAAAGCTTATAAAAGATTCAAGCCTCTTGTGGACGGCAGAGACTTTAAAATGTACACACAATGCCACATAGTCTCGGACGGGTCAGGCAAGTATCAGTTCAACGTGCCATCAAATACAAGAGAACAATTTATCATCCAGGCACAAAGGATGAGCCGTGAGACATACATCTGCTTCCTGGCTAGTGAAAAATACTACTTTGACTATATGATCTCGGTTGTGTACAGCAGGATCGGCAATGAGTGGCAGGTGCAGCGTGTTCACATCGGGCTTGTCCGAATATCGGGAATGTCGTCGTATGGCTGGTATACGGAGGCGCAGCGACTTTATGAACAGGGACACGAGGCGATGTCTTACCTTGATCTTGAGATCAGCAGGTTACTGCTAAGACCAAGTCCTTTCATGCAATACCCAATAGAGAAGGAAATAATTGAAGTTTTTGACAAATTTACGGCTCAGGTGCACGGAAAAATATATGTTCGTTTTGCACATTTGCCTACGCGGCCCAAACTCTACAATTTTAGTGCGCATTTCATAAAGGCGCGTATGGTTCCCAAAGTGACGTATATAACAACCCTTTCGCTTGAAAACGAAACCGGCTTAAGGACGGAAGCACGGGCGATGACCGAGGCTGTCGAAACTCAGTTCGGGGGTTTGGGTGAAGATTCGAACTCAATCTCATTCACGGCATACACCGATATACCTTCCGATCCAAACAAAACATACGCTTGCAAGGAATTTGATATTAAATATGAAAGCAAACCCCGATCCGGGCCGGTCATAATGGCACAGAACGAGAAATGAGGCTAGAAATCACTTCTCCTGAATCGTAAAGCCACCGGATACCACTTATCAACGGCATTGACGCAATGTGTAGGCGATGTTTCAAAAGAATCCGCATAGAAGTTGGTGAGGCGCGAGAAAACATCGAGATCTTTGGCGGTAAGCTGGTAATCAAAGTACCGCGTAGTCGGATGATACTCAAACGTAAATACCATTGTCTCAACGTATGTGAATGTGTTTAATGATGTAATGATCTTTTCACGCATGGCAGGCTCAACGTGTTCAAGCGTGGAAATAGAAACTACATGCGAGTAGCCGTCATCGTGGATACGATCCAGCGAAGGCCCGTCTGCGAACTGTCTCAAATAGCATGTATTCAGCTTTTCGTTTAGTGGATCGAGATTTGGATCCATCACGGTCGACAGTGCAATTGAAGACGCAAGTATATCAGAAAAGAAGGCGGTTTTTGTGCGGGGACTGCCTCCTCCGATCTCCAGTACCGAGCTTTCGTCATTGAGTTCAAGGAGTTTTATAGCGATCATGTATTCCCAGAACCGCTGGGACATTTTAGAGCCGCCATAGACCTTTCCATCCCATTCAGCAAGAACTCCCTGCGCGGCGTAATTTTTCCAAAGCCCGGCCAAAAGCCTGTCTGTGACCTGCTTTAACACCAGACCTTCGCATTTATTCATCAAAAAACCTTGTTAAATTCAAGTAATATTTCAAAACATAAATCGGCAAGAAATGGCATTGATATTAAAAAATTCCAGATGAATCAAGCTAACACGACTCGATTATAATTCTATTTTTCGATACCTACCTCCACCTGGCTGGTTGTTGAAATGTATGTCGGGCGGGCAATATCCACACCTGCAACATCCGTTTTTAAACCATTGCTTTCCGTAGTCGCCAGCAGTGCCATTAAAAAACTCAAAGTGCTCTCCGCACCCTGGTTGATATTTACCCCGTTTTGCTCGAGCGCATCGCAACATCCGTTGGTCTTGAAATCATATACAGCAATTCCCAAATCGTTTGCGCCAAGGAACCAGTCGAATGCCTTTCTGCTGAGGCTAAGGTAACAAGCCTGCGAGCTGACATCGTAAGCCGATTTCAGCATGAGTACGCTAGCTGCCGCCTCAAGCGGCTGCTGATCAAATGAGGCTTTCTTGCCGTTTTTGAGCAGCCATCCATTGTTTCCGACAAAGCTGAAATTGTTGCCGTTCCATGTTTGCGAAATAAGGAAATCGCACATTTTAATACCCGCCTTAGCAAACCTTTCCTCTCCAAGCGATTTGCCCGCCGTGAGCATCGCGCATGGCACAATCGCGTTATCATAAGTAAGCGCATCCTCGTACCAGTCCCACTTTTCGCAGCTATGTTCTTCATACATTGTAAACAGTTCACTGCAGGCCTGGTTCATGGTCCTTTTAATTTCACTTGCACCGGCGAACTGGGCCAGGTAATGCGCCATCCCGATTATCGCGTACGCCTTGCCCCGCAGGCTTTGCGACGCTACATGTTTTACGGATTTGTCGAATATTTCTTTCACTACAGGCACATATTTTTCGTCAGGCGGCGAGGCTATAATACTACCAAACCCCCACAGCATACGTCCCAGCGCATCATGAGAAACAACATCACACCATTTGCGGTCGTATGTCATAAAATTCCGCACCAGCCCATCATTGTCCTGTGCGCCCTGGCAGAACGAAATATATCTGTTGAGCATATCCAATGCTTCAAGCCCGCCGAACAAGTTATGGAATTTGCACATTACCACCATCGCCCGCGCGTTGTCGTCGGTGCAGTAGCCGAATTCTCTTTGAGGTATTATATATTTTGTGTGCTGAAGTATTCCCGTATCATCTGTGAGTCGTCGCATATGCGCTATAGATACCGCCGGCAGTTCTGAGACCAGCATGCCTTCCTGAGCCGACGCGGATACCGCGACGACCTCCGGCCGTCTCATCGCGAACAATTTCAAATACGCAGCCCCTACCTTCGGCCAGGTCATCAAAAGGCCATATTGGTATGCCCGCCGCCGCATATTGTTATAGAGCGCCTCGTTTGAGAACAATTCAAGTATGGCAGAAGCTATCTGGTCGCTGTTATCGAAATCAGTTATCCTGCCTCGCCCTTTGGCAAGCAGTTCCTGCGCGGCCCAGTAAGGTGTACTTACTATCGCCTTGCCCGCACCCATAGCCCGGGCTAGTGTACCGCTTGTAAGCTGCTTGGCGTTAGGATAAGGAGTGACATAAACATCAGCAGCATATAAAAAATCTTCCAATTCCGAATCGCTGCAAAATCGATTCTGAAAACTTACATTTGCCGCTACGCCCAGTTCACGCGCAAGCCTGTACAGGCCGAACCTGTACGCCTCGCCCTCCCATTTGAGCACCTCAGGATGCGTAGCACCAACAACAAGGTAAAGCACTTCGGGGTATCTACTGGATATCTTCGAAAGTGCTTTGAGCATCACTTCTATACCCTTGCTCCTTCCCAGCAGGCCGAAAGTAAGAATTGTCTTCCTGTTTTCAAGCCCAAGCCTGAATTTGAAAGACTCGCTTTCGACATATTCCATTTCCGGTATACCGTGCGGGATAAGTTCTATTTTCTTGCTGCTTACTCCATAGATATCCTCCAGCATACTAACGCCGCGCATATTCATAACGACGATCTTCCACGACAATTCACATAATTCCGTCAGTACCCGTCCCATTGCTGTGCCGGATTCCTCAATAACAGTGTGAAGCGTAGTAACTATGGGTGCACTTAGCTTTCTAAGGAGTACGTTTATGAGCTTACCCCCATTGCCGCCGAAAAGTCCGAATTCATGTTCAAGCACAACCAGGTCCACATGACTGCAATTGATGTATTCCGCCGCATTGAAGTAGTCGCTTCGTACATTCCTTCTGATTTCGAACTTAACCGGATCGTTGAATTCGGTCTCGTCGTCCGAACGCATGGCGATGCCGAATATCTCGATTTCGCCCTCTCCTTGCGCCTCTATGCTGCTTATAAGATCACATGTAAAAGTCGCGATTCCGCATTTACGCGGCGGAAACGACGAAATTACAGCTATCCGCTTAACTTTCTTGTTCACTGGTCAGCCCCCCCGAGATGTTTCAGTTGTGCCATTTTATTGTTTTGGGGATATGCAGGTCAATCGCCCGGTGGGAGTAGAACATGCTGATTAACGAAATTAACTAAATTATTTTTAAAGAAACTTGAATTCTGTTAGTTTATTGACGTACATTTCGAAGTTGGTATAGTATATACCATAGCAACATTATAGGAGATATTTCAGCATGAAACTTTCAACTCGCAGCCGTTACGGGGTCAGGGCTCTCCTTGAGCTTGCGATTGACTATGACAAAGGGCCTCTTCAGATAAAGACTATCGCGGAAAGAGAAAAGATATCTAACAAATATCTTGAACAGCTTATTGCGATTCTCAAGGCATCCGGGCTCGTTACTTCTGTCCGGGGCCCAAAAGGCGGCTACATGCTCGCACGCCCGCCCAAGGATATTCATTTAAGCGAGGTATTCAAGGTGCTCGAAGGGCCTATCACTGTATTCGATTGCCTCGTGGATAAAGAAGCGTGCACCCGGTGCGGCGACTGCTTAACAAAAAAGGTGTGGCTCAATATGCAGAATGCGATCAATAATGTACTTGATTCGGTTACGCTCCAGGATATGGCTAACGATGCTGGAAAGCATAAGGAGTCCGTTAAGAGTTAAATGGAGGGAACATGGCTGTTCTGAGTGACATTACAATGGCTATCGGATGTACGCCGCTGATAGCTATAAAGAATATGGCCCCTGCGGGCACAAAAATTCTCGCCAAATGCGAATTTTTCAACCCGTGTTCATCGGTTAAAGACCGCATCGCGACAGCGATGATCGCTGATGGCGAAACAAAGGGCCTGATCAAACAGGGTACCACGATAATAGAACCCACTTCCGGCAACACCGGTATTGGGCTCGCTTTTGTTTGCGCAGCTAAAGGCTATAAGCTTGTCCTTACGATGCCTGAATCCATGAGTGTCGAACGCCGCAAAGTCCTTGCAATGCTCGGCGCGACAATTGTACTTACCGATGCCGCAAAAGGCATGCGGGGCGCAGTCGAAATGGCCGGCCAGATTGTTAAAGAAACGCCAAATTCCTATATGCCCCAGCAGTTCAATAATCCTGCCAACCCAGAGGTGCACCGAAAGACCACCGCCGAAGAGATATGGTATGATACCGACGGCAATTTCGATTATTTCGTTGCGGGTATCGGTACTGGCGGCACCATCACCGGCTGCGGCGAAGTTTTTAAATCCCGCAAACCGGAAATAAAGGTCGTCGGCATCGAACCTGCCGATTCCGCCGTGCTCTCAGGCGGTAAAGCCGGGCCGCACAAAATTCAGGGTATCGGGGCGGGTTTTATACCAACTGTGCTTAACCGCTCCGTTCTCGATGAGGTCATAGCTGTAACTAATGAAGACTCAATTGAAACCGCGCGTCAGATTGCTACTCAAGAAGGCATGCTGGTCGGCATAAGTTCCGGCGCAGCAATGGTCGCGGCCCTCCAGATCGCCTCTCGTCCACAAGCCAAGGGCAAAACTATAATTGTCGTTCTTCCCGACACGGGCGAACGCTATATTTCAACCGATTTGTTTAAGTGAGATTATGAACGATAAGATCCAAAACCTGGTTACAAAACTTCTCGATACCTATAAAGGTGAACATGCCGTAAATTTCATCGATGTATCGAATCTGCCCCTGCGCGACAAGATCATCGATATTCTCGACCAGCTCCTTGAACTGCTCTTTCCTGGCTACACCGGCAAGCCCGCACTTACCAGCAAAAATGTTAATTACGTCGTAGGCTCAATGCTCTGCCAGGTGCATGAAGGGTTAAGTGAACAGATCGAACGGGCATTTCGATTCGCCTGCCGTATAAAAAATTGCCCCACTTGCGACTGCCATTCCCTTGCCACGCAGGTCACGGAAGAGCTTTTAGAAAAGCTGCCCGACATCCGCCGCACGCTCCAAAAAGACGTTGAGGCTGCATTTGAAGGTGATCCCGCTGCTATGTCACTTGAGGAGATCGTGCTCAGCTACCCTTATATCACTGCTATAGGCACACACCGCGTTGCCCACGAATTATATCTCAAGGATGTGCCCCTCATCCCGCGCATCATGAGCGAATGTGCCCACAGCCTCACCGGTATCGACATACATCCCGGCGCACGCATCGGTAAAAATTTCTTCATCGATCATGGCACCGGCGTAGTCATCGGCGAAACAGCCGTAATCGGCGATAACGTCCGCATATACCAGGGTGTTACCCTCGGCGCTCTCAGTTTTCGCAAAGATGAGAACGGCCGCATTGTAAAAGGCGGCAAACGCCACCCGACGATCGAAGATAACGTGACAATTTACGCCGAGGCCACCATCCTCGGCGATATCGTCATAGGCAAAGGCTCCGTCATCGGCGGCAACGCATGGGTCAAGGATGCTGTCGCACCCGCAACAACCGTCATGATGGAAAACCCCCAACTCGTCTATAAGACCAAGAAGTAAAAGGAACGCAAACGGATTGACTTGACGACAAAACGTAAAATAAGTAACTGTTGTAAAACAAAAAATGATCAAAATGGTTTCCCGGCGAAGTCGGGATTCCTCAATTTTGAAATTTGAACTTTAATTTTGAGATCTCAAATTGACCACCGGTCGGTTTGGGTAAGGAAGTACGCTCTTGAACCCATCACTTGTTGAAAAGATCGCAAAACTCAAACGTCAGCGAAACGCGGTCATACTTGCTCACAATTATCAGATCGCAGAAGTCCAGGATATCGCCGATTTCACCGGCGACTCTCTGGGTCTTTCTATACAGGCCGCCAAAACAAAAGCAGACGTAATCGTCTTCTGCGGCGTTCACTTCATGGCCGAAACCGCCGCCATTCTCTCCCCTTCAAAAACGGTACTGCTGCCCGATTCCCATGCAGGCTGTCCTATGGCCGATATGATCACCGCCCCCCAGCTCATCGAGTTTAAAGCAAAGTACCCCGGCGCAGTCGTTGTCTGTTATGTCAACAGTTCCGCCGAGGTTAAAGCCCACTGTGACGTATGCTGCACAAGCGCAAATGCCGTCGAGATCATAAAATCGATTGACCCGGCAAAACAAATAATATTTGTGCCCGACAAATACCTCGGCTCATATGCCGCCGCAAAGACCGGCCGTGAAATAATTCTTTGGCCAGGCTATTGCCCCACCCACGCAAACATAACCGCCGAGGATATAACAAAACTCAAAATCGCCCACCCAGACGCCTTAGTCCTTGCGCACCCCGAATGCCGCCAGGAAGTAGTCGCCCTCGCCGACAAGGCCCTGAGTACCTCCGGCATGATCAAATTCGTCGCCGCAAGCCCGGCAACCGAGTTCATAATCGCTACCGAACAGGGAATAATTCACACGCTCAAAAAACAAAACCCGCAAAAGCATTTCATTATTGCCTCACAACGGGCCGTCTGCCCAAATATGAAACGCATAACGCTTGAAAAAATACTTTGGTCGCTTGAGGACATGAAATACAAGATCACTGTCGATCCTGAAATCGCCGCACAGGCGCTTAAATCAATAGAAAAAATGATATCAGTTCTGCCTTCATAAAGGATTATAAATGGATCAGTCTAAAAATTATAAACTTGAAACTCTCGCCCTCCACGCTGGTCACACGCCCGACTCGGATACTCTCTCTCGCGCGGTGCCCATCTACCAGTCAACAAGTTACGTTTTCAAAGATACCCAGCACGCAGCCGATCTTTTCGCCCTCAGTCAGTTCGGCAATATCTATACCCGACTGATGAACCCAACCACTGACGTGCTCGAAAAACGTCTGGCGGCACTGGAAGGCGGAGTGGCCGGCCTGTGCTTCAGTTCCGGTATGGCCGCTATAACAGGCGCCATTCTCACGATCGCAAAAGCAGGCCAGCACATCGTCTCATCGGCTTCGCTTTATGGCGGCACATGCACGCTCTTTACCCAGACTTTCGCAAAACTTGGCATAGAAGTCACCCTCGTTGATTCGCATAAACCCGATGAATTCAAAAAAGCCATCCGTCCCAACACAAGGCTCATTTATATAGAATCCGTCGGCAACCCGAAAAACGATGTCCCGGATTTCCGCGCCATTGCGGATGTCGCCCACGCAGCATCATTGCCGCTAATCTGTGATAACACTGTCCTTTCCCCGATGCTCTTTAGGCCATTCGAGCACGGAATAGATATAGTCGTCCACAGCTGCACAAAGATCATCGGCGGCCATGGCACAAGTATCGGCGGATGCGTAGTCGATTCCGGCAATTTCAACTGGGCTTGCGGCAAATTTCCCGAACTTACCGAACCCGACCCCAGCTATCACGGCCTCAAGTATTTCGAGCAGTTTGGCAAACTCGCATACCTGCTCAAAGCCCGTACCCAGGTCCTCCGCGACATGGGCGCATGCCTTTCTCCCTTCAATGCCTTCATGCTCCTTCAGGGAGTCGAAACGCTCCACCTGCGAGCGCCGCGCCAATGCGAAAACGCACTTGCCCTGGCCGATTTCCTTGAAAAACACCCAGCCGTGTCCTGGGTCAATTACCCCGGCCTGCCCAGCCATCCCGATTACGCGATTGCCAAAAAATATCTCACAAAAGGACAGGGCGGCATGCTCGGCTTTGGCATCAAGGGCGGCAAAGACGCAGGCGTTAAATTTATCAACTCCGTCAAGCTCGCCAGTCACCTGGCCAACATTCTTGATTCCAAAACGCTGGTGATCCACCCGGCTTCAACAACGCACCAGCAGTTGTCTGATACGGAACAGCTCGCCGCCGGCGTAACCCCAGATTTCATCCGCGTCTCCGTCGGCACCGAACACATCGATGATATAAAAGAAGATTTCAACCAGGCCCTAAAAGCCGCTCAAGCATAATTAGGAAAAAACAATGTGGGATTATACTGATAAAGTTAAAGATCATTTTCTCAATCCTCGCAATGTCGGCGAAGTTGAAAATCCCGACGGCATCGGGGAAGTCGGTTCGCTCGCTTGCGGCGATGCTTTGAAACTTACATTCAAGCTCGACGAAAATAAAAATATCAAGGATGTAAAATTCAAAACTTTCGGATGTGCCAGCGCCATCGCATCCTCATCGGCTTTAACAGAGATCATCAAAGGCATGCCGCTCGAAAAGGCCGCAAAGGTTACCAACCAGGACATAGCGGATTATCTCGGCGGTTTACCCGAACAGAAAATGCACTGCTCCGTAATGGGCCGCGAGGCACTTGAAGCCGCCATCGAAAATTATAAAACTGGCGGCAAAGCCAAGCACGAATTGCATGGCCGCGTCGTCTGTACCTGTTTCGGAGTAACAGACGAAGAGATCGAACGCGTCGTACTCGATAATAATCTCACCACCGTAGACCAGGTTACAAATTACTGCAAAGCCGGCGGCGGCTGCGGCGGCTGTAAAACCGAGATTGAAAAGATCATCGCACGCGTCCAGGGGTCAAAGGCACAGGTACCCCCTGCCGCTCCCGTTAAGCCGGGCAAGCTTACAAATATCCAAAAGATAACGCTCATCCAGCAGACCATCGATGAGCAGATACGCCCCGCCCTCCGCGCGGACGGCGGCGACATAGAATTAATTGATATCGAAGGCAACACGGTAGTCGTCGCATTCCGCGGAATGTGCGCCCAGTGCAAAATGGCCGAAGTCACCATGAAAGATGTCGTTCAGGCCAGGCTTCGCGAATTCGTTTCCGACGATATCTTCGTGGAAGAAAAAAAGGATTGATAATACGCGTTGTGGCACGGTCCATCGCAGCTAGGCCGGGTTTCACTTCCAAAGGATTAGAATATGAAAACAATTTATCTCGATAATAACGCAACAACTCGCGTCGCCGACGAAGTTCTCGCCGAAATGCAGCCGTTCTTCGCCGAACTCTACGGCAATGCGTCTTCCATGCATTCCTTTGGCGGCCAGGTAGCACACAAGATAAAAACCGCCCGCGAGCAGGTCGCTTCCCTGCTCGGCGCCGATCCTTCAGAAATAATTTTTACTTCCGGCGGGACCGAATCCGATAACGCTGCCATCATCGGAGCACTCACCGCAACCCCCAATCGCAAAAAACTCATTACCACACGCGTTGAGCATCCCGCCGTAATCGCGACCTGCCGCTCGATGGCAAATCGCGGCTATCATATCGTCGAACTCGCCGTCGATTCCAAAGGCAACCTCGACCTTGCCGAACTCGAATCCCACCTCGACGACAACACCGCCCTTGTAACGATCATGTGGGCAAACAACGAAACCGGCGTGGTATTCCCAGTGGAAAAGATCGCCGAAATGACAGCCGCAAAAGGTATCCCATTCCACACCGATGCCGTCCAGGCAGTCGGCAAGATCACGATTGACCTTTCAAAATCAGAAATCAACATGCTAAGCTTATCAGGCCACAAGCTCCACGCCCCCAAAGGCATCGGGACATTATACGTTCGCAAAGGCACCCGCATTTCACCCTTCATGCTCGGCGGTCATCAGGAAGCAGGCCGTCGCGCCGGCACAGAGAATGCCCCCGGCATCATCGGCCTGGGCAAAGCCTGCGAGATGGCAAAATCAATAATCGTTGAAGAAAACACCACCGTCCGTCAACTCCGTGATAAACTCGAAAATACCCTCCTTGCCTCCTGCCCCGATTGCCGCCTCAACGGCGATAAGGCAAGCCGCCTGCCCAATACCTCCAATATAAGCTTCGAATATATCGAAGGCGAAGCCATTCTGCTTCTCCTCGATGCCCTTGGAGTCTGCGCCTCTTCCGGCAGTGCCTGCACCTCCGGCTCGCTTGAACCTTCGCATGTGATGCGCGCAATGGGCGTACCATTCACTGCCGCCCACGGCTCGATACGCTTTAGTCTCTCACGCTACACAACCGATCAGGACATCCAGGTTGTAATCGACAACATGCCCGCCATAGTAGCGCGTCTCCGCCAGCTTAGCCCATTCGTACCAAAAAGCTGAAATGACTAATAAGAGAATATAAGCAAAGCACCGCGACCGGACATCCAGGCACAAACTATTAGGTCCAAACTCAACAAACTTTTTAAATTTGTCCTAATAATTCGCGTTTTCACACAAAAAGACCGATAAAAAACAAGAAACTTGATTCTGACTGCCCTTAAATGTATAATCACTCAGCAATCTGTCGTTTTATGGACTGCCTAAAGGAGGACAATATGGTTAAATTTAATTTTATAATGATCATCGCTCTTTGCCTGATTTCAACCCCGCTTTTGGCCGGCAATTTGGAACCCACCGCCGCCCCAGGCTCTACAATGAAACCCCTTTCCGATATCGACCCGGGAACAGCAATCAATTCACTTCCATACACAATTAATACTTCGGGGTCATATTACCTCACAGCCAATTGCACCGCCTCTTCAGGCATTCAGATAAACACTGACAATGTCACAATTGACCTCAGAGGTTTTACCCTCGACGGCAATAAGGCCGTGACGCACGCGATCACTGCTTCAAAGAAAAAAAATATTATCCTTAAAAATGGCATAATTGTTAATTGGTATGCGTGCGGACTATATCTCTACGATTCCAACAATTGCCGAATTGAAAATCTTTCATTCAGCAATATAGGGTACGCTGCTGTTGGTGCAGGCAATAATTCAATAATCCGAAATTGTGCGGTTATTAATTGCCGCAGTAACTCCTATGCAGCTATTTCAGCCGGAGTGGGCGCTGTTATTTCGGATTGCGTTGTATCTGACTGCAACTATATCGGTATCAAGGCGGACAAAGCAGTCATTTCCAATTGCTCCGTAAAAAAATGCGTGGATGTCGGCATGATGACCACAGATACTTCTACAATAAAAAACTGCTTATCGGTTTCAAATGGTGATTATGGATTGCAGGTTTCAAACGGCTCCATCGTGGAAGGCTGCACCGCAATTGGCAACACGGGATATGGTATGAGTATCTCTTCCAGTACCGCAATAAACAACAACTGCTCGTCTAACACAGGTTCAGGCATGTTCATCACAGGCACCGGTTGTCATATAGAATCAAATTCCTGCAACAGCAATACCGCATACGGTTTTTACATCAGTTCAACTTCAAATTCGGTTATAAGAAATTTTGCCCGCTTAAATACTTCTGGCGGCTACAGCGTGACTACAGGTGGTGGTGTTGCGCCTGTTACAAACACCTATTCTTCAGCTACGGAGTGGTCTAATTTCTCCTTTTAACGATGAACATGAAAACATATTTATTCATTTTTCTTGTCTTCTCATCTGCCGCAATATCGCAGAATATTGACGCTACTTATAAATACGCCTATGGCGAAAACGCAGGCTGGCTCAATTTCAAGCCTTCCCTTGGCTCCGGCGTTACAGTTACCGATTCGTATGTAACAGGCGATCTCTGGGCGGAAAACATTGGCTGGATCAGGCTCAAACCCGCCAGTTATGGCGGCGTTATTAACAATGGTTTGGGCGAACTCTCCGGCTACGCATGGGGCGAAAACATCGGCTGGATAAATTTCAACCCAACTGTCCCCGGCGACGAAATTGACGAATACCGCGTTCGCATCGACCATAACGGAAATTTCACCGGCTGGGCATGGGGTGAAAACATCGGCTGGATACACTTCTCTTCCGACTCGCCCATAGCTTACAATGTTAAAACCTCATGGATAACCTCCTGCCGTGTAGATCTCAACGATCTCGCATCATTTTCCGCCCAATGGCTCATGCCTTCGAACTACCCCATTTATCTTGAATCTGATTTCATCCATGATCGTCAAATGAATGTTAATTTCTGTGATTTCTCACACCTCGCCAGCCTCTGGATGGATTACTGCCCATACGCCTGGCCTTGGCGTGACTAAGAAATTTTCTCCACGACAATTGCATCCGCAACATCCTCCAAATTTTCATCTCACTGACGCAATTTAATTGCTTGCCGATACCGAAATACTCGGATATTATACAGGTTCTCGAAGAACAGAATTATAAAATAGTACTGTTTAAAGGAGGTCTTCGTAAGTGGCTGAAACTAATAACATCCGCAACGTCGTCCTGCTCGGCCATGGTGCCGCGGGTAAAACAAGTCTTACCGAATCAATCCTGCATAAAACCGGCGTCATCACTCGCCTCGGAACAGTGGAAGAAAAAAACACCGTATCCGATTATGATGATGAAGAAAAAAGCCGCCAGTGTTCCGTTTATGCAAGTCTTACTAACACATCTTTCTCCGGCAGACACTTGAATATTATCGATACGCCCGGCTATCCCGACTTCATCGGACCAGCCCTGCTTTCGATCCCAGCTTGCGAAATAGCCGTAGTTGTCGTCTCCGCCGCTTCGGGAATTGAACTCAACACCCGCAAGCTCTTCGAAGCCGCGACAAATGCCGGCCTTTCACGCTTTATCTGCATAAATAAGATCGATGCCGAGAATATCGATCTCTCCGAACTGCTCTCAAACATTCAGGAAACCTTCGGCTCACAGTGCCGCTGCCTCAACTTGCCCGCCGCCGATAAGAGTTTAATAGACTGCCTGCTCAATGACAAGGGCGACAGTCCACTCATGGACGTTGCCGATGCCCACACCCAGCTTGTCGAAAGTATCGTCGAAGCCGATGACGCCCTGATGGAAAAATACCTCGCTGGCGAGACGATTACAAACGACCAGATCGCCGGCGCATTTGTCAAGGCGCTGGTGGCCGGAACTGTCGTACCGATAGTCTTCACTGCCGCCCGCAAGGAGATCGGCGTCCTCGAACTCCTCGACTATATTGCAAAATACGCCCCGTCTCCGCTCCAGGCGAAACCAGCAAAACTCAAACAGGGCGAAAAGACCATTGAGATCAAGGCAGACCCCGCCGCACCACTTACAGGCCTGGTCTTCTCCACAGCTTATGATCCCCGTTCAAACATGAAATATTCATCTATCCGCATCTTCAGCGGCACACTCAAATCCGACACGAACCTCGTTAAGAACGAAGATAAAAAAGGTATCCGTCCCGGCCATGTATTCAGGTCGCAGGGGATCGAGCATAAGGAGATCGAAGCAGCGGTTGCCGGCGATATCATAACACTCTCGAAAGTTGAGGAACTCCACGTCGGAGACTTCATCGGAGATGGCCACATAACCGGTAAATTTGAAATGCTCCGTCTGCCAAGCCCGATGTACTCGCTGGCCCTCGAACCAGCGGCACGCGGTGATGAAGTGAAGATCGGAAGCGCACTCGATAAGCTAATGCAGGCCGACTCCTGCTTCAAGGTCACGCATGATCACCAAACCAAGGAACTCGTTATCTCCGGCCTCGGCGATCTCCATCTGCGAGTCATTCTCGCCAAAATAGAGCACCAGTACAAGCTTACTGTGCACACCAAGCCGCCCAAGATACCATATCGTGAAACCATTACGGCAAAAGCCGAAGGCCATTACAGGCATAGAAAGCAGACCGGCGGCGCAGGCCAGTTCGGTGAGGTATATCTTCGTGTCGAACCTGCCGAGCGGAATTCGGAACCATCGCTTCAGTTCAGTTGGGATATCTTCGGCGGGTCCATTCCAGGGCAGTTCGAGGCGCCCATTGTCAAGGGTATTCATGACGTAATGGAACGAGGCGTCGTTGCAGGCTTCCCGCTCCAGGACGTAAAAGTTTCTGTCTATGACGGCAAACATCACCCCGTAGATTCAAAAGAAGTCGCATTCCGCGCAGCCGGAAAAGGTGCGTTCAAGGAGGCCGTATCCAAGGCCAAGCCCGTCCTTCTCGAACCGATCGTCCATATTGAGATAACGATCCCACCCGAGTACGTCGGCGCCATCACCGGCGATCTCTCAAGCCGTCGCGGCCGAGTACAGGGCCAGGAAGTCCTCGCGGGCAATCTCATGGTGATAAAAGCCCAGGTCCCGCTTTCCGAAGTGGCCCAGTATAACAGCCAGCTCAAATCCGTCACTGCGGGCCAGGGATCATATTCAATGGAACTCTCACACTATGAGCCTGTGCCGCCAAATGTCCAGCAGCAAGTCGTCTCACAGTACAAGCACGAAGTCGAGGAAGAAGAAGAATAACCCCCGACGCAAAAATGTTTTTGTGGCACGGTCTAGCGCAGCTAGGCCGTGTCCTTTTTAATTTTGAAATTTGAACTTTAAATTTTGAAATCTCAAAATGACCATCGGTCAGTTTGAGTAATTATGATTTCCACGCCTTATACCCTTCTCCGCTCACCTGCCATTTGCCGCTCTTCCACTCCATGATCAAATTCCCGCCAAAAGCCGCGCCAGGCCCGTGATAAGCTTCATATATAACAAGAACCCTACCGGGTTTTATCGCATGGGTCTGTATGCTCACCAGATACCCGCCTTTGTGCCGCTCGGTATCTATTACACTTGAATCCGCTTGTTTCGCGAGCCTCCGAGAATCTTTGACTATATACCCTCGCTCCAATAGCCGCTTAACAACATCCTGCCCCATCGCATCGAAATCCATGAACCATGTAAATTCATTCGCCCCCTCCGCGATAACCCGCTCGAACACAAGCTGCCGTATCTCCCCCAGCTGGTGATTATCTGCCTTGGGCATAATCGCACAGGACCCCGCCCACACCATCACCGCCAAAACCACCAGCAATCCTAATTGCCTTTTTTTCATAGTACGCGAAAATTACCCTATAAAACCGATTCTAACAACAAATTTGTTTAAATTACCTCTTTTGGAAATAGCTCAAGAAATACCGGCCGCAATGACGACTCTATGTTATCGAACTTTTTTTTCTAAGAAGATTGTATGTACAAATTATTCGCCCTTCGTTTTTTTGCTATGACGTTTTGGGCATTGTTGCCGCTCCTTTTAACAGGCTGTTCCGATCTTGCCGTCACTCAAAGCGGCTTTTTAAAGGACTATACCGTCCTCAAGCCCTGTAAATTTGACAAAAAGTTATTCCAGGATACTCATTTATTTATTTACCAGCGTGAAGGTGTAAATTGGTCACGCTATAGCTGCGCAATTGTGGAGCCAGTAGAGATCACCGGCCCCGCCAAGTTTGTCGGCCTCAAAGCTGCCGACGAAAAGACTATTTGCCAATATCTCCGACAATCAATTATGGAATCTCTGGGCCGCAATAATTACGTCAACGTTGACCGCACAAAAACAAACGCTATCCGGGTCCGTGCCGCGGTTACCGACATAGATGTTTCCGAGCCTCTCATCAACGCCGTAACCCTTGCCGCTGTTCGTATGCCCCTGGATATAGGCGGCTCAAGCATCGAAGTTGAAATTACCGACGCCATCACAGGCCAGGTACTATGCTCAATGGCCGCTTTCGGAAATGGTAACGTTTTTCAGGTACTCCAAAGCCTTGAAAAGACTGGACAAGCCCAACTCGCAATAGACACTTGTACCCGCCAACTAGCCGAAAAAATTAAGCATGAGCCTGTAAAAATGTTCGCCGCAGCTAAACCAAACCCCGACCTTGCTCCTTTTTAGCAACAAAAAACCCCAAGGCCGAAAAGCCCCAGGGTTTAAATAATCATTAATCAATAATCATTAATCAATCTACTATGTGCCTTCCCCGCTCGAAGAAAGGTATCTCACCTGGTCCGCCGTAAGCTTATCGATATCGATCGACATCGATTTAAGCTTCGCCGTTGAGATCCATTTTTCAATCTCGATCGGCACATTGTAAACCGCGGGCTTGAGCTTCTTTGCGTTCTTGACAACAAACTCCGTCGCCATCGCCTGTGTCGCGAAAGACATATCCATCACCGACGCTGGATGCCCTTCTGCCGCCGCCAGGTTGATCAGACGACCTTCCGCCAGCAGGTAGATGCTCTTCTTGCCGACGACGAATTCATCCACGCACCGTCTCACGCCCTTGTTAACCTTCTTCGCGATCTTCTTGAGACCTTTGACATCGATCTCGATATCAAAGTGCCCCGAATTCGCCACTATCGCACCGTCATGCATCTTCTTAAAATGCTCCGGCCGAATAACATGCTTGTTGCCCGTAAGCGTCACAAACAAGTCGCCTATCGGTGCCGCCTGCGACATCGGCATTACGGCAAAGCCGTCCATCGTCGCCTCGAGTGCCTTGATCGGGTCAACTTCCGTAACGATCACGATCGCGCCCATCCCGCGTGCCCTGCTGGCAAAACCCCTGCCGCACCAGCCGTAACCGGCAACAACAACCTTCTTGCCCGCCATCAGGAAATCCGTCGCCCGGATGATCCCATCGACTGTAGATTGCCCCGTGCCATAACGGTTATCAAACATGTACTTCGTCTGCGCGTCATTGACCGCCACAACCGGGAATTTTAGTATTCCCGTGTTAGCCATCGCGCGAAGCCGAATTACGCCCGTCGTCGTCTCTTCCATGGAACCGATGATCCGCGCCGCATCCTTTGGCCTGCTCGTATGCAGCACGTTCACAAGGTCCGCACCATCATCCATCGTAATAACAGGCTTGGTGTCAAGCGCCTGGTTGAGATGCTTATAATATGTATTGCGATCCTCGCCGCAGATGGCAAAAACCGGTATACCGAAATCCTTCACAAGCGATGCCGCCACATTATCCTGCGTCGATAGCGGATTTGACGCACAAAGGCAAACATCCGCCCCGCCCGCCTTGAGAGTTCGAACCAGGTTGGCGGTCTCCGCTGTCACATGCAGGCAGCACGCAACGCTCTTGCCTTTCAACGGCTTGGTTTTTTCAAACCGCTCGCGTATCTGAGCAAGCACAGGCATATCGCCATCAGCCCACATGATCCGTTTTTTGCCTATCCCGGCAAGTTTCATGTCTTTGACATCATGCTTCATCTAAGAGTCCTTTCATATTTAAACATCAGACCCGCCCGAAAGGCAAAGCCCGTAAACCCGCGATTATAAACCCCAAACCACCCCCCAAGCAATCCAAATATGCAAAGGCATTTTGTTAGACGCTCTAAGAACCCAAAACTCGTGATTGCAGCAGTTTTAATCGGCGACCATCACTTCAGACGCATGGTACCGCCCGGCCGCACAAAGCTTAAAATCAATTTCTTTACCGAAATTCTCAAACGCCCCCCGCACCGCCCCGATCGCCAGCTCTTCCGTATTCCTCTGATGGCTCAAATGCCCCAGCATCACCGCCGTAGGCGCAACTCTGCGCCCCAGCCGCATATTGAACAGCATCTCCGCTGTCCGCCCGTTTGGCATATGAAATCTGCTCGCGTAATTCGGATGTTTTGCCAAAAGTTTAAGATCGTGATTTGCCTCGATGAATATTATATCCGCCTCTGCCATGTGCATATCTATATGCGTGCCGGTTGTAAAATCCGTCGCAGCGAATATCCGCCCCCCGCCGGCAACCGATTCAATTACAAAACCATAAGTCGGATGCAGCGGCTCATGCCTCAACTCCACCGGTGTTATCACCAAATCCCCTATCGTAAACGCCGCGTTTACAAACGTCTCAAGCCGCAATTCGCCGAAGTTGTAGCCGTTGAAATGTTTTTCCGCAAGCTGATGGATGCACTTTTCATGCACCCGCACCTCAATGCCGTATTCCTGTGCCCACCTCAGCGATGAATAATTAATATGATCACTATGCGTATGCGAAACAAGCAGCGAATCCAGCTCGAAATTCTCCCCCAGGTGCCCCGCCAACAGTTCCTTGCATCGCTTGACGGAATGTATCCCGCAATCGATCATTACCCGCGTAGTCCCGGACCACACAAGCAGGCAATTTCCGCTCGAACCGCTGATTATAGACTTAAAGCTGATCATTCTTGGGCATAGCTTAAGTCATACCCGTGCCAATTGCAACCCGATCCTCACCCGTTTTGCCCCATTGCTCACAGGTTTGTACATACCAGCAAGACTATTCTTTCACTCTCGTAACATAAAGCCCTGTGCGCGTATCCACCCGGATCAATTCCCCAAGTTTCACAAACGCGGGCACTTGCACCACAGCACCAGTTTCCAGCGTAGCGGGTTTTGTCTGAGCCTGCGCAGTCGCCCCCTTGATTTCCGGCATTGTATCGACAACTTTCAGATCAACCGTATTCGGCAGCGAAACGATGATCGGCTTGTCTTCGAAAAGGTCTAAAACGACCTGCATGTTTGGTTTAAGATATTTTTTGCCGTCGCCGAAAGCATCGTCGTCTAAGGTTATCTGGTCAAACGTCTCCAGGTCCATTAGCACATGCTCGCCCCCTTGCGAATATAGGTACTCGTAAGGCTTTTTCTGCAGTTCCACTTCTTCAAGGTTTTCCTCAGAACGGACCCGCAAATTCTGCGTAAGGCCATCCATTATGCCCTTGATTTTCATCTGATAGACAGCCCCGCCCTTGCCGAGCTTGACATGTTCGAAATCTACTATGGTGTACAGTTTGCCCTCGACCTTGATGGCCTGGCCCTTTTTCATTTCAGTTGCTTTCATACGCCGATCCTAAAAAATTATAAGTGCCTAAATATCGCAAATTTAAGAGATTTTGTCAAGCAGCGTCAATTTGAAATGAATGAGAAAAGTAATTGGGGAACCAGGATTCGGACCTAGACTAACTGCTCCAGAGGCAGTTGTGCTACCATTACACTATTCCCCAGTAACTATCGTAATTACTGAATTTAACTATTTGCCCAAAAAGCAATGCCTCTTATCCGAGCAAATTTTCGCCTACTTTACATCCCAATCGCCGCTAATGCAAGAGCAAATTGACCTATTTACTTTTCCTGAATAGCCTCAGCGGCCCCAGGTAGTGCCACTTAAGGTAATTATCCGACGCCGGCGGCAAAAGGTCCCGCACCCAGCGAATATCCTCCACGGAATAAAACGCACCGGGATCTTTGTCGCGTATTATTTCAACCACCCTGTCAAAATCTTTCCGCCGAACGATTGTAAATATAACCTGCACTGGGCCAAATAGCCCATTACCATTAAAATATGTAACGCCGAACCGGTTTTCTTTTAAAGTTTTTATCAGCCCCGGCGAACTCTGGTCGGTTATGATCCTGAAGATCAGGTTGCCAACCGAAAGCTTGCTTTCTATAAGTATCCCAACGTAATTACCCGTCGCAAACCCACTTGCGTATGCGACGTAATTGACCCAGTTGGTGAGATGGCTCATTATTTGCCCGATAGCGAGAAGCCATATGAGCACTTCAAAAAAACCCAGCACCGGCGCGATGTACCGCATCCCCTTGGAAACAAATATTATACGAATTGTACCTATTGTCACATCGCAAATACGGGCACAAAAGATCAGCACTGGAATAATATAACTAAGCCCGGCCTCATCCATGGCGCCTCAGCTTTCCTCAAGTTCGGTCTTCATCGAGAGAAATTTAAGCATATCCCGCAACGAAATAATCCCCGCAAGCCTGCCCTCATCGACTACCATAAGACGCGACACCTGCAGCTGGTTCATTTTGCCCAGTGCCGCCATAGCATCCATTTGCGGACTAACAGTATTTGTTTCACCACACTGCTGTGTTATATCCCGAACTGTCTTGACAGGCCAATTCACCCGCGGGATCGAACGAACGTTTTTCACCGTAACACACCCGATAAGCCTTTCTCCGCTTACCACCGGGTACATATTATGATGATATTTATAGATCACCTTATCAACCATGTCTTCCACTGTCATATCAGGCTCAACTGTAACTACCTCGCGCTTCATAAATTTGGTAACCGGCCAGCCACCCAGGCTCTCACGGATCACGATCTGCTGGTATGACATATTGGCCGCGTTCTTGAGAAAAAGCCCGATCAGAAAATACCACATGCCACCGATAAAATTTGAACTTATAATCGAAACCACTCCAAATACAATTAGCACGATACCCAAACTCGAACCAAATCCGGAAGCGACCTTGGTAGCCCACCGGATATTCCCTTTCCAATACCACAATATCGATCTCAGCACCCGCCCGCCGTCCAACGGAAACCCCGGTAGCAGGTTAAACACCACAAGCACCGCATTTATAATCGCCAGATACCCAAACACCGCCCCTATATAGCCCGGCCATGCGTTATGCCGTGCTGCGACAGAAATGATGTAAAACAGTATCGATAGCCCAACGCTCGAAGCAGGACCCGCTATCGCCATAAGAAATTCCGCCTTGGGGCTTGGCGGCTCCTCAGACATTTCCGCCACACCGCCGAAAATAAAAAGCGTGATCCCCTTCATGGGCAGCCCATATCGCTTGGCAACCAGCGAATGACAAAGCTCGTGAAATATGATCGAAACAAAAAGTCCAGCCATGCCCCCAATACCCATTAACCAGTAAGTCAAACCCGAAAATTGCGGATTTTCAGCCGGCGGGTAATAGGTCGGAAACAACCCCTTCGCAAGCGACCACGTTATCAGCACAGCTATGATGATCCAGCTTATATCGATCCGCACCGCGAACCCGAACATTTTGAACAGCGTTATGGTTTTACCGAACATCCCGCACCCCTTTCACGATCATGTTTTCATTGCGTCGAGCGTAATCTCTTCCATGCTCCGCCCCGTCATAGCGGACATAGGTTTCTCTTCAAGAATATCCCAACCGGGCCTTGCAAGCGCATCCTTCGTTTTTATTAACAGCCATTGCGGTTGTTTTCCCGCAAGGCGCGTTTTGATAAGTGCAAATGCCCCCCGTAGCTTAGTGCCTTCGAGCCAAATCTCAATTCGGCCATTTTCCAGGCTTTGGCCCATTGATATCTCCGCCCCGTCAGCATCCACCTTGAGATTATAATATTTACCCCTGTCCCACACCATCACTGTCCCCCCGCCGTATTCTCCTAGAGGTATCGTACCCTCGAACGAAGCGTAATCAAGCGGATGATCTTCCGTCTGCACTGCCAACCGCTTTTCCTTCGGGTCCATTGATGGCCCTTTGGGAACAGCCCACGAAACCAGCACGCCCTCGATCTCCAGCCGAAAATCCCAGTGAAGCCTCGAAGCCGCATGTTCCTGGATCACAAACTGCCGCCCCGTTGTTGACGGCTTAACTTTATGCCCCGCCGGCTCAGCTGTCTTGCTGAAATCCCGCTTTTTACGGTAGGTTTTTAACTTCTCCGCCTTGGCCATAGTATCCCCACATTCTTAAACGATATATTAACACAGATTTGAGCGATTTTAAATAATCAAAATCTCCGCTTCTGTTCTAGTTTTCCAAGGGATAAGCCTGTCTTCTTTTGTATTTTGGATTTTACTGCTTGGTATTTGTTTCGGATTTCGAATTTAGCGCTTCGGATTTCCGGCGCAGGCGTCACCACTTTTTAAAAACAAAGAACACCGCTAAAATCATCATCCCGAACCCGACTATATAATTCCATTTCAGGTCCTCCCGCAGGTATAGGATCGAAAACCCGCAAAAAACCACCAATGTTATCACTTCCTGTATTGTTTTAAGCTGGGCCGTCGAGAACTGGTATGAACCTATCCGGTTGGCAGGCACCTGGAAACAGTATTCAGCAAATGCGATTAGCCAGCTGATGATAATGACTTTAAACAGTGGTGAACTCTTGAACCTCAAGTGCCCATACCACGCGAACGTCATGAAAATATTGGAGACAACTAAAAGCAATATCGCCTGCATAGGATTACTTCCAAATATAAAGCAAATATCCTACGGCATGGCCCGATTTTGTCAAGACGTGCGCATTAGAGCATTTATTGAAGAACTTTTCTAGCTTACGAACTGGGCATGGCTCATATTCGATGCAGCCTTGCCTTCGGCCGGTGCGTTGTACAAACGTTGGGTCGGATAAGCGAATTCGATGTCCTCGCATAATGCAAAGGCAGTGAGAATATCTTCCCACAGATCGTTTTCAACCAGTCGCTTTTCACGCAGCTGGCAAACAAAACGCAGCGATAGCTCGACCCCGCTTTGCTTGACAGCGGTAAATATCTCTAACCGCGAAGAATCATAGCTGATATTAACCTGCTTTGATGGGTCTTTATCATGGGCCTGGGCGGTTTTGAGCATATCCTGCGCATTCTGGCGGGCGATATTCTTGAGTATCTCTTTTGCCTTTGCCCAGTTGCTCTCAAACGTGATTACAAGCGTTATCTCATCCCAGATAAAATCCAGCCCTTTGCTGAAATTCGCCAGCGTCTCGCTGAATATTTTACTGTTTGGAATGTGCAGCACCCGCCCGGTGGTCTGATCTGATCCAGACCAGCTCGAAATTTCCATTACCGAAAATTCCAGCAGCCCAAGTTCAACCACATCCCCCGCCGTCGTGCCAACCTGGATCCGGTGACCGACTTCAAACGGCTTTCTTGCGATGATCGTCAGCCAACCCGCGATATTGAGAATCAATTCCTTAAGCGTTATTATCAACGCTGCCAGCGTCAAACCCACAAACAGGCTCAACGATTCGAAATCCGCAAACCATGTATAGCTCATTAACGTAATCGCCATAAAAACTATGCCGCAGTTTACCGCTTTTCGCCAGTCATTAAGGATTAGTGAATTGCCCACACGCCTCGTAACGATCCTCAACAGCAGTACACGAATCAATGCCAGTGCAAACAAGAGCACTATGCTCGTAAATAATCTTTGCTGTACCACCGGGCTTATGCCCAGATTCTGATATATGATGCTGCTTATGTTTTTCATGATGTATTATCCTGTATACTTTTTCGGCAATTATCCGTCCCTTCTTGATAAATAACTACAACCTTGCATAAGCCCAAATATCCCGCTATTATATGGAGCATAAACAAAAAGAAAGAAAACCGTACTAAGTTATGGATAACAAAGAATTTACGCATTTGCATCTGCATACGCAGTACTCGCTTCTTGACGGGGCTATCAGTTTCGACCGTCTCTTCAAAAAATGCGCCAAAACCGGCATGAACGCAGTAGCCATGACCGACCACGGCAATATGTTCGGCGCTATAGAATTCTACAACGACGCCCGAAAAGCAAATATCAAGCCCATTATCGGGATCGAAGCTTATATTGCCCCCGGCTCCCGGCTCGACAAAAATAAATCCAGTATTTCCGATGCGGCATATCACATTGTGCTTCTCGCTAAGGATATCGCCGGATACAAAAATCTGCTCAAGCTCTCCAGTATCGGCTATACCGAAGGCTTCTACTACCGGCCCAGGATCGATAAGGAAGTCCTGAAACAATTCAACGAAGGACTGATATGCCTCAGCGCCTGCGTCAAAGGCGAAGTCGGCGCAGCCGCCGCCAATGGCGATCTTGTCGGCGCAATGGCATCTGCCCAGAGCTATCTCGACATTTTCGGCCCCGAGCGTTTTTTCATAGAGCTCCAGCACCATCCCGATAGCGATCTGCCCGATACCCGCCAGCAGCTCGCCGATATAGCCAATAAACTCGGCCTTGGCCTTGTAGCCACAAACGACAGCCACTTCGTCGACGAAGATGACTGGGAAGCCCACGGAGTCCTCTGCGCCATAAGCACCGGCAAAACCGTAAACGACGCCGACCGCATGCTCTATCCCAAAGGCGTCTTCGTCAAATCACCCCAGCAGATGCGCGAAATGTTCACCCCCTGGCCAAGTGCCTGTGATAATACAAAGCTCATCGCCGATATGTGCAACGTCGAGCTTGATCTTAAAGCCCGCCACGCCCCGGTATACAGACCCGAAGATAAAACCAGCCCTGAAGATTTTCTCACTGCCCGCGTCTATGAAGGCGCAATAACCCGTTACGGCAAGATTACCCCGGAAATAAAAGCCAGGATCGAACGCGAACTTGACGTGATCAAATCCAAAGGCTTCGCGAGTTATTTTCTTATCGTCTGGGATTTCTGCAATTATGCCAGCCACAACAGCATCCCCGTCGGCGCAAGAGGTTCCGGAGTCGGCACCATCGTCGGCTACTGCCTTGGCCTTTGCAATGTAGACCCGATACGCTACGACCTGCTCTTTGAGCGTTTCATGGATCCCGAACGTAACGAGATGCCCGATATAGACATAGACATGTGCCAGGATGGCCGCGCAAAGGTCATCGAATACGTTCGCAAAAAATACGGCCACGTCGCCCAGATCATCACGTTCGGCACCATGAAGGCAAAGGCTGTCATCCGAGACGTCGCCCGTGTCCTTGCCGTTCCACTCTCCGAGGCCGACCGACTCGCCAAACTAATACCCAATACCCTCAATATCACTCTCGAAGATGCCCTCCAGGCCGAACCGGAACTGAAAAAGCTATACGATGAAAGCGAACTTTACCGCAAAGTCATAGACATCGGCCAGAAGCTCGAAGGCCTCGCAAGGCACGCCTCCGTGCACGCCGCCGGCGTCGTCGTCGCCGACCAGGACCTAACCGATTTTGTCCCGCTTTATAAGTCCGCCGATTCCGACGACCTCGTCACGCAGTTCGAAGGCCCCACGGTCGAAAAAGTCGGCCTGCTTAAAATGGACTTTCTGGGCCTGCGCACCCTTTCCGTCCTCGAACGCGCAAAGCACTGGGTCAAAGACCTCCACGGCATCACAATAGACCTCGAAAAGATCGAGATGAATGACCCCAAGGTCTTCGAGGTATTCTGCAAGGGAAACACAAAAGGCATATTCCAGTTTGAATCCGGCGGCATGCAGGATCTCCTTATGAAAATGCGGCCCGACCGCGTCGAAGACCTCATCGCCGCAAACGCCCTCTACCGCCCCGGCCCAATGCAGCTCGTCCCCGACTACATCGAACGCAAGCACGGCGGCAAATGGGAAGTCCCCCACCCCATCATGAAGGAAATCCTCGAAGAAACCTTCGGCATCATGGTCTACCAGGAACAGGTCATGCGTATCTGCAACCGCCTGGGCGAAATCCCCCTGCGGCAGGCATATACCCTCATTAAGGCCATCAGCAAAAAGAAAATCGACACCATCGCCAAGGAACGCGAACGTTTCATAGAAGGCTGCAAAGAAAAAGGCCTCACCGGCGAGCAGGCAAACGATATTTTCGAATTGATCGAGCGTTTCGCCGGCTACGGCTTCAATAAAAGCCATTCCACGCGATACGCCTTCATCGCCTACCAGACCGCATATATGAAGGCCTACTGGCCCCTCGAATACATGGCCGCCCTGCTCACCTACGAAAGCGGCTTCATGGATAAGGTCGTCGAATACATCGAAGAAGCCCAGAAAATGGGTATCAAGATTTTCCCGCCCGATATCAACGAAAGCTTCAGCGATTTCACCGTCGTCTATGAAAACGGCGGCCAGAACCGTGACAGCGGCTACATCCGTTTCGGCCTCGGCGCCGTCAAAGGCGTCGGCGATAAAGCCGTCGAACAGATAATCGCCGCTCGCGAAAAAGTCGGCCGCTTCAAAAACATATTCCACTTCTGCGAAACTGTCGACCTCCGCTGCGCAAACAAAAACGTCAGCGAAGCTCTTATAAAGGCAGGCGCCTTCGATAAATTCGGCGGCCACCGCGCCCAGCTCCTCGCCGCTCTCGAACGCGCTATGGTCTCCGGCCAGTCCCTCCAGTCAGATAAGCTCAAGGGGCAGTTCAACCTCTTCGGCGGCCCCGCGGCAGCAGAAGAAGAAGCCAAACAAGGCCACAGCCTCCCCGAAATCAGCCCCTGGCCAGAACTCATGATGCTCGCGTTTGAAAAAGACGTGCTCGGCTTCTACGTCACCAGCAATCCGTTAAGCAAGCACGCGATGGATATCAACGCATACTCAAATGTACACGTCTCCGAACTTGGCCAGTCCCGCGACGGCCAGGAAGTCATCATCGGCGGCATGATCACAAAGATCCGCAACTCCGTCACAAAAACCGGCCGAAGCGCAGGCTCAAAAATGGCCGTCTTCATCCTCCAGGACCTCACCGGAACCTGCGAAGTCGTCCTCTTCCCCGAATCGCTTGCCAAAAACGAAATGGCACTGGAACTCGACCGCATCGTTTTTGTCCGCGGCAAAGTCGATTGCCGCCGCGAACTGCCGAACATCATCGCAAATGAACTTATTACCATCGAAGAAGCAGGCGACAAACTCGCCGCAAAAGTCCGCATCACGCTCGATTCCGCAAGCATAAATGAACAAAAAATATCACAACTCCGCGCCCTCTGCGGCGTACATAAAGGCAAAAGCCCGGTTTTCGTAACAGTAGTCACGGAAAAGGGAACACGTATCCAGACAGCACTGGACAGGAATTATGCTGTCCGCGTTGACGGTGAATTTTGCCGCAAATTCGAAGATATCTTCGGGGCCGGCGTTCTTGAACTTTGCAGATAGGCATTTTTAAAATGATAAATGTAATCAGTATTCTCAAAAACAGATGGCCCGAAATACTTCTCATCATGGGTCTCGAAGCAGCGGCTACTTACACCATGCTCCAGTTCCCCATGACGAACGAACCCACAGCCGCCCAGCTTTCAACTCTTCCTTACGCGGCCCTGCTGTTCGTCGTATTCTGGACTGTGGCCAATCTCCTTCGCCTCGGCCTTATGCGCACCGCCTTTACCGATGGCCCAATGACCTACGATCCCTGGCACCTCGTCAAGATCGGCTATCACTATTTCTGGCGAATGGTCGGTTTCTCAATAATTATAGCCGCAATTACCGCAGCTGTCGTCCTGGGCTTAATGGGATTAGCAAATTGGACTATGGGCAATTCCTCCCCTGCCATGATGAGCCTTTGCATGATAGCTGCAACCACCCTGCTTGTAAAACCAACCATGTTCGGCCCCGCAAGTATCGTTGTGCTCGATTGCCCAATTATGAACGCACTTGGCTTAACAAGGCTCCTCAAGCTCCTCGGCTCGCCGCAGATGCTTGGCCTCTTCCTTATCCTCCAGGGATTTGCCGTAGTGAATGTCTTCATGCCCCGCCTCCACGAAACTTATGAGCAGTGGATCAACGCCGGTTTTGCCCTTGTAGCTAGCTTGATCAGCATCGCCGCCTACCTCCAAGCCGTCAAATATGTCGCCGCCGTATATATCAACCTGCCCGAACAACCAGCAGATACTGCCGATAATGATAGCAACCCCATCGAAATGGATAAAAAGTGAAATTTGCGGCCAAAAGATCAAAATGGTTTCCGGACGAAGTCGGGTTTCCTCAATTTTAAAATTTGAACTTTAAATTTTGATTTTTCAACCCGTAACTCGTAAACCGCAACAACAAAAGTAATGGAATACTTATGAGCAATGTATTACAGAAAAAGATGGCCGGCCGATTCATTGTCCTTGACGGCCCGGACGGCTGCGGCAAAAGCACCCAGTCCGCCATGCTCGCCCAGTATCTCCAGGCCGCCGGCGTACAAACCGTCTCCTTCCGCGACCCCGGCACAACCGCCATCGGCGAAAAGATCCGAGAGATACTCCTCAACCCCGCCCACGACCAGATGGACCTCCGCACCGAAGTCCTTCTGTATATGGCCGCCCGCGCCCAGCTGTGGACCGAATGCATCGCTCCCGCCCTCCAGCAGGGCAAATGCGTCATCCTCGACCGCTGGCTCTCCAGCACCTGCGCATACCAGGGCTACGCCGGCGGTTTCGGCATCGATAAAGTCATAAACCTCGCCTGCTGCTCGCTCGAAAGGCTCTGGCCTGATATGACACTGATATTGGATGCCGACCTGACCACATCCACCAAACGCCTCAAAAACATCCCCGACCGCATGGAACAAAAAGGCGAAGATTACCACCAAAAGGTCCGCCAGGGCTTCCTCGAATTCGCCACCATCAACAAACACCACATAGTCGTAATTAACGCCCTTCACCCCATTGAGGAAGTCCACACCCACATAAAAGACATTATAAACAACGCCGATTTCCGTGGCACGGTCTAGCGCAGCTAGGCCGTGTTCCTAACCACTAACCACTAATCACTCACTGACCACTGACCACTGACTACTGACCACTGACTCTTTTTAGCACCACAACCTGCAATATCGCAACTCCCATTATCATCACGATCAGCACCATCGGTACCGTTAAAAAGCCGAACCTGTCCGCCAGCGCCCCAGCCATGATCGGCCCGGCAACTCCGCAAATGCCCACAACCGTCTCATTAATAGCTACATACCTCGCCCTGCGACGAGG
>Ga0079306_1000277_pt1 | contig 53738 bp, 39 predicted proteins | sample Methanotroph_Enr_FD_79181 | JGI IMG/M metagenome (GOLD analysis project Ga0079306, IMG submission 79181) | Enriched soil microbial communities from Old Woman Creek wetland in Ohio, USA - Methanotroph_Enrichment_5 | ecosystem: Environmental > Terrestrial > Soil > Wetlands | place: USA: Ohio... | reverse complement strand
GTCATGTGAAGGTTATTCGGTGGTCATTCGATTGTCATTCAATAGTTATTCGTTGACCATATTTGTTTTTCTGTATATAATTTATTTGCATTTTTTTGAAAAAGTTATTCATGTTCAGCTGTTTTCCGGATTTCAGATTTATAGCGTTTAAAAAAGAAAATCATTACGGCTATTCCGGTCAGGATCAAAAAAGCCGAAATAAATTCAGCCTGGGTAAGCTGAAACCCAAGCAGGTTGTATTTGTGATTGATCCTGATCTTTTCGATCCAGAATCGTTCGGCTCCGTTTAAAATCATAAAGAGCCCGAAAAGTACAACCGGAGCTTTGATCCTTTTTCGCATGACCCATAAAATGCCGAACAAGATAAACGAAAAGATTGATTCATATAGAGATGTGGGAAATACCGGGTTATCCAGAACCATGCAGTTTGGCCCAAGGCAACCGGCGATAGGCACACCCTGGTTGGCCACATTGTGCGGATAATTGGAAGCCCAGAGCCAGTCGGGTAACCATGCCAGCCAATGGGGCTGGGACAGCGTATTAACTATTCCCCAGCATCCGTCGCCTGAAAAATGGCAACCCAGCCTTCCCACAGCATACCCGATCATGATAACAGGTGCCGAAGAGTCAATCACTTGCTTCCAGTCAAGCCTGATCACTCTCATATAAAACAGCAGGACTATGACCGTTACGATAAAGCCACCATAAAAGGTTAACCCGCTGAATGAGATCAGGCTGTGAACCGGGTCGTGAAGAAAACTGCTGAAATTGTCAAAGATGTCAAACAATTTGGACCCGATAATGGCAGAAACTATTGCCACGATCATAATATTCCAGGTATTCTCATAGGGGTGTATAATTTCTTCCTGATCCTGATCTTCAATCTTTTTAGCTGAAAAAAGTGTATAAAAATGGTAGGTTAACGATACTATAAAAATGATGAGCAAAGCAACTATACTCCCTTTTCCTGACACAACATACTTTTGCGGATTTGCGGCAAACTCATGGTAATTGAAGATGATTCCAAAAAATTTCCAGCCGATAAGTGAGGATATAATCAGTCCGGTAATGAATTCGAACCAGCTCGCTGGCTTGTTGGGATGTATTGTATGCGTTCTTGGAAAAAGCAGCCCTTCTTTCTCTTTTCTTTTCAGTTCGGCACGAAGTATAAATCCTCCGGTGGCAAATGCGAGAGCCAGGAAAAAGCCATAGGTCTGTATGGGCAAGTCAATCTGGCTTCCAAGCAGGTGGTTTATAAGATCGGATAACTTGGGAAACATGTAGGAGCAGGGGTTAGGTCCCGATAGCTATCGGATGGGATTTATAATTTAGGTAGAGTGGGGGTAAGGATAACAGAGTTGTGAGCAGGCGAACAGGCAGCAATAGTGACAAGGATAGTATCTGAGTTACTGAATCTGGTAGAACATTTTTTTGTTTTTATAAGAAACAAAGTTAAAGCCAGCATGGAATTACTGCAGAAATTCAATGCTACAGGTATCATCGTCATTCGTAGCAATAATCTTCACTGGGGTGATATGGTTTATAAGTGATGCATCGAAAGGAGTACGCACTTTTACATAATTACCGGTAAAACCGTGCATAAACCCGTTGATTTTGTCCGATTCCCACAATACTTCGGCTCTCTGACCGATTTGCCGGGCGTAAAAATGGTTCTTTTTTAACTCAGAAAGTTCATGCAACAATTGACTACGACGTCTTTTTTCACGTTCGTCAACTTTATCTTCCATCAGCAGGGCTTTAGTGCCGGGGCGTTCGGAATAACTGAACACATGCAGATAGCTTATATCGAGGCTTTTAATAAATTCAAATGCATCCTCAAAATCTTCGTCCGTTTCGCCCGGAAAACCAACAATTACGTCAGCCGCGATGCAAGCTTCCGGCATTAACTCCTTAATGTGCTTCACCCTGCCGGCAAACACTTCACGAAGGTATTTGCGTTTCATAAGCTTTAAAACTTTGTCGCTCCCACTTTGCAGGGGAATATGAAAATGCGGAAGCAGTTTCCAGGAAGCCGAAACAAGCTCAATAATATCGTCGTTGAGCAACTCAGGTTCGATGGATGAGATCCTGATCCGGTCGATTCCATCAAGAGCGGCTAGTTGCCTGAGCAAGTCTAGAAAAGTTTCATTATTTTGCTGTCCGAAATCACCGATATTAACTCCGGTGAGGATGATTTCTTTCAATTCGGTAGCCGCGATTTCACGGGCTACTTTCATGGTGTTTATAACACTCTCGCTCCGGCTGCGCCCACGCATGAATGGAATGCTGCAATAGGTGCAGAAATAATCGCAACCATCCTGCACCTTGAAAAACGATCGCGTACGATCGCCGATGGAATAGGAAGGAATAAATTCCCTGGTTCTGTTTATATCCGTCACAAAGGATTCATGATGTCCATACGCATGAATTTCAGTACTTTGGCTTTTAATAACTTCTCCCAACCGGAATTTATCCTGGTTGCCAAACACCCAGCTGACTCCTTCCATATTGCTGAACATATCAGGGTTAGCCTGAACCGCACAACCAATTACTGCAACCCGTGCTTCCGGATTGCGTTTATGAGCTTGTTTTACAGCCGTTTTACATTTTTTTTCTGCCACAGCGGTAACGGAACATGTATGAACTATATAGAAATCAGCTTGTTCATCAAAATCAACTACTTCAAAATCATCCATTCCGAATTGCCTCGAAATAGTGCTTGTTTCAGAGAAATTAAGTTTACAGCCTAAAGTATGGAATGCAATACGCTTTTTAGGAATCATTGGGCAAAGGTAAGAAATTTGAGTATTAAGGCGTTAGAGTTTCAGGGTTTCAAAATTCCGGGGTTACTACCGAATGACTCTTAACTCTCAGCCATTAATCATTAACCATTAACCATTAACTTCTTCTCCCTCCACTGGCTGTATTGCTGAAGCAGAATGCCTGAAACTATGATGATCAGTCCGGCAATCGTTGAAAGCAGGATTTTTTCACCTACAAATATTGAAACCAGTATCAGTGATATAAACGGAGAAATATACACAAGGTTTGAGATACGGGCCGTATTGGGTGAACGGTGAAGCGCCTTCAGCCATAAGACAAATGTAAGCCCCATTTCGAATATCCCTATATAAACTCCCCCTGCAAACCCTTGCCAGGGAGGAAATATGATTTTGTTTGTAATCACGCAGTAAATCAGTATATATAGGAAACCAAACGCAAAATTAAGAAACATTTTAGGAACCGCTTCGCGGCTGTCTTTCATATTGAGTATCCAGAAAGATGCCCAGAACAAGGCACTGCCCAGCGCCAGGGAAACCCCGACCGGATCTGAGAAATGTATGTCGTTAAAATTCCCGTGTGTTGCAATAATCACCGTACCGGCAAAACTCACCAGGATAGCTAGGATACTTAGAATAGTGATGTGTTGCTTAAGGAAAATAATGGAGAAAATCACCAGCATAAGCGGCCAGATGTAATTTAGTGCAACTCCTTCCTGGGCCGGAATCCGCCGGTAAGCCTCAAAAAGAACCAGGTAATAGAGAAGGGGATTGAACATCCCCATGGCAGCTGAATTGCCCCATTGTTTGGTAGTGATCTGGTTGAACCTGAATGGAATTCCGGTAACCCGTATCTGGATACCCAGAAACACAAATGCAGTGCAGGAAGCGATTAGTAAAAGCATGGCCGGGCTTGTATAACCAAGCGTAAGCTTAAAGGCCGAGCCCATGGTGGACCAAAAGAGTATGGAAATTACAGCCAGTGGTAAGGCTCCGGTTTTTTTAGCTAGCATGCCCGATGAATTGTTGCCATAAAAGTACATCAAAAGTTTACAAGCGGAAATAGAAATAACTACTGTAGTAACATAGTTAATAAATAATATGTATATTGCTTATTGACAGATTATTATACTAATATATATATTTCACGAAAAACTTGCATAGCAAGTTTAAGTTAGTAATTTTGCCCCTTCTTTTTCGGAACGTATTAAGCGTTTTAACATCTGGATTAAATAAGATACTTCTAAATAGAATACCCGAGGATTACATGTCTGATCCTGAAAATTGTAATTGTAAATAATATCAAATGAATTTTTTATGAAAAAATTAGCTGTAGTCGCGTTTGGTGGAAATGCTCTTCTCCGCGGAGACCAGGTTGGAACCATCGAAGAACAGGAAAAAAACGCACTGGATACTTGTGAACGACTTCTCACTCTTATCGACAGGGATTATAATGTTGTTCTGACACACGGAAACGGTCCGCAAGTCGGTAATATTTTACTGGCAAATGCTGCCGGCAACCAGGTTTATAATCTGCCTGAAATGCCACTCGATATCTGTGTTGCTTATTCACAGGGTTTTATTGGGTATATCCTGGAGCAACAAATGCGTAATGTACTTCGTGCCCATGACCTCGACCGGGATGTTATCACTATTATAACCCAGGTGCTTGTCGATCGGGATGATCCTGCTTTTGAAAATCCGATCAAACCCATTGGCCCTTTTTACACCAAAGAAATTGCGGAACGAACCACTGCTGAGAACGGAAGCATTTTTACAGAAGATCCCCGCGGACGCGGATGGCGCAAAGTTGTGGCTTCGCCCAAACCTCTGGTGATCAGCAACCAGCGTTCCATTGAACGGATAGCACGCGACGGGCAAATCGTGATTGCAGTCGGAGGTGGCGGTATTCCTGCTTTTTACGTTGCCGAAAACAAACTCCAGGGGATTGATGCCGTAATTGATAAAGACCTGGCATCAGCTCTGCTTGGCGGCAATATCAATGCCGATAAGCTCTTCATTCTGACCGATGTTCCTAAAGTTTGCATCAACTATAATACACCCCAGGAAAAAACCATTGATCGTATGAGCGTTCGGCAAGCTAAGCAATACCTTGCCGAAGGTCATTTCGCCGAAGGCAGTATGGCACCCAAAATCCGCGCTGCTATTCATTTCGTGAAACATACCAGCCGCGATGCCATCATCACTTCAGCCGGATTGCTGGGCGTTGATAACGGCGGTACACGTATTTCGATTGTTTAAATACGGAAAACAACCTGCACTGAATCTTGTTGTTACCTGTATTATCGTAATAAATGATAATTTATAATTCATAACTTATAATTCATAATTCATAACTCCAATTATGGCATTCAATCTTAAAAACCGTCATTTTCTGAAAGAACTTGATTTTACTCCTAAAGAAATAAAGTTCTTCCTCGACCTGGCATCCGAACTCAAGAAGTCGAAATATGCAGGTACTGAACAACAGCGTTTAAAAGGCAAAAATATTGCTTTGATTTTCGAAAAAGACTCAACCCGTACACGTTGTGCTTTCGAAGTAGCCGCATTGGACCAGGGAGCACATGTTACTTATCTCGGACCTTCGGGTTCGCAGATTGGCAAAAAAGAATCCATGAAAGATACCGCCCGGGTTCTGGGTCGTATGTTTGATGGTATCGAATACCGCGGATATGCCCAGAGCATAGTTGAAGATCTGGCAAAATATGCAGGAGTGCCGGTATGGAATGGTTTAACCAACGAATTCCATCCCACCCAGATGCTGGCCGACTTTATGACCATGATGGAACATATCGACAAGCCCTTAAATAAAGTTGTATTCGCATTCCTGGGCGATGCCAAGAACAATGTTGGTAATTCACTGATGGCAGGAGCTGCAAAAATGGGCATGGATTTCCGTGCTGTGGCTCCCAAAAGCTGCCAGCCGGATGCTGCCCTCGTTGCTCAATGTATTGAAATTGCTAAAGAAACAGGAGCTAAGATCACAGTTACGGACAACGTTGAAGAAGGTGTGAAAGGATGCGATTTCCTGTATACCGACGTATGGGTCAGCATGGGCGAACCTGCTGAAGTGTGGGCTGAGCGCATAAAATTACTCAGACCGTACCAGGTAAATATGGATGTTGTGAAGAAAACCGGCAACCGGAATGTGAAATTCCTGCATTGTCTGCCTGCATTTCATAACCGCGAGACTGTGGTTGGAGAGGATATCTTCCAGAAATTCGGGCTCGATGGACTAGAAGTCACCGATGATGTATTTGAATCAGAAATGTCGATCGTTTTTGACGAAGCCGAAAACCGCCTGCATACCATCAAGGCTGTAATGGTTGCCACGCTCGGAAGCTAATACCAATTAACTCATTTTTGAAAAGGCTGCCTTCGGGTGGCCTTTTTTGTGCCGGCAGCGGCTCCGTACCAGGACTTATTTACCCCAGGCCGCAACGGACTTCCGATTGAGGCGATTCAGCTAATTTAACAACCAGGTCTGCAACGCTTTTGCGTGATACTACCAACCCTTTGAAGGGTTCGCCTTTTTGCGTTGTTTCGAAGTCAATCTCATCCTTGTTGTTCAACCAGCCGGGTCTCAAAATCGTATAGTCGAGGTTTAAGGCTTCAATAATGGTCGCTGACTTCCGATATGGATCTTATATGCTGCCATGTTTCTCAGCGGGGACTTCGTCATAAATTCCCATTGAACTTATAAAAACCAGGCGTCTAACATCAGCTTCGTTCATTGCTTTTACATGTTCCTGGGCTATTGTTCCAGTTGTCCATTCAGGTTGGCATACTCAATATCCTGGCCAGCCATGGCGTCTTTTGGTGTTTCAATATCCAACGCATCGCCTTCGATAACCCGGGCACGATTTGAATCAATGTTTCTTAATCTGCTGGGTTACGCAGGTATAGCGTCAGCTTAGCATCCGTTTTCTGCAGGAATAAATCAATGGCATAACGGGCAATCTGTCCGTTTGCTCCAAGGATTTAAAAAGAACTCATATTTAAAATACCCTTTCTTTGATCCTGAAATTTAGCGATTAATCAATTTTGCCGAACCTTCCGAATATCTGTCGCCTTGCACCTTAATTTTTGAAGCTGCAGTTTTAATCTCAAGAAGATCGTCCGGTGTAAGTTCAACGGCTGTTGCCCCAATATTTTCATCCAAACGTGACAGTTTTGTTGTGCCCGGAATCGGAATTATCCATGGCTTTTGTGCGAGCAGCCACGCAAGAGCTATTTGCGCAGATGTGGCCTTTTTACGTTGTGCAATAGCCGCAAGCAAATCTACAAATACTTGATTTGCTTTACGGTTCTCAGGCGATAGACGGGGAACCGTATTCCGGAAGTCTGTCTTGTCGAAAGTTGTATTTTCGTTTATTTTTCCTGTTAGGAAACCTTTGCCAAGCGGACTATAGGGTACAAAGCCGATGCCAAGTTCTTCAAGGGTGGGCAGTATTTCGGTTTCCGGTTCTCTCCACCATAGTGAATATTCACTTTGAAGTGCCGTAACAGGTTGCACGGCATGAGCACGACGGATTACCTGCACACCTGCTTCGGAAAGACCGAAGTGTTTCACCTTTCCTTCTTTAATAAGATCCCTAACAGTTCCTGCCACGTCTTCGATGGGTACATTGGGGTCGACGCGGTGCTGATAGAATAAATCAATGACATCAGTTTTGAGCCGTTTTAATGAATCTTCGGCAACCTGTTTAATATGTTCGGGACGGCTGTTTAAACCAGACAAGCCACTTGTTGTATCGAAGCCAAATTTCGTAGCTATCACTATTTTGTCGCGAAAAGGGGCTAAAGCTTCGCCCAGCAGTTCTTCATTAATAAAAGGCCCATAAACCTCCGCTGTATCGAAAAAAGTAATGCCGCGATCAACAGCCTTGCGGAGCAATGAAATCATTTCCTTTTTATCTGCAGGCGGGCCATAAGAGAAACTCATGCCCATGCAACCGAGCCCTATTGCCGAGACTTCAAGGTTGCTTTTCCCTAATTTGCGTTTTTGAATTTTAGCATCCATACTTATACGTTTTTAATTACAGTACAAAAGTAAATACGGAATATAGAGGATTATAACTTAAACAAAACAAGAACTTACAAAGTTCAACTATTTCTGAATTTTAGCGGACTTGATTGAATGTCTGGTCCTAAAATACGGCTACGGGTTAGATATTCAATTATACTTCAAAATCCGGCATTCGTTATAGCCTCCTGAGTTATAGCGCGTATTTTTTTTCAAATGTATTACAATTGTTCCGTTTTCAAGGTTGATATGGCAAGCTTTTTGAAAGCCATATCTGAAATTCCTAACCGTATTTGCAATGTTTTTGAGCTGAGTTTTCGGGTACGACCGTCAGATTTGTCAAACCAGGGGTAGTTCCTGTGCGCGGAATTTTTGTCCAAAATTTTCAATGAACGGATAAAAATTGATATAATTTATTACTTGTCTGTCGTTTATTTTTGCTGAAGTTTCTTTTATTTGTCTGTTTTAATCAAGGAGTTGTCCTAATACAATCGCCCTCTCGCCCATTCGCCTTTCTCCCCTGCCCATTCGCCTCTCTCCCTTTCTCCTTTCGCCTCTTGCCCTTTCGCCCAACAGCAGTAAGGAAATCTTTAGTTTCAAACAGGCTTTTAATCATTAAATCTTACTTTTGCCTCAAATTGTGGAAATGAGTTTAACTGTACAGCAGCAGAAGTTATATAAGAGCGGGTTAGTATACGCGTTGGTAAGTTATGGAATCTGGGGCGTTTTCCCGTTGTACTGGAAACTGCTGCTGCACGTTCCCCCGCAGCAGATACTGGCTCACCGGATTGTATGGTCGCTTATTTTCCTGTTCAGTATCCTTGCCTGGCGTCGCGAAAGGCTGTTCCTTCAATACCTTTCATCTCCCAAAATCTTAGGCACACTGGCACTCACGGGCGCATTGATCGGGATAAACTGGTTTACCTATATTTACGCGGTGAATAACGACCATATCGTTGATGCCAGCCTGGGTTATTATATCAATCCAATGGTGAATGTCATTCTTGGCATGGTTTTCCTGAAGGAACGCTTAAACCGTTTACAGGGTATTGCAGTGGCATTCGCTTTTGCAGGCGTTGGATTTCTTACTTTTCATTATGGAAAACTCCCGGTAATATCGCTGATCCTTGCATTTTCATTTGGCTTATACGGGTTGATCCGCAAGAAAGCCAACCTTCAATCGATGCCGGGACTAATGGTTGAAACCTTATTACTAGCACCGCTTGCTCTATGGTATCTCTGGCATGTTAACACATTGGGAACAGGCGCATTTGGTCACTTTTCGCGGTTTACGGATATGCTGCTGATCCTGGGCGGACCAGTTACCGCCTTACCCTTGTTCTGGTTCGGGATTGCAGCCACCCGTATCCCATTGTCGACACTTGGATTTGTTCAGTATCTTTCGCCCACCATACAACTGCTTATTGGGATATTCATTTTCAGTGAGCCATTCAATACGGCTTACCTGTTCAGTTTTGGATTGGTATGGATCGGACTTGGCATTTATACCTATAGTATCCTCCAGGTGATGAAACGCAGGCATGCCTGATCTTTTTTATATAAAGTACAGATTTTATAAATTGATCGGCAGATAGTTACTTCCTTTTCAGATTGATATAATAATAAGGCAGTTCTTCTTCCGAATGATCTTCACGTTCAACCGTTTCCCATCCCTGCTGGTCTATTTCTAAAAATGTATCCGCTTCAAAGTCTTTCCTGACAATAGTCAGGTACAACTGCTGGGCCAACGGAAGAAATTGCCGGTACACCGAACCACCGCCGATAATAAAGTTTTCTTTTTCGTTGTCCATCTTTTCAATGGCATCATCAATGGAATATGCCATCGTGCATCCTTCTATTACCTCGCCCGGAATATCAGTAATAACTATGCTTCGCCGGTTTGGCAGTGGCCTCACGGGCAATGAATAAAAGGTCCGTTTCCCCATTACAATGGTGTGACCGGTTGTAAGCTGTTTAAACCGTTTCAGATCAGCCGGAATATGCCAGAGCAATTGGTTATCTTTCCCTATGGCGTTATTCTGAGCAATGGCGACTATGATGGAGATGGGTTTCATGTTTGAATTTGAAGAGTTTAAAATGTTTGAAGAGTTTGAAATGTTTGAAATGTTTGAAATGTTTGAAGAGTCTGAAATGTTCAAAGAATCCGAAATCCAAAACTCTTCAAACCCGAAATAAAATTTTAAACCGCCACCGGCGCCTTTATCCCCGGATGCGGATCGTAGCCGGTGAGTTCAAAATCTTCGAATTTAAAACTGAAGATATCTTTTACATCCGGATTTATCTTCATCTGCGGAAGCGGCCTGAATTCACGCGAAAGCTGCAGCTTTACCTGGTCCATATGGTTCATGTAAATGTGTGCATCACCGAAAGTATGCACAAAATCACCGAGTTGTAAACCTGTAACCTGGGCGATCATCATGGTGAGCAAGGCATAGGATGCAATGTTAAAAGGCACTCCCAGGAATATATCAGCGCTGCGCTGGTATAACTGGCATGAAAGCTTGCCGTCGGCCACATAAAACTGGAACAGCATGTGGCAGGGTGGGAGGGCCATGTCTTTGATCATACCCACATTCCATGCGCTGATAATCATTCGCCGTGAGTCAGGATTCTTCCTGATCGTTTCAATAACCTGGCTCACCTGGTCGATAGATGTGCCGTCCGATGCCGGCCACGAGCGCCACTGGTACCCATAAACTGGTCCAAGGTTTCCCTGCGGGTCAGCCCATTCGTCCCAGATACTGACTTTATTGTCGTGCAGGTATTTTATATTGGTTTCTCCTTTCAGAAACCACAGTAATTCATGAATAATAGAGCGTAAATGAAGTTTCTTAGTTGTAACGGCCGGAAACCCATCCGCAAGGTTGAACCGCATCTGGTAACCGAACACGCTGATAGTGCCCGTTCCGGTACGGTCCTCCTTTTTTACTCCGTTCTCAAGTACATGCTTTAATAGATCGTGATACTGTTTCATTGATGGATTATTATATGAAATCATCTCCTGTAAAGAAGATGATTTTCAGTATTGAAAAATTACAAAGACTTTGAATGGTAAGAGACTTTCAATAAAAAATCTATACTCATTTCCACGTAATTTAATGTGCCAGGTTCCCGATATCTTTCGGATCGTGTCTGTGTTTGAAGAAAACAGTGAACAAAATGGCAACAACCAGCGAGTATCCTGCAAATGCCAGCCAGATTCCATGCCAGTTAAAGTTATCGCCCGTTCTGTAGAATCTATCAATCACTATGCCGCTTATCCGGCTTCCCAGGAAAGCACCAAATCCGTTGGTCATCATCATGAAAAGTCCCTGTGAACTGGCCCTGATAGCGGGATCGCTTTGTGTTTCAACAAACAGGGAACCGGAAATGTTGAAAAAATCGAATGCCATACCGTAAATAATACACGAAAGAACAATCATCCATAAGCCACCTGCCGGATCTCCGTACGCAAACAGTCCGAAACGGAGTACCCAGGCAAACATACTGAAAAGCATCACTTTTTTGATGCCAAACCGCCTCAGGAAAAACGGAATAGTGAGGATGAATAAGGTTTCGGAGATTTGCGATATCGACATGATAATAGCCGGGAATTTCACGGCTATCAGGTCTTTATATTCAGGTACTTTGGCGAAATCGTGAAGAAATGTATCGCCATAAGCGTTGGTAAGTTGTAAAGCTGCGCCCAGCAACATGGCGAAAATAAAGAACAATGCCATCTTCGTGTTTTTGAACAGGGCAAATGCATTGAGACCAAGGGAATTGACAAACGATTTTTTAAGCCCTTTACCGAGTGGCGGGCATTTTGGGAGGGTAAAAGCATAAATACCCAAGACAAATGAAGCTGCCGAAGCAACATAAAATTGTAAAGGTGATGTTTCAATCCCTGAAAGGCTTACAATCCAGAGAGCAACAATAAATCCTATGGTTCCCCAAACCCGGATAGGAGGATATTCTTTAATGATATCAATTCCTTTATTCTTTAAAGCCGTATATGCAATTGTAATCGACAATGCAATAGTAGGCATGTAAAAGATCATATTTACCAGCATGATCCAGAACATGGTCGACGGATCATTTACCAATGGAACCATCAGTAAAATGATGCCTGCCGAGATATGGAATAAACCATATAGTTTTTCGGCATTGATATACCGGTCGGCAATAATTCCGGCTATAGCAGGCATAAACAAGGATGCAATTCCCATGGTTGAGAAAATGGCGCCGAACTCGGTACCCGACCATTGCTTGGTCTGAAACCAGTAGGCCCCGATGGTAAGCAGCCACGATCCCCAAATAAAGAACTGCAGGAAGTTCATCAGGATTAAACGATACTTGATATTCATAGTCTGGGTTTTTGAGTTTTATGGAGTGATAAAATGTAATTCAATACGATTGCAGTTTCATTTACAGGTCCTGATCCGGAAGGCAAAATTCTGTTTCCGCATCAGCAGGCGTGTGATTGCCAGAATTGGTGTAATGGTGTTATTTTCTTTTCCTGATTTCATCGCGGATCAGCGATGCTCTCTCATAATCTTCATCATCAACCGCTTGCTGGAGTTCTGCATCCAGTTCGGCCAGGCTAAGGCCCCTGAGTGACGAGACCAGTTCTTCGCCAGAGGCATCGTCGGTTGTTTCTGAAGTTGGCTCTTCATCCTCGAACAGGATACCGGCCTGCGACATGATTTCTTCAGTGGTGAATATCGGACAGTGAAACCGGATGGAGAGAGCTACGGCATCCGATGTGCGCGAATCAATTTCGTGTATAATTACCCCATTGTCGCATAAAAGTGTGGCATAAAAAATGCCCTCATGAAACTTGGTGATTGAGACTTCTACAATATTAATTCCAAAAGTTTTGGCAAAATTGTAAAACAGATCGTGTGTAAGCGGCCGCGAGGGTTTCATCTTTTCAAGCTCCAGGGCAATGGCCTGTGCTTCGTAATGGCCAATCACAATGGGCAACCTGCGTTTACCATTTGTTTCGCCCAGCACCAGGGCATATGAATTGGACTGAGCCTGACTATAGCTAAGACCTACAATATTAAGTTCAATTTTTTTCAAGGCAGGTTTGTCAATAATTGCAAATCAATAGATTGGGATTTTGGCTTTTGCCAAATATCTTCTTTGAATAAGATAGGTAAAAATATAAATAAATTTTGAAACTCAGGCAGAAGCAGGTATAATTTTATTCTGATGTTCTGCCAGATCGGATATTGTGTCCATTTTGTACTGTCGGAACTTCGGGAAGAAGTCTATCTGCAGAAGAAGAGAGACCTAAAATGAAAACCCCGGACCGAAGGCCCTCAGGTCCTTAAATATTTATTTCCATAACAATACCCTTAACACTACCGATATCTTTATCCTATCAGGAACAAAATCCCTTTTAGGATAAAGATTATTTGATCTCTTATCGGTAAGTGTGCGTCTCAGCCAAATTTATGACAGGAATAGAGCCAGCTGAACAAGCCGGAAGGAAATACCCTGGATAATCATTTTGTTTACAAGGAACTTCCTTTGAAAGCATAGGATTGGTCAAGCGGAACCAGTTTTCCTCCATAAATCAGGCTGCCGGCATAGTTGCCTGTCAGGGTTGCTGTTGTGCGGCCGTCAGCCGAAACATTCATCAGTACTCTGAAATAACCTATGATGGAGGATACACTCATTTCGACATTCATCGTCTTATTCTTTTCATTCGTCGTTACCTTCCACGTTGTAATATTCCCTTTAGCAGTTATACCGCCAACTCCGTTGTATCCTATACCTGTGTTTCTCCCGGTCTGGATCACAGCCTGGGTTGAATCCACCATGATAAAGTTTAGATTCGAATTTACATAACTCCTGTAGCCGTATTGATTGCTCAGGAAGTCGGCTTCCAGAACGAACCGCATACTACTGACCAATGCTTTCGCTTCGTTGAATTGCTGCGCAAGCAAGGCTTCGCGTTGTTCTTTCTTATCAGTTTTCTTGTTACTACCGGCTTCTTGTTCCGATTTATTTTCCTGAGCCGATAACCCGGTTGCAAGAAACATGCCCAGAATGATTATGGCAATTGTTTTCATGACTTTTAAAATTGGTTAACAGGAGAAATCACAATATCTGTACCATAAAGAATAATTTGCAGCTCGTTTTCAAAAGAAATAAGAATATTTAACAGGCATTTTTTACCATCCAATTATACGGAACTCTTAAGATTGTGTAAATTAATCCCCTTTCCTTTAAGTGTCTATTTTAACACCTGTTATCAAGTTTGATTTTTATTCATGCTACATTGACTAATAAACCACCAGCTGGCATAAAAACAGGAACCACCAACCGGGAATTTTACTTATATCCCACCGAAACATACCCAACCCAGTGCCTCATGGTTGCAATGGCTGTTTTCCCCATTCGCAGGTCGTCAACCGGAATAGGTTTGTGGTCGATACTGGTGGAGTAGCCTATAAATCTGCCGTTTAACGGGAAGCTTGGCGTTTCTTTCTGAAGTTTAATTGCAGTCATCAAACCAAGAGGTACGCTGTACCTGCCGCACCAGGTCCATTTGTATTCTTTGTAGTTGTCAGGTAACACAGTATATTCAACAAACCGTTTCACTTTTACAAGGTCGGGTTTACCAAGCAGGCAGCTGTCGATTATGGTATGCTCGAGTTTTATGGCTTTGGTATACCCGATGCTATCCACACCAAAGGGTGCCATATTCTTTCCTCCCCAATCTGCATCTCCATAATGAACGGCATCAGTGGTTATAAGTAATGCGATATCTTTTCCCCATGCAAGCTTATGTTTCTTCATTGTTTTTGCAATTGACATTGCCAGGCGGTCAGAAATCTCTGTCATCCTGTCCATATTCATAAAAGGCACCAGGATCGGAATGATTTCAACCTCCGGGTTAAAATGCTGTAAAAACGGAAGCATGCTTTCAACTGAATGCTCAATACGCTGAAGGCTGTCGCTGACCAGGCAGAGTTCTCCGGGTAATGAACCAATCAGTTCTTCCCTCAGGGACGAAACCTTTATTTTCCCAGACGGACCTTGCCAATTAGAATAGCTGTCGAAAACTATCTGGTCTGAAATATTGAGCTGGCGGGCTTTGTGGGCGACACCAAAAATAATCACTGTCCTGGCTTTTATGTTTCTCAGTATAGCAGGATAATGCCAACTGGCATACGTATAGTCATCATGTGGACATATGGCGACTCTCCATGCTGTGCCCGGATCAACCCTGGCTTCAGTTAATTCTGCTGAGTAAGTCCTGTTGATCCTGTTCATCACTGAATCAACCTGCCAGTTGAGGTGGGCAAATCCTGTTGTATCGACCACCGGCCTCACATTTTTGGAATCTCTGAATATACTATCTGTATTGAAGCTCACTAACAATACACCCAGTATTGCCAGGCTGAAGAAAATAATCTGCTTTTTCATGCTTGAAGATACTATAATGATAAACCTGAATTCTGTTCAAAGATAGGAATTCCGGATTGTATAAATCGTTTTTTGATATTTTGCTGAACAGTGAAAATGTCTTTAAAAATAATACTATGATATTCGGTTCTGCTCGTGTGCAAATATTCAACGCAGCATCTATTAAAAGATAGAATTGCCAGGCGGATTGCCCATTTGGGTTTCTCGTTTTATAATTTAAAATGGGTTTGAAATTGAGTTACCCAGCCTTGTACTACCTGCTTTTAATGAACGGGTATGGTAAAATAAAAAACAGAACCTTTCCCGGGTTCACTTTCGGCCCAGATCTTACCGCCGTGTTTTTCAACAAACTCTTTGCACAAAATCAAACCCAGCCCTGTCCCCTTTTCATTTTGTGTGCCTGAAGTTGAGTAGCTTTCGTCAATCCTGAACAACTTTTCGATAGAAGGTTGTTTAATCCCGATCCCGCTATCGCGGACGGCAGCAAGCAGTTCGTCCTTTTTCTTTTCAACCGAAACAACAATCTTTCCACCCGGGTTAGTAAACTTAATAGCATTTGAAATAAGATTCCTGAATATGGTGCTAATCATATTCTTGTCGGCAAAAACAAAAACATTGAGCGGCAACTCTTTTGAAAGTGTAATTGATTTTTGCCGGGCTGCGTCCGTTGACAGTTCGGTTACTTCGGTGATTAGTTCAACCATTTCAATGTATTCGGGGTTATATACAATTCTGCCTGTTTGCGAAAGCGACCATTCCAGCAGGTTTGAAAGCAAATTCATGGCATGCTTTGATGAAGTCTGTATGATTCCTGCATATTCTTCAATTCCGGCATAATTCTTTTCGCGAACCTGCTCAACCAGGTGCCCGCTAAAACCAGCGATGCTGTTAAACGGGCTTTTCAGGTCGTGGGCAATGATGGAGAAAAATTTGTCTTTGGTAGCATTCAGTTCATGCAAAGTTGCTTCACTTTCTTTTAGTGCTTCTTCAGCTCGCTTGCGTTGTGTAATATACTGAACCAAAAGCAGATAACCCAGGATGTTTTCTGCTTCTACTGTTTTCAGAGGTGTTATGGAATATTCCATATCTGCCTTTCCAGTCCTGTTGGTTTTATATTGGTTAATCTCACTGATTTTATCAAAATCATATAGAGCTGTGTATTCAACAGGGATACCATTATATAGTTTCTCTTTTACCTCATTGCTTAGGCTTGTTCCTTCAAAAATGTTGAACCCAACAACATTGTTTTTATCATCAATACCGAACATATCTAATGCAGCCGGATTTGCATCGATTTGGGCTCCGGTAGCATCATAGATTTCTATACCTATGGGTGATTTTTCGAAAAATGTCCTGAATTTTTCTTCACTCTCCCTGAGTTCCTTCTCAGCATGCATAAGGTTCGTAATATCATGAAAACTCCATACCCGCCCAACACTTTTTCCTTCGAATCGCTGCGATTGCGAATAACGTTCGAATGTCCGCCCGTCTTTGAATTCTATTACATCGAAAGAAATTTCTTCACCATTCAGATACAATTCATTTACTTTTTTTGAAAAACCGGCAGGATCTTTCAGCTGTTCAAGAATAAAGGAAATCAACTTCTCATCATCGCGTGTTGATATAATGGTTTCAGGAATCCGCCAGAGCTCAACAAACCTTTTATTGAAATCTGCAATTTTTCCATTCTTGTCAACGACAAGAATTCCGTCGGCGGTGGATTCAAGTGTTGCGGTTAATAAGGAAAATGATTTTTCCAGTTCTTCTTCCGCCCGTTTGCGTTCAATAACATTGGCTACCTGGCTTCCGATTGAGTCGAGGAACCTGAGATGATCCTCGTTGAAGATATTTTCTTTTTCGTAATGCTGAAGTACTAAAACACCAATGATCCTGTCAGATGTTCTTAAAGGTACTCCAATCCAGGACGGCGAATTTGAACCTACCAGCTCAACTTCGTTTTGCTCTTTGAGTTGTTCAAACAGATGTTTGTCAATAAGCAATGATTTACCGGCACGAAAAATATAGGCGGTACAGCTTTTCTCCAGGGCCAGAGGAACCGGAGCCTGATCATACTGGTCGACAAAATAGGGAAAGCTAAAAAGTTTTGTGTTCGGATCATAGAGGGCAAAGAAACAATTCTCTGCATATAATACTTTCTTAAGTGACTGATGTATCAATAAAAGCAATTCATCGAGATTTGCCGTGGTAGTAACGCCATGGGTAATTTCTGACAATACCTGCCTTTCCAGTTCCAATTGTTTGCGCTCAGTAATATCGCGGTGTATTGAAAGGAACCCGACAATTTTACCATCAATATCGAGTGTTGGGTTGTTGGAAGCATCAATAGTAATGAATCGCCCGTCTTTTGTCTTATTGATAATCTCTCCTGCAACAATTTCTTTATTAAGGAGCGTTGCCCATAAGTTTTCATAGGCATCCGGAGGTAAAAGGCCGGATTTTAATATCCGCGGTGTTCGTCCTATGGTTTCTTCCTGGGGAAATCCGTACACTTTCTCAAAAGCCGCATTGGCATAGGTAATCACTCCCTGGGAATCGGACATAAAGATAGCATCGGTCGAATTTTCAATTCCGCGCCTGAACTTGAGCATCTCTTCTTCAATTTGTTTGCGCTCGGTAATTTCTCTCAACACAGTATGAATCATTTTCTTTTCGCTGTTCACAACAGTCAGCAGCACTTCTGCCGGGAAGACTTCGCCGTCAGCCTTTTTATGCATCCATTCGAAACGGTGACTGCCTTTTTCCATGGCGATATTCATCATTTCGTTTGCCTTTTCATAGGAAGCTTTTCCATCAGGTTGAAATTCAGGAGATATTTCGGAAGGATGAATATTTAAAAGTTCATTTTTGTGATTATAGTGCAGCATTTTTAAGATTGACTGGTTGCACTCGACAAATTTCCCATCGATAATTATCAGGTTTCCATCTTTAGATTTCTCAAATAAATCATTGTATTTTTTTTCACTCGTTTTGAGTTCATCTTCTGCCTGTTTGCGTTCGGTAATATCAATTCCAAACGATATAGACCCGATTTTTTTTTCACCTTCGTGCAACACACCATTCTGCCAGGAGATGTACCTCTCTTCCCCCGTTTTGGTCAGAATAGGATTTTCGAAGGTTTTTGGCACTCGTCCTCTTTGTGTGAGCGAACTGAACTCCTCCCACACATGTGAATATTTCTCTTTCGGTACCAGCGTTTCAAACCAGTTTTTTCCTTTTAGTTCCTTAAAGGTATACCCGGTAATTTTCTCAGCAGTTTCATTAAACAGATTGATTTTTCCTGCTTCATTCAAGCCAATTACTATCACATTTGCTGCTTGCATAAGGCTTTCGGATAAGTCTTTTGCAGCAATCAGTTCCTCTTCCGCCTGTTTACGTTCAGAAACATATCTGAGCATCGGCCGTAATATAAAGACGTATAAAGCTGGTGCAAGTAATATCAGCAAAAATATGCCATCCGTTAAAGCCGCAGTCAGCCTGTCAGTGGGTGGTAAAAAAATTTTTATCAACTCGAGCCCAAGGTCAACCAGAAGAATTGTAATAACAAAGTATATAGCCAGCCTGAGCGGGGAGTTAAATAGTACTTTGTGAATTCCGGATTGCTTTTTAATAGTTGTCATTATGAAGGGTTATAAATTCAATTGGCTGTTTATTTGTCAAGGTGTTTGCTGAGTTTAAATAACAACATTTGCCGTTCAATGGGTTTACTTATATAATCATTGCAGCCGCTGGCAGCGGCTTTATCCCTGTCGCCGTCGTTGCTGTATGCAGTCTGGGCAATTACAGGCATTGCCGGGAATACCTCCCTGATTAGTTTGGTGGCTTCGTATCCGTCCATCACAGGCATTTTTAAATCCATCAGCACCAGGTCGATATCAGGATTTGATTTGCACAATTCAACTGCTTCAATCCCGTTATTAGCCCTGATGATATTAAGTTTCAAATCTCTTAAAAATACTTCCAGAAGCTTGTAATTTGAATCTTCATCTTCGGCGATTAAAATCGTCTTGTGCCTATTCATTTCCTGAATAAACAATTTTGGTGTTTTGCCGGGAAGTGCTTCATGAACATACTTTTTGTAGGGAATGGTAAAAAAGAACTTTGATCCTTTCCCTGGTTTTGATTCCATCCAAAGTTTACCACCCAGCAATTCAGCATATGCCTTTGAGATGGAGAGGCCCAGTCCTGATCCGCCGAATTCGCGGGCTAAGGTACTTTCAACCTGGCGAAATCGATCAAATATGGCGCTTTGCATTTCGGATGGGATGCCAATTCCGGTATCTTCAATGTAAAATTCCAGGTGATCACCTTTTACAGTATAGCCAAAATCTACAAATCCGTTTTTTGTGAATTTCAGAGCATTTCCTATCAGGTTAGTGAGTATCTCTGCCAGTTTTGTTTTATCTGTTTCAATCATTGCCTCGCTATCGGGCAATGGGGACGTATAGCTTAGCCTTACGTTCGGGTTGTTTGTTTTGAAACTAAACTGGTCAAATAAGAGTTTGAGCGTCGAATTCACATCAGTTACGCTTTTATTAAACTTTACCTGTCCTGCTTCAATGGTAGCTATATTTACGATGTCGGTGATTATTGAAAGTAGTTGTTTGCTGCTGTTTACAATAATTTCGGTAAAATGTTTGCGATCTTCGGGTTCCAGGTCGGGCTCGTTCAAAAAACCTGAAAAACCGATAATTGCATTCATGGGTGTGCGTATTTCGTGCGAAATATTATGCAGGAATGCTGTTTTCAGGTGGTCGCTCTCTTCCGCTTTTTCTTTGGCTACAATGATTTCGTCGAGCATTTTTTTCTTTTCGGTAACGTCCTCCATGATCAGGATATAATTACTGATGGAGTTGCTATTTCCTGTCAAAGGCGCAATAATCACGTTTTCCCAGAAAAGAGTTCCATCTTTTTTCCTGTTCTGGAATTCCCCCTGCCATGTGTTTCCTGCCAAAAGCATCTCCCACATGGTTTTAAATTCGGCTTCAGCAGTATTCTCCGGTTCGAATATCCGCGGATATTCACCTTTAACATCATCCAGTTCGTACTGCTTGATGGCAGTAAATTTGGCATTGACGAATTCTATTTTACCCTTATCATCTGTAATTATTATGGCTGCAGGACTTTGTTCAACTGCTTTAATCAGTGTCCTGATTAATTTTTCAGCCTTTTTGTGTTCAGTAATATCTTCTTTTACTGCAACAAAATGTGTTATCTGGCCATTTTCATCAGTAATCGGGGAGATAATGGCTGATTCAAAATAGATATCCCCGTTTTTTTTGCGGTTACTGAATTCACCATGCCACTCTTTCCCTGAAGCTATTGTTTCCCATAAGAGCTTATATTCTTCCTGTGAAGTTAATCCTGATTTTAACACCCTTGGATTTTCCCCGATAGCTTCCTCATAACTATATCCTGTTATCTGCGAAAATTTGGGGTTGACGTATTCAATCTTGCCCTTGAAATCGGTAATTATAATTGTAGCCGGGTTTTGCTCCACGGCGCGCGAAAGAATTCTAAGCTTTGCTTCTGCTTCTTTCTGTGATTTTATAATTTCATACTTTTTAATGGCTGCATTGATAGCTTGCCCCAGCCGGGTAAGGTTTTCTTTCAGGATGTAGTCGTCAGCACCGGCCTTCATCACTTCCACTGCTGTTTGTTCATTTAGCGACCCGGTAACAAGAATGAACGGGATGAGTAGGGCGACCTGTTGTCGGATCACGAGTGCCTGCATTCCGTTAAACTGGGGCAGCGAGAAATCCGAAAGAATAATATCAGGCATAAAATCCTGTATCGCCTTCAAGTAATCCTCACTGGTTTCAACCCTCTTATCAATGAACGAGATGTCGTTTTTAGTGATAGCGCGCTTTATCAGATCGGCATCCGTTTGCAGGTCTTCAACCATCAGAATTTTCAAAACAAGTTTCATAGTTTATTATAGTTATCAGGAAGTTGGTTATTAATCCATATTCATTAAGCAATCATTTATTTCGGAGGTTCATTGAGTTGGAGCCAATACATGCCCACGTCCCTGACGGCCGCCATAAAATTATCAAAATCAACCGGCTTAACAACAAAACTGTTAGCTCCCAGCTTGTAGCCTGCTAAAATATCACTTTCTTCCTTTGAGGAGGTAAGGATCACAACCGGAACAGACTTTGTCCGCTCGTCGGATTTAACCTGCCGTAATATTTCGAGGCCATCCACTTTAGGCAGTTTTAGGTCGAGGATAACTAACTTAGGGGAAAAACGAATGTCTCTTTCTATGTATTTCCCTTTGGCAAAAAAGTAATCAAGAGCCTCGGCACCGTCGGAAATTACATGAATGGTATTTGCGATTTTGGTTTTTTTAAGCGCCCGCAATGTTAATTCCCTGTCATTCGGGTTGTCTTCAACCAAAAGAATATCATAACTATTTGTATCCATGTTTATTAAGCCAATGAGTTAGGTAATTCGAAATAAAATGTGGCGCCTTCATCAATTTTTCCCTCGGCCCATACACGGCCATTCATGCGATGGATTACCCGCTGCACAATGGCAAGCCCTACGCCGGTGCCTTCAAATTCTCTTTCGGAATGCAAACGCTGGAATACGCCAAACAATTTATTTGAGTAATCCATATTAAAACCTGCACCATTATCTTTTATGTAGTATGTATTCTCATTGCCTTCAGTTCTGCTCCCGATTTCAATTACCCGTTCTGATTTATTCGATGTAAACTTAATGGCATTACTGATCAAATTGACCCAAACCTGCCTGGCCATTGCAGGGTCGCCGTAAGCATAAGGGATATTGTGCAAACGGAATTCAATATTTTCTTTATCTGAGTCTGATATGAGCTCCAGATATACTTCGCTGGCCTGGGTATACATGTTTATTTTTGAAAAAGTTAACTCCTTGCGGCTTAGTCGTGAGAACTTGAGGAGGTCGTCAATCAGGAGACCCATTTTCTTTGCATTATCAATAATGATATTCAGCAGGCGGTTTCCTTCGGTATCGAGCAAAGACGCATAATCTTCCTGAATAATCCGTGTGAAACCATCCATCGCCCTGAGTGGTGCTCGCAAATCGTGAGAAACGGAGTAGCTGAATGCTTCCAGTTCCTTGTTTGATGCTTCCAGCTTGTGGCGTTCCTGCTTCAGTTCTGCCGTCATCCGGTTCAGATCCTCTACCATATAAAGCATGGCTTTCTGACTCTTATCGAGTTTTTTAATTTTTTCGCTTAGTTCAACAGTGCGTTCGGTTACCTTGGCTTCCAATTCATCGGTTAGTTTCCGGAGGTCGTTTTCAACCATCTTTTGCAGGCTAATATCGATTATATTGCCGAAAACACTTACCAATTGGTCATCAGCGAATTCGGCATGCCCGGAAGTACGCACCCATTTTAAAATACCGTTAGCTGAAATAAGCCGCAATACCAGATCAAATGGTTCATTAAGTTCTATCGTGCGCCTGAAAGACAGCTCGAACGCAGCCTTATCTTCAGGAAGTAAAAAATTCATCCCCATGTCGTTGTCAGAAGGATCAAATTCAGAACTTAAAACATCATAGATAGCATATACACCGTTGGTCCAGGTTATTTTTTGTGTTGCCACATCAAATTCCCAGGCTCCGACCTTTGAGACTTTTTCCATTTCGGTAAGGAGAACTTGCTGGGTATGCAAGGTGTTTACCGTTTTTTTGTGATCCATAATTTCCTGCTGAAGGCTGGTTGTCCTGCGCCTGACCTCCCTGCGTAAAAATAACGCAGAACCAATGGAGATAAGGATGATAAACGGAATAAAAATGAAAAGCACGAAATTTGCCACATTTTTATACGAAAACCGTTCCTTATAAACAGGGCCAAACCATTTGAGGTGAATCTGATCATAAGTACCATTAGCGATTACCACTGACAAACCTTCATTAAGCCTGGACAATAAGGTTGAATTTCCCTTTTTTACGGCAATGCAAAAATCCTGGCGGAATTCGTTGATGGGAAAATCCAGTGCTTCAACATCTTCTAAATTAAGGTCCTTCAACAGTCGGATCCCAAGGACCCGCTGTGTAATTACGGCATCATACTCCCCGGCTGCAAGCAGTCGGAATGCCTCGGCGAATGTATGCGTGGTGATGATGGTTTTCGAAATGTTGTTGCGTCGCACAAATTCTTCAGCATTATCGCCTTCCATTACAATAATTGCCTTATCCTTAAGGTCAATAAGGGAACGGATCCCTTTTGTTCCTTTCCGTACGAATACTCCTCCATGTAGGGTTAGATATGGGAATGAAAAATCATAAAGAGTGTCCCGTTCGGGTGTTTTTCCAACCAGGGGCAGAGCATCAATTTTACCATCGGCTAAATCTTGTTTAATTTTGATCCAGGTACCGATTTTGATATTCACTTCTATATGTGCTTCTTTCGCGACGGCATTGAAAAGCTCAATCGAAAATCCGTCAGCCTTGCCATTTTTATCAACCACGCAAAAAGGCGGGTAATCTGGTTCCGAGGCAATGGTTATTTTTATTGTTTTGCCGGTTAAGCTATCTTTGTCTGGATTGGTATGCGCATGCGTATAACTAACAAGACTAAATAAAATAACAAAGATTATATATCGTGATTTAATATGCATCATTTCTCTTGCTTATTTACTCATTTTCAGTAATTCAATCTCATCGTGCAGTTCTTTTATGCGCAATTCGCGATCGATAGTTGCATCATAGAAACGTTCCAGTTCAGTCACCCGTTCTTTCAGCTCTTTTGTTTTTTCTTCCACCTTAACTTCCAGTTCATTTTTTAATTTCAAAAATTCTTCTTCGGCAAGTTTGCGTTCATTGATATCCTGAACCGCACCTTTAATGCCTATTAATTCTGTTCCTTCTGAATTCATTACCGGGTTTGCATATACGCGGACCCACAATACACTTCCGTCTTTCTTTATGGTTCGTATTTCGGAATCTATCCGCTGATTTGAACGGAGTTTTTCTATATCCCGGTTGTCAGTTTCAAGGTCATCCGGATGTAAACGTGCACGCCATCCTCCGCAGGCAATATACTCTTCATAATTATAACCTGAAATTTTCTCAAAGGCACCGGCTACCCATTGTAGTGTTAAAATCCCTTCCTTATTGATGTCGGACGAAAATACATAATCAGATACAGCCGCTGAAATATGACGGTAAGCTTCTTCACTTTCGAGTAATTTATCTGTCGCTCGTTTCTGTTCGGATATGTCGGTGTGGGTTCCGACCATTCGCAATGCGTTGCCATTTTCATCCCGTTCAACTATTTTTCCACGGGTAAGCACCCATTTTAATATTCCGGATTTCATTTTTAAACGTTGCTCAACACTAAAAATGACTGAATGTCCCTCTAAATGAGAACTTAATCTCTCCGTTGTAACAGGTAAATCCTCCGGATATACAATGTCACGCCAGACTTTAGCAATCTGGTCCAGTTCTTCGGGACCGTAGCCAAGAATTTCACAACCCCTGGGGCTGAGAAATACTTCATTTGTTTTCAGGTTCACATCCCACAAACCTTCATTGGCCCCTTCCATGGCAAAAGCCAATCGTTTTTCACTTTCTATCAAATTTTGTTCTGCACGCTTACGTTCGGTAACATCTAAACTCAGGGCTGATACACCTGTCACCTTACTATCTGAAATGATCGGGTTAAGAGTAACTTGGTAAACATGAAGTGCTTGCCGTACCTGATCAGAAAATTCGAAAACCACTCTCTCTCCCGATAATGCTCTATCATATTCAGGTTTCCAAAATTCTATCATACCAGGTGTGAGGATACTCAATGCATTCATTCCTACTTTCAGCTCAAGGTTGTAAGCTGACCGATACGCTTCTATAAAGAAGTTGTTGAGTATAATATAGTTGTAGTTCCTGTCGATGGACCATATGGATTCATTCCGGTTGTTTATCAGGGAATTCAGATTTGCTTCGGATTCTTTCAGTTGTTTCTCAGTCCTTGTACGTTCTGTGATATCAGAAAATATGCAATGGGTTTGTATAAAATTACCCATTTCATTGTATCCGATCTTGCCATCGTACGAAACCAGGAAATGTTTCCCGTCTTTACGAACCATTTCAAACTGGTAATCATGAATTTCACCCTCAGCAACAAACCGGGGAAATCGTTCTTTAATCAGGTACGCCGATTCGGGAGTCATAAAATCGCCAAATAATCGGCCAATAACTTCAGCCCTTGTATAGCCCATTGTTGTAAGCCAGGTTGGATTTACATCAATAAGCCGGGTATTGGTATCCAGCGATTGATAACTTAAGGGCGCATTTTCATACAGTAGTTTAAACCTTTTTTCGCTTTCCCTAAGCGCAGATTCAGCCTTGCGTTCTTCCGTTTGATCACGGAATACCAGCACTACCCCAATAATTTCACCTTCATTATTCCTTATGGGCGCGCCACTATCGGCAATAGCCCGTTCCGTTCCGTTTTTTGCGATGAGCATTGTATGGTTGGCCAACCCAACCATTACTCCGTCGCGAAGCACTTTCCTGACGGGGATTTCAATTGATGCACGTGTTTCTTCATTAATAATCGGAAATACTTCTTCCAGCGTTCTGCCTGCAGCTTCAGCTTCTGACCACCCGGTGAGTTGTTCAGCCACCGGGTTCATCTGCCTCACTATACCTTCAGTATCGGCAGTTATAACCCCATCGCCTATGCTATTCAACGTGGTACGGAGTTGTTCTTTACTTTCCAGCAAAGCCTCCATCATTTGTTTACGCTGTACAATTTTCCAAACGGCATCCATCATCAGAGTAAGTTGCCGGATGTCAGCATCCGTATAGTCGTCCTGCTTGTTGGCTACCCCAATCGCTGCTACAATCCGGTCTTCGCTGAAAACCGGTATCGTCAGGAATTTGTCGAGCTTTATATGACCGTCGGCAATTCCCTTTTTGAATACATTATACCGGGTGAAATCATTTATCATAATGGGCTGCCTCTGCCGAACCGCTTCACCCCATAACCCAATTGTTTCCAACCGATATACAGTCTCGGGCAGCAAAACCATACATTCTTCCATTTCTCCCTTCGACCAGCTGTTAAGGGTAAATTCCTGCCTGATCTCGTCATAAAAACAGATATAACCGGTTTTACTGCCGGTCAGGATGATGGCTTCTTTAAGGGCAAAGTCCATAAATCCCTTAATAGTTTCAGCAGGATGCTCGTTTAACCGTATCAGGCTTTCTAACCTGGCTTCGTTGAGTTTAATAGCTGCCTCGGCCCTTTTGTATCCGGAAAGGTCACGGATAATACCCAGTATAAAATTCTCACCATCCATTTCGTAGATTTCACCGGAGAGAACAAAGTTGTGGATTTCTCCTGATTTTGCCCTGAAATTAGTTTCAAGGTCCGTAACTCGCCCGTTTTCTTTCAGCATCGAAACGTAACGGTCGCGATCATGCTTGTTTACCCACATATTCAAATCTATCGTGCTATGACCTATAGCCTCGTTACGGGTATACCCGGATATCCTTTCAAAACCATCGTTGACTTCCACTAATTTTCCGTCGGATGCTCTTGTTATGGTAATGGAATCAGGAGAATTGTAAAATGCCATATTGAACTTTTCCTCGGATCGTTTAAGTGTTTCTTCTGACAGTTTGCGATCAGAAAAGTCAACGGCAGTTATAAAGCATTTCTGAACATCTCCGGATTTAAGACCTTCGAGATAAACAAAAGAGGTATGATTTTCACCGGAGTTCAATTTTATTTCGCAGGACTGTTTTGAACCGGTTTCAAATATTTCCTTTAGAAAGCCATTGAAGACAGTGAGCATTTCCGTTTCAACAAAATGCCTGAAGTTTATGCTAACCAAGTCTGAACATTCCCCTCCCAATAACTTTGCACCATAATGATTTAGTTGGCAGATCGTTCCTTCGGGGCTGAGAGCAAAATATCCTGCAGAAGCGAAGTCATAAAGTACTCTTTCCGTCGCTGTTTGATCTAAGGCCATTTCCAGTTCTGCTTTCTGCAATTCCAACTCTATCTTATGTATTTCCAGTTCATGCAAAAGTTTTTCTATGCCGGCAAGTGTCAGAGGCTTTGTTTCTGCCAATTGTTTCTTTTCTGCCAGATGTTCAGACTTCTGCCGTAATACAAGGGATCCAGGAATGATTTTATTTGGTTTATTCATACGTTCATTTAAAAATGCATGGCTGTTAGTAGAAAGTAAAAAAACATTACACCTTCTGCAATTTACCCTTTGATTATGAGTTTATTGCAATTGTGCTTCCTGTTTTATGTGAATAAATACAAACTGAAACAAGCATTATATTCAGATTAAGGATTTATTTTAACCAGGCTCTTAAAATATAATAGCCAGCTGAATGAAGGTAAAAGGGTTGAAAAAGCAGTATCAGACCGATTTATATGGGTTACCGGTCTTCGATGATTTATTCGCAAAACGGCAATAGAAACAGATACTACAATGTAAAATTACAATAAATATTTCTGAATGAGATGTTTATTTACACAAGTAAAGAAATTTTCAACCTACTGCACATAATTATTGTTTTTGTATACTTAATTTCATGAATAATTGCTCTGTTCAGGCTGAAAGAGTGGAAGTGGTATTCATACGGAATGCTAAAAATAGTCTGGTATTAAGGGGGATTTTCATAAGTTCTCCAGACAGGATATCAATAGCATTTTATTTTATCTTTGGGGTAACAACTGTGGATAGGACATTTTAAGCTAAAAACATTTCCGGATGCCTTTAAACCAATATGCTTATGCGCACATTCTCCGGTTAGCCTTGCGTTTCAGTAAGAAGTTTGATTTATGTAAATCAGTATAAATGAACTTATTCCTGTTTTATCAGTTTTGACAATTTTACATCCTTCAAAACCTGAAATAATGAATGTCCCGGGCACAGATATGAAAACAGCCGCCATGAAATTCCTGGAACTTACGGCAATAGGAAAAGTCAGCGAAGCATTCGATTTCTATATAGGACCGGGATTCAGGCACCATAATATCAATTTCAAAGGAGATGCCGATTCTCTCAAAGCAGCAATGAAAGAGAGCGCAGCTTATTTGCCGGAAAAGAAACTGGAAATACAGTTCGCAATACAGGAAGCAAACCGGGTTGCAGTATATTCAAAGGTTACTATAAGCCCGGGGGAACCAGGGATTGCCCTGATGCATTTTTTTCGTTTCAAAGAGGATAAAATTGTTGAACTCTGGGATTTAGTGCAAGCGCCACCAACTGAACTTATTAATGAGAATGGCTTGTTCTGAAAAACTCATGTAAAGTTTCAAACATCAAAATGGTTATTAAAAATGTTTGGCACATGGATAATTATAAAAATACAGATGAATATATTGCAGGCTTTCCAGAAAGTACCCGGGAAATTCTTGAACAGTTACGTGCTACAATAAAGAATGCAGTTCCTGAAGCAGAAGAGGCCATCAGGTATGGAATGCCAACTTTCAGGTTGAAAGGTAATCTTGTTCATTTTGCTGCGTTTAAAAATCATATCGGGTTTTATCCGACATCATCAGGAATTGAAGCCTTTAAGGATATGCTGTCCGGATATAATCTATCAAAAGGTACAATCCAGTTCCCAATAGAAAAGCCAATTCCTTTTGACTTAATAACCCAGATTGTGGATTTCAGGGTGAAAGAAAACCTGCAGAGAGCAGAAGCTAAAGTTATAAAGACGAAAAGAGATAAAGCTTAGGTTGAATTGGTGCTCATCAAAAGCAAAGGACACAGATCAAAAAATATCCATATATAAATGCAAAATTGCGGACAACCTCCAGAATTTCCGGCTTACTTATACATTGTTGTTATATCAATGATAGACTATAGATTACAATGGATGTTGCTTAAAATAATCAACTAAATTTCGGGGTCTGAATGATGAGTCCTTTTTGTACCTTTCCACAACCGAAGGGTGAATAAATTCATTTGTATTTCCTTTACCCGGATTACTCAATCCGATCGGTCGGTAGAGTCTGGGTTGTAAGGTGTATAATCCGCGGTACGATTCATGCATAGAAGCCAAAGGATCAGGATTTAAATTTATTTTGTCAAAACCCAGATTGCAGCTTTCTGCTTTTTCAAGCATCCATTCTAAGGGTATATCCGATAATCCTGATTCCGTTTCGGGATAACCTCCTCCAACATCTGAATGCACACCTGCAAACCACATCTGTTCCAATACCTGGTTCATCGAACCATCCTGCTGATGCCACAATGTGGCTCCGAAATTCTTTCTTTTTTCATCAATGGCCAGCGCATGAAATGCATACCGGACGCGAGTGGATAAATCAGTGTCGTGGAACTGGTTTTTTTTACTGAATATGCCTTTAAGGAAAAGCGGGTTCCCTAAAGCACCAACGGTGTCCCAGACTCCAATAAATTTAATTATTGTAGATTCCTGAATAGCAAATGATTTGCGGAATAGTGTGGCTTCAACCTCCCTGGGATTATGCTCCGGCTTACGTGAATGGTATAAGCTATAGGCTTTTGTGACCAGGTTTAAATTTTCTTTTTTCAGAATCCCCGAATTCCTAATAAGTCCGGATAAGCTACGCACGGTAAATGCGCCCCGGCTGAATCCGAAAAAAAATAGTTCATCGCCTGGTTCATAGGTGTTAATAAGAAAACGATACACCTGTAATATTTTTTCCGAGATCCCTGTCCCGGTTGCACCATCAAAAACCCGTTTGTCGATTTTGCCTTCACTGCCTATACCCGTATCATAATACAGTAACTGAACTTTCCCGTCTTTCGAGGTCGGACTCAGTGCATTAGCCAATTTCACCACATTTGTCTGGCAGAGTTTGCCATCTTTCGATTTATCAGGTGTATTCCATGTTCCATCACAAAAAACTGCAATTCTTTTCATAAGTTCAATATATATGATTTAAAATTAATCAAAATTACGATCTGTAATTTGACATGCAATAGCACTAAAGTGTCATATTTAAATAGTTGAATTTACTTGATTGATGCAGTTTGAGAATGCATTTTATTAAACAGCCTGAAATACAAACAGATGATTGAGTTCAGTTTAAAAGTTTAGAAGGGCATAATTGCTGAAGTAATTTTAAATAAATCATAACGGGGAATTATTATTTGAAAAGACATCCGCCTGAAAAAGGCGCATGTATTACATTTTGCATTGATAAGTTATTGGTTAGCAAAGGCCCAAGTCATCCCGTTTTGTATACTCCGATAGCCAGCTTGTTTTAAATAAAACAGAGCAAATTCCTAAATATACCTGATTTTAACCTCTTTTAGAAACTTTTCCTCCAGTGTTCGCCGGATTCGTTTTACAACGGTTCGCCTTATTTCGAGGTCAACTGGCAGGTTTGGATCCTGGTGGGCAATATTAATCCGGGTGCCAATAATAAAATGAATTTCATCGCTGTCGATGAGCAGCCTGACAATTTGATCAGCCGGACCTTTCCCCAGTTTAAGCCTGGGCGAATATTTTTTTAATAATTCGGATACTTTTCCGAGTGTAAGTATTCCTTCTGTTACCAGGTCTATTCCTTCCATGAATGATAACGGAGGCAAATCAGGATCGTCGAACTCAAAACTATCTACAATGGGTAGTCCCAACTGACGCGAAACTATGTCGCCTGTTGTTGCGCCACATAGAATTTTTTTACCTTCAAATAGTTTTACTTCGTCCCCCAGTTTAACATCATTTACCTCTTCGTAAGGAGGGCCGGTGCATAAAAGCAATTTCCTGGGCTCGCGGAAATAAATTACAGCACAGGTCGTATCGTCTTTCGGATGGTAACCGTCATTGATGTTGGACATGTTTACCACCTTGGCTGCGAGTTGTGTGGCAGAAATCGTTAAATCAGCACTAACAATTTGCTGTACATATTGTTCCAGGTTTTCGATGCCCCACCCGAAAGGGAATTTCGGGCTGCCCATCCCGGATTGAGGAACACCATCGGAACAGATGATGATCCTGTCTTCTTTCTGGTGTTTGAATGAACATGTGCGTAATTCTTTGCCTGCATTCTTCTCGGTATCAAGGGTGATATATTCCCAGCCAGGATTTATCTGTTTATTGCCACGCAATACTATTGTCTGTGGATTATCGTATTCGAGAATGCGCGTTTGTCCGTCAATTTCAATGTCGACTATGGTAAAAGTAGAATAACTCATTTGCCTTTCACTGCAAACCGGCAAGGTATTCATGATGATCTCGGCTATTTTACGGACTTCTTTATGCTCTTCGGCGAATTTGAGTGCCATGGTAGCTGTAAGCGTCGAGAGCATACTGGCTTTCACTCCATGCCCCATTCCATCCGAAAGCACGGCAATGATTCTGTTCTCCTCGTAAATACGCTGCGATAGGAATTTATCACCACATATCCGTTCCAGGTCGTGATTCTTCTGCACGGTATTCACCTCCACATAAAACTGTCCTTCGCTCATCTTATCGTTTTACAGAGTTTTGTCGTTTATTGGTTATGTTTAATGTTCCAGGTTTCAAATGGTTAAACAAACAAAAAATGACCTCATCTCAATTACTTAAATTTTCAAAATTGCATTGGACCGGGTAATCCTGAAACTTGAACTTATTCTTACTTTTTACTTTTATGCGACTCGATGATTGAATTCAGCATTTTTTCGGTTTTGGCAGCACCTTCGCCCAGCAGGAAAGCAATCTGTTGCACCAGGTCCAGGTTTTGCTCTATAACCTCGGTTACACGATTTATTACCTCCTCTTTGCGGACTTCCGGCATATCCATATCCCTGATCACTGCACCCACGATTTTATTCTTTTTAATAGTAAAAATGGTGACATTCAGTAGTTTGTCATTCAGACGAACATCACGGCCTACAACATCATCGTTACTACTTAAAACATAGGCAAATAACTTGTAAAACTGAACCGGAAGCAACGTTTTAAGGTCAGCCCCAAGCAGACCCGGGATGATTTCATTAATTTCCGAGGCTTCTTCACCCAGAATGGTTACAAAACTCTCATTCGAGCCTATAATCTTCATGTGTTCATCCACTATCACTACTGCTGTAGGAAGTTTATGTAACATGGTTTGAGTAGTTTCGAGTGCATCCTGTGCGATCTGTTTTTCGGACAAAGCTCGTTTCTCAGAGTTTTGAAGTGCCAGCTGGGTTTTGGCTAGTTTGTCATTTGTCAGTTTCAGGGAGCGAATGTAATCCTGCTTGCTCTTAAGCGAATACATTATGCACATATCGGGCCGGGTGATTCCATTGGCTACATCAAGGGCAAAATCACGGCAGGTTTCGTAACCGCATGCTTTGCAACCCAGATTTTCTCCGTCGCTGTTTTTTCCAATGATCTTCAAAACTTCTTCAACTTTCTCTTCAGGAGGAGTTGTTAGCCGCTGGTCATTTGCCTTAAAATCACGCCTAAAGTCAAGATGCTGATACTGTTTCAGATCATTGTTCCACCTTGCCATATTAAAATCTTTTAATCTTTTTGATGCGTAAACCCTGGTCAGGGTTTGCCGGTTATACTTTTTCCCGCCGGACTTCATACCCGGACCCATCATGCAGCCTTCGCAATAAAACATATTGAAATGCTTCTGGATGTAATCAATGCCCTTCTCAAACTGGTTAATAGCCGCCAGTATTCTATCTTTTCCATCAGCCGTAACTACGGTTCCCGATAGCAGATCCTGGTTTAGGCCTGCTGCCTGAATAATCCCGGTGCTGATCGGGTATAAATATCCCTTATATCCCCGGGGTTCGTCAAACTCCGAAAATTCTATAGTACTCTCTTTAATACCGTGCTGATCGAACATTTCCCGTAGTTCTGTGAAAGTAAGCACCTCGTCGACCTTTGCATTTTCTCCAAACCGGTCGGCCTCTTCTTTAGCGCCAATACACGGGCCGATAAATACCACTTTGATTTCTGTACCATACAATTCCTTTAACACCTTGGTATTTGCAATCATAGGATTTACTATAGGTGCAAGGTTATCAATAAGTTGCGGGAAATACTTTTCAATCAATGAAACGATGGGTGGACAATTCGCAAGTATATAGTATTTTCCTAAGAAGTTTGATACAAGTTCGTTATATTCTTTTGCCACCAGGTCGACGCCAAAAGCTACATCGTGAACATAATTAAAACCCATTTCGTGCAGCATTCTTACAAATTTCCGGTAATCCGTGATATCGTCGAATTCGGCAGAAATACTAGGGTCAATCAATGCAACAACTCTAAATCCTGACTTAATTAACTCATTTACAGCAGGTTTTGAATCGTAATATTTGATGGCTCCCGGATGGCAAACCTCCAGGCAGGTCCCACACCCTATGCATTTATCAGGATTTATGTATGGAATATCCCCCGTCGGTCTTAGCTCAATCGCTTTTACAGGGCAAACCCGTACACAGGCATAACAAATTTTACATTTATCTTCTTCTATAAAAACTAGAGGTGCTTGCATCTTATCCCTTGTTGATAGTTTGGTAATTCAAATTTAGATTAATGTCAATCAACGATCATTTAGTTGTCATTCGGTTAACGTTAATTGATCATCTGTGCTTCAGTTGATACCTTGTAACTCTGTACCTCTTAAAATTCTTACTTCTCAACTGCCTCAAAAAATTCATCCAAAAGAGCTATCACACTTTCTTCATCCAACCTTTCCTTTATTATTCCGTCCAGTTTCAATGATGGGCCAACAGCGCATTTGCCAAAACACCGTTCACCATGAAAACGGACTTCATTCATAAGATTTCTGTCTCGGAGATAATCATTTACAATCTTAACCAATTGCTTGTTGCCCCTGGCAAAACAAGAGCTACCAAGACAAATGACAACCTCTTTTTTCGGAATTTCCATCGTTAAATAAATGTGCAGATACTTAAGTGCTTCAGCTTAACTTTCATTCAAAAAACAAATATAGATATTATTGGATATCAAAATTAATTGTTAAACGAATAACATTGTTATTTTTTTCACAATAATAATGATTGTTAATATTCAATACATTATTTTTGTAGTCAGCTATATAAAAAAAACGCATAAAGATATGCAGGTATCCCTCGACGAAATTATCAGCAGGTATAAATCAGGGTCGCGCGAAGCACTTTTACCTTTGCTCCAGGATATCCAGGTTGAATACGGATACCTGAATGAAGAAGCCATTCTAAAAGTCGGACAGCATATTAAGCTTCCTTCCAGCAAAGTATATGGCATTGCGACCTTCTACGATCAGTTCAGGTTTGTGCAGAAAGGAAAATTCCATATAAAGGTCTGCCGGGGAACTTCTTGCCATATGCACGGATCATCAGGCATTTTGCGTGAAGTCGAAAGGGTATTGAATTTAAAGGAAGGCCAGACTAGCCGCGATGGACATTTCAGTCTCGAAGCAGTAAGTTGCATGGGTGCATGCGGTTCGGCGCCGGTACTGAATGTGAACGGCGAATTCAGGACCGCAATCGCGATTCAGGAAATTGCACAAATCTTTGATCTTTATAAAAGTACTGTTTAACCCAGGTGCAGCTCCATGGACGAGAAACAATTTTTGATTGAAAAAGTGCTGGCAACAAAGGCTGACCTCACACAGAGGAATGTAGTTGATTTTCTGGCGCTTACCAGGCATGATACGGTAATTCAGCCTGTTGTTTATATAGGATCAGGTACATGTGGAAAGGTTGCCGGGGCTGGTGAAACCTACCAGGCTGTTTCAAGATATCTTGAAGAAAAAAACATCAAGGCTGAAATTATATTGGTTGGTTGTATAGGACTTTGTTCATACGAACCCATTGTTGATATTCAGCTGCCTGGGAAGGCCCGGATTTCATTCAGGAATATTACACAGGATTTCGTTGAGCCACTTCTCGATGATATTTTTAACAGTGAAGTTCCATTTGAACACATTTTAGGCCAGTTTAATAGTTCAATACATAACAGGTGGGAGAATGTTCCTGCAATTAGTGAGTTGCCCTTCTTTAAATTTCAGCACAGGGTTGTATTAACCAATTGCGGCATAAGCAATCCAGGCTCAATAGCCGATTACATTGCCAGAGGTGGTTACCAGACCTATCTGAAATGCATCCGGAACTATACGGGTGAAAAAATCTGTACGGTTGTAGCTCAAAGTGGTTTACGCGGCAGGGGGGGCGGTGGATATCCTACAGGTCAGAAATGGGCAATTGCGCATAATACTGTGAGTGATCAGAAGTATTTGATTTGTAATGCTGCTGAAAGTGATCCCGGTGCCTTTATGGATCGTGCCATTATTGAAGGAGACCCTCATTTACTGCTCGAAGGCATTGCAATTGCTGCCTATGCAATTGGTGCCACTAAAGCCTATATTTATGTGATGGATGAATACAGTCAGGCTTATAGCATGCTGAATCATGCCATTGACCAATTAAAAGAGTATGGGTTTCTTGGTTATAATATTTTTGATAGTGGCATTGACCTGAAGATAACGATTGTAAAAGGTCCGGGTGCTTTTGTTTGTGGGGAAGAAACAGCCCTGATCAACAGCATTGAAGGCAAACGAGGAATGCCTCAGCCAAAACCGCCATACCCCGCAATCGAAGGACTCTTTGGTAAACCTACCGTTATCAATAATGTAGAAACCCTAGCGAATATAGCTTTCATCTTACGTCACGGGCCACTGCATTTCAACCAAATCGGTGTTCCAGAAGCGCGGGGTACCAAAGTTTTCGCCATTTCTGGAAAAGCAATGATAACCGGGCTGGTTGAAGTTCCGATGGGGACCAAAATCAGGGATATAATTTTTAAAATAGCCGGTGGTGTTAAGGATGGCAAGGAATTTAAAGCAGTCCAGATTGGCGGGCCTTCCGGGAGCTGCCTTCCTGCTAAACAACTTGATCTCCAGGTTGGATATGAATCGTTGTGGAACGAGGGTGCTATCATTGGTTCCGGCGGAATGATTATAATGGATGAAGACACCTGCATGGTGGATATTGTCAAGTTCTTTATGGATTTCCTTCAGAAGGAAAGCTGTGGAAAATGTATTCCTTGCCGTGAAGGAACTAGACGCATCCACGAAATACTCGAGAATATCACCCGGAGGCCAACAGGTGAATCCGGATATGAAGTTCTTGAAAGATTTAAAGGAATAATGCAGCTGGCTGACCTTTCGGAGGTGATAAGGGACACCTCGCTTTGCGGGCTAGGACAAACTGCGCCTAATCCGTTGCTGAGCGCAATGAAATGGTTCAGGGAGGAATTTGAAGAACATGTCTTCGATCGTAAATGCCGCGCAGGTGTTTGCAAGGAATTACGTTTGTTCTACATTGATGTTGACAAATGTATAGGCTGTGTTGCCTGTTTACGAAAATGCCCGGTAAATGCAATTGTCGGGCAGCCCAGGCAACCCCATTTTATCATTGAAGAAAAATGTATCGGTTGCGGGATTTGTTTTGACGTGTGCAAGTTTGTTGCAGTGAAATTAAGATAGTGCTTTGCCTGTTTTTTAAAAACAATGAATATTGATTTGTTGTAATCCCGCTGATACGAAATGCTGATTTGACTTTTAGTAATATGAAGAAGTTATGTTGTTTGACATAGAAGTAAACGGTAAAACCATTAAAGCCAGGCGTGGTGATACTTTGCTAATGGCTCTTGAGCGAAACGGGATTAAGGTTCCTACGCTTTGCCATATCAAGGATTTATTGCCTTCGGGAGCATGCCGGATGTGCGTAGTTGAAGTAGAAGGAAGGCAGGAATTGATCCCTGCGTGTTCTCACCCGGTTGAGGAATGGATGAAAGTACATACGCACTCTCCAAGAGTTATAAAAGCACGTAAAATCAATACCGAATTATTGCTTAGCAATCATCCTGACGACTGCCTGTATTGCGAGCGCAATGGAAATTGTGAATTGCAGAAATTGGCGGAAGACCTCAATATACGTGAACGCCGTTTCTATGGTAAAAAAAATAAATACAAAACCGATCCTTCGAGTGCAAGTTTGTTACGTGATCCGGCCAAATGCATTCTATGCGGGCGCTGTATTAGGGTTTGCGAGGAGATACAAAAGATTACAGCGCTAGAATTTATCGGTAGAGGTAATAAAGTTCAGGTTGGACCTGCTTTCAACAAAGGAATGAATCTTTCCAGTTGTATTAACTGCGGGCAGTGTGTTATGGTTTGTCCTACCGGTGCCCTGGCTGAAAAACAATACCCTGCCAAATTACAGGATGCTCTGCATAATCCCGCAGTTAAGACTGTTATCCAATGCTCTCCGACACTTTCAGTTACGCTGGCCGAGGAATTTGGGTTGCGTCCCGGCAAGGATATTGAAGGCGTCATGTATGCTGCTTTACGAAAGATCGGATTTGATTATGTATTTGATACTTCTTTCGGAGCTGATTTGCTTGTTATTGAACAGGCTACTGAATTTTATAACAGGTTAAAAACGGGCACAAACTTGCCCATGTTTTCGAGTTGTTGTCCTGCCTGGATAAAATATGCTGAACAGACTAACCCCAATCTGCTTGGACATGTTTCATCCTGCAAATCGCCTCAACAAATGCTTGGAGCACTGATCACGAATCACTTTGCGCTTCAGGCAGGGATTCCAAATAATGGCATTTATTCCGTTTCGGCAATGCCTTGCATTGCAAAGAAATTTGAGTCACAGCGTGAGCAGATGACCCACAAAGGTATAACAGATGTTGATCTTGTGCTTACAACAAGGGAACTTGCAAAGTTAATACGACTGAATGGCATTGATATTGATCAGGTAGAACCTGAATTATCAGATCAGCCTTACCAGTCACGCAGTTCAGCAGGGAAAATGCTTGCTGTAAGCGGAGGGCTCACTGAAGCATTTATCCGTACCTTGCATTTTGTTATTACCGGCAAGGAAACAAGTCAGCTAAAAATCCAGGAACTCAGATCAGGTAAAGGACGTAAGGAGTATTTTGTAAAGATTGGTGAATTCAAACTTGGTTTTGCCGTTGTTAATGGAATAGGGAATATTGAACCGCTCCTTTCTGAAATAAAAAAAGGACGAACCGATATTCATTACATCGAAGTAATGGCTTGCGAAGGCGGTTGCGTTGGGGGAGGAGGGCAACCCATCCACCCCGAGGCTGATAATATTAAGGCAAGGGCAAAATCCATTTATGAACTGGATGAAAAGGAAGCTAACAGGTTTGCCCATCAAAATGCTTCACTACAAGCGGTGTATGATTCTTTTTTACAGAAACCCGGTAGCGATGTGAGCCTGGCACAATTATTTACCACTTACGAAGAGCGGGAAGTGATGAAGTAGGGCGTCGCAGGTTTAACGATAACGGCTATTATTAGATAAGGGATAATTAAACTTGAAACGCTGAAACATTGAAACTCTGAAACTCTATAACTCTGTAACTTTGAATACACTGTAACTTAAAATAGAACCATGAACCCCGGCATAACTTCTTCATCGAGCCAGGAAACAAACAAAAAGCTGGTCTTTACCGTTAAGGAAAGATGCAGGGTTTGCTATACCTGTGTGCGTGAGTGCCCGGCAAAAGCAATTCGTATTACGGGTGGCCAGGCTGAGGTTATTACAGCAAGATGCATTGCCTGTGGAAACTGCATAAAGGTCTGCAGCCAAAATGCCAAGATTTTTTATAAAGAGATTGACCAGGTAAAGCGATTAATCGCGAATAATCCAAAAGTGATTGCACTGGTTGCTCCAAGTTTCCCTGCCGAGTTTTATGATTTTGAAGATTACAGAACGCTTGTTGGAGTTATTAAATCCTTTGGATTCAGCCATGTAACAGAAGTTGCATTTGGTGCCGACCTGGTCGCCAGGTATTATAAGGAACAACTCAGCCTTGATATGCCTGCAATATCATCCGACTGCCCTGCAATTGTTGCCTACATTGAACGATATTCTCCTGAACTTACAAGTAAACTTGCTACGGTAGTTTCACCCATGGTTGCTATGGCAAGGGTGGTGCACAAACAATATGGTGATGATGCAAAACTGGTTTTTATTGGTCCATGCCTGGCAAAGAAAGCTGAGTCGGAAGAAATAGATGCTGTCCTTACTTTTCGGGAATTGCGTGAAATGATTGAAAATGCGCGTTTGAACCCATCAAAAGTTACTCCCGCTGAATTTGACCCTCCTTTAGGCGGGCGCGGGGCTATTTTCCCTTTAAGTCATGGTTTGCTTCAGACAATGGAAGTAAATGAAGATGTACTGAGCGAAAATATACTGGTGGCAGGTGGAAAGGCTAATTTTCAGGATGCAATACGCGAATTTGAACAGGGGAATCTCACGGGGCATCACCTGCATCTATTGTGTTGTGAGGGATGCATCCTGGGTCCCGGCATGTCGCCCTATCCGAATACTTCGCCGACTGCCCTTCGTTTTGCCAAGAAAGCCAAGATCATTAGTTATGCCAATCTCAAGATGGCAACTCTGGATAAAGATCAGTGGCAGGCGTTCCTGGACGAATATTCAAAACTTGATTTTTCCCGTACATTTCAATCGCGTGACATGAGGTCGGTTCGTCCGCCTGCTGAGCAAATCAAGGAAGTATTATACAAAATGGGGAAATACAGCCAGCAGGACCATCTTAATTGCGGCGCTTGTGGCTATGAATCCTGCGAAGAACATGCCATTGCTATTATTAATGGATTGGCCGAAACCGAAATGTGCCTTCCATATTCAATTGAAAAACTGCATAAATACATCCGTGAACTTAATATTTCGAAAGAAAAACTAGCCAATGTCCAGGAAGCACTGCAGCATTCGGAAAAACTTGCAGGCATGGGCCAACTTTCCGCTGGTATTGCCCACGAACTCAATAATCCGCTTGGGGTAATAACCATGTATAGCAATATCCTTAAAGAAGAACTGCCAGTTGATAGTCCGATGTTACAGGATATTGACCTGATAGTTGAACAGGCGGACCGTTGCCGGAAAATTGTAGGAGGACTATTAAACTTTGCCCGTAAAAACCAGGTAAATCTGACCGAATCCAATGTTGTAAAACTTGCCAGGCATAGCATTGATTCAGTCATTATTCCGGAAGGCATCAACATCAGGTTCAATAATAAAATTACCGATCCGATTGTCAATCTCGACTACGACCAGATGACTCAGGTATTTACCAACTTGCTTAAAAATGCTGTTGATGCAATGCCCGGGCAAGGAGAAATTAATTTTGATTTATTTGATTCCAGTGACCAGTTTACGGTAAGTATAACAGATAACGGTACCGGCATACAACCGGGAAATATGGATAAACTGTTTACGCCATTCTTCACAACCAAGGAAATAGGCAAAGGCACCGGGCTGGGTTTACCAATCATATATGGTATCGTAAAGATGCATAAGGGTGACATCGGTGTGAAATCGAATGTTGATCCGGCTGTGGGACCGACAGGAACCACATTTACTATAACGATCCCGAGAAACAGGATGGTTTAATTGGGTAGGTAGTAAGGTGTAAGGTGTAAGGTGTAAGGAGGAAGGTGTAAGGATGAAGTTGTAAAGAGGAAGGTGTAGTGAGATCTGTAAGAGTTTGATTGTCAAATTTATAGATGGTAGTTTGAAGAGTAAAAGCTAATATCAATGAAAATGAAAAAGAAAATATTGATCGTTGATGATGATATGGATTATCTGTTCCAGATGCGAACGAAAGTGGAGCAAATGGGGTTCGAAACAATCACTGCTGAAAGCCAGGCCGAAGCGGAGAAAGTGATCCAGGAGATCAAACCCGACTTATGTATTCTCGACCTGATGATGGAGAGTGATGACAGTGGCTTTATCCTGAGCTATAAAATCAAGCGAAAATATCCCGATGTGCCTGTCATTATTGCAACAGCCGTAACTGCCGAAACAGGAATAACTTTCGATGTTCATACTGATGAAAGTACACAGTGGATCAATGCTGATCTGTTTCTGGATAAAGGAATCCGCTTCGATCAGCTGCAACGCGAAATAAAGAAACTACTGAAACTTTAAACGATGGCAACTTTTAAAATACTTATTATCGATGACGAACCAGGCATTCGCGAGGGGACAAAACGTATTCTTCAGAATTTCAAGGTTGATTATCCCTTCATGGATGAGCAGATTGATTTCCAGGTACTCGAAGCAGGAACCGGAAAATCTGGCATCGAGATAATTGACCGTGAACTTCCTGAAATACTGTTACTCGATAATAAATTGCCTGACATACAGGGTGTTGAAGTATTAGAGTACGTAAGAAGTAAACATTATGACATCATTGTCGTTATGATAACTTCCTATGCTTCACTCGAGCTGGCAGTAAAAGCTACCCGCGACGGAGCTTACGACTTCATTCCTAAACCCTTCACACCACAGGAAATCAGGGCTTCGGTTGAAAATATTACAAAGCAGATATTTTTAAAAAGAATGACCCAAACTCTTAATAATACAGGAAAACAGATCAGGTTCCAGTTTTTATCCGTATTATCGCACGAGCTTAAGGCCCCGCTTAATGCAATTGATGGGTACATTAAAATGATAAAGGAGCGGCAATTCGGAAATAATGTTGATGCGTATGAAGAAATGCTCGACCGGTCAATCGAGCGAATTAAAGGAATGCGGCAACTCATTCTCGATCTGCTCGACCTTACTAAAATTGAAACCGGCAAACCGACACAGAAACTGGAAAAATTAAATGTGAGGAAGATTGTACAATTAGCCATTGACACAATTCGCCCGTATGCCATCCAAAAAGATGTTGATCTGTATATCAATTCACGTGAGGAGGTGGAGATGAAAGCTGATCCGGGTGAAATTGAGATTATTATGAACAACCTCATTTCGAATGCAGTAAAGTACAATAAAACCGGGGGACGCGTTGATGTTTTTATTGAAAAGGAGAATGGAAAGGTCAAAATTACAGTATCAGATACCGGTATTGGATTGAAAAATGAAGATAAAGAGAAGATTTTTGATGATTTTGTGCGGATCAAGAGTTTCGAAACGCGCGAAGTGACCGGAAGCGGATTAGGTTTATCCATTGTTAAGAAAATAGTTGACATGTACCAGGGAAATATTGATGTGCAAAGTGAACCTGAAAAGGGAACTTCATTCATTGTCACTTTAACGGAGCCGGAGGTATAATACCTGAAGCATTTAAAACAAATCTAGTATTAAAATTAATTTAACTCACTAATATGGCAGCAAAAAGACTCCCGGACAAAACTGTTGAACGCCTGAGCCAATACCGGCGAACATTATTAATTGCAAATACAACGGGTAAACATCATGTTTTTTCTCACGAACTCGCGGCTATGCTGCATATTACATCAGTTCAGGTGAGGCGAGATATCATGCTTATAGGTTACTCCGGAACTCTCAGGCAGGGATATGATGTAAAAGAACTCATAGATATCATTGGCAAGATCATCGACACCAAAGAAGGACAAAAAGTAGCAGTAATCGGTATCGGGAACCTTGGGCGTGCAATCATAGGTTATTTCAGCGGCAAGCGGACCAAGCTTACCGTAGTGGCCGGCTTTGATGTAAATCCTGAAAAAGTGGATCGGGTATATGCCGGTGTATGGTGCCATCCCTTTGACAAGCTTGCTGAAATCATAAAAAAAGAGAATATTACCATAGCTGTGCTTACAGTGCCGGCCAGTGAAGCTGCCTATGTAGCTGATTTGCTGGTAATGGCCGGGATAAAAGGTATACTTAACTTTACTCCAAAGCCAATAAATGTTCCTTCGAATGTGTATCTCGAAGAGTATGATATTATTACTTCGCTTGAGAAACTGGCTTATTTTGTCAAAAAGGTATAACCAGGAATAGATTCTGGAGACTTCAATAAAATCTTGTTTCTGATTTCCTGGCAAATATTTCATGTGTAAGTAAAATGCGGATTTTTTACGATTTTGATCATCTTACAGCCATTTTAAATCCTGTTGTAACAACGGGTAGTTTTGATGGTGTGCATGTGGGTCATATTGCGATTCTAAACCGCATTAATAAAATTGCCCGCGATATAAAAGGGGAAAGTGTCCTGATTACTTTTCACCCGCATCCTCGCAAGGTTTTGTTTCCTGAAACTGCCGGTAAAGACCTGTTTCTTATCAACTCGCAACGCGAAAAAATTGAGCTGCTTCGAAATGCCGGTCTTCAGAACCTGATCATCGTTTCATTTACACCCGAATTTGCACACATATCTTCTATTGATTTCATCCGTGATATCCTGGTTGCCAAACTGCATGCCCGTAAAATTGTCATCGGGTTTAATCATCAGTTTGGATACAACAGGGAAGGCAATTTTGACTTTTTAAGAGAACTTGGGATCTACTATAATTTTGAGGTTGAGGAAATTCCGGAACAGGATATTCACAACGAAACGGTGAGTTCCACACTAATCCGCAAGGCATTGCAGGAAGGCCGGATTCAGCGTGCCAATGCCTACCTCGATCACCATTATATGATCATGGGTAAACTTAAAGAAGGCAACAGTGAACTGGTTGAAAGAAACCTTCCTACACTCTATATTTCTATTGAGGAAGAAAGTAAACTGGTGCCACCTGATGGCGTGTATGCCGTACGGATCGAGGTGGGTAAAAACTCGTATAAAGGAATACTCAATATCAAAAACAGCAGGTACGGCAACGACCGGCACAAAGAAGATATTCGTATTGAACTCTTCCCTTTCGACACAAAGGAGCCACTTAAAGGAAAAGATGCAACCGTTTATTTTGTAAAATACATTCGCGAGGAACTTGAATTCAGGGGAACTGACGAACTCAAAAAACAACTTGAAAAAGATAAATCGCTGGTTGAAGAATTGATTTATTGAAAGTAAAGGGTAAAATTCAAAGGCAAAAAAAAAGAATCCTTTGATCAGTGCAGCTCTGAAATTCTCACCTCGACTTCACAACCAATGACATGTTAGGATAATTTGAAAATGGTGGGTAATGCGCATTTCTTCAGGAAATCCAGGCGGTGAAACCCTTGAACTATTACTCATTAACTAACCGATCCGTTGAAAATTTAAAACATTAAAATGAAGATTACTTTTCTGGGAACAGGCACATCCACCGGAGTTCCCGTGGTTGCCTGTAACTGCGCGGTTTGCACCAGCGATGATCCTCGTGATAAACGCTATCGTACTTCCGTAATGCTTACTCGTGGCACTTCAAATATCGTTATCGATTGTGGTCCTGATTTCAGAATTCAAATGTTAAAGCATAAGGTTGAGGATATTGATGCAGTTCTGTTTACGCATGCTCATCGCGATCATATTGCCGGCCTCGACGATATTCGGGCATTCAATTATATTCTGCATAAGTCAATTGATATTTATGGTTCGCAACTAACTCTTGATGCTATTAAGGAACAATTTCCCTATATCTTTACCCCGGGTCGGTATTTTGGAGCCCCGAAACTGAACCTGCACCCGATAACGGAAACTCCGTTCAATATCGGCGATTTCAGTTTAATTCCCATACAGGTCATGCATCATGAAATGAAAGTCTTCGGCTACCGGATTGCTGATTTTACCTATATCACCGATGCCAATTACATTTCGCCTTCTGAACTGGATAAAATCCGTGGATCAAAAGTAGTGGTTATCAATGCACTCCGTAATTCAAGGCATGTTTCGCATTTCTCATTGGGCGAAGCTCTTGAGGTACTTACTGATCTGAAACCGGAGAAAGCATATCTGACCCATATCAGCCATTTCTTAGGGAAGTTTGATGCCGTTGAGGAAAAATTACCCTCATGGGTGCATCTGGCTTACGACGGGCTTCAAATAGAACTCTGATACATCGCTGATTATTAGATATATAATAAACCAGTTTTCCTCTTACTTCTGTATAAAAATTTATTGTTAAACATTTCACAAAATATAGGTATTGATATGCTTAAATAGGTGGGAAAAGCGTAATTTTGCACTTTTAAACAATTAAAATACCCCTAATGAAATTTCAACCTGAACAATGCAGGATTCCCGATCAGAGGATGAAACCGTTTATTGATGCTGATGAGATCTGGGATCACATTAATAATGCCAAACCTACTATTGAAGAAGTAAGGACGGTTATTGCAAAATCGTTAAATAAACAACGTCTTTCCCTCGCTGAAACGGCTATCCTTATCAGCGCGGATACGCCCGAATTGATTGAAGAAATCAAGGATGGGGCACGCAGGTTAAAAAAACTGGTTTATGGCAACAGGATCGTTCTTTTTGCTCCATTATATATTGGAAATAAGTGTGTCAATAACTGTTCCTATTGTGGTTTCCGTTCTTCAAATAAAGATGCCATTCGCAGCACACTCGATGACCAGGAACTGGTGAAGGAAGTTGAAGCGTTGGAGGATAATGGTCAAAAACGCCTTATTCTCGTTTATGGTGAGCACCCTGATTATGGACCTGAATATATAGCTCATACAGTGAAAGTAGTATATGGCGTTAAAAAAGGAAATGGTGAAATACGTCGCGTTAATGTAAACGCTGCCCCTCTCGAGATTGAAGGATTCAGGATTGTAAAAGATTCAGGTATTGGCACCTACCAGATTTTCCAGGAAACTTACCATCCGGAAATTTATACCCATTATCACCTTGGAGGGAAAAAGCGAAATTACGAATACCGTCTTACTTCCCTTGACCGTGCACAGGAAGCAGGAATTGATGATGTCGGAATCGGAGCCCTGTTCGGCTTATACGACTGGCGATTCGAAGTTCTGGCTCTGGTACGGCATACCAACCACCTCGAAGCCTGCTACAATGTTGGCCCGCACACGATCTCCTTCCCGCGCATTCAGGAAGCGTCGGCAATGAATTTTGATGGCAAATACAAAGTTTCGGATGAGGATTTTACCCGTCTTGTTGCGATCCTGCGCCTGGCGGTTCCCTACACTGGCATGATCCTCACCGCACGCGAAAATGCAAAAGTCCGCGATGAAGTAATGCGTTTCGGCGTTTCGCAGATTGACGGCGGTACGAAGCTCGAACTTGGAAGCTATTCCGAAAACAGGAATGAAGAGCAGAACCTGAACCGTGAGCAATTTCATATCAATGATTCGCGCTCGCTGAATGAAATTATTGATGAACTTCTATCCAGCGATTATCTTCCGTCGTTCTGCACCGCTTGTTACCGACTGGGCCGAACGGGTGAACATTTTATGGAATTCTCGGTTCCCGGGTTTATCAAGCGGTTTTGTTCGCCAAATGCAATTCTTACACTTACCGAATACCTCGAAGACTATGCCCCTTCACAAACCAGGGAAAAAGGATACAAAGTTGTGGAAGAAAACCTGCTTGAACTCGAAAAAGCCCACGAAAAAGTAAATGTTCCCGAGATTCGCAAGCGGATTGAAAAGATAAAAGCAGGGGAAAGGGATTTGTATTTTTAATGTCGGACGTTGGATATCGAATGTCGGATGTCGGATGTTGGATGTTGGATGTTGAAAGACGTATGTCGGAATTCAGAAGAACCTGGAACCAGGATCAGGATATAAAATGGACCCATTTACTATTTTTCATTAACCATTAACTATTAACTAACCCTAAAATGACCGAAACGCGAATCCTTGGCTTGCTTATTTCCGACCGTATAAAAGAAGCAGGCCGCACACAGCTGACACTCAGTAAATATTCGAAACTTATACGCACGCGGCTTGGTTTTCACGAGTTGAATGAAAATGTTTGCAGCCGCTCGGGGATTATTGTGCTCCAACTTACGGGGAAGCCTGAGGAATGGGAGGAATTTGAGGCTGAACTTGGCACGATCGGAGGACTCGAAATTCAGAATATGTCGTTTACGTATTAATATCTTCAGCGATGAAAGAAGTTAGAATACTAGGTGTTATGATCAATGATCCATCGAAGGGTGCGGACAAAATTCAGAATATTCTTACAAAATACGGTTGCAGTATCCGAACGCGGTTAGGAATGCATGATATCGATGAGGAATATGCCCGTGAAACCGGCCTGATGTTGCTCGAACTTATTGGTGATGTGCAGGAATGCCTGCGGCTCGAAAACGAATTGCTTGCGCTTGATGGAGTAGAAGTTCAGAAAATGATTTTCAGGAAGTAATCTGATGAAAAATACTTGTTGGTAATCTCATTCACAGTAGTGAAACAGGCCTTTTTTCAGGATTTTATGAATGTATATTTTGTCGGTTGTTGAATGGATTATTGTGTAATGCCGCTTCCAAGTATAGTGATAGATCCCTTGTGTGTTTCAGTAGCATAAAAACCAACAGCCTTTAAGATGAAATAATACGAACCGTCAGGTACTCCCTTGGCTTCCCAGTCACTTTTGTAATTCGGATCATCATAGAGTTTCCTGCCCCAGCGGTCGAAAATCACTAATTCCATCCGCTGGTATTCATTCGTAATTTTAATATCTTCACCCGATCCGGTCTTATTTTCGTTCAGAATCAGAAACATATCATTTTTGCCATCCCCGTTAGGGGTAATAACACCGGGTATCTTTAATTTGGCAACCCGTATGGGTATCCTGACTTCAATAATTGAATCACAGCCGTTTTCATTATAGATATGCAGTCTAAGCGTGTAGCCCGGATTCTGGCCTGTAACAAGATTGGCTCTGGCAAATACATGGGTCGGGTTGAATGATATGGCAGTATCACCATCCCCGAATTCCCATAATGGCGGTTCAACCACGTGGGTAGGGGAGACTTCCTGAAAAGAAAAACTGAGTACAGGATTCTGAATATAAATGGTTGTATCTGCATTTCCTTCAATAATAAGTTTCACATTGGCACCGGGTAATCCCGTGATAGTATAAGCACTGTCGAGTTTACAACCCCATGCATCCGTGATCCGGATCTGCCGCTGTCCTGCACACAGGTATTTCTTAATGAAATTGTATTGTGATGGTTTGCCATCCCATAAGTAATTGTATGGCGGTGTTCCACCCGAAGCATCAGCCTGGTAATTTGCATCACAGGTGTTTGTGCAGGTCGGACTCAGTTCTGTAAGAATGACATTTATTTTCGGATCAACCACCGCCTTGCCATCCACAAAAACTGCAGTTGAATTTCCGGCTGCGGTATGATAAAAACTGCTTTCCGCATTCCAGTGCAGGACGGTTGAACCTGATAATCCATTGAATCGCAGCCAGAAGAGTGTATCGTGTGTGATCGTGACATTGATGGAACTGGTCCAGGTGATGATCAAAGAGTCATTCTCGTTGGCAACATTAAAAATTCCGCCCGAAAGCGCAGCATTTACGCCAAAATACTCAATAAAACCAATTGCAGTCTTATTAAAGGTAAGTGCCAGCCTCAATGTATCTACGGCATTCATATTATGCACGACAACCGGCAAAGAAACATATGTATTAAAGCAAATTGAAATGCTGTCGATATCTGTAACAACCTGGGCTTTTGAATGCTTTGGTACAAAAAATAAAAACAAGAAAAAGACTGATATAAATGTCAGGAATTTGCGCATGCTTTCAGTTGGATCAAAAATTGTATTCTTCCGGTATGGCTTTTTCAGGGTACTAAATTAGGCAATTTATTGTATTCCAGCTAACATTCTAACGTGAACAAGCTCATTTTTGTGCTCTAAACCGGGTTAAAATCTGCCTCCCTGAACCATCATAATCGTACAGTCTTCAGTTACTTCAATCCCGGCATCTGTAAGCAGGTTCTGAAATTCCTCGTTTTCGGTTCCGGGATTAAAAACAACCCGTTGCGGATTCAGTTTCAGGATATAATCATACCAGGATTTCTGGTTATCGGGACCGAGGTATAAAGTAACCGTATGAATATCGTGAAGCTCAGGGAATCCTGCCTGCACAGGTGTGGTATCAATTAATCCTTCGCGAAGCCCGATGGCAGTAACCGGGAAATGGCCTGACACCAGCGTTTTTATGCAGATATTTGAATACCTGCTTTCCTTAAGGCTTGCACCGATTACTAAAGTGGTTTTATTCATTTAAAAGTAAATTGTTCCCTGTCGCGGGAGTTTATACTTCCCTAAGGAGGAGTTCAAGGTTTTCGAAACGGCGGCGATAATCGTCACCGGCCCTGCTGATGATCTCATGTGCTTCCTCAACCCCGAAAGTATGTGTGATCTCAACCCGTTTTTCATGTCCGGGTAAATCTTTGTAGGTAAGGAAGTAATGTTTTAGCCGGTCTATTACGAGTACAGGACAATCTGTAATATTCTTATATTCCCCGTAAACAGCATCGTTGCGCAAAACGCAAATGATTTTATCATCCGACTCATTTCCGTCAATCATCCTGAAACCACCAATTGGAATTGCCTTTACCAGGATATCACCATGTGAAATTACTTTTTCGGTAAGCACACATACATCAATAGGGTCGCCGTCACCTTTTATATCCTCACGACCGGATTTTTCCATGCAATAATCAGCAACAGACTTCCCGCTGTAGGTTTGTGGCAGAAAACCATACATAGCAGGAACCACATTTGAGTATTTCTGAGGACGATCGAGTTTCAGGTATCCGCTCACTTTATCCACCTCATATTTAACGGTATCAGTTGAAACCATTTCAATAAAGCATGTAAGGCATTGTGGCGCTTCGTCACCTAATTCAACACCATGCCAGGGATGCGATTTATACCTCAAACCCATCAGTTTCCCGATAGGGTCCATTATTTTATTTGACATTGCTGAAAAGTTTTGTGTAGAACAACCTGTTTTCTGCAAAAGTAGCTAAATAGACCTTGCATAAGTTGTTATTTCTTGAATTTCTGATTATTCTACCGGAATTTCATCGATATAGTAATGTGCATCGGGCGTATTCAAGGTTCCTTCAATATATAAGGCTTCATCTTTGGAATCGAAATATCCCAGCCGCACTTTATAGAGTTTATCTTCGAAAACAATAAACCATTCCCGGCGGGTTGATTTCAAAAGATTCCCTGCTGATTGTTCAGCGGCTTCCCTGGTTGTAAAAGCTTCAGCCTGTATAAAAAACCTGTGTGAATCTGATCCTTTGTCCGATTTGTCGTTAGGTGGGGTCTCTATTAAGGCATTTCTTGTGCCTGGCTTTAATTTGCCGGCTTCTTTTACATTTCCCGGAAGTTCATTTTTTGAAACAGGCACAGTTTCGCCAGTTTTCCTGATTTTCGCACCATCCTGTTTTGGCTCTTTGCTTGTTGAATCATCCACTGCAGGTACCGGAAGAACTACCGGATTTATATCGGGTTCGGAACCTGATTTCCGAGCTTTTCTCCCGGATTTTCGTTTTTGATCTTTTGGCACAGATCCATTCTTCAGGTCAATAGGTTTCACCACAGAAGAAAGCCCGTCAACATAATATGGAACCTCAGAAGTATTGAGTGTGGCCTCAACAAACCTGGCGGCTTCTTTCGTTGTAAAGTATCCAAGCCTGACTTTATAGAGCCCGTCTTCATAGGCTACAAACCATCGTTTCAACGTCAGTTTCAGCAGATCGCCGGCCAAGCGTTCAGCATGAACCCTGGAGTCGAATGCGCCGGCCTGGATATAGAATTTATCCGGTGCAACTGCTTTATTCAGCTCATCAATAGGTGGAACCAAAACTTTGCCATCTTTTGTCTTTTTTACGACTTTACCGGTTTCTTTTTTAGGTTCCGGGAGTTCAGTCCTGGCAGGTGGAAGTATAGCTTCATCTTTTATCACTTTTGTATTATCTTTTTCCGTGACCTTTGGCTTCGACTCAGCTATTACCGGCGTCGGAACAGGTAAAATTTGGTTTGTTTCTGCCTGAACATTTTGCAGCGGCTTTGTTTGTTTTTGGTCAGTAATTTCGATGGTATTTTTCGGTTGTTCCTTTATTATCAATCCCTTTGGTTTGTTAACGTAATATTTAATACCCGTTGATTTGAGGGACTTTTCAAAATTGGTTGCTTCAGCCCTGGTGGTATAATATCCAAGACGGACTTTGTAGAGCCCTTTGCCGCAAGCAATAAACCAATGTTGCCCGGTTTGTTTTATAAGTTTGGCCGCTAATTTTTCTGCATTAGATTTTATCACAAATGCACCGGCCTGTACGAAATATCCATTCTGTTCGTGTAAACTGTCACAATCCATAGATGCAGGGGAGATAATCTCGTTTTTAGTAACTGCCGGGGGCTGGGATTGCTGAGCTGTTTCTGGTTTCTGTTGTGTAAATTCAGATCCTTTCTGCTGCTGACCGGGAGTAAACTCAACCGGCATTTCGGAAACGTAATAGGAAATTTCAGGCGTATTGAGCGAAGATTTAAAATCATCAGCTGTTTCTTTTGATCCGAAATACCCGAGCCTGACTTTGTAGAGGCCATCTTCGTTATCAATAAACCATTTTTGTGAAGTCAGCTTCGTAAGATCCCGGACTAAGCGGTCAGCATTCTTTTTGTTTTTGAATGCACCCGATTGAATGAAGAATTTATGTGTTTCAGTTGCCTGCGGGACAATATCGGCAGGTGGAGTTGATACAATTTCTTCTTTTATTGCAGGTTGTACTTTCGAAACTTCCGGCATTGTAACAGGAAGTTCTTCTTTAACAACAGGAATGATTTCTGATTTCTCAGGCTCTTTTGCAGCAACTTCTTGGTTATAGTCGCTTTGTTTCGACAACTGGAACTCAATATTATCAATTATATCTCCGGTTTCGGTTGCATGAATCTCAAATCCGAAGCGTTGGGGCAGCGAAACGGATTTCAACCGGGATAATTGCATTTTATCAACTTCAGCATAATACGAACCTGGTGCCAATCCCAGGTAGTTAAAGTATCCATCGGATTCACTCTGGGTTTTTGCAATTAAATTATCTTTCTGATCAAAAATATTAATCTGGATACGACCTTGTGCCCTGAGTTTGGCGCCTGTTTTCATATATATCATTCCATTGATTTCCCCCATTACTTTTACCGGAATTTCCAGCAATTTAAACTGGTTGGGATCCATGAGAATGCTGATGGTTTTATCCTTTATCTGCCAGGCAATGTTATCAAACTGGGTATCACTGAACTCCAGCATATAGCTGGCAAACGGTTCCAGGTCGAGGATGCGGATAATAGAATCTTTTGAGTCGGGTAATATGCGCCCGCCATTGATGCGGATATTCATTCCGGATACGATGGGCTCATTATCATCGCGATGGTTGTTGTTGTTGATATCCAGGTATGGAATTACCGTTAACCCGGCCCTGCCTACCTGAGTGCGTTTGTCGGCAATTACCCGGCCATTGCCGCTGCCCAAAGCAAAACTGCCCCTGGCGCTCTGCCCGGTCATGATATACCCCTTCGAAACCCTTGTACTCAGGCTGGTTTGTACAAACGAAAGATCGTACCTGAATGTTAATTCAACGCTGTTAATGTTACTACGGACATTGTTTTCCCAAACCATGGAAAGATTGCATTTCGGCGAGAAATTATTTTCAAGTTCAACTTTTGTGAAAATCAGGTCTTTGTTTGTAAAGTCGTACTGAACCTGTGGGCGGAAGGAGAGCGATCTGAAAAATCTGAATCCAAGGCCAAGGTTTCCATAGATATATGGGTCGTGGTTCTTAATCCAGTTGGCATTACCTGTAAAGTTGGCACTCACGCCTTTGTAGAAGGTCGAAAATGTAGCTTCGGCAGTTGAATAGTTGGTTTCTTTCAGGATATTCTGAGCATACGAAAATCGGGTATACGCTTTGAATTTCTTAATTGAAACCGGCAATGAAACTCTTATCTTACGTTCTTCCAGGTAGTTAAATGTAATAGCCTTTTGTTCGTGGACATATTTTGTATAATCAAAATCCACTGAGAAATTTGATGGCAGACTGTAGCTAAAAAGTGCTTTGGTGCGGACACCGTAAGCGTATTCGCCATTCAGCAGAAAATTATTGAACACTTGGGCCGATCCGGTCACAAAAGGAATAGAAGGGGCTGATTTGATGGATGACAAATACTCAAAACCGCCACCCAGGGTAAGATGACGATTTATACCAAAATTGGTTTCAGCCCGGGTAAAGAAACTGTGACTCGTATCCTGAACCATTGCACCTGCAAGGGTATATTGCCATTCTCCTTTTGGCAGGAAGTTGTATGGGACATTTATAGTCTGTTCCTTTTGCCTCTCTTCGCCCCAGGGGCCATAAAACTTGAGCATGACACTGGATGAACCGTAAACCAAAGGAATATCAAACTTATAAAATCCTGAAGCATCGGCCGTTGTAAAATCCACAACGACATTATTAATATAAAGTTCTACGGTCCAGCCGGGTTCCGTAAAATCCGTCATTGTATATGTGCCGAATGACCTGCGGAACGTAGTTGGTGTATTGGTTATTACAGTTCCGATAAGCGGGGAATAAATGCTGGCAACCGAGCGCGAGGCAATTTTCCCAACGGTGATCTGTTTTACCAGTTTGGTTTCATTGTTGGCCCATCTCCAGTGATATTGCTGTTGTCTTTTTTCGAAATTATTCCTTGAAGAATAATTAAGTTCAATATTTGTTTCGCCACCCAGGAATTCAGCCCCGAGTCCGAGCAAAGCCCGGGTTTCGGTAGTTCCCCCGG
>Ga0079306_1000276_pt1 | contig 53760 bp, 35 predicted proteins | sample Methanotroph_Enr_FD_79181 | JGI IMG/M metagenome (GOLD analysis project Ga0079306, IMG submission 79181) | Enriched soil microbial communities from Old Woman Creek wetland in Ohio, USA - Methanotroph_Enrichment_5 | ecosystem: Environmental > Terrestrial > Soil > Wetlands | place: USA: Ohio... | reverse complement strand
CCTAATTTTACGACCAATTTTCTCATTCCGGTCGTCAATTAGCGTGCGAATATCGCAATTATTTAGAAATTCTGAAACACTTTTTGCATAATCATTGAACTTTTCACTGATTGGTAACACCACTACCTGTTCAGGAGTTAGCCAAAGCGGGAATTTTCCGGCAGTGTGCTCAATCAAAACAGCGACAAAGCGTTCCATCGACCCGAATGGCGCTCGGTGTATCATCACAGGACGGTGACGCTTATCGTCAGCACCAATGTATTCCAGTTCAAATCGCTCCGGAAGGTTGTAATCAACCTGAATCGTACCTAGCTGCCAGCTGCGTCCAAGCGCATCTTTCACCATAAAATCAAGCTTCGGACCATAGAAAGCAGCTTCACCCAAAACGGTCACTGTGTTCAGTCCTTTTTCAGCAGATGCTTCTATAATTGCCTGCTCAGCTTTATCCCAATTTTCAGTTGAACCAATATATTTTTCAGGCTTATTAGGATCACGTAATGAAATCTGAGCCGAGTAATTTTCGAAGTTCAAGGCTTTGAAAATGATGAAGATAATATCGATAACTTTTTTAAACTCGTCCTTAATTTGATCGGGACGACAGAATAAGTGAGCGTCATCCTGAGTAAATCCACGGACACGGGTCAAACCATGTAATTCGCCACTTTGTTCGTAGCGGTACACGGTTCCAAATTCGGCAAAACGAACTGGCAGGTCTTTGTATGAACGTGGTTTAAATTTGTACAACTCGCAGTGATGAGGACAGTTCATCGGTTTAAGCATATATTCTTCACCTTCTGCCGGAGTTTTAATGGTCTGAAATGAATCGGCACCATATTTCTGGAAGTGTCCTGAAGTTTTATATAAATTAATGTCACCGATATGTGGCGTAATCACCTGTTCGTATCCAAATTTTTTCTGAACACGTTTCAGGAAATTCTCCAATTGTTCGCGCAACAATGCTCCTTTAGGTAACCACATCGGCAAACCCTGTCCAACATTCTGCGAAAAGGTAAACAATTCCATCTCCTTTCCAATCTTGCGGTGGTCGCGTTTTTTGGCTTCTTCAACCAAGATCAGGTATTCCTCCAGCATTTTTTGTTTCGGGAAAGTGATACCGTAAACGCGGGTAAGCATCTTATTTTTTTCGTTGCCTCTCCAGTAAGCTCCGGCAATAGAAGTCAGTTTAACTGCTTTAATGAATCCGGTATTTGGCAAATGTGGTCCGCGGCATAAATCGGTAAAATTACCTTGGTTATAAACAGTAATTGTTCCGTCTTCCAATTCGCTGATCAATTCTTCTTTCAACGTGTCGCCTTTTGCCGAAAACATCTCCAAAGCATCTTTCTTCGAAATTTCTTTCCTGACGATATCGTGTTTCTCACGAGCCAGTTCAATGATTTTCTTTTCAATTTTCTCAAGATCTTTTTCAACTAACTGCTGACCCTGAGGCAAATCAATATCGTAGTAATATCCATTATCAACTGTAGGCCCGATTCCGAATTGAGTTCCCGGATAGAAAAACTCGATGGCTTCTGCGGTCAGGTGAGCCGACGAATGCCAAAAGGTTTCCTTCCCTTCCCTATCCTCCCACAGCAATAATTTTATGCGGACATCTTTATCTATTGGTCTGGACAAATCCCAAACTTCTCCTTCAACAGAAATAGACAAAACATCTTTGGCAAGCCTGCTGCTGATCGATTCGGCAATATCATATCCGGTAATTCCGCTTTCGAATTCCCTGACACTGTTATCGGGTAAAGTAATTTTAATCATTGGTAATTTTGTTTTAAAAAACAGGGTGCAAAGATAAATATTAATAGCTGACATTGATCAATATTTATCTGTTTTTCAAATCGAAAAAACGAGTCAAAATAATCTAAAATAAAACCGGTCATATCATGTCGCGAATTTGGACATGGTATGGCCGGTTCAAAAAACAATTTTATATGATTATCTGAAACCAAAGCTTAGGCCTGCATTGTATGAAGTATATTCTGCTCTGTTAATTGATCCGAAAAGGCTGAAGAATGCTAACTTTAATCGGAGGCCTGCATCCATGCAAAAATTTGTCGACGAGAAAGTAATGTCAACAGGATCATTCAGATTATCTTTTGTTACTATATTACCCCCATTAACATTCCATGTTGTTTCAACCACATAGGTTCCGAGCAGGTTGATCGTAGTTTCGCTATTGCTTTGACCAATTCCTCCAAAAACAGTCAGGATTCCAAGTTTTTTGGAAAGGATAAGTCCGTATTTGCTGGTCTTGGTATTAAATTTCAATAGCTGATCGGTATTTGTTCCAAAAGTAATCTGAACATTGCCATCTTTAAAATCATTTGGATCGAGGGTTAACTCACTTTGCGCATCCATTTCTGAATAGCTACCAAAAACAGAGGCGTCAAAGGGAAGTGCTTTAATAACTGGAATCCATTCTTTAAAATTATGCTTCACACCTATGCCCCAGAATCCGGCTTTCATGTCATCGCCATTATTTTCATATTTCATTTTAGGAACGAACCTTCCTATTACATCAGTATGGGGCAATAATCCAAAGCTGATCTGAGCCATCGGAACCGGCACGATATCCAAACCCAATCCGTTTGGCGTATTGAATGAAGATATTGTATTTCCGTCGTTATCCTTTACCAATAATCTGGGGCCTTCTTTATCTGGGCCAGCGGCTGTTGGGGCGATATGATTAGCTGCAATTTCCGGAGTAAGGTGAGTTAACCCAATTGTATTTAAATCGAATGTGGTCGCATTTTTAGGTATTTGTATCGCGCTGACATTTATACTAAAATCGAAGCCGAACAATTTATGCGTCGCCGCTGAATTATACCAGCCATTATTCAATCCATCACCAAGCGCCAATGCGTATGGATTTAAATATGCCCGAACAAGTGCGTTGGCATCACTTTTGCCAGCTTTCAGAAATTCAACAACATTTGATTGGGGGAATGCAGTCAAAAATAGAAATCCCGCACAAAAAAGTAAAAACATTTTTTTCATAATCAGTACAGTTAAAATTTGTAATCCAAGATGATTTTCCCTTTATCCTTCTTCTTTCACAACAAAGGTATAAATTTCAGAGCTGATCATTTTATTGTTTTCCAATTATTCCACTTTCATTTTAGAAAAAAGAATCAATTTGAGGTATTCTGACCGACCAGTTTTTTTATGTGGAAAAAATTTAGAAGTTTTAACATCACAAATATCCATCTAACTCGAAGAATTATGGGACTCAAGAAAAGCTTTTTACTTTTTATTATAAGTATTTCACTAACTGCATTTTCACAAAAAAAGATAGAACTTAACGACGTGGTTGGCCGGCGTTTCTTCGTGCAAAAAAGTGTTACAGGTTTGCGATCAATGAACGACGGACAGAATTATACAACTGCCGAAAACCAAACCAAGATTGTGAAATATAGCTATAAAACCGGAAATCAGGTCGAAGTTTTATTTGACTTGTCTAAAATAGAGAACCCCGGATTTACCGGATTCAGTGATTATGACTTCAGTAACGATGAAACTAAAATACTGTTTACCACAAACCAACACCCGATTTACCGTCATTCGTTTACTGCCGATTATTTTATTTGGAATCTGACGACAAAAGAAATGACGCCACTTTCAACCAATGGAACTCAGCAACTAGCAACATTTTCGCCCGACGGAGAACGTGTTGCATTTGTCAGAAACAACAATCTTTTCATTAAAAGCCTGAAGTTTGGAACTGAAAGCCAGGTGACGCGCGATGGCAAAAAAAACGAAATTATCAACGGTACCCCCGACTGGGTTTATGAAGAGGAATTCAGTTTTAACAAAGCCTTTGAATGGTCGCCCGACAGCAAATTCCTGGCATTCATTAAATTCAACGAGACCGAAGTTCCGATGTTCAATATGCCAATGTACCAAGGGCAAAAACCCGAATTGAAAGAAAACCAGCTTTACCCTGGAAGTTATAGTTATAAATACCCGAAAGCTGGCGAGAAAAACTCGGTAGTGAGCGTTCTTGTTTACGATTTAAAATCGAAAAGCAGCGTTACCACCGAAATTGGTGAAGATATAGAACAATACATACCGCGAATCAAGTGGACTGCTGATGCTTCCGATTTGGCTATCATGAAACTAAACCGGCTTCAAAATAAGTTGGACATCGTTTTGGCCAATCCTTATACCGGAGATACCCGGGCTTTTTTTACCGAAAAAAACAAGCGATACATTTCGGAAGACTTTTTCGATAGCTTTATTTTCCTTCCTGATAATAAATACATCGTTCTGAATAGCGAACGAAACGGCTATTCTCATCTCTACCTATATGATCGTCAGGGATTTGAAGTAAAACAACTGACTAATGGCAATTTCGATGTAACCGCATTTTATGGATTCGATCCGGTGAAAAAGATATTCTATTACCAGGCAGCCAAAGAATCGCCCATGCGCCGCGAAGTTTATTTTGTGAGCCTTGATGGCAAAAAATCTGGAAAATTATCGACTCAAACAGGGACCAATCAGGCAGATTTTAGTTCCGGATTTCAATATTTCATCAATACGTTTACAAATACTGAAACGCCCAATTTGATTACCCTTCACGATCAGGCTGGGAAACTTATCCGGACGCTTGAAGAAAACAACGATCTAAAAAAGCTCCTGAAAGAATATGCCATCAGCAAAAAAGAATTTTTCAGCTTTAAAACTTCTGAAGGTGTTGATTTAAACGGATGGATGATAAAACCGGTCAATTTCGATCAAACCAAGAAATATCCAGTTGTGATGGTTCAATACAGTGGTCCAAATTCGCAGGAAGTACTTGATAAATTCAGCATTGGTTGGAACGATTATCTTGCACAGGAAGGTTTTGTAGTTGCTTGTGTCGATCCGCGCGGAACAGGCGCCCGTGGCGAAGAATTCCGAAAAATGACTTACCAGCAATTGGGGAAATATGAATCGGACGATCAGGTTGAAGCGGCCAAGTATCTCGGTACGCTTCCGTATGTTGATAAAAGCAACATTGCCATATGGGGCTGGAGTTATGGTGGGTTTATGGCTGCACTTTGTATGGAAAAGGGAGCTGATGTTTTTAAAGCCGGAATTTCGGTTGCTCCGGTTACCAATTGGCGTTTCTACGACAGTGTTTACACTGAACGATATATGCGCACCCCAAAGGAAAACCCGGATGGATACGATGATAATTCGCCACTTTCTCATGCTGAAAAAATCAAGGGGAATTACCTGATTATTCACGGGTCGGCCGATGACAATGTACATTTTCAGAATACCATGGAATTTACCGAGCGGATGGTCCAGGCTGGTGTTCAGTTCGACATGGCGGTCTATACCAACCGTAACCATGGAATTCGTGGCGGCAATACCACGATGCACCTTTATACCAAGATGACGAATTACCTGAAAGAAAAACTTCGATAAGAAAACTATCTTTGCGGGGGAAAGCAATACATAGGATAGTTCCTTTTGCGTCCCCTCGTTTTACAAAATGGACAAACAGTATCCCATATTCAATATTACAGGTCTCCGAAAAGGTGAAAAAAAAGCTTACGAGGAAATCTATACTGAATTCTTCGGGGTACTTTATCATCTTTGTCTTCATTACCTTCATAACGAAAAGATTGCAGAAGAACTTGTTCAGGATACTTTTCTGAAATTGTGGGAAATCAGGGAAATGCTGAATGAGCAAATCAACATCCGGAGTTTCCTGTACACCATTACGAAGAACAATTGCCTCAACCATTTACGAAACCAGAAGATCTCCCTGAGACATCAGGAAAACATGAAGTACCTGGAAATGCAGTTCAATTATGAGGCCCTTGAAAAATTGGGTGATTACATTCAGTTTGAAGAACTCCGGAATAAAATTGAAGAAGCCATTTCGAAACTTCCGTCAGAAATCATTGAGACTTTCAGGTTAAGCCGGTTCGAGGAACTTTCGTATAAAGAAATTGCCGATCAGCAAGGCATTAGCATCAAAACTGTTGAAGCCCGTATCTCCAAAGCCTTGCGAATTCTGCGTATTGAATTGAAAGATTATCTGCCACTAATCTATCTGATTTCGAGGATAGTGAGCTAATCTAGAAAATATATTCATTTTTTTTCATTTTTTCGATAGGGTATTTGTAGGTTTATGTGTTTAGTCACTAAATCACATCAATCCATGTCAGAAGAAACTTTTCATAAAATACTAAACAATACTGCCAGCGAGGCCGAAAAACTCGAATTTTTCCGTTCAATTGAAAATGACTCAGAAAAAAGAGAGGAATTTTATCATTACAAAAACCTTCATGTCCTGAGCAATCTAGATGCGGGCCAGTACCGCAAACAACAAGACAAAAACTTTTCGAATTTCTGGAATCAGGTACATTCATCCAAACCTCAACGGTTAATCGGTCAATGGATGCGGTATGCTGCTATTTTTATTCTGGCTTCCGTCCTGGGGTTTATGGCTGACTATGTGCTATACCAAAAAGAATCAGTGACTTCAGGGGATCGAATTGAATACAGCTCTGAAAAAGGCAGTGTTTCGACTATCCATTTAGAAGATGGTTCTTCCATCTGGCTTAGTTCCGGGACCAAGTTGGTTATCGACAAAAACAAGAAAGGCGAAACTATTGCCCGATTAAATGGCGAAGCATTCTTCGATCTGACTCCCAATACAAACCGAAAATTCATTGTTGATCTCGGAAACTTTCAGGTAAAAGACATTGGCACCACATTTAATGTGAGGGCTTATGAATCAGAACAAACTATTTCAACCACGCTAATCAAAGGTCAGATTGATTTGATTAAAGGCTCCGGAAGATCTTTCCTGACCGTAAAACCGGGCGAATACGTAGAATATAACAAAACCAGCAAAGAGATCGCTGTTAATCAGCAGGATCCTTCCATCGTAACTGCATGGAAAGATGGAAAGTTTGTCTTTATCGACCAACCTCTTTCTGAAATATGTACCGACTTGGAAAACTGGTACAATGTTGAAATACAGATTGAAGACCAGAAACTGGCCAGTACCCGATACACCAGCGTGGTAAAACGAAGTACAACCATTGAAATGGTTTTGAGAATACTATCGGTAACCGATCAGATACATTATGAAATAACCAATAAAAATGAGGGAAAAGACATTATCCGGATAAGAAAATAAAAAAATGCACCCGTGGAGGGGTGCATCCGAATTTCATAAAAACGAAACTGAGTGGAGTCAGTTTCCAATATTAACTAAATTCAAAACAAACGTATGAAAAAATGTTGTGATTTGTCGTGCTTTGCGCGGCGAAGGTGGAAAAAAATTACACGTGTTATGAAACTAACTATTACACTTCTGTTGGTTGCGATCCTAAGCGCAACTGCTGGCTCAACCTACAGTCAGTCAACACACATCAACCTTAAAATGAAAGATGCTTCATTGGTCGATGTCTTTCGCGAAATTGAGCGGACCAGCGAATTTGGATTCTTTTTCAAAAGCGAAGAGCTCGACTTAAACAAACATGTTTCCATAAACATGGAAAATGCCAGTATCGAAGATATTCTGAAAAAGGTGCTCGACGATGAATATTCATACCGAATTCTGGATAAGAATATCGTAGTAACCCGCACAAACGTTAACTGGATGGAACAGCAAAAATCCGTTTCCGGTAAAGTGACCGATTCTACAGGAGGTGGTCTTCCGGGAGTTTCAGTGGTTGTAAAAGGCACTATCAATGGTGTGATTACTGATATGGATGGGAAATACTCACTCACTAAAGTTCCGGCAAATGCGCGTTTGCAGTTTTCGTTTGTGGGGATGAAGACTCAGGAAGTGGTAGTTGGTGACAAGACAATTATTGATATTTCACTCAATGAGGAAACCGTTGGCATTGAAGAAGTTGTTGCTGTTGGTTACGGTACTCAGAAAAAAGCAAATCTGACCGGAGCAGTAAGCATGGTTACCAATGCAAGACTAGAAAACCGACCTATCACTTCATTGGGGCAAGGACTACAAGGAGTTATTCCAAACTTGAACATTACACTTCGAAACGGCGATCCAACCACTTCTGCTGATTTCAATATCAGGGGATTTACATCAATTAATGGCGGTAGCCCATTAATCCTTGTTGATGGAGTTCCAATGGATCTTGAACGCATAAATCCGTCCGACATTGCGAGTGTAAATGTTCTAAAAGATGCCTCTGCCGCAGCTGTTTATGGGGCAAGAGCAGCCTTCGGGGTTATTCTGGTTGAGACAAAGAAAGGTAAAGTCGGAAAAGTAAATGTACAGGTTGATACAGAACAATCATTGGCCAAGCCTATATTCCTTATGGACGCAGTTACCGACCCTTATGTGTTTGTTAACTCATGGAATGCCGCCGGCTTAAGAGATAGCCCTCAGCCAGTTTATGATACTGATTATGTTGCTGGAACCAAGGCTTGGTCTGAGAACCCAACTGATGCAAATGCATGGAAAGTTTATAATGGCACTCTCAGATATTATGGGTATAATGATTATCAACACAAACTGGTTACCAATTTTGCTCCCCAGCAAAAATACGACATGACCGTTTCAGGAGCCTCTGAAAAGGCCACTTATTATGTTTCGTTTGGATTTCTGAATAAGGACGGTTACTTGCGGGATTCGAAGAAGAATGAGAATTTTAAACGATATAATGTCCTGATGAAGGCCGATTTCAAAGTTAACGACTGGCTAAGTCTTGATGACAAAATTGTTTTCAATTCACAGGTCAATAATAAACCACACTTTTACAACTGGGATGTAAACATAAACTCTTCAGCTCGGCAAAGTCCAATTGCTCGTATTGAATTTCCTGATTTACCTTATTATATTACCCCTGGAGACCATGATACGTATGCACCTTATATTGGGAAAGGTTTTGGTGGTACTAACTTCTTCCCGTATTTGAAAGATGGAGGAAGAGAAACCTTTACTACAAATGACAGTTGGTTCACCCAAGGAATAACTCTTGCTCCAATTAAAGGACTAAAGATCCGAGGGGATTTTTCTTACAACACCTATCACCGAGATTATCAGGATGTGGCCAGCAAAGTTGAAATTGTTTCAGAAAATCTTTTGACAACTCCTATGATAACCTATGGGTTTAGTGGAGACGACTTTATCAACAACCAATCCAATTACAATCAGTATTATGTATTTAATACATACGCCGAATATACTTTAGATAAATTCAAAGACCATTATCTTAAGGCGATGATTGGATTTAACCAAGAATGGGGTCGGAATACTTATATACGGTCACAAGCAAAAGCACTTATCACTCCATTGATTACAGACCTGAATGCCACAACCGGGCTTCAGCAAACCTGGGGAGGCAAATCACATGTTTCTCTCCGTGGCGTATTTTATCGATTAAACTACACTTATAAAGACAAATATCTTTTTGAGGCTAATGGTAGGTACGATGGAACGTCCCGATTCCCTGCTAACGACCGGTTCGGTTTTTTCCCTTCGGTTTCCGTTGGCTGGAGACTTTCGAATGAGAATTTTATGGCCGGTACAAAAAATTGGCTATCCAATTTAAAACTCCGAGCATCTTATGGTGAGTTAGGAAATCAATCGATAACTGACAGCAATAATAATCAAGTTTATTATCCCTACATACCAACTATGGGAAGCGGACAGGCTCCCTATATGATGGGAACAGGCCAAATTCCTTATGTATCACCAGCAGGTTTAGTTAGTCCATCTTTAACTTGGGAATCAGTAACTACTAAAAACTTAGGTCTTGACATTACGCTTCTTGACCAACGGTTGGATATGTCTGCAGATATATTCACCAGGGATACTAAAAATATGTTAATGAAAGTTACTTATCCTGATATTCTTGGGGTTGGTGCTCCTGATGCAAATGCAGCCGACCTGAGAACTAAGGGGTGGGAGCTTTCTGTGAATTGGCACGACAAAATTGGCAAAGACTTTGGATATGGCCTTACTTTGGCTTTGTCCGATAACCAGTCTGAAATAACCAAATACAACAACCCTACCGGTGCGATTGGACAATACTATGTTGGTCAAAAGTTGGGAGAAATATGGGGATATGAAACTGTGGGGATATTTCAAACTAATGAAGAAGTAACTGCCGCGGCCGACCAGTCTGCACTAGGTTCAAACTGGCGCGCTGGTGATATACATTATGCAGATCTTAACGGTGACGGAAAAATTACCCCCGGGAAAAATACACTTTCTGATCCTGGAGACCGCAAAATAATCGGGAATTCAAGTGCTCGATATTCATTTGGCGTTAACCCAGAATTTAGTTACAAAAATTGGTCATTAAATGTTTTCTTTCAGGGTTTGTTTAGGGATTATTTACCGGCCAACGACAGTTGGAATGCTTTTTATCCATTTAATGCTGGTTATATTGAAAATTATTATCTGACTGAAACCTGGACTCCAGAAAATCCTAATGCTTATTTTGCGGCAGCTCATATTTCAACAAATACTAAAAAGAATATCATGCCACAGTCGCGTTACGTTCAAAATGCTGCCTATGTAAGGTTGAAAAACTTGACACTGAACTACAACCTTCCAACCCAATTCATTAACAGGGCTGGGATTAGCCATGCACAATTGTACTTTTCAGGCATGAACCTGTGGGAATACACAAAAATGCATAAACCTCTCGATCCGGAGAATGTATATACCTTGACTCAGGAGTATTATTTACAGCGTATTTTCACGTTGGGACTTAAAGTAACATTCTAATTCACCTGTAAAAAGAAGATTAAATGAAAAAATACACTATAAAAATTAGCATACTGTTTTTTGCGACTTTGCTGTTCTTCAGTTGCAACGACAATTTCCTCGAAAGGCTTCCATTAGATAAAATCAGTACTGAAACTTTCTGGAATACTGAAAATGATCTTTTAGTTTATAACAATGGCCTGTATAATATGGCACGAAATGATGCGAATGTCCCCATTATGATGGGGCATTATTCAGATTTCGATAGTTACTGGTGCGGAATATGGTATATCGATGAATTTTCTGATAACATAGCTCCCCGGGCAACCAGACATGATAATTATCAAAGATTGCGTGCAGGTAAACATCTGGTACCTGCTGATGCCGCTTCACAGTGGTATGGCTACAAAGGATGGGACTTTGTGCGGGCAATTAATATTGGACTCGATCATTATGACAAAGCTAATATAGCTCAGGCAATAAAAGATAAATACGCCGCAGAAGCGCATCTTTTCAGAGGTTGGTTCTATGCTGATAAAGTTTCGAAATTCGGCGATGTACCTTGGGTTGAACATGAATTGTCTGTTAATTCGGAAGAATTGACTGCCGATAGAACACCAAGGGAAATAGCGATGACCAAGGTACTTGCCGATCTTGATTTTGCATGCGCTAAATTACCGGCTGACTGGAAAGATGGGAAAGCCCCGGGCAGATTAAATCGTTGGGCAGCATTACTTGTAAAATCAAGAGTTTGTCTGTTTGAAGGTACATGGCGTAAATACCATGGTGGTACCAACCCAACCATGTGGCTCGAACAAGCTGCCGCGGCGGCCAAAGAATTAATCGACAATGGTCCGTATAAACTATATGCAACAGCCGACCTTGCGCACAATTACAATGCTTATCAACGGGCTACTGACCTCACTGGAAACCCAGAGGTAATATATTGGAGAAAATACCAGTTAGGTATTGTTACTAACCATGTTATGGCCTATCATAAAACATACAATGGTGGGGCTACTAAAAGTATGGTTGAAGACTATTTGTGTACCGATGGATTACCAATCTCGCTCTCTCCCCTCTACAAAGGAGATGCAAAGATCGAAGATGTATTTGAAAACAGGGATCCACGCTTAAGGCAGACCATTCTTCACCCGGCTGATCAGGCATACTATAACTATGACAACAGTATGGCATTTACCTATCCACGTTTAACCGGTATGGCAGGAGGTTTACCCACTGAAACAGGATACCATATTATTAAAAATTACGAATCGGTAGCAGCGGGCAATGCTTACAATATTTCAATAACGCCTGCCATTACTTTGCGTTTAGGCGAAGGGCTGCTTAACTATGCCGAAGCCAAAGCTGAATTGGGTTCACTCACTCAAGCCGATCTGGATTTGAGCATCAATAAACTGCGAGATCGGGTTGGAATGATACATATGGACATAAATAACATTCCGGTTGATCCTCGTTATGTTTCTGATGGAATTTCTCCATTAATCGTTGAAATCAGGCGCGAACGTCGCATTGAGTTGTTTATGGAAGGGTTCCGTTATGATGACCTGCGTCGTTGGAAACAAGGTAAAAAACTGTTGATCCCATCAAGAGGAATTTTATGGGATGCTGCTGCTATTGCCCGTTATCCGAAATCAACAGTCCAATCATCTGTCGATCCGGTTTCAGGCAAAACTTATATTGACGTGTACAAAGGTACCGACTATGCTGTCCCTGTTTTTGATGAGAACAAGCATTATTTGTGGCCTATCCCGCTCAGTATTATTTCGCAGAATACGAACATCAAGCAAAACCCTGGTTGGTAATCAATTCAATACTAACTTAAAACGATAAAAAGAATAATGTCGTTTTGTATAAACAAAGCCGTAATTATTCACTAATTACGGCTTTGTTACCATAGCTGTTTAAATTATATTTTAACCTAAACCAAATGAATCCTAAAACTAACATTCTGATCACCATCTTGCGCGCATGTATGTTTATGTCATCGATAGCATTGTTGGGGGCAAACATTTCACCGGCCAATGCGGCTGACGGCGAAATTCAAAAATTACAGAATCCAATGTCTGTGAATTACCTTAAGGCCAAACTTCTCAAATCGCAGCCCCGGTTGGTGCTGAATCCTACTATCGAAAAAAATCTAAAGCAAAAGATCAAAACCGATCCGGTAGTTCGGAATTATTTTGCAATCATGAAGCAAAATGCAGCAAAAATCCAAACTCAGGATTTACTGATCCGAAAAATGGAAGGTAGGCGTTTGCTGGGCATTTCGCGTGAAATGCTTTACAGGATGAATATATTGGCAATGGTTTACCGGATCGAGAAAAACCAGGCCATCTTAAAACGAATCAATGATGAGCTGATGGCAGTATGCAATTTTACAGATTGGAATCCTTCGCATTATTTGGATGTGGCTGAAATGTCGATGGCTGTTGCTATTGCCCTTGACTGGACAGCCGGAATGTTGCCAAAATCGACCATCGACTTAGCAAAAACGGCATTGATTGAAAAGGGAATTAAGCCAAGTTACAACGAAAAAGGAAATACAGGATGGGTTAAAGGCAACAACAATTGGAATCAGGTTTGCAACGGTAGCATGATAGCCGCCTCTATTGTCATTGCAGAGAAAGATCCCGAACTAGCATCAAAAACCATTAGCCGCTCGCTCGAAGGAATGCCATACGCCCTTCAGGAATATGCACCCGATGGCGTTTATCCTGAAGGTTCAACGTATTGGGAGTATGGAACCAGTTTCTCGATCATTACCTCATCAATGCTGAACAGTGCCTTTGGAACTGATTTTGGTTTAGCAAATTATCCGGCTTTTTTGAAAAGTGCTGACTTCAGGTTGTTAAGTATTGCCCCATCGGGTAAGTTTTTCAACTTTGCCGATTGTGGCGACAACAGTGGGGAGGAAGGTGATATACCGCTGGCATGGTTTGCCGCCCAAACTGGCAATTCTATCTATCTAAAAAAAGATGATTACCTACATTCCCCTGAATCGTGCGGAAAATTGCCTCGCACTTCAGGTGCGGGACTGGTGTGGCTGTCAGAATTTCAGGCAAAAAAAGAAACCACGTTACCATTGGCATGGAAAGGGGATGGAACAAATCCGATTGCCATTTTCCGCGGAGGTGAAAATGATCCACATCAGTACTATTTTGGAGGAAAGGGAGGCAAGTCAACTTCAAGCCATGGAAATATGGATGCTGGTTCGTTTATTTTTGAATTAAATGGTGTACGTTGGGTTCTTGATCCAGGTAATCAGGAATACAATGCATTGGAAATAACCGGATTTGATTTGTGGAACAGTTGTCAGGATTGTCAGCGGTGGACCTTACTTACGAAAAATAATTTTGGACACAGTACCTTAACTGTAAATAATGCATTATTTGTAAACGATGGTTTTGCTTCGCTCATTGATTTTAAAGACACAGAAAAACCTGAAGCTTCATTTGATCTGACTGCTGTTTACGGTAAAGCATTGAAAAATGCTATTCGGAAATTTACCAAAGACAGCGAAACTTCGTTGGTGATTGAAGACCAACTAATTCTTTCAGAAGAAACCAAAATGATAACCTGGCAATTGATGACAACTGCGGATGTGGAAATTGTTAAAGGTGGGGCTATTCTCCGACAGGATAACAAAGTTCTTAAAATGGAAAACCTTTCTCTTCCCGAATTAACGGTATCATTGGTTTCATTGTACCCTGCACCATTAAAACTAGATCGTCAGATTGAGGGATTGAAACGAATTGAAATACGTATTCCGGCCTACCTCTTTGAGAATGGGAAAGGCTTAATAAAAGTTCGTTTATCTTCTCCGGAATAGTTTCCACGATTGATAAGTTTACAAATCCAAAGTAAATTTCCTGAATACCCTTCCTGTTTGATCATTCTTGCTCTGGCATTCCTGAAAGAGGGATAGGCAAAGCCAAAATGGAGAGAGGGATTTATAAAACTTAAGGAGTAACTATTCAAATACAAGCAGGGTTTCCTAAATTTCGGGAAGGCATTTCTGAAATAAACAAAGACATTCATAAAATAGGTGAAGGGATTGTTGTAATTCAGAAAGGCATTTCTAAATGAATCAAAGGCAAAATCAGATCACCCACAGGGTAAAAATCAAACAGAATTAAAAAATAGGCTCAATAGTCCTTCAGAATATACGTTTTCCCTTTGTTCGCAATAACAAGGGGATTTCTGCCTTTGGGATCAATAACTTCATTCTCAAATATTCTTCTAATCCTCAATTTTATGCGATATTCGTACCTAATTCCGACGTACTAAACACCGAAAATGGAAACTACAACAAACAGGATTCTTGTACTATTGCTTTCTGTCATCTTGCTATCCGGATGCGGTAAACAAACCGAATCTCAAAATAAGCCTGATCCCGTCAATATTACCCTTACCAAAGGAGCCGATATTAGCTGGCTGCCCCAAATGGAAGCAACTGGTTACAAGTTTTACAGCGATAACGGTCAGGAAGAAGATTGTTTCCAGATTTTGAAAGATCATGGAATTAACTCCATCCGGTTACGGACGTTTGTCAATCCTTCGGATGATCCGGCCAGCGGACATTGCAGCAAAGATGAAACAGTGGCAATGGCTGTCCGCGCCAAAAAACACGGAATGACAGTGATGATCGACTTCCATTACAGCGACACCTGGGCAGATCCGGGCAAACAAGGAAAGCCAAAAGCCTGGGAAGGGCACGACTTCCCTACCCTTCTGAACGACCTTTACACCTATACTTCGGATGTGATGACCGCCCTGAAAACAGCCGGAGTTTCACCCGAATGGGTTCAGGTGGGAAACGAAATTCCTGGAGGAATGGTCTATCCCGAAGGAAGTTCGACAAACTGGCCGCAATTGGTGCAACTGATAAACAAAGGTTACGAAGCGATTAAGGCGGTAAGCCCAAAGTCGAAAGTCATTCTTCATATCGATCAGGGAAATAACAACGAACGATTCAGGTGGTGGTTCGATGCTGCAAAGGCAAACGGCGCAAAATACGACATCATCGGCTTATCCTATTATCCATACTGGCTCGAAGGAAAACCTGATTATACCCTTTCGATTGATGATTTGGCAAAAAACATGAACGACATGGCCTCGCGTTATGGAAAAGAAGTCATGGTGGTTGAAGTGGGCGGCGAAGACACAAAAGCACAAAATACCTACGATATGCTGGTAGCTGTTCAGAAAAAAGTACTGGAAGTTCCAGAGAACAAAGGCTTGGGAGTATTTTACTGGGAACCTGAAGGCGCCAGGAACTGGAGCCACTATGCATTGAGTGCTTGGGGCAACGATGGAAAACCGACAAAAGCCTTGGATGCCTTTCTTTGGAATGGCAATTAACGATTACACTAAATTCTGTGCTATTACGTTCTTTTAACAAACCCAGTGGGTTTGCATGTTTATAGAAATTGGATTGTAAATGCACATATTCGACCCCAGCCGGGGTCACACAATGTTTTAATCATCATTTTCTATAAATATAGGACCTCTCTGAGGTCAGCCGAATTTTCAACAAATCGTAGCTCAATGGAATATTTAGGGTTTTGCATGATGAAAACGGTATAAACGAGAGAGATAAATAGAACAACCATGAAGACTTTTAACCAACCGGACAAAAATAGCCTTATTCAGAAAAGCAGAATAATAAAAACAGCAATACTCCTAATCGTTCTTTTACTATTGAACACCGGAGATTTATTTGCGTGGGGGAAAAAAAACAAAGAAAAAAAAGCACCTCCAAAGGTTGGTTTAATCTCGGGTTTTGTCGTTGATGATGAGTTTAGCGAACCACTTGAAAAAGCGGTGGTCACCATCCCCGGAACTTTGATCAGTGTTTTGACCGACCAGCAGGGCCAATTCAAAATGAAACTGGTTGGCGGAAGCTATTCGATCAATGTTAATTATCCGGGGCATTTCGAAAAGTATTACAATGTTTCGGTTTCCAACGACATTTTCACGCCCATGTTTATCATTAAACTGAAATCCAATGAAGCTGGACGTGAACAGCAGCGCAAAATCACCTCGTACGAAAATAAAAGGCTGTTTCCGCAGAGTATCGAAAATTTCTCAACATGGCAAATCGCCGAACAAACCGGCCACCAGGAATTTAATGAACTGCTCCGTACCATTCCTTCGGCAAATCTGTTGAGCAACGGCAGCGGATTCAATGATTCTGAAATTGGCTTTCGTGGAAACGAGGCCACCCGCACCTCATATACTTTCAATGGCATTTTGCTGAATAATCCTGAAACAGGCCGCGTAAGTTCGCCGATGCTTTCCGGATTGACCGATTGGGCAGGCCAAATACAGGTTACCAGCGGACAGGCAGCCAATCTTCAGAGCCAGACGAACTCGGGCGGATTGGTAAATGTGCTTTCGTTTGCCCCGCATGAAAAGGCTGGTGCCGATCTTTCTGTGATATACGGCAACCAGGGTTTCCTGAAAACTTCGGCAACCGCCCATTCCGGATTATCGAAAAAAGGACTGGCTTCTTCGTTCCAGATTTCGCGTACTTCAGGAGACGGATTGGCTCAGAATACAGCTTTCAGGCAATATGGATTTTTCCTGAATGTTCAGAAAGAATTTAACCAGTTTCATTCGCTGGTTTTAAACCTGAACGGAATTATACAGCAGCACGACCGGAATTTTTCGGATTCGATTGGCGCCTATAATCGTTATGGCACAAAATACAACCGGCAATGGGGCTACCTCAACGAAAAACCACTTTCGGCGAGTACCAGTTATGGCCAAAGTCCATTGATCAGCCTTACGCACTATTGGCACCCACGGGTTAAAACGTACATCACCACCCAGATTTTTGCGCAATTCGACCGGTCGGCTCAATTGGCCCTTGGTGGAAAATCACTGAATCAACCAACAACTTCATTGCCACGGGATACTGTTGGGCACATTGTATTTGATCAGGTTTCGAGCTGGAATAAAGGACAAAATGCGATCGGAATGGGCGTTTCCAGGTTGCCTGATGGAAACGGCAAATTCATTAATTCTGAAACTTCAGGAATTTCAGTCCTTTCGGCCATTAACAGCGAAACCCGTTTGGGATTGCGAACCATCGTAACGCGCAACATCAACAAACAAACTGATTTTAGCGGAAGTATAAATCTCGAAGATTACCGTGCCAATCATTTTGGCGCTGTCAATAATTTACTGGGCGCCGACGGTTATACGAGCTACTCCGATGTTAACCGAGCCGAAGGATTTCCGGTTGAAAACCTGTTTCAAACCAAATTCCTGACAAAGTACAATTCGCCCGACAAAGCCGGATATTACTATCAGTCCGGAATTCAAACCGGTGGAGTATCGATGCGTTTAAACTACCGCACCGATCAGATTTTCTGGTATCTGGCCGGATCGGCCTCCATGCAAAATATCCTGCGAACTGATTACTTCAACTATCTGGATACTGATCCCAAACAAAAAGCTGAATCAACTTTGCTACCCGGCGGAAATGCCCAAACCGGGCTCAATATCAAACTCTGGAAATACCATTCCATTCACCTGCGAACAAGCTACGGTTCGTATCAGCCACTATTTACGGTGCTTTTCCCTTCCGGAGATAACTGGAAAAACGAAGGTGCAACCAACGAACAGGTTTTCGATGCCGAATTTGGATATACGATTTTCAGCAAAAAGTTAAAAGTTGAAGCTTTGGCTTACCGTTCTCAGATAAATAACCGGTCGATGGTTAGGTATGCCAATCTGAAAGCCGGCGATTCGTTTGGACTTGTTAACGGGCTGGCAGAGTTACATCAGGGGGTTGAACTGAAAGCCTCCTATAAAATAACCCGAAACTTTCAGATGAATGTGAATGGTTCGCTGGGCGACTGGAAATACGATAAAGATGGCCAAGCCACAATCTACAACACGAACAAAGAAATTACCGCTGAAAACGAATTGTGGTTGAATAGCCTGAGAGTGGCAAATACTCCTCAGCTAAGCGTATTTGTCGAAGCAGAATACCGTTGGATGCACAATTTCTATGTCAGGCTGAATTACTACCGCGCCGAACAGAATTTTACTCCATTTGGGTTGTACGATTTCAAAAACCTGGCCAGCCGAAGCGATTACAAACAAGCCCAAATCCCCAAATACGATTTGATTGGGTTCAGCGGAAATTACTTACTTAAATACCGGAAACTTCCTGCATTGAACTTCATTTTTGGAGGACAAAATCTGTTGGATACTGAATACATCGAGCAGACATCAACCAATATTCCTGAAGGGAATCTGAAATATACCAGCAATCAGGTTTATTATGGCACCGGGCGCACTTGGTTTGTCGGGATGAAAATTCAGTTTTGAAGTGGTTGTTAGCTACGATTCTCTATTACAGAATCTGGTTGAACTCTAAGCGTTCGCCATCAGGCCCCAGAATATTGAAATACTTGCATCCGTTTTGCCAGAACGAAAGGAAAACGGGCGCCTCCTCTATTACCTGAAACGAATCACTTTTCAGTGTGGCAAAAGCAAGATCAATATCATCCACATCAAAGGTAATGTGGTCGATGTGTCCATCCTTCCGGTCTCGTATTTCCTGCAATTTATGTTCGGGCAACTGGTACAATTCGATGATGATGCCCATGTTCTTCATCATGACGCACGTTCCGGGTTGGCCGTCCTCCTGAAACGGTGCCTGCATCACATTGGCAAAGCCGAGGCGTTTGTAAAATGCTTCGGAAGCGGCAACATTGGTAACCGGAATCCCGATGTGCTGAATAGAATTGATCAGGTTGGCAGATTGATTGGTCATAACTTTCGGATTAGTGATTCTCAAAGATAAGAATCGAAGTTGTTTGCACCAAACAAGCTATACCGCAAATAAAACAAAACCCCTTTGTCCGTTACGAACAAAGGGGCAAACTTAACTACCACGATCAAACTAAAATTTGAGTAGTTATCAGACACTTTTAGTGATTACAAAAACCATAAAATCTTCTAAAAGAACACATTAAAGCTGTATATCTCTAACTTATCTCTTTGGAATCCAAACTTTCATTTCATTGACGCCGCGATTGTCCCACACATAATATGGAATAGCTGTCATTTTCTGAACCGAAGTTGTCTTGTTTTCAAAAACTATTGCATTTCCTGAAATTGTAACTACTCCACCCAGAGTTTCAGGTTCATATTTTGCTACTAGTTTGGCCGAATCAGCCAAGGCGAAGTTCATCAGCTGAGCTCCGTTGTCTTTTCCCTCGATACAATACACAATTGGTCCGCGCTCAATAGCAACCTTACCGGCATCATCAACCACTAGCGAACTGGCTTCTACCCTGTGAACTGTCATGGGGAGCGAGTAATCCACCACATCACCTTGCTTCCATTCGCGGTTAATAACCGCATACCCGTTTTCTTCCTTAAACTGCACTTTTTCTCCGTTGACTTTTACTGAAAATGAAGCAGTTTCAGGAGAAATATACGAGTATAAATCGTCCGGGACAGGCTGGTTCTGAACCCAGCCCGGAATGCGCAACCGCAGGGCAAACTGACTGTTTTTTTCAGGAGATACCGCGATTTTGACTTCTCCATCCCACGGATATTGGGTTTCCTGCGAAAGCGTGACTTTTAGCTTTTTATCGAGCAATACGGTAGAAGAACTCTGGACAAACAGATTTACGTATATGCTTCCGTTTGCCTGTGCATAAATATATCCCGGAATGGATGGTAAAAACCGGCAAATATTTGAAGGACAGCATGAGCAGTCGAACCAGGGCTGACGGTCGAGCGTTTCGCCACGGTTGAATTTGAAATGCAGGTCGCATTCCAGCGGATTGGGATAGAAAAATGTTTTGCCATCAAGGCCAACTCCTGAGATTACTCCATTGTATAAACTACGTTCGAGAATGTCGATGTATTTGGCGTCGCCATGAAGCAAAAACATGCGGTAGTTCCAATAAACATTGCCAATTGCAGCGCAAGTTTCATTATAAGAAGTTAAGTTTGGCAGCTCATAATTAACGCCAAAAGCTTCGCCTTCGTGTTTGGCGCCAACGCCACCGGTGATGTACAACTTTTTAGAAATAATATTGTCCCAAATTTTATCAACGGCATTTTTATAAGCCTCATCTTTAAAAATCGCTGCAACATCAGTCATTCCAGCATACATGTATTCGGCTCGCACGGCATGGCCAACAGCTTCGTCCTGCTGAGTCACCGGCTTATGATCCTGATTGTACGGGCCCCAAAGTTTGCGTTTGGTGCTGTCGCCCCTGAAATCGAGGAAATGTTTAGCCAGCTTCAGGTAGTCTTCTTTCCCGGTAACCTGGTACAATTTGATCAGGCCTGTTTCAACAATCTGATGACCCGGAACGCCCGGATTCTTTCCTTCGCCGAAAACCCTGACAAGCAAATCGGCATTTTTCGTGGCAATATCAAGAAAATTTTTCTTGCCCGTTGCCCTGAAATGCGCGGCGGCAGCTTCGAACATGTGACCGCTGTTATACAACTCGTGACTACACTGCTCGTTAGCCCATTTCCCAGCGGGAGCGCACCATTTGGCCGGGGAATAGGTAGTGTCAGCCGTTTTATAGGTCGTCAAATAGCCATCAGCTTCCTGCCCGATTTTGATGATGTCGATTACGGAATCGACGTAGGCATCCAGTTTTGGATCGGGGTGCGTTGTTAACGAGTACGCCGCACCCTCAATGACTTTATACACATCAGTATCGTCAAAAGGCATTTCGCCTTTTATCCGTCCTTCCATTTTCCCGCCGGCAATCAGAAAATTGTCCATCCGACCCATTTCTTCGCACTTGGCAAACGAAGCCGGAATGGTAACCGTGCGGTTGGTTTCAATCTTGGGCAACCAAAACTGGTCTGCAATTTTCACTTCATTAAACGGGATTCCCTGAATAGGGTAATCGGGTTTTTCAACTGGTTTCTGGCAGGCAATTAGCGTTGCCAGAATCAGGATCAAAAAGGTTTTTCGAGTGTCTGTTGGTTTCATTTTAATTGTATTATTAATTTTTTTCCTGAATATTTAACCGACTTCATTTTTTCCGCAGGGTTCAATCCGACTCCGACCTTCTCGCTTACCACCACAACATTAAAGATACGGTTTTTCAACATTCCTGAAAATTCGCCTTTCCGGTCGGAAATGGTAAGGGTTTTGGCCGCATCGTCCCATTTCAGGTCGATGGTAGCATATTGCCCTTTTTCGTAGTTGTAATTGTCTTTTTCGTCGTCGTATAAGATGAACTCGCCATTGGCTCCGGGATAAATGCGTATTTCAGTCGGATCCTGCTTTTGGTTGGCATATTGAACCTGAGGGCCAAGAGGTAAAATAGTTCCTGCCTTGATGTACAGCGGAATGATATCCATTGGCGTCGGGCGCTCAACTTCTTGTCCGCCCTGCCGTTTCACACCCGACCAGAAGTCGTACCATTCGGTTCCGGCAGGCAAGTAGGTTTTGCTGTTTTTCACCACGCTGAAATCGCTGGTCGAACCTTCTTTTTTGTTAACTGTGTAAAGTGGTTCGGTAACCGGGCTAACCAGGATCGACTTGCCAAACAGGTATTCGTTGTTGATGTCGAACACTTTTTTATCGCTGGCAAAATCCATCACTAGGGCGCGCATCATGCTCGACGCGCTGCTGGTTACCTGCCACGAAGTTGAATAAATGTAGGGCAACAACCGGTAACGCAGGTTGATAAATTTCTCTATCGAATTGTATTCCCAGCTCCCTTTTTCGCCAAAGTTCCAGATTTCGCGCGGGGTGTCGGTACCGTGCGAACGCATCATAGGGGTAAAGCTACCAAACTGCAACCAGCGGACATACAGCTCGCGATAGGCCACGTTTTTAACCCCGCCGGGGTAATTCCATGGAAAGAACCCACCGATATCGCCGTTCCAGTATGGGATTCCGCATAATGAGAAGTTTAATCCCCCTGAAATCTGGTTCCGGAGTACATTCCAGTCAGAAACCACATCGCCACTCCAGGAGTTGGCGCCATAGCGCTGCTGACCGGCAAAGGCCGAACGGGTAAGAATGAAAACACGTTTGTCGGCTGAAGTTTGGCGCTGGTGATCGGACACCCCGCCCACGGCCATTAATGGAAAGGCATTCTTAACTTTGCGGAACGATCCCAGGTAGGTTTTGTTATCGAAATCTTCGTCCTTAATTTCGAGGTGGTCGGGTTCGGTAGAATCGAGCCACCAGCCATCCATACCCAGCGAGAAAATGCCCCGGTTCATGAAATCCCAGTAAATGTCGCGTGCTTCGGGATTATAAACGTCATAGGGTTTTACCCCTGAAGGTTTGGCATCGGCAGGTTGGGGCCAATCGTTGCTATTAGTAGGCGGCCATGTCTTGAAATTGAGCAACATGCCTTTCTTTTCCATGATTTCGAACTCTTTGGTTTTAGGCCCAAACGATTCCCAACACGAAATAATGATATGCGCGTTCATGTTGTGAACATCGTCGATCATTTTCTTTGGTTCGGGGAAAGCAGGGTTCAGGAATTCCATGGCATTCCAGTGGTCGTTGTCGCCCCAGTATTGCCAATCCTGAATAATTCCGTCGAGTGGCACACCCAATTCGCGATACTTTTTCACAACGCCAACGATTTCGTCCTGACTTTTATACCGCTCTTTGCTTTGCCAGTAGCCATAAGTCCAGTAAGGGAACATGGGCGCTTGCCCGGTCAAATCGCGCATACAGGCAATGACGCCATCGGCATTTCCACCGTACATGAAATAATAATCGGCGCAGTCGCCAACCTCCGATTCAAAAGATGTTTCCTGAAGATTATCGACAAAAGTGGTGGGTGAATAATTGTCCCAAAACAAACCATAGCCTTTTACCGACTGGAAAAACGGGATACAAATCCGCATGTTTTCATTTCGCAGAAATATCTTTTGCCCACGCTGGTTCATTTTTCCTTTTTGCTGCTGGCCTAGTCCATAAATAGCTTCATCTTCGTTAAGTAAAAAAGCCTGACGAACAGTATAGCTATCCTTGTCGGCATCTTTGGTGGAGGTGAACTGAACGCCAAAATCCTTTTCTGTCAAAAGTTGTTTGCCATCAGGCGAGAAGAATTCAACTTTCCCGGTTTGTGTGTTTAGTTGTGCTTTTAGTTTTTCGGTTGAAAGCGTCAGCATGTTTCCGCTTTCGGCAATAGAAAATGGTACTGCTTCCGGTTTCTTGATTACCGAAAGACTGTTCTTTTCGAATGTTGTTCCAAACGGTGATTTCAATACCCGGACAACCGAAGGCGAATAAAACTGAAGCTCGACATTTACAGTGCGAACGGTCGTACGAATTCCTTGTTCTGTTTTTTCGAATTTCTGTGCCCAGACATTAGGTGCCAGAAAAAGGAGAATCAGGAGAATTGTTATGTTTTTTCTGATCATGATCTTGATTTTTTCAGACTTGCTTCTTAAAAATAAGGTTCATCTGTAAAAAAATCAGATGAACCTTATAATATAATTGGATATTGAGAATACTAGTAACCCGGGTTTTGTTTCAGGTTAGCATTTTTCTGGATTTCGCCAAGCGGAATTGGGAATAATACACGATAATCGCCATTTGGAGAATGCGACAACCATGACTTTTTAGTGAACATGCCAAAGCGAATCATATCAGTACGGCGACGGCCTTCCTGACAGAATTCATAACCCAATTCGTCGAGGAAACGTCCGTATTGTATATCAGCTCCACCTTCTGTAGTAGATGTGATGTGGTTACGAAGGCCATAATCGTAAACACTACCCTTTTGCAAATCAGCGCCAGTTACAGCAGCTTTTTCAGGAGTCGATTTAAAATTGCGCACCCGAACCTGAGTAACAATGGCAGCAGCCTCATCAGCCTTGCCTGTACGCAATAAACATTCGGCCTTCATCAGAAGAACATCAGCATAACGGAACAACGGGAAATCGTTGCTCAAACGGTTGGTTGCACCCATTGCAATTTCAAACTTACCTAAACGGAAGCCATGTACTTCTTCCGAAAAATCTACTCCTGGCAATTCATTAATGTATGCAAGAGGTTTTCCCTTATAGGCTCCAAGTGTTGCCATGATAATGTCGCCATTGGCTTTATACTGTTGGCCTTTAATGTAATTATCCTTGTAGCGCGAATCGTCGGTATCAAAAGTATTGATATACTGAGGAACTGCACAAACGCCTCCCCATGGGCTGGATTCCAGATTATAAGTAGCCTGATTTTCTGGCTCCAACGTTTGCATATGAATGTCGAAGGCATTCCAGTTGGTCACATATTTCGAATCGAAAGGCAAGGCAAAAATAATTTCCTTCGAGTTTTCGTTATTGGTCACGAAAACATCTTTCTGATTCGACTCCAATCCATATCCAACGTTTGAATTAAGAATCGCATCACACTCCACGATACATTTGTCCCATGCAGGAGTTCCGGTATAAACTCCGGCATTCAGGTACATTTTAGCCAATAAGGCGTGAGCAGCCCATTGGTTAAACTTTCCGTAAGTTTTTTGGGTTTTCAAAGCGCTTACTTTCGAAATGTTCTCTGTAACCTCTTTAATGATAAAATCATACACTTCTTTTCTGGTGTTTTGCTTTGGCAAAAAACCTTCAGGGACATCGAATTTATCAACGATTGGCACATTTCCGAAGAAGTCGCACAAAACCCAATAGTAAGAAGCGCGGAGAATTTTCATTTCAGCAATTAAGGCTGCTTTATCAGCTTCGGGTACCGGAATAGCATTGGATTCAACCTGAAAAATAACACGGTTACAGTTGGTAATCCCTGCATAAGTCCTGTTCCATGTGTTTACCACGATATCGTCGTCGGTAGTCCATTTGTGTTCATGAATGCGTCGGTAAACTCCACCGTCAACCCAACCGTTTGGACGTGCCGGAGTTAACATTTCGTCGCCCGAAACCTCGTTGGCGCGGTAAAGCCCGTTCCAATCATTCAAAACGATGCGCCAATTGACATACGCAGAGCCTGCCAGTGCTGATAAATCAGAATCGGTAGCCGTAAATTGGCTTGCAACAATGGAATTAAAGCTTTCATCTTTCAATTGAGTACACGATGAAACCATGATCGTCAGAAAAACAACAACTGTGATTCCGATCTTTCTTATATTTTGAAAATTTTTCATATCCATTTCTTTAAACTTTAGAATGTAACATTAAGTCCTAACGTAAATGTTCTCATCGTTGGATACTTATCCCGATTATCGACACCTGGTGCTAAGCCTGCCCCGCTGTTGACGTTGATCCCCCCTTGAGAACCTCCACCACTGGTAACCAAACTTACTTCAGGATCAATACCTTTATAATTGGTTATAATGAGCGTGTTTAAAGAAGATACATAAAATCTGGCAGATTGAATATACTTGATGCCGGTTTTAGGAATGTTGTAACCCAATGTGATGTTATCGATTTTCCAATAGTCGCCATTCTCAACGTAATAGCTGTTAAATTCCTGCGGAGATTTTAACTGAGTTTTTCCGAATACCGGATTGAACGCTGTTCTCAGTAGGTTGTACTGTGAGAAAGTTGGATTCTCGTACATCATTCGAGAGAAGTTAGCTACCTGGAATTTAAATGCTCCACGTTGCGAGATGCTTAAATCCCAGTTTTTATACCTGAAATTATTGACCCAGCCGGCATAGTATTTAGGGAGACCATTCCCGATTACTTTTTTATCGCCAAATGAATGTTTGAAATCTTTATACTTCACTGCTGCACCATCAGCACCTTCATAAATCCATTGGCCGTAGTTGGCAACATCGGTCTTGTCATCGCCAATACCAATCACCTTGAACCCATAGAAATTACCAACCGGCTCACCAACTTTTACAATGTGGGTGAAGCTTTGTACCGGTGGGCCTGTATATCCGGTGGTAAAGTAGTCGCTTGATGCTTTATAGATATCGTTTGTCAAACTAATCAACTTGTTGGTATTAGTCGAAAAAGAAACACTGCTTGTCCATTCAAAATTTTCTTTTTTCACTGGTACGATGTTGATTAAGACCTCTAACCCTTTGTTCTCCATTTTACCGACATTGGCCCGGGTGGTTGGATAGAGGTTCGGTGGACTTGGAACGGCATAGTCAAAAAGTAATCCATCAATTTTACGGTTGTAATAGTCGATGCTTCCGCTAATCCGACTGTTGAGCATACTGAAATCAACACCAAAGTCAGTTTCACGCTTTTCTTCCCATCTCAAATCGGGATTTGAGTTTTGTGTCGGGATCAAGGTGCGGATCCATTTCCCGTTCGAAAGAACATATTCGTTATAACCAATCATTCCAACTCCCCGAAACAGATCGGATGGTTGAGTACCTGTTACTCCATAACCTGCTCTTATCTTGATGTCGTTGAACAGATGTTGGTTCTTCATAAAAGATTCATTGGTTAATCTCCAACCAGCCGAAACTGCTGGAAATAACCCCCATGGTTTTTTTGTACCTACCAACTGGCTGGCTTCTTCACGACGTAAACTAGCCATCAGAAGGTATTTATCGTTGTAGTTGTAGGTCAACCTTCCGAAGAATCCAATTAAGTTGGTTTCTGCATGGTAGCTTCTTTGTGCATCGGTAACTTTCCCGTTTTTTGTAGCTTCACCAAGCCCGATGTTATAATAGCCAAATACATCAGTCGGAAAATCCCAGTTTTCCATTGACATGCCGGTGAAAACATTTTCCTGGTAACTGTAACCTGCCAACGCTTTGAATTGGTGATTACCAATTGATTTAGAATATTCGGCAGTTAGTTCGGCCAGGTTATCAGTCGATTCCGATGCCCCAATTCTGGCGTAACCGTTCCGGCTATCACGTAAAGTTGAAACATGCTGTTTTGTTTCTGCATAGCCGCCATTTTGACTCGATTTCGAAAACGACAAAACATTTGAAAGTTTTAGCCCTTTAATTGGGGTAAAGGTAATTGTGCTGTTAAATCTGGAAAGGTGATCATTTGTACGGCCATCACTTTCCATTATATCAGAAACCGGGTTTTCGTATTCGAATTTAGAAAGTTCCTGAAACCATGTTCCATTGGGGTTTTGGACAGGAGCTGTAGGATTCTGCAGCATGGCTTGCCTGTAAATATAGCCATTGAAACCACTATTCCCTTGAGCATAAATATTACCGTTAAACCCATTCGCCTTTTTAATTGAATTCAGAATACCAATGTTAATCTTCAATTTATCATCGAACATGCTGTGATTGACATCAGCACGGCCAATAAATGCCTCGTTGTAGGATTTCAGGAAAACTCCCTTGGCTGAATTGTAGTTCACATTGACCAGGTAGTTGGTGGTTGCATTTCCTCCTCTAAAAGTCATATTGTGCACGTGATTAATAGGCTGACGTGTTATTTCACTTAACCAATCGGTAGTCGAACCCAGGTCGGTATTGGCAGCACGAAAACCATCCTTAATCTGCTGACGGAAATCGGCAGCAGTTGAAAGGTCCAATTTCCGGGCAAAAGATTGAATACTTGCATAGCTACTATATTCAACCGAACTTTTAAAGTTGCCACTTGCCCGGCGGGTAGTAATCAGGATTACGCCATTGGTACCGCGCGTTCCGTAAATAGCAGCTGCTGAACCGTCTTTTAAAACATCCATCGATTCGATGTCCTGCGGGGCAACCGTTTTCAAATCTCCCGGAATTCCATCAATCAAAATCAAAGGGCTGATGCTCGCCCCAACGAGTGTAGTATTTCCTCTTAATACAATTTGAGAAGAACCACTTGGATCGCCACTTGGAGAAACAATGGTTAAACCGGCCACTTTCCCCTGAATTAACTGGCCGGCATCCTTCACATTACCTTTCAAAAATTCAGTTGATTTTACAGTTGCGACAGAGCTTGTTACGTCTGCCTTTCGCTGGGTACCGTAACCAATAGCAACAACTTCATCCAGTCCGACAGTTTCTTCAGCAAGAGAAACATTGATTGCAGTTTTATTTCCAACAGGTATTTCCTGCGATTTCATACCCACAAACGAGAACTGAATGACAGCATTTGCCGGTAGATTATTAATTGAATAGTTTCCGTTTGAGTCGGTAATTGTTCCGTTAATCGTACCTTTTACCACCACCGAAACACCTGGCAACCCGGCACCCGTGTTGTCGGTTACTTTACCGGAAACCGATTTTTGCTGCTGTCCGTTGCTTTCCTTTGTTGATTCAGCATTGGGAACAATCATAATCAGTTTACCTTTGATCGTGTAGGAAAGGTTGGATGCTTTTAAAATCTGGTCGAGAATCTCGTTAACAGAAGCATCTTTGTACTCTCCGGTTATTTCCTTCGAGTTCTGGATCAGGTCGTTTTTGTAAAAGATTGAATAATCTGTACTCGCTTCAATCTTACTAAAGACACTTTCAAGTGTTTCTTTTTCAAATTTTAACGTTAAGCGCGTTTGGGAAAACGAACTGGCAGAAACCTGTAGTAGCGCCAGAAAAAACAACAAGGTTGTCACTTTCATAATGTTTAGAATTTTTCGAAGAGCAGGGCATCGCCGATGCCTTTGCTTCGGATCATTTTTTTTCATAGTTTTACACTGATTTAAATGAGTATTTATATCACATTTGATTGGACGTCAGCAGAGTGGCCGCTCTTCTGGCGTCTTTTTTTATTTGACTTTAATCTTAACTTTTCGGGTATCCGATTTTTCGTATTCAATAGAGGTATAAACCTGTATCGCATCCAGAACCTGCCAGATGGTTTCCTCATTTTTGAACGTTCCTGTATAGTTCACTTCCCTTCCTGAAGGATTTTCGAGGGTAATGTCCACATCATACCAATTCTCCAATCGTTTCATCAACTCTGATAATGGAATATCCTTGAAATTAAATTTATTATCTACCCATGCCGAAGATTGTGGGGCATTCACTTCAGCAATCTCAGTATGATGATCTTTCAAAATCAAGGCTTGTCCGGGTTTCAAAACCTGTTCATTTCCATCCGAAAGCACATTCACTTTTCCATCGAGCAGTGTAATTTCCTTTCGTCCAAACTCGTCGTAAGCCATCACATTGAAAGTTGTTCCGAGAACTTTAATATCGCATTCGTTAGTTTTCACCACAAAAGGTGCTTTTTCATTATGGGCGACCTTAAAAAAGGCTTCCCCTTTTAACTTAACTTGCCTATGACTAGCCGAAAATGAGTTATAAACCAATCGTGAATTGGCATTCAGCCACACTTCCGAACCATCAGGCAATTTCACCATTGATTTTTCACCACGTGGAGTTTCAAAAACAAGCTGTTCCGATTTTTTATTCGTGCCCGAGAGGTAATAAGTTACCATGCTTCCGGCCAAAAGTCCCAAAACGAGTATGGCTGCAACAGAAGCAACCCTGCTCCACAATGTTCGGATGGGGCGATTTGAAAAGTTATTGTTTTCGGTTTGATCAATTTTAAACAGCAAACGGGAAAGATTCTTTGAAGCTAAATCATCGAGTTCAGGGTTGTTTTCCCATTGCACTTTGGAGTGTTCAAAGTATTCTCTGAATTCCTGATTTTGAAGATTTTCAATCAGTATATCGTATTCATTTTCGTTGAGCCTACCGCGAAAATAACGGGTTACAAGCTCCTGAAATGCTAACTTTTCCATGTTCGGATTTTATGCCTTTTGTAGATATAACTGAAAAGGGCATAACATACCCATCATTGAAATTTGATTTTTTCAAAAAAAAATTCCAATGGTAAATAATAAGGCTGGTAAGAATTAATAATTCAGGTTTTTAAGCACCAGGATAACAAGTGCAATCGGAAGTTCCTCTGAAAAGTTAGTCCGAAAAGTCTGCAGTGCGCGGGTCAGATGCCGCTCTACGTTTTTGATATTGATGCCTAGTTTTTCGGCAATTTCTTTGTTCTTTAAACCATTCATACGGCTTAGAATAAAAACCTCGCGGCAACGTTCGGGCAGGCTTTCAATGGTTTTTTCGATCTTCTGCTTCAGTTCCTGTTCAATGAGCACATAGGGCTCATCGCCAATAAAATCGATGCGGTACAACTCTTCGTATTTCGATGACAGCTGAATTTGCTGCATCCGGTTATTCACCACTTTCAGGTATTTGATGTAATCGATGCAGCGGTTACGGACAAGTTTGAAAAGAAAGGCTTCGAGGTTAATTGTTTCTATTTCCAATCGTTTCTCCCACACTTTAACAAAAACATCCTGAACAATGTCCTGCGAAATCACATCGTCTTTCACCACATTTCGGGCAAAGTCGTTTAATCTGGGGAAATAAACAGAGAATAAAGTTTCAAGTGCCTTTTGATCGCCTGATTTTATCCGATCGAAAAGGTCATCCGCAATTCGCTTTTTTCTGTCAGCCTGAGAGTCGGTCACTTGATATACTTTTTTATAATAAGGAAGAAAAGGGCAGCACTCCGTTTTCCAAAGTGCTGCGCAAGTTATGTTTATTTAATTTTTTCAATCCAGATGTTACGGAACTGTATTTTGCAACCTTCGGCCTGTAAAGCGATGGCGCCTTTGGTTGTCGAACAATTGGTGGCCGTATTCTGAAGCAATCCGTTTACCTTTACTTCAATGGTATTTCCTTTGCAGGCAATATCACAGGTGTTCCACTCACCGCCTGGCTTTTCGTTAGCTGGGTTCATCTTGGGCACTGCTGGTTTATCTTTCTCTGTCGAAACGTATTCTTTCCCGCCAATGGTAGCTTTCTGACCCACTCCGTGAACCACAATATCGCCAACTCCTGTATGTTTCAGGTTTGCCTGATAATGAGACACCCAAATTTTATCGGGACCGGTGACATGCAACATGATGCCGCTGTTCACTTCTTTTTCAGGATAGCGCCACTCAATATGCAATATATAATTCGAAAATTCTTTTTTTGTTCTCAGGTATCCAGCCGGTATTCCAACGGTTTCAATTACGCCGTCTTTCACATAGAAATATTTCGCCAGGTCAACTTTAGGATCGTTAACGTAGGCATACCAACCGTTAAGGTCTTTGCCATTAAACAACGATTGTTTCTTTTTGGCAAAACCGGAAACAACAACTAACATCAATACTGAAATAAGAAGAGTTTTCATCTTAATTGGTTTAATTTATTGCAGGGCTAAAAGTAAAAATTTATTCCTGAAATAGCCATAAAACCCCAAGTTCATACATGCCTAAATGACCATGATAGCTATCGGGATGGCTATTTCCGGTTTGCCATATAAGCAGGTATGCGGCGGAGGCGCTGTTTCAAAACAACAATGACACCTAATAATGTACCGCGATGAACAGAAATTTAAAAACCTGAAGTTTTTTAAACATCTTTTGCACATACTTTAGCAAATAGTTTTTTTATACTTTTCAGTTCGGTTTCCGAGCCACCAAAACATTAATCCACAAGAAAAAAAATGGAAAACATTGATTCAATTTCATTATCCTCGATATATAAACTAAACAAAAGCGATCGCGATATCTTTCAGGAGTTGATGCCCACCAAAGTAAAAGAGATTCTTTTGCTGGCAACACTTTACGACAGCTATTCCATTGTTCGCGAAGGACAGTTTACCGACAAAATTTTTGGTGAATTCCTCCAGTTAAACCTTTATACCTATCCCCGGTTTACCAGCGTTAATTCTGAAGATGAAGCTTTACGCCTGATCAAAACCCGAGATTTCGAACTGGTTATCATCATGGTTGGGGTCGATAAAAACATTCCGTTACTGGCTGCCAATGCCATTAATAAAATAAGACCACAGGTTCCAATCTTGCTGTTGGTCAATAACAACGGGGATTTGCGCTATTTCCAAACTTCTTCATCCAAAATCGAGTCGATTGACCGCGTATTTGTCTGGAATGGAAATTCAAATGTTTTCCTTGCCATGATCAAGTACATCGAAGACAAAAAAAATGTGGAAGAAGATACCAAAAACGGGAATGTCAGGGTTATTTTGCTGGTCGAAGATTCGATACAGTACTATTCAAGGTATTTGCCCATGTTGTACACCAATATCATGACGCAAACCCAAAATCTGGTAGAAGATAAATCGGCTGATGAACTGCATAAAATCATGAAGTTGCGCGCACGGCCCAAAGTTATCCTGGTAAGCAATTACGAGGAAGCTGTTTTAGCCATTAATAAATACAAAAATTATCTGCTATCGGTTATTTCTGATGTAAAATTCCCAAGAAATGGGATTGACGATGAAGAAGCCGGCGTCGACATCCTGAAATACGTGAATTCGACTTTGCGGTTTCCGGTTCCTGTTTTGCTTCAAAGCCACGATGTGAACAACGCCCAGCGGGCACTCGATGTTGGCGCCGATTTTATCAACAAAAACTCCGAAAGCTTATCGCTCGACATTCATAACTACATCTATAAACGTTTGGGCTTCGGAAATTTTGTCTTTAAGGATATCGATGGGAACCCACTCATGATTGCCCGAAACATGGCTGAGTTCCAGGAAATGTTCCGTATCGTTCCTGAATCGGCGCTGGCTTATCATGGTCAGCGCAATTCGTTCTCGACCTGGCTAATGGCCCGTGGCGAGATAAACATTGCCGAACAATTACTCCCCTACCGTTTCGAAGATTTTAAAAACACGAACGAGTTACGTCAGTTTTGTTTAGATGTATTCTCAAAAGTACGGATCCAGAAGCTTCGGGGCACGATCATCGATTTTGATCCAACACTTATTTCAGGCAGCCGTTTTGTGGTAAGGCTTAGTAAAGGATCGTTGGGAGGCAAAGGGCGCGGAATGGCTTTTATGTGTAATTTCCTGGAAAACATCGACTTTGCCCAAATTATTCCTGAAATGAATATCCGGATTCCAGCCACAGCGGTCATTGGGGCCAGCGAGTTCGATAAATTCCTGGAAAACAACAACATGTTCGAAGAAATCTACTCAAGCAACGATTACGAACGGACAAAAACCATTTTCCTCGAATCGCAATTCGGCGAAGAACTTAAAGAACGTTTGTACAGTTATCTCGAAAAGATCAAAAAACCTTTGGCGATCCGCTCTTCGGGTTTGTTCGAAGATTCGCTGATGCAACCATTTTCCGGAGTATATGCAACCTATTTGATCCCCAACAACCACCCCGACATCAACGTTCGTTTTCAACAATTGGAAACGGCCATCAAATTGGTTTACGCCAGTATTTTTACCGAATCGGCCATGTCGTATTTCGATGCCGTCAACTACAAGATCGAAGAGGAAAAGATGGCTGTAATCGTTCAGGAAGTGGTTGGTCACCAATATAACGATCACTATTATCCGTCGATTAGTGGAGTTGCCCAATCATACAATTTCTATCCGGTTTCGTACATGGAGCCTGAAGATGGTTTTGCGGTGGCCGCCATCGGGTTGGGGATGTACGTTGTTGGAGGCGAAAATGCCTTCCGTTTTTGTCCAAAATACCCACAGATCAACACCTTGAGCGACCACGATCTGGTTCGTGACTCGCAAAAAGAATTTTATGCCATCGACATGGATCACACCCAGTTTGACCTTGAAAATGGTGGCGAAAATGCTGCAATCAGAAAAATGAAAATCTCTTTTGCCGAGAAAGATGGCGTGTTACAACATTGTGCATCGGTTTATGATCACGAGAACGATCATCTCATTCCGGGTATCGACAGCCCCGGTCTTCGTGTGATTGACTTTGCCAATATCCTAAAATATAACCATGTCCCCCTTGCCAACACCTTGACTTTGCTACTTAAATTATTCCGTGAGGCCATGGGATCGCCTGTTGAAATAGAGTATGCAGTTGATTTGGAAAACGGCGAAAACAATCTTCCTACTTTTTACCTGCTGCAAATTAAACCGTTGATCAGGCGCGATGAACAACTTGCAGTAAATGTGGGCGATGTTGATCCGAAAAAGACCATCATGTTCGCCAAAAGAGGTATGGGCAATGGAATTGTTTCGGGAATATCCGACATTATTTTTGTCGATCCTGATCGTTTCGACAAAATGAAAACCCGCGAAATTGCTGCTGAAATTAACCAGTTCAACCGTAAAATGGATTTCCTGAACAAAGAATACATCCTGATCGGGCCCGGACGCTGGGGAACCCGCGATCCGTTTACCGGGATTCCGGTTACCTGGGCCAATATTTCAAAAGCGAGGGTGATTGTCGAAATGGGCTTGAAAGATTTTCCGTTGGACGGCTCTCTGGGTTCCCACTTTTTCCACAACGTAACCTCGATGAATGTAGGCTACTTTACCATTCCGAACCATTCAACCGATTCAAACATCAACATGGATATCTTAAAAAGCAGGCCGGTTATTGAGGAAGGAAATTACATCAGGCATATCTCATTCGAAAAACCGCTTAAAATTATTATGGATGGTAAGAACCGGCAGGCTCTGATTTCGGTGGAAGAATAGTTATAGGCTGAAGGTTTCGAGTTGCGGAAACCCGTAACTCGAAACCTACAACACTTTATACCAGTTTTGCCTTTAAATTGGCAAGTTCAAGCTTCATTTTTTCCAGATCAGCCATCAGGTTGTTCTTCGAAGTAGAATCTTCCAGCTGAGTTTTACATTTCTGGAACAAGTCTTTATAGTACTCAACCCCCTTATTCAAGTTCTCCTGAAAAGTCACAAAGTGCTTCTTTTGCTTATCGGTGAATGGTTTAACCGTTTCCTCCAGTTTGCCGTTCAGATATTCAATATACATACCGAGTTCCTTTACAAATAAATTGGGGCGGTCGGTGCGTTCCATTACGTTTGTGCGGCCATAAATGTGGTCAACCATCTTTTTTAGCGAATATGTGCCCGAAAAATAAGCCAGATTTGGTCCCGGACAAATACTTACGGCAGTGCCTTCAATCTTAGTATCCAAACCATAGGCCATAAGCGACGAGGCAGTCAGCCCGTTGCAAAGACAAGCTTTATCGGTAATTTTATTCAGTTCTTTATCAAATTCCATCTCATTCAGGTTCAGCTCTTTTAATTCCTGAATTTTTTTTCGTTGAAACTCCTTCGAAGCGGTGCAGGTGCCCTCTTCGGTGAAAACAGGCGTCAAAGCCAGGTATTTTTTCACACAAGGGAAACCGAACTTCCCTTCTTTATTCTGGGCTTCCTTTTTCAAATCCATGCCCGTTCCCCTAACATTATTAAAAATTACGCCTAAAGGTGAAACATCGCTCATGTAAAGGTCTTCTTCTTTGGCTTTACACAATACTTCCAGCGTTTGTTCATCAACTGTAACGGCTTCAGGAACCAACAAAAATGGAGTTCCCCACCCGATTGAATCCAATTGGTAATAATTCATCAAAAACTGGTGTTCGGTATTGGAGCCAACACCGCCCTGCGCCGTAATTTTAACCAAAAAGGGGGTTGCCGGAACTGGTTTCCCTTTTTCGGCCAACGCCTTGATATAAATATCGTGAACTGTTTCAATCAACAATTCCTTATTTTCTTTAAACTCTTCCAAAACTGGCCCCATCAAGAATCCATCGGTAGCAAAAGCATGACCCCCGCAATTCAATCCAGATTCAACACGGTATTCCGAAACCCAAATCCCCTTTTTTGCCAGAAAGCGACCCTGAATCATAGCAGAACGGTAATCACTGACTTTCAGTATGACTTTCTTCTTCAGTTCCATTTCAGCATTTGGATAAAAATCTTCGAATTCTTCCAGGTAGCTGTATAAACGTGGGTTCATCCCGGCCGAAAGCACCAACGACGAACTTAAATCGCTCAAAGCAAAACCACGTAGCGACGATTGGGCATCACTGTATATAGACGGTAGTTTTTCTCCATCCTTAAAGTTGTCGCGATCTAGTTTCGACATGATATTGACATCAATTTCGCCGGCAACCAAATTCTCTTTTAACCAGTCGGAAATCTTTTGTTTTACCTCACCGGTATTAATCATCTGATTAAATTTCTGCTTGATTTCAGACATGTCAGGCAACATGGCGATGTATTTTTCCAACTCTTCTTCCTTTTGGGAAACTGAATTCTTCAGATTCTCGAACTTCTGGCTAACAATTTCCTGAACGGTATTTAGGTAAGCAGTGATCCGCTTTGCCCGGTGATCTTCAGCTTTGGTCGAAATTGATTGGAAAGGCAGGTTAAACTTTTTGCAATAGAATTCCCTTAATTTTTCCATGGTTATATCGTCAACCAGCGAAATGACAGATGAAATACCATAATGAGCAACCTTTACAGGCGTATCCATGGTATAGCAAAGCCCCAAAACAGGAATATGAAAGGAATGTGGATTATTATGAAAACTCATAAATATTGTCGTTTTATATTTAAAGGGGGTAAAAGTAGCGTATTCAGTTTATATTTTTAGGTAGAAATACTAATTTCAATAAAAGAAAGCAGGAAAAAGATCAAGTTTTTGTAACAGATTGTCAGTTTTCTGAAAATTTTGCACTCTTCTTTAATATAAACTACAGATTTTCGAAAAATTGCGCCCATAAATTTCAATTTCGGGTAGCGTGCAAACTTTAAAAATCAAATTGACTGAATTTAAAAAAGATAGGTTTTAGACCAACGGAATCATTGTTCCTAATATCAAAATTGATCAACCAAACGCGCTGATGCGCTCCAGCCGTGCAATATCAAGCAATTCAATGCTTTTGCAGTGCATTCCGATCAGTCCGTCGTCCTTGAATTCCTTCATCATCCGGATCACACTTTCAGTCGACATTCCGGTTAAATCGCCCAAATCGGCGCGCGAAAGTGGCAACTCAAATGAATTGCTTTTGAATATCCGGCTAGACAAGCAAAGCAGAATATCAGCCAATCGTCCATGCAATTGTTTCTGTGTTAACGAAAAGAAACGGCCATAAATCTGTGCGGTACTTTCGTTCAGGTTATTGATCATCCGAAACGAAAACGTTGGATTCTGCTTCAACAATTGCTTAAAAACCTGAATGTCAATCATCCTGATTTTCGAATCAGTATAAGTGACGATTGAATAGGGCAATTTGTTGTTTCCCTCAAAAATGGAAGGTACTGCAAGTAAGCTTTTATTGGTTGCCAAATTTAGTATCAGGTTTTTGTTTTTCTCTTCCAGATAAACCTTGACCAAGCCTTCTTCCAGAAAAAAAACATGAGATGCAAACGCCCCCTGCTTGCAAACGGTTTCGCCTTTTTTAAAAGTTAAGCTAACCGAATGCTCGTCAATCAACAATTTTTCATCATTGGCCAACAGTTCATACCAGCTTTGTTCAAAATCAAAAACAGAGCAATACCTGTTCACTTTGGGTTCGTTTGTCAGGCTCATAAAACAAGAAAATTAAATCCGTCATAAAAACAACTGCTTTCCGTCAGTTTTCCATGCCCAAAATTACTTTTTATATCCTTACAAATCAAATTCGCTTTACGGGATTTAACCTTTAACTTTGACCAGATTTTTAATCGGACTTTCAATTCAAAAACTATAAAAATTAAAACCATGTTAAAGAAATTATTCGCCACGACTCTGGTTCTGGCTGCATTTCATTCATTTGCCCAGGAACCGGTAATTTCGGCCAAAGATTTTGCTGCTGAGCTTAAAACCAACAAGAACCTGATAGTTATTGACGTAAACGCACCCGATATTTACGCCAAACAACACATTCGGGGTGCCATCAATGTGTATGTCAAAGACTTATACAAGAAAGGTCCGGTTGAAGGCCAGTTGAAATCAAACGAAGAAATGGCCGCCATCTTTGGTCAGAAAGGAGTTTCGAACACCGCTAAAATTGTAGTTTACGAAGATGGTTCGAACAAACACAACAGCCGGGTATGGTGGATATTGAAATCGCTTGGGGCTAATGATGTTTCGGTTCTGCACGTTGATGCCAACCAGTTTTCGGTAGCACAAATTTCAATGACAGCAATTCCATCAACCGGGGAAACCACCACTTTTGCATTAAAAGAAAGCCCCTATAAAGCTTGCTCAATGGCCGATGTAAAGAATCGTTCGCAGGGAACACTTTTGCTCGATGGTCGCGAAAAAGACGAATTCAATGGCGTTGATGCTGCGAAAAAAAGCAAAGGCCATATCCCCGGAGCTGTTTGGATGAATTACCGGGAAGTACTCACTCCAACCGGAGCTTACAAATCAAAAGATGAAATTATTGCGGCTACCGCCAAATTTGGCGCCACGCCTGACAAACCCATTGTCGTTTATTGCAATTCAGGTGTTAAGGCATCAGTGATGTACATTGCGTTAAAAGAAATTGCCGGGTTCCAGAATGTACAATATTACGCCGGATCTTATGCCGACTGGGCTTCAAAACCTGAAAATCAGATTGTGAAATAGAATCAATTCGTACATGAAATATGCAGAATGCCGGGAGCTTTTCCGGCATTTTTTGTTTGCTGAGATTGGAAAAATAATCTCCTATTATTTTGTGAGCTATATTATGATTGTTTAAGGTGAATTACATACCTTTGAAGGCGGAACTAAAATAGACCTAAAAATGTGGATAAATAACTGCGCTGCGATTCCGATGGTAATACATAATATAAAAAATCATTTTTAAAACAATTTCAAGGAATACTGACATGCCCGCAATCGGCTTGCATACAGCTGTTATGGCCAATTGTACTTACGTAATAACAAAATGAAACATATGAGAAAATTGCTATTTATTCTTTTGATTGGGATTTCAGTTCGTGCTTTTGGACAAGCTCAATCAATTGGCATTCAAAGTGGGGTAAACCTTACAAATTTGACTGGGGATATATTCAAAGACAGCAAATTCAGAACTGGAATTATTGGAGGATTCAATTATGAATTGTTATTCAAAAGCAATTACACAATAGGAACTGATATACTTTACAGTCAACAGGGGTTTGTTGACAAAGTCACTTTCATCGATGAAAACGGGAATGTTTTAGGGGCAGAGCCTAGTTCAAAGTATTATTATGACTATATGAGTATTCCAATTAAATTTGGGTATACAGAAGGAGTAAAATTAAAAAGTTTTATAAAAATAGGTGTTTGTCCTTCGTTTTTATTAAGTGCCAAGTCGACAGTACCTAAGTTCGACTCGTCTGGAGATATGACTGGCTATGAAAAAGTTAATGTCAAAAATAATGCACCAAAATTTGATTTTGGTGCATTATTAGAACTTGGGGTTGGTTATTCATTGAAAAATCGGATTGAATTATTTTCATCATTGACAGGTCGGAAAAGTTTAACGACGTTCTCGAACTCAGACTATTTTCAAAATAGCAAGATAAGACATTATGGATTTTCGTTGATGGTCGGATTAAAATATAGATTGAGAGATAAATAACTGGCCATAATATCAGCTACCCGCAAATTCGACAGCAAAGATTTTCAGTGTGGACGCTTTCCGCCCTTGGTGTAGCTTCCAACGTTAGCGGCAAGGATATCTGGCGTCATCACAAATTTTAATTGTATGAGAAAATTAAGAACAGTAATGTTTATTATTTGTGGATTAATCTCAATTTTGGAATCATTCGCACAAACTTTTGAGATTAAGGCCGGAATGAATCTATCTACAATGCTTTCGAAAGATGACAGGTCAACATATAGTGGTGATTATACCCTGACACCGAGATTACTTATTGGATTAACAACAGAAATTTCAATAACTCAATTGTTTTCAATAGAAAGCGGGTTGCTCTTTTCATCAAAAGGCTATAAACTTGACAAGAATTACGCTTTATACCCTACAAGTGAACCTGTACCAGTTTATACAAAGGCAGTTCTTAGCTATTTGGAAATACCTTTTTTAGTGAAATCTTCTCATTCAATCCTTGGATTGCCATTTTATGAGATTTTTGGAGCATATGCTGCATTTGGAATTAATGGTAAAACTATTACCGATGTATATTCAGGCGGAATATCTGCAAGAAATGTTTACAAAAATCAATTTAACTCAGATGGCCCCTGGAAAAGTCTTGATTATGGACTACAAGCAGGTGCCGGTATCACATTTGGTAAATATGTTCTCGGATTAAACTACTCTCATGGCTTAGCTAATATTTCACGACACAGCCCTCATGTAGAGAAAAATAGAATTGTTGGATTGACGTTAGGATATAAATTTAAGACAGGTAACACAGCCCATAATCGAGTAGACGGCTGACAGAATTGTAGCCCCGCCAGTGCGTCCCTCACACCACTGCACGTAAGATATTAGTATACAGTGGTTCATTAAGATATGGAGCAATTTTCATCTCCTCTTTTCCAAAACACACTTTTCACTTCGTACTGCCAGCGTTTGCTCATAATTCTCCAATGCCTGATCCATCGCTTTTGATTTTTCACTGTGGCAAGTGAGGCAGCTGCCCACTTCCAGAATCCGCTTTTGCTCGGCGATCGAAAATGGCCGGAGATTACTACGCGTAGAATTGGGAGCTGGCGCTTCTTTCAAAAATCCGGTCCAGGCATCTTCCGGCAGGTTGTCGTTGGGATTGGGGGCAAAACGAGGCTCAAAAGTCCAGCTTCCGGCATTTTCAGCGATGTGGTAAATTAGTTCCCCGCGTCCAAAACCAATCGCCAGCGGATCGTTGTGGCACGATTTACAACTTCGGCCTTCACGTTGGGTGGTGTGCCCCGAAGTTGGCGCATACAACCGATGAAAACTCTTCCCTTTTCCTTTAGCAAACGATTCGTGATCAATGCTCATCACCATTCCTGGCATAGCAGTCACCACCTGATTGGTAGCTGAATTAATACCCAAAGCAGGCGGTTCAGCCATGGTATTTCCGGCAAATTCCACCCAGGCACTTTTGGTTGTTTTTCCGGTCAGCAAATCGAATCCGGCAGTTTCTTTCTCGAAGGTATTGTGGCAGCCAATACACTGCGGCACCCAAGCGGTGTGGCAGGCTTCGCAACTCAGTCGGCTGTGCCCTTTTCCTTTGGTACAAACCGAAGCGGCAGGCTTCGACTCACGATCTTTTCCGGTCAGCTTATCATTCAGGAAAATACGTCTCAACGAATCGACACGGGTATTCATTAACGGGTGTTGATTTTTTTCGGTCAGCACCACTTTGGTTTTCGGATCAGTCTTCCGCAGCCAGGCAATCATTTGCGATTCCTTGTCAGGAAGTAAAGAGACAGCTATTGAATTCACTTTTCCGGTGATATGGCAATCCACACACTGCACACTTACCGCATCTTCTTTGTGATTATGATGCTTGCCATCGCCCATAAGGTCGTAGGACGCGTGGCAATCAATACAGGACATTCCCCTTTGGTGGTGAACATCAGCCTGTACAAATTCGACAACCCGATTATCAGGCAAAACTTTGGTCCGTGCTTTTTTATTTTCTGCCGCACCCCCTCCTCTTTCATTCCAGCCTTCGTAACTCAGCGAAATTCTTCCGGAGCGGCTGTGGCAACTCAGGCAGCGGTCGTTCGAAACCTGAATGTCGATAGCAGGGTGGATTTCTTCAGCGCCAACCGATGTTTTGGATTGCATTCGCTTCATACTTGCAGTAGCATCATCCGCATAGTGCAGATGGCAGGCATTACAGCCTCCTCCCCTTTCGAGCCATTCGGCATTTCCGGTTTTGGTCTTTTCCATACTCAGATGACAACCCGCACAAAGGTTGCGAAGGTGTGTGTCGGCAGCCGAATGACCGAGATTCTGAACATGAAAGGTATCGTCCAGCGAAGCCGCCTCTCCAAACACAAATTTATCGACGGCAATGATTCCGCCCTGGGTGGTCATCAGCGATTTCTGCATCCGGTCGGTAATATCAGCATGACAGTTTTGAGTTCCGCAGGTTTGCCGAACATTCGAAAAATTGCCAGGGACCAAAATCATATTCCGGTGCGCCATCGATTTTCCGATTGCATAGGGATCTCCCTTGTGACAAGCCACACAACCCATCGCTGCCGGATTATGAGACTCCGATAAACCATTCATCGAAGCGTGGCACATCAGGCAGCTTTCCCTTCTTTGGTTTTCAGGAATGACTGTTGTTTTGTCGGAACTAAATATATTAACCGGATCAAAAATCAAGAGCTGCTCCCCAGAAAGCTGGTTTTCGTCCCTCGATTTCCATTCCCAGTTTTCGCCCCTGAAAAGCAGTGCGGCAAAAGTCATGATCAGGTATGAAATGCCAGCTACAAGCAGAATCCGTTTGGTCAGAGTTCGGTAATTTTTTCGGAAACGCGGAAGTAGATAGATAACCGTTAACAAAAGAAAAATCAGGACAATGACATAAGCCGGATGACTGGTCAGGTGCAGCATTTCCTGAATGCCCACAAAAAACCATGGCCCTTTAATTTGCGCACCGTCGGCTTGTCCCAGCGGCGCCCGAAATAACAAGCTGAGAATTAAAATAATCAGAAATACGATGATCCACGATTTACGTTTGGGCCAAACGGTTTTCACATGATCGTAAACGGCAATAAAAAGCAAAATGGTTCCGGTGGCCACATGCTGAATGTAAACCATCTGGCTGTTTTCACCCACACCGGTAAAAGCTAAACTTAACAACTTTCCCAAAAATGGCAGCGATTCAAGCAATGAAGCTAAAATTCTCCTTGCCTGAATTCCCGCAGCATCGCCTTTCAGGATAAAGCCTGAGATCATTTCGTAACCCAGAAAAACCAATGCCAGACATAGAACCAGCCAGGTACGATGATTCCGGATATTCGTTTCTGTAGATTTTGACAAATGGTCGTAAACATGCAGAACCGAGAAAATAAAAAACAACTGAGCGCTCCAGTAATGCAGATTCCGAACCAAATTTCCTGCGGGATTAAATAGTAACATTTCGGAAACCGACTGATGCGCCCGGGTAAAATCGTATGGAATGGCCAGCAAAATACCACTGACGGCACAGATCAGCAGCGATGAGCTTGCTATCCATCCGGCAGTATCAAATTGCAGGAGTTTTTTTAGTTTTTGCTTGGTCATCCTATAATTTTGTTGAACCGCATAGCCACACAGGGAACATTTTATAAAATCGTAAACGATATAAACTATCGAATCATTTACAATTTCTAATGTGTCCTATCTATGTGGTTTTTGATCATTTTATCTGCAACCTCACCACCCATTGTTCTGTTTTCTGATCAAACCGACAATCAAATTGCTGTAAGGGCTTAATCGCCGGTCCTTTCAAAGGTTTTCCTGTCTCTGGGTCAAACTTTGAACCATGGCAATTGCATTGCATCGTGGTTGCCGGTCCAAAACCTATACGGCAACCGGCATGGGTACAAATGGTCGAAAATGCCCGCACCGACTCATTATTCCTGAAAAGATAATATTTTTCGAAATAACTGATGCCCATGGGTAAATCCAGGCCATGACGAAACTCGAAGTTGTTTTCCCGGTCTGCCTGAAAACTTGAAAGCCGATACCAAATCCAGGCAACCAGACCCAAAATCAAGCCAGTGACCATTCGAATAAACGAATTCCGCGATATCAGCTTTTGTTTCACCATAGATCGATACTATTCAGCGGGTCAAATCTACAACTTTTATAACTGAACCAACCCGATCAGTTTTATTTCAAAAACTGCGTTAGGTCAGTTTTTCCCATGAGTTAAGTCATTAAGTTTATTGAGAACATACATAATTACATATCTAATTGATTTTATGATAGTTAACCAAACATCTGCAACTATCTATATATTTAGAGTAAAACTCATTTGCTTAACTCATCGAATCCCGTACTTTTGCCTGTAACGAAGATGAAAGCCAAAGCACTCTAATCTTCAGTAACTAATAAAACTCTAAATATCAGAATAATGCATACGCGGAGGAATTTTATAAAAATCAGTTCACTCGGAATAGGCGCTACTGCCATTGCCGGTGGCACCATCAACTGGGCCATGGGCGCTTCTTCCAAAAAACTTTCAGGAGGATTAAAATCGGCTCCTGCATGGAAGAAGTTTCCCACCTATTGTGAAGTCTGTTTCTGGAAGTGTGCCGGATGGGCGCATGTAACCGAAGAAGGACAAATTCAGAAAATTACAGGAAATGATGACGATCCGCAATGTAACGGTCGTTTGTGCCCACGTGGGACGGGTGGTGTCGGGATGTTTTCAGACCCAGACCGGCTGAAAACTCCATTGATGCGCGTGATGAAAGATGGTGAACAAACCTACCGCGAAGCTAGCTGGGACGAAGCCTTTGATTTCATTGCTAAAAAGATGAAGGAAATCGCCGAAAAGGATGGCCCCGAAAGTATTGCCTTGTTCAATCATGGTAGCCCGGGCAAACATTTTACGCAATTGCTCAATGCGTTTGGTTCAAGTAATGTGACTGCACCTTCGTTTGCCCAATGCCGTGGACCGCGCGATACCGGTTTCGAACTTACTTTCGGCGAATCGGTAAGCAGCCCTGAGGTGACTGACATCCGCGACACTCGCTGCCTTGTTTTGATCGGATCGCACATTGGAGAAAATATGCACAACGGACAGGTTCAGGAAATGTCGGAAGCAATCGACAAAGGTGCAACCATCATTACCGTTGATCCCCGATTATCAACTGCAGCAAGCAAATCGAAATTCTGGTTACCAATTAAACCGTCAACTGATTTGGCGCTTCTGCTTTCATGGATTCACGTACTCATTTACGACGATCTTTACAATAAAGAATATGTCACAAAATACGCAGAGGGCTTTGCTGAGTTGAAAGAACATGTACGCAATTACACTCCGGAATGGGCGTATGGAATCACCACCTTAAAACCTAAACTCATCCGCAATACAGCCCGTGAAATGGCAAATGCCGCACCGGCTACTATTATTCACCCCGGACGGCATACCACCTGGTATGGCGACGATGTTCAACGTTCGCGAGCCATTGCCATTTTAAATGCATTGCTCGGATCTTGGGGAAACCGGGGAGGGATCTACTTTAAAGAAGGAATTAAAGTTCCGGAATTTCCTCACCCTGAATATCCTAAACCGAAATGGTCGTGGCACGATACCTTAAACGGAAGATATCCGCTTGCGAAAGAGTCGATTACCAATACCATTATCGAAGCATCTATTCCGGAAGAAGGAAAAGTCAATCAAATTAAAGGATGGTTTGTTGCAGGAACCAATCTGATTGTTTCCATTCCACTGAAAGAGCAATTGATGAAGGCCCTTCAGTCTCTTGAATTACTGGTGGTTGTTGATACAATGCCAATGGAAATTACAGGATATGCCGATGTGGTTTTACCCGAATGTACTTATCTGGAACGTTACGACGAACTCCGTGCAATTGCACACCGCGAGCCAACCCTGGCTATGCGAATGCCTACCGTTGAACCAATGTATCAGACCAAACCAGCCTGGTGGATTGCCAAGCAAATTGGCGAACGTCTGGGTTTGGGCGCTTATTTTAACTATTCAGACTATAAAGAAGTCATTGAATGGCAGTTAAAACAACTGGGTCTGTCGCACGAAGAAATGGAGCGCATTGGTATAAAAAAATATGCACGCAAAACGCCAGCATACATTCTTCCCGATTCCGATCACCAATTCAAAACCGCCTCCGGAAAAATCCAGCTGAAATCAAAAGAATTGGAGGAAGCAGGTTTCGACGCATTTCCTAAATTCACGGCACACGAACAACCCGAAGAAGGTTTTTACCGCCTCATTTATGGTCGGGCGCCAATGCATACTTTCAGCCGTACAGCAAACAACCGCAACCTGGTAGCTTTGATGCCCGAAAATGCAGTTTGGGTCAACCCGCAGGTAGCCGAATTATGGGGTCTGAAAAAAGACCAGTATGTATGGTTAAAGAATCAAGATGGTGTAGTTTCAAATTTTTCGGTCAAGGTACGTGTTACTGAGCGAATTCGTTGGGATTCGGTGTACATTGTTCATGGTTTCGGGCATCATCACAAACCACTGACTTATGCTTTTGGGCGAGGCGTGAACGATACCGAACTGATCAGCAAAATTTCAGTCGACCCCATTATGGGAGGAACCGGAATGCGTGGAAATTTTATAACCTTCGTTAAAGACGAACCGAAAAAGGAGGCTAAATCATGAGATATGCAATGGCTATCGATACCCGGAAATGTGTGGGCTGCAGCGACTGTGTAGTGGCCTGCCAAACCGAGAACAATGTTCCACTGGGATTCTGCCGCGATTGGGTAGTTGAAGTGGTCGACGGGACGTACCCGAATGTGAGCATCGAACTTCGCTCTGAACGTTGTAACCATTGCGACAATTCGCCTTGTGTGCGTTGCTGCCCAACCGGCGCCAGCCATTTCGAAGATGGCGGAATCGTGCTGGTTGAACACAGCAAATGTATCGGCTGCGGAGCCTGTATCCAGGCCTGTCCTTACGACGCACGCTATTCCCATCCTGACGGATATGTCGACAAATGTACATTCTGCATTCACCGTGTCCGTGAAGGTAAAAATCCGGCCTGTGTGAGCGTTTGCCCAACAAGTTGTATGCACTTTGGCGATCTCGACGATCCGAATTCAGAACTGGTAAACATCCTGAAGAACCGGAAATTCAAATCACTTGCCCCGGAAGCAGGAACTAAACCTCAAATATTTTACCTCGTTTAACCCCGCGAAAACTTTAAAATATGAAAGAAGAATTGTTTGCAAGCGGACGTAATATCCCAAATATTGATCCCTATTTAAATATCTGGCATTGGCAAATTCCGGGATACCTTTTTCTGGGTGGTTTGGCCGCCGGAATCCTTTTCTTTGCCAGCTTTTTCACCATTATGGGCAAAGAAGAAAAAATGCAGGCTACAGTAAAGAAAGCGCCGATGATCGTGCCTTTTGCACTGGTACTAGGCTTGTTCTTTTTATTTCTGGATTTGAAACACAAACTTTATTTCTGGCAACTTTATACCACAGTCAGGATTCAATCACCCATGAGTTGGGGTGCCTGGGTTTTGATGGCAATTACCCCACTTTCGATGGTTTGGGCAGCCAGTTATGTACGCGAACTATTCCCGAAATGGGACTGGAAATACAACATCCTGAAAAAGACCGAAAAATGGGTTATCGCTAACCGCATTCTGTTGGCCTGGCCTTTGGCTATACTGTCAGTAATCCTTGGTATTTACACCGGAATACTTTTATCGGCGTTCAATGCACGCCCGTTATGGAATACATCGATTTTAGGGCCACTTTTTCTCGTCTCCGGAATGTCAACCGGCGCGGCTGTTATCATGCTTATGAGTAAAGATCACAAAGAGCGAAAAATAATGGGGCGGATTGATATTCTGCTTATTATAGTCGAATTGTTCTTTATCATCCATTTATTCATGGGCTTTCTGGCTGGATCGGAAGTACAGGTCAATGCAGCAAACCTGTTCCTTGGCGGCAAATTTACCGCTCCGTTCTTTGCCTTTGTTGTGATTCTCGGACTCCTTTTCCCGGCAGTTCTCGAAATTTTTGAACTAAAAGGATATAAAGTACCAATCGTAGTTCCGGCCGTATTAATACTTTTGGGAGGTTTAATCTTCAGGTTCCTGATGGTTGAAGCCGGACAAATTACACGATATCTATACTGATCCGGGTTACGGGTTAAGTGTTACGAGTTAAAAACCCGAAACACGCATCCCGAAACACGTAACATTTTGAAAATATAAAATACACAACAATGAAAAAGATAAAAAACGACGGATCGCTTTACCTCAACCCCTACTTGGGCGGGGTAATATTGGGAACTGTTCTTTTGCTTTCGTTTTACATTTCGGGACGGGGACTCGGGGCAAGCGGTGCGGTGAAAAATACGGTGGCTGCAACGGTAAATGCTGTAGCACCTCAGCACGTCGAAAAATCGGCCTATTATTGTCAATTTGCCGGTGGCGACAAAGAACCCATGAGCAATTGGCTGGTTTATGAGGTACTTGGTGTATTGGCCGGAGCTTTTATTTCAGGAATTATTTTTAATCGCCTGAAACTGAAAGTGGAGCATTCGCCTAAAATCACATCTCGCCGCCGACTTATTTTTGCCTTGTTGGGTGGAGTATTGTTTGGGTTTGGGACTCAGCTTGCCCGAGGGTGCACCAGTGGTGCAGCTTTAAGCGGAATGGCAGTCCTTTCGTTTGGGGGTTACATCACCATGATTGCCATTTTCGGAACCGCTTTTATTGCGGCATGGGTACTTCGCAAAAATTGGATTTAAACACATTAAGCTTGAAATTATGATCGGACCTATCATTTCATCAGGAATTGTATCCCCGGCATGGGACAATATATTTGCCGTAATACTGGGCATGGGCTTTGGCTTTGCACTCGAATCGTCAGGATTTTCGTCGTCGCGCAAAATTATTGGAACCTTTTTTGGTTACGACTTTGTAGTCGTAAAAGTGTTCTTTACCGCGGCTATCGTCGCTTCGGTAGGTTTGCTTTACCTTAGTTACTTCGGATTGGTTGATTTCTCCTTGCTCTACATCCAGCCTACCTTTCTGACATCGGCTATTGTGGGCGGAATCATTATGGGCATTGGGTTCGCGATGGGTGGTTTTTGCCCCGGAACCAGCTTAGCCGCATGTGCTGTAGGCCGTATCGATGGTATGGTATTTTTTGGAGGGATGTTTATCGGCGTATTTCTGTTTTCCGAATCATTTCCTTTATTCGAAAACATGTATTACAGTGGTTCACAAGGTGCAAAAATGATTAATACAGCTTTCGGGATTTCTCCTGAACTGTTTACATTCTTCTTGGTTTTGGCCGCAGTAGGCATGTTCTTCGGAGCAGCATGGGTTCAGAAAAAAGTAAAAAAAGTCGAATATTAAGAATCTGAAATCATGGAAAGAAAATATACTATACTAGCTGTTCTTCTGATTGTTTTAGCTTTGGGACTGGTCATTCTCCCCAAGAAAAAAGAGTTGAAGGAAACCGACCCTAAAGTTTTACTGTCTGCCATCACCGAAAAATTGAGATTCCTTTCGGCCGATCTGGTCACTCATCGAATCATCGAAAAGGATCCTACGCTGATGCTTATCGATCTTCGTCCGGCAACCCAGTTTAAGGCATTTGCTTTGCCCGGAGCAATCAATATTCAGCCCGAGTCGTTGCTTACATCCGAGACTATGGAATTGTTGAATCAGCCAGGAAAGGATAAAGTATTGTATGCCAATTCAGACATTCAGGCTGAAAAAGCCTGGCTGATTGGAACCCGTTACTCTATTAACCGTTTGTATATCCTGAAAGGTGGCCTGAACGAATGGTACAACACCATCATCAAACCAGCCGAAGCCTCGTCAACAGCATCATCAACCGACCTCGATTTGCTAAGCTTCAGGAATGCTGCCCGCCAGTATTTCACCGGAGCCGGACAAACAAACGAAACCTCAAGTGCCAAAGCTCCCGTAAAGGTTAACGTTGTGCGAAAAGCTCCCGAAGCCAAATCAGGTGGTGGCTGCTAAGAAAAGGATAAAAAGTAAATTCAAAGAAATAGACAATGAATCCATTCATCAAATCAAATAAGCTTTGGCTCGGATTGCTCGGACTGGCAGTAATCATCGTATTCCTTGGCTTCATTTTCAAGCCAAGAACCATTGATTTCAAGACAAGTGCTGATCAGGCAGTAAAACTGATGAACGAATCGCAATTGCAGGTTTCCGTATCGGATCTGGCAGGCAAACAACTCATCGATATTCGTTCATCCGAACTATTCGCGCAGGCTCATCCTGAGAATGCGATCAATATTCCGGAGCGTAACTTGCTCGATGACGAGGCGATTAAACTGTTTGACCGGCTCTTGAAAAGCGGGCAGGAAGCTGTTCTCTATGGAAGCGATGAATTACAGACGGCCGCGCCCTGCTTACTTTTACAACAAATGGGCTACGCCAACCTGAAAACCCTAAAAGGAGGATTCGTTGGACTCGATGGGTTCAAGGAAACGGCTTTGCCCAATACTGAGGTGATGTTACTGGATATCACAACCATGAAGGCAAAACAGGAAATCAATAAACCCACAACAGAAAAAAAGAAACCTCAGGCAGTTGTTCCGGTTCGAAAAGAAGCGTCATCCAGTGGGGGTTGCTAAAAAGCTTAATAAAAATAAAAGTATTGCAGGGGGATGCATCTACTTTATAGCCATTCGGCCGAATGGCTATTTTTTTTCTAAAGCATAAACCACAAAAAAAACCGGATAACATACCCATTGATTCAATTTAGATGAAAATCCTACGAAAAGTGATATTTTTCACCTGAAACGGATGACCTTGATCAGCATTTGCATAAGCCAAAAAGCCTAAGTTCGATGTCTCATCGGGTAAAATCAAATCGAAATTTACCCCAACCCAAAATCGAAACTTATGGAAAGCCTATTCTCGTTTAACCCAAATCCGCTGGTTCGCTATCTTCAGAAACCAGCCGAATTATTTACCCGCGAAGACCTGATCAAATTTGTTGAAGGAAACCAGATTCAGCAATTGAATTTTAGGTATGTTGCCGGAGATGGACGACTAAAAACACTCAATTTTATCATCACCGGGCATGAACATCTGGAAAGTATTTTGACCTTCGGAGAGCGGGTTGATGGTTCGAGCCTTTTCCCATTTATGGAAACCGGAAGTTCCGATTTATATGTAATTCCACGATACCGGACGGCCTTCATCAATCCTTTCTCCGATGTACCTTCACTTGAAATACTTTGCTCGTTCTTTGATCATGAGGGAAATCAGCTTGAATTATCGCCGGAATACGTTCTGCAAAAAGCGATCTCACATTTCAGGAAAGCTACAGGTTTAAACATGAAGATGATGGGAGAACTTGAATATTATGTGAACAGTAAAATTGAAGGAATTTTTCCGGCAGCCGACCAGAAAGGCTATCACGAATCGGAACCATTTGCCAAATATGAGGGAATGCGTAAAGAAGCGCTTCGTCTGATTGCCTCCTGCGGTGCAAAAATCAAGTATGGGCATTCTGAGGTTGGTAATTTTTCGATGGGCGATGAATCGTTTGAGCAGCACGAAATTGAATTCTTACCAACCGATCCTGAATTTGCAGCCGACCAGCTCATCATTGCCAAATGGGTTTTGCGGATGCTTGCCGAAAAACGGAAAGTTGAAATCAGTTTTGCGCCAAAAATTACGGTCGGGAAAGCCGGTAGCGGACTTCATTTTCACATGCTGGTCGAAAAAGACGGGCAAAATGTTGTTCTGGGAAATGGCAAACTATCACCAACCGCTCGAAAAATGATTGCCGGAATACTGGATGTTGCCGATGCCCTAACCGCGTTCGGAAACACCATTCCGACCTCCTATCTCCGACTGGTCCCCAATCAGGAAGCGCCTACAAAAATCTGCTGGGGCGACCGCAACCGCTCGGCATTGGTGCGGGTTCCGCTTGGATGGACGGGCAAACAGAATATGGCAGCCAAAGCCAATCCTGATGCCAATGTATCAGACAAAAACGGAGATAGCCGCCAAACTTTTGAGTTTCGCGTACCCGATGGAAGTGCCAATATCCACCTGATTTTGGCTGGACTGATTGTGGCTTCGCTACATGGGATAGAAATGCCTAATGCCTTGGAAATGGCCGATCAGTTGTATGTAGAAGGGAATATTTTCAGGAATATGCCCGCCCAAAAATTACAGCAATTGCCAGCATCGTGCGTTGAATCGGGGAAACGGTTGAAATCGAAGCGCGAAATCTTCGAAAAAAACGGCATCTTTCCGAAACTATTGATCGACTTTACCATCGAATCGCTAACTGCTTTTCAGGATGAGAATTTAAGTAGCGAGTTGATTGGAAATGCGGAAGCGACAAGAGCTTTGGTCATAAAATACATTCATTGCCAGTAATTCAGGTATTTAATCATTCAGAATACTTGCAGAACCCGTTACCCTAATTCCAATCTATCGGCTGGCACAAAGGATAACGGGTTCTTTGATTTGGATACTTCGTAAAAGGCTCCATTCGGTTTAACTTCCAGACCTTCATCTTTCATTATTCAGTGACATTTTAATATCTTTTAGCTAGGAAAATAAAATGTAGTGAACCGTCACTGCGAGTGAAAATCCATTTTTAATGGCCACAATGTAAAAACAATTTTAGCCGTACTGCGCTTAGCGATCCGAAACCGCTTAGCGCAAGTAACAAGAGAGCTTCAACTTTCACCCTTTTGTTTATCAACACAAGGCAAAGTCGCTCTATTCATCGTGTTCCACCTGTCCGTCTACGGACCGACCATCGCAGGGATAGCATGGGAATCTACCAGATTACTGTCATCATCACTTTGTGCCTCATTTTTTGGGGCGAACTCTTGCAGTGACGACCATAACTAAACGACATTGAGTCGCTTTTTACGTTTTTTCAAGACCTTTCCTAAAATATTTCTCAGTGATTTCACTTCTATTTTCAGATAGAATCGCTTCAAATTGAAAAACTATCAATTAATTTTAAAAAAAAATTGAAATATAAATATCTGTAATTCAATTATTTGAAAAATAATCTAAAATAAATTGAAAATTATCAGTACTATGTGTTGCATAGTATTATTTAAAAGATATATATTTGCAGTACAAATAACAATGCAACGAAAGGTAGAATTTTAAAAAATGTACTATACACATTGTAACGAAATCGAATTTCAAGCGTCTATAGAATCAGAAAACAATTTTTAGAAAATAGAAAACAAAATTTTAAACATTAAAACTCAAAGTCATGAAAACACAAATTAGAACCTTTATTACAGTTAGCTCACTTGTATTTGCTGGAGTATTAAGTGCCAACGCAACAGTAAATTTCGAAGAAAAAAATTCAGGATTGATCCAGGCAAACGAAAGTTTAACCGTTTTGAATGAAAAAACACTTTCGTTTGGAAATGAACTAAACGGAAGTATTGACTACGGTAAAGAAGCCCAACTAATGATTAAATCAATTGCTGATCAGGAAGAAGCTAAAACTGTTCAGAAAGTTATGGAAAGAGGCTTTATTGCACCGAGTGGAACAATCAATTCTTCAGAAAATGAAGCCGGATATGAAAACAACGCTGAAACAACCGACTTCCGTAAAGAAGCCCAATTAATGATTAAGTTGATTGCTGATCAGGAAGAAGCTAAAGTTGTCCTGAAAGTAATGGAAAGAGGCTTTGTTGCACCAAGCGCAACAATCAATTCTTCAGAAAATGAAGCCGGATATGAAAACAATGCTGAAACAACCGACTTCCGTAAAGAAGCCCAATTAATGATTAAGTTGATT